>LAZR01000109.1_pt1 | contig 111035 bp, 97 predicted proteins | sample 329461 | NCBI WGS metagenome assembly LAZR01 (sample SAMN03002196, study PRJNA259156) | marine sediment metagenome | biome: sea floor; feature: Hydrothermal impacted sediments; material: marine sediment; isolation source: Loki non-amplified sample from Loki's castle hydrothermal vent sediment ... | reverse complement strand
GCTTTGCTGTTGTCTTTTCGGAAGTTGGCGATGGTCTTGAAGTCGGGCATCAAGCGACCTGTTAACCACATCAGCTCTACGTTGCGCTGGGCTTCACGCTCCAGACGACGGCTGGATTGAATGCGGTTCAGGTAGCCGTAGATATAGATCTTCAGCAGGATCGCAGGGTGATAAGCAGGCCTGCCGGTTTCGGCTGGAATCACACCATCGAAACCCAGTTTGGCTAGGTCGAGTTCATCGACGAAGACATCGACCACGCGCACTGGATTGATATCGCTGACGTAGTCGTCGAGGCTTTCGGGAAGCAAGGTGCTTTGACCTCGGTGTTCACCCTGGATAAACCGTTTCATTGATTTCCCTTGCAATGAGATTCTCAGAAATTATAGCAAGGGTCTGAGATAGCGTTTTTACACACTCTGGGCCGAGAGCTGCCTCTGTTAACTGGCTGAAAACGCCCAATTGCGGTCATCTAGTGTCTACCAAAGCCGGGGCTATTCAGGCTTTTTTGGAGCCGCTTCGGTATCGCATTTTTTACGGGTATAGTGCCATAGCTGTCCCGATAGATAGGGCTTTGGATAGAGCGGAGCGAGCTATTCGCCTCTGTAAATATTTGAACCAATGAGAAGGGTAATGTCATGACGATGGTTCATGAGCGGAATCGTAGCCTGATACAGACCTGGGAGTTCTTGAGAGAGCTGTCCCAAGATAAGGAGCTGCCTGAATCCATACGTAGCCAGGCTAAAGCTTTACTACGACATTATCCCACAGCAAAAGACATCTCTCTGGCGGGGCGTTTAAGGCAGCATCGCAAAAAGGAGCTAGCTTTTTTGGCAGACGAGCATGGACCTCTACCTCCAGTTCTAGCCAGTTGGCTGATGGATGATTCCGTATTTAGCGATGAGTAACGTATCTTCATGAGCCACAACCCAACACCTTGAAGGAGCCACCGAAACCTATCCGCGAAGCGCGCGACGTAGCATATTTCAGGAAAGGGGGATAAGGTCAGGAGTCAAAATGAGTTTAGGAGTGTGTTTTTCGTTGCTCCCATAACTAGTACTGAAAAAAACCCTTAAAATACAGTTGTTAATGTTTAAAACAGATGTTTTAGGGGGTGGTAGGGGTAACTACAGACGAGATGTATACCGCCGAGCAGAAAAAGTTCCGGGCGCGTAATGAAGAGGAGGTCCTGGACGAGATCCGTCGCTGCGGCGAACAGCTGATTGTGCAGCGGGTGTTTCTCGCCGATGGCGACGCGATGATTCTGCCTACGCGCCGCCTGCTGGTTATTCTTCAGGCCATCCGAGAGCACATGCCCAGCGTCGAACGGGTAACCTCCTACTGCCTGCCACGCAATCTCAAACGCAAGTCGGTCGAGGAGCTCAAGGAATTGCGCGACGCTGGGCTGGCAATGCTGTATGTCGGGGCGGAGTCGGGGGATGACGAGGTATTACAGCGCGTCAACAAGGGCGAGACCTATGCCTCCACGGCTGAGGCTCTGATAAAAGCCGGCGAAGCGGGCCTGCAACGCTCGGTGATGATCCTCAATGGTTTGGGAGGCAAGAGATTGAGCGAGCAACATGCGATCAATTCAGCCAGGCTCATGAATGCTACCCAGCCCGAATTTCTGTCCACGCTGGTAGTAAGTTTTCCCCAGGGAATGGAGCGCTACAGATTGCAGTTTCCCGATTTCGAGCCGCTTGATCAGATGGGCCTGTTTCATGAAATAGAACAGCTTCTCGGGTTGCTTGAGCTCGATGAAACAGTATTTCGCAGCGATCACGCGTCCAATTATCTGGTACTTAAAGGTGTGCTCGGTGCCGACAAGGCACGTATGATGAGTCAGGTGAGAACGGCCATCGAACAGCCAGCCAAGGCCAGGCTGCGACCGGAATGGATGCGCGCCCTGTAGCGGCCTGCATTGCAACTCCATAGGGAGACATCAATATGCGTTGGATTGCTCTGGGCCTTTGCCTGCTGTTTCTCTCGGGCTGCATGAAGCCATCGGACATGCGAAAGGAGGCGCGCTACTACTTGGGCGATGTGGGGCTGATAGACAGTTACCGCATCACTCGCAGCGCCACCTGGACGTTGCAGTCCGACTCGCGGCTGTATGTTGCCCAGGGCCATTTTTCTCCCGTCGGTCACCCTTACTCTCGACCAAACGTGGTAGCAGAAGAAGCCTTCGCCGCAGCGGTTCAAGTGTTCCCGATGGTGCGGCGAGCCGAACAGCCGCTTGGTCTGGAAGAAGCGCTGGAGGCTGCCCGCTATCATGATGCCCATTACCTGCTGTACACCAGGTTTGCCAGGGCGAAGGACGCCACTAGTACGGCGGAAGAGTGGCAAGAGGGGCGGCGCTGGGATGATCTGGGTATCGATGCCGCGGTGCTGCAGTTGATTCTGATGGAAACTTCTACCCAGCGAGTTGTCGACTTTGTAGTGATTGAAACAAAAGGCGGTTTCCTAGAATTCTACAAGGCCAGGCCCGAAGATCTGTTACGTCCGCCATTGGAGGACTACACCAGCCGGTTGCTTGGCCGCTGACAAGAGGTATGGCATGGCTAACAATCAACCCACCCCGGAGTCGATCCTGGAGCAGGTTCCACACTCCGAGCACGGCATGAAACGGCGAGCCCCGGCCCCGGTGCACTTATGGAATCCGCCGGTCAATGGCGAGCTGGACATGCGCATCGCCCGAGATGGCACCTGGTTTTACCAGGACGGGCCGATCAACCGCAAGGCGATGGCGCAGCTTTTCGCTGGTATCCTGCGCCTTGATGCCGACCATCGCTATTATCTGGTCACACCGGTTGAGCGCTGGGCCATCCAGGTTGATGACGCCCCCTTCGTCGCTATATCGATGCAGATCAAGGGTGAGGGAACAGAACAGGTGCTGACCTTTACGACAAACTTGGACGACAGCGTTGAAGCCGGTCCCGAGCACCCGATTCGGGTCGTGGTCGATGACGAGACCCAGGAGCCGTCCCCCTATGTGTTGATGCGCGGCAATCTCGAGGCGCTCATCAACCGCAACCTGTTCTACGAACTGGCTGACAAGGCTACCGAGCACGAAATAGAGGGGAAGACTTGTCTTGGAGTCTGGAGCCAGGGCTGTTTCTTCCCGATTGACGGCACGCCGCTTCCCGCTTAGTTGATTTCCTCGCCCCACGCCAGGCCTGCTGGCGTGTTTCGATTGTCAATATCTCAACGTGAAAAATTGCTTCTTTTTGGAGTTGATCTTTACCATATGTGGGTCTAGCATTGCCGGCTATATACAACCACTAGTGTTTGTTACTTGAAAGCCCGATAAGCGATCTGCGCTTGATTTCATGGGCTTTTCCGGTGTAGTCGAGCTTTTCTGGAGAAAATAATGAGTCAAACAGCCAAAGTGCAGCGCCTGCATAACGTCGTAACCGATATCCCCATGCAGCCTGCCTCAGAAGATATTTGGGATACCAAATATCGACTCAAGACCAAGGATGGGGACGCTATCGACGGCACTGTTGACGAGAGCTACCAGCGTGTAGCCCGAGCCCTGGCTGATGTTGAAGCGCCAGAGCTGCGCGACGAGTGGTACGACAAATTTCTGTGGGCGCTGCGTCATGGCGCCATTCCTGCCGGCCGTATCACCTCCAATGCCGGCGCCCTGGAACACAAACCCGCCACATCCACCATCAACTGCACCGTGTCGGCCACCATTGGCGACTCGATGGACGATATTCTGTCCAAGCTGCACGAAGCCGGTCTCACGCTGAAGGCCGGTTGCGGTATTGGTTATGAATTTTCCACCTTGCGCCCCAAGGGTGCGTACGTGTCAGGCGCCGGCGCTTATACCTCGGGGCCGCTGTCGTTCATGGATATCTACGACAAGATGTGCTTCACCGTGTCGTCTGCCGGTGGCCGTCGTGGCGCGCAAATGGCCACCTTCGACGTGGGCCATCCGGACGTTGCGGACTTTATCCGCGCCAAGCGCGAGGGCGGTCGTTTGCGTCAGTTCAACCTGTCGCTGCTGATCACCGAAGACTTCATGAAGGCGGTTGCAGCAGATGCTGATTGGAAACTGTCTTTTCCCTTGACCCAGGCTGAAGTCGACGCCGATGGCCTGGATCTGAACAACGAAGATCAGGTGATCTGGCGAGAGCTGCCGGGCACCGAAAAGTACCTGAACCGTGCAGATGGCAAGGTGGCGTGCCGCGTTTCCAAGGTGATCAAGGCCAAGCGGATCTGGGACATGATCATGACGTCCACCTACGATTTCGCCGAGCCCGGGTTCATCCTGATTGATCGGGTGAACCAGATGAACAACAACTGGTTCTGTGAAGAAATTCGCGCGACCAATCCTTGTGGCGAGCAGCCGTTGCCGCCCTACGGAGCCTGCCTGCTCGGCTCCATCAACCTGACCTTGTTCGTTCGCGATCCGTTTACCGACAGGGCTCGTTTCGACTGGGACGAATACCGCAAGGTAGTGGATATCTTCACCCGTATGCTCGATAACGTGGTGGAAATCAATGGCTTGCCGTTGGAACAACAGCGCAACGAGATCTTCCGCAAGCGTCGTCATGGTATGGGCTTTCTGGGATTGGGTTCCACCATGACCATGCTGTGCATGAAGTATGGGGACGCCAAGTCGCTCGAATTCACCGAGCAGGTCTCCAAGGAAATGGCTATGCAAGGCTGGCGCACAGCGTTGCAGCTTAGCGAAGAAAAGGGCGCAGCGCCCATCATGGAAGAGAAGTTTACCGTGACCGAAGCGATGCTGGCCAAGCGTCCGGAAATGCGCAAGGACGGTTTCAAACCCGGCCAGAAGGTCACCGGCAAGGTGTTATGGGCCAGATACAGCCGCTACATGCAGCAGGTCGCTGACGAAGATGCGGAGCTGGTGGCTGCGCTGGCCGAGAAAGGCGCACGTTTCACGCACCATAGCTCTATCGCGCCGACCGGTACCATTTCCCTGTCGCTGGCCAACAACGCATCCAACGGCATCGAGCCGAGCTTCGCGCATCATTACTTCCGCAACGTGATTCGCGCCAACAAAAAGTCCAAGGAAAAGGTCGACGTATTCAGCTTCGAGTTGCTGGCCTATCGTCATTTCATCAATGCCGAAGCGCTGCCGAGCATGGAAGCGGGTACCCGCAACCTGCCTGACTATTTCATTGCCGCAGATGACGTCAAGCCGACCGAGCACGTCGACGTGCAGGCCGCCGCCCAGAAATGGGTGGACTCCTCGATTTCCAAGACCGCGAACGTACCGACCGATTATCCCTATGAAGACTTCAAGGATATCTACCGCTACGCTTTCGAAAAGGGCCTGAAGGGCTGCACCACGTTCCGTTTCAATCCCGAAGCCTTCCAGGGTGTTCTGGTCAAGGAGCAGGATCTGGCTAACACCACCTACCGCTTCAAACTGGACGATGGCACCTTCATTGAGGCCAAGGGCGGCGACGAGATCGAATATGATGACGAGTTGCACAGCGCCGCCAATCTCTACGACGCCCTGAAAGAAGGCTACTACGGTAAATTCTGATTAATTGAGCCCCGCGCGAGCGGGGTGAGGAAAGAACGAACATGGCACTGAAAATTACCAGCAAGATCGTCGATTATGCGGTGGTAAAGCCGAACGAGCCGGCTCCTGCCATAGCAGCGGCGCCGGTTGAAACCATCGAAGAAATGCACGAGAAACTCAAGCGCCCCGAGTTTCTGGAAGGGTCCACCTACAAGATCAAGACACCCACCTCCGAGCACGCGATCTACGTAACCATTAATGATGTAATTCTGAACCACGGTAGCGATCATGAGATTCGCCGCCCGTTCGAGATTTTCATCAACTCCAAGAATATGGAGCACTACCAGTGGATATCGGCTCTCACGCTGATTATTTCCGCTGTGTTTCGCAAGGGTGGTGATTGTACGTTTCTGGTTGAAGAACTGCGTAGCGTGTTCGACCCAAAGGGCGGCTACATGAAGCGTGGTGGCCGCTGGATGCCCTCGCTGGTTGCCGAGATTGGTGACGTGCTGGACCAGCACCTCAAGCGTATCGGCATGATCAGCGACGAGATGGACGAGCACCAGCGTGCCTATCTGGAACAGAAACGCGCTGAGTTCGTCAGCCTCAAGCCGCAAAGTCAGACTTCCGCTGATTGTGACGACAGTACCGAATCCTATCCGCCTGGCGCGCAGATGTGTGGTAAATGCCATACCCAGGCGGCGGTGCTGATGGATGGCTGCATGACTTGCCTGAGCTGCGGCGATAGCAAGTGCGGCTAATCTGACGGCCTCCCCATCGATGGGCTACCTCGGTTCATCAGTTTTTCCGTTATCCCCCAACAGGGGGGTAAACCTGCCAGCCAGGCCTGTATAGGATCTTCGGTAGCCTCGCCATCCGCGAGGCGTTGTTCCGGAGAGCTGAGATGCCGCACCTTCGCGCCAACAATGTCGAATTGTATTATCAGCGTCATCCCCAGCCAGGCAAGCCGCGCCTGCTGCTGAGTCATTCGCTGTTTTTCGATCACAGCATGTTTGCCCCCTTGATAGCCGAACTTGGCGAGGCCTTCGATATCGTGGTGTATGACCACCGGGGGCAGGGTGCGAGCGAGCGAGCCGCTCCGCTGGACATGGATACGCTTGCTGATGACGCCGCAGCGTTGATCGACGCGCTCGATCTGGCGCCCTGTTTTGTGGCTGGCAATTCAATGGGTGGCTTTGTGGCCTTACGGCTGGCCGCTCGCTATCCGGAGCGGCTGGCTGGTTGCGCGATCATGGGCAGCAGCGCTGATCTGGAACACCAGCTTCCGGTTTTTGCCCCGCTGGTCGAAGACCTGGGGTCGCAATGGCGCAGCCCCTCATATCGACACCCTGATGCACATCATGTTTGGCGACTCGAGCCTGAACGATCCTGCCTGCGCCAGCCTCACGGCGCACTGGCGCGAACGCATGCAAGCCCTCGGGCCGGACATTGGCGCCGCCGCCGAAGGGGTGATTCGACGCCCGAGCATGCTTGCGGAGCTGCCAGGATTGCGCGTGCCGCTTTTGGTGCTGGCGGGTGAACAGGATCATGCTTATTCCGTCGAGCTTTCACAGCAGATTACCGAGGTCAGCGGCCGGGGAACGGTTCATGTCGTGCCCCACGCCGGCCATTCCCTGGCGCTGGAAGCGCCCTCGGTGGTAGCCGGATATTTACGGCATTTTATCGCCCGGGCTAACCCTACAGACTCACAATAAGAAGAGAGCTGCACTATGAACAGTTATCACGATGGTTTTCATTGGGGCCGCGCACTGAGCGCAGCGCTGATAGCGTCCATGGCATGGTCAGCAACCGCCGCAGACGTTGATGCCGAAGCCATGCGCGCTTCGCAAAAGGATGGCAGTGAGTGGCTTAGCTATGGCCGCACCTGGGCCGAGCAGCGTTTCAGCCCCCTCACACAAATCAACGACAAATCCGTGGCAGATCTCGGGCTCGCCTGGTTCATTGATCTGGACAACACCCGCGGTCTGGAAGCAACGCCGCTCTATAGCGACGGGGTGCTTTATACATCGCTGTCCTGGAGCCGGGTAATGGCGGTAGACGCCAGCAGTGGCGAGATCCTCTGGAGTTTCGATCCCAAGGTTAATAAAGCCAAAGGCCGGCACGCCTGTTGTGATGCGGTGAATCGCGGCGTCGCGCTGTGGAAGGGCAAGGTGTACGTCGGCACTCTGGATGGTCGCCTGATCGCGCTGGACGCCAAGACCGGCAAGCAAGTCTGGAGTCAGCAGACTACCGATAACAGCTTGCCCTACACCATCACCGCTGCGCCGCGTGTCGTCAAAGGCATGGTGATGATCGGCAATGGCGGTGCGGAGTTCGGGGTGCGTGGTTACTTCTCAGCCTACGACGCCGAGACGGGCAAGATGCACTGGCGCTTCTATACCGTACCTGCAGACCCGGCCAAACCGGTCGAGCATCCTGAACTGGCTGAAGCAGCCAAGACCTGGAGCAAGGATACCGACTGGTCGCTAGGCGGTGGAGGTACCGCCTGGGATGCCATGGCCTATGATCCCGAGCTTGATCTACTGTATGTAGGGACTGGTAATGGCTCACCCTGGAACCGCGAAATTCGCAGTCCCGGCGGCGGCGACAATCTGTTCCTGTCGTCAATACTGGCAATACGGCCAGATACCGGCCGGCTGGTCTGGCATTATCAGGTCAACCCGGGTGACACCTGGGACTTCACCGCGACGCAGCAAATAACCCTGGCCGATATCGACATTGACGGCAAGCAGCGTCAGGTATTGATGCAGGCGCCCAAGAACGGCTTTTTCTATGTGCTCGACCGGGCAACGGGCGAGCTGATCTCGGCGGAAAAATTCGGCAAGGTGACCTGGGCCGAGCGTATCGATCTGGCTACTGGTCGCCCGGTGGAAGTCGCCGGAGCACGCTATGAGAAAGAGCCCATTCTGATGTGGCCCAGCCCCTTCGGTGCCCACAACTGGCATCCCATGTCGTTCAACCCGCAGACCGGGCTGGTTTACATCCCCTATCAGGAAGTACCGGGCACCTATAGCAATGAAGGCAAGGGCTATGCGCCGCGCAAGGCGTTCAACACTGGTTCAGGCTCTTCGGAAATTACCGAGCTTCCCCGTGAGTATGCGACCGGTGCGCTGATCGCCTGGGATCCGGTCAAGCAGAAAGCGGCCTGGCGCGTAGAGCACCCCAACCACTGGAACGGCGGCACCCTTACCACGGCGGGCAATTTGGTCTTCCAGGGTACCGCCGCAGGTCAGTTCGTCGCCTACACCGCGGATGCGGGCGAGCCGCTCTGGACCTTCGATGGGCAGACCGGGATTATTGCCGGCCCTATGACCTATCGTCACAAGGGTGAGCAGTATGTGGCGCTCATGGCAGGATGGGGCGGCTCTGCAGCACTGTTTGGTGGCGACGCGGCCGTAGCCACCGGCTCGCGTAACGTCAGTCGAATGCTGGTGTTCAAGCTGGGCGCTGAAAACAGGTTGCCGACGCTGGCAGAGCCGCCAGAAACCGAGCGCGTGCCTGAACCGGTTGTGGCTTCCAAAGAGCATCTGGAAAACGGCAAGAATCTCTACAGTCAGTACTGCGCCGTGTGCCATGGCGCGGGCGGAATTGGTGGTGGGGTAATCGCCGATCTGCGTCATTCATCTGCTGAGGTCCGTACCGCCTGGGAGGCCATCGTATTGCATGGCGCTTATCAATCCAAAGGCATGGCCGGGTTTTCGGACAGTCTGAACCAGGAACAGGCACAGCAGATTCTGGACTACATTCGACACCGCGAATACGCGACCTGGATGGAAGCGATGGACGCTGGCAACAAGGATTGACTGTGCCGGGCCCAGCGGCCCGGTATCGAATCGAGTATTTGCTCTAATCAACGCTTCTTATGATGGGGTAGCGGGCAGTATTGCCGCTTCCCTTGTTTCCGTTGACTGCTATGCTGACCTCAGTGCCAGGAACGATCGGCACAAACAATAACAAGAGACCGGTCTGGTACTGGTCCGATCAGCATGGATAGACTCATGAGCATGAAGACCAGTGCCCTGATTACCCATCAGTTGATTTCAACGGCGCGTCAGGGCAACGACGTGCCCCTGCTGTTGTCAACCAAGCTCACGCTGCCTCGGAGGGGACGCGGGATACTGCCAAGGCCAAGGCTGGAGAGTCTTGCGCTTGATATCGCAGAGCGACGCTTGACGATTCTCAAGGCTCCCCCAGGCTTCGGCAAGACCACCTTGGCGACCATCTGGGCAGACAGTCTTGCCGCGGACGGACACGCGATCGCCTGGCTTTCCCTGGATGATGAAGACAACTCACCCCAGCGACTTCTTTATTACATCGCGGCGGCGCTAAACCAGGCCGAAGCTTCAGTCGGTCGCGCCTGCCTTGGGTTGCGCGCCGAGTTGAGCTTCTTCAGTACCGAGACCCTGGCCAGCCTGACAATCAACGAACTAAGCCATCTGGAACGCCCCTTAACGTTGTTTCTGGATGATTTTCACCGGATCAGCGACAGCGTGCTGGTCGAGGGGCTGCGATTCTTTTTGCAGCGCGCCCCTGACAGCTTTCATGTGGTGTTCACCGGGCGTCGGGACCTGCCGGCAGCGCTGCGGGATCATCTCTATGCCGACGATTTGCTGGAGCTGGACAGTAGCCAGCTGCGTTTCACCCTGGAGGAAACCCGAGATCTGCTGAAAAAGGCCGGCACCGATCTTGAGCAGACCGGGGAGCTGCTGGCGGTGCAGGCTGCGTCAGAGGGCTGGATCGCCGCGCTCCGGGCGTTGCTGCTGACGCCTCGTTCATCCGCTGGATCCAGCCTGAAGCACCTGGCGCCCCGCAGTATCTGCAACCTGTTTGATGACATGCTGCAGGGGCTGAGCGTCTCCCATCGGCAGGATGTGTACCGTCTGGGGATGCTCAACAAGTTCAATGTAGGTTTGTTGAGCCGCCTGCTGGGCAGCGCGACGGGCAGTCAGTTGCTTGAACTGTTGCAGCAGCATCAGTTGTTCATCAGTTCGCTGGATAGCCAGCACACCTGGTTCAGCCTGCACCCGCTGTTTCGTGAACATTTGAAACGAATCTGCGTTAGCAATCACCCCGGCGAGGCTCAGGATATCCAACTGGTAGCAGCCAACTGGTTCGCCGAGCAGGAACTTTGGCTCGACGCTATTGGCCTGGGACTTGAAGGCGGAGATGCTGACCAGGTGCGTGCATGGATTGCTCAGTGTGCGATGGAGCTTATCGAGCAGGGCGACTTTGCTGCGGTGGCGATGCTTGAGACATGCTGGAAGGTACGGGCAGAGGAATGCCCGCTACCGCTCAAAATGGCCCGTGCCTGGGCCATGGGGCTTATGCTGGAAGCCGACGGAGCGCAGGCGCTGCTAAGTGAAATAGAAGCGCAGTTATGGCGACAGGGAACCAGCCATAGCAATCAGTCACTGTATTGCGAGGTGCAGGCCCTGCGTGCATTACTGCTCGGGTTGGCAGATCAGAACGAGTTGTCGGGGGCGCTGGCCGAGGCATGTTATCGGGCGTCGCCCCCGCGTGTCTGGGTTCGCAATGTGCTGCTTAATCTGATGAGTTGCAGTCACTATCATGCCAGCCGCTGGGACGCATTTTATATCTTGCCGCCCACTACCTTAGGCTCGGGTCGGCAACCCGGCCTGATCTATCATGACTGCTACCGTCAATCGCTGCACGCCCTCGCCGAAAGCGCACAGGGTCGTCTGGGTGACGCAGTGGGTTGTCTGGAAAATCTGCTCGAACGGTTGGCTGGCACCTTCTGTACGGAGCTGGATCGGCCAAACCCCGCCCTTACTGCGTTGCCCGTGGTTCTGCTCGCACAGATGCATTATTTAATGGGCAATCGGCAGGCAGCTGAAAGTCGGCTTGCGGAGAGCATGGGTTTTATCAATACCGGTGGCTTTCTCGACTGCACAGCCGCTGCCTATTGCACCAGCGCACGATTGAGCTGGCAGCAAGGCAATTCACAACGCGCCCGTCGTACGCTTGAACACCTCGACGGGTTAGCGACAGAGCGTGGGTGGAATCGGTTGCGAGCAAGGGTGCTGATGGAACGGACGCGGATTAACCTGCTTGATCACAAGTGCCGCGAAGCCATGGCTTGCACCCACGGCTTGAACGAGTTGCTGAGCAAGGAAACATCCCACGATAACACCGAGATTCAGGTGTTTGCGGTGCTTTGCGAGTTATGGCTGGCCTTGCACCGAATAGAAGAAACGCCAATGTTGATCGAACGGGCCAGCCAGTTACTGGATATTCTGGCCAGACGCCAGCTGCAACTGATGCGCGCCGAGGTATCCCTGGTGCTCGGGCTGCTGCTGTGTACCAAGGGGCGAGATCAAGACGGACGGCCCTTGCTGGATGACGCGCTGGATATGATCAAGCAAAGCGGAGCGATCAGCCTGCTTCAGGATTTGCCGCTAGCGCCCTCGTGCGCTGATGCAATTCGCCAATTTTATCCAGCGTGGTGGCAGCAGGCAGGCAAGTATCTGAGGGGAGGGGGCGCGGCTGATACCTGCACCGGTATGTCCGAATGCACCGCGTTGCTCGAGCTGACCGTCAAGGAGCGTCAGGTCATGCGGCTGGTAGCAGAAGGAAAATCCAACAAGCAAATTGCCAGGGATCTGAACGTAACGCCCGAAACTATCAAGTCCCACATGAAGAGCATATTCGCCAAGCTCAAGGTAGACAGTCGCGCCCAGGCGGCGGTGATGTTGCAGAATGCCTGAGAGGTAGAAACAGCCCCCTGTCCGTCAGGAAGGGGGCTGCTCCGTTCAGGGTTTAGCGGATACCCGAAGCACGTAGGGCGTTTGGCGTGTAGTCAGCGGAGGATGCGCTGAAATCCAACTCGTAGTTCTTGCGCTCTTCATTGGTCATGCCGATCGCCGCATAGCGACCATTTTGCAAGTCATACAGGGTTTCGATGGCATAACCGGGCACCTCATGTTCGAAGCGCTGCTGCGAAATGGCTTCGGCAATACGCCACAGACCGCCACGGCTATCGTAATGATCGATTTCTGCCGCCTGCCAGTTGTCTTCATTGATGAAGAAGTGGCGCTTGGCATACACATGGCGCTGACCGTCTTTCAGGTTCGCTTCGACCTCCCAGACGCGGTGCAATTCGTAACGCACCAGGTCCTGGTTGATATGCCCGGCCTGGATGATGTCGTCGTATTTGACGTCGCGCGAAGCAATCCGGTAGTTGTTATAGGGAATCAGCAGTTCGCGCTTGCCGACCAGCGTCCAGTCGTAGCGATCCGGTGCGCCATTGTAGAAGTCATAGTTGTCGGATACCCGGGTGCCATCTGCGCCGAAAGCCGGGCCGTCATATGCCACCTGGGGAGCGCGGCGAACGCGCCGCTGACCTGCGTTGTAAATCCAGGAGCGTCGCGGCTCCTCTATCTGATTGATGTTCTCGTGAACCAGCAGCACGTCGCCGGCAAGGCGGGACGGTGACAGTACGCGCTGGGTAAAGTAGAACATCAGATTGTCGGAAATGTTGGGGCCGTAATCAGTCAACGCCGTGGCGAAGGTGAAGTCATCCTTGAAGATCACCATGGTGTTCGAACCGTTTGCCTGGGGCGTCGCCTGGGCGATGGTGCGTGACAGGCTGCCGCCGCGGTAGCGAGCGATATGGTTCCAGATGGCTTCCACGCCGCTTTGTGGAATAGGGAAGGGATAGGCGCTATCAAAGTTTTCCAGACCGTTTCCGCCAGCAACCAGGTTGGTATTGACCGCGTTGCGGGCAACCGCCTGCTCTATTTCGGTTGGTACCGTGTTGGTCCGGCGGGTCTGGTAAACGTGCATCCGGTAGGTTTCAGGATACCTGGCAAACAGGGCCATCTGACCGGCGGTCAGCTTGTTCTTGTATTGCTCGGCGTTCGCTGCGGTGATCGTGAACAGAATCTCGTCGTTCGGGAAGGGATCGGCATAAAAGCCGTCAGCATCGACTGCGGCAGCGTCTTTTGCCATGCCACCGGTCCATTCGGGAATGGTGCCGTCGGCATTGCCTGCCCGCTCAGCACCGAGCGGAGTGAGGGTGGAATTCAGTTTTGCCGCTTCCTCAGGGGATACGGCAGCATGCACGCTCATTGCGATACCGCTCAAGGCCAGAATGGCAAGCGCCTGACGGCCCATGTACTTATTGCGTTTCATCATTGTTTCTCCCGTCCGGATCAAAAGTTCACGCCTACGCTCAGAGCGACAAAATCTCTGTCGGTCATGGGATTGAAATCCCCGCCGAAAAAGTTCGTGTAGTTGAGACTTGCGTTGTATTTGTTGTTGTACAGCGCGTTGACGCCAACGCTCGCAGCCTTGGCCCCTTCGTTGAAGTTCGGGCCGTAACCCTCTACGTCATGCGAAAAAGCCAGGTTTGGTGTCAGCGCTACGCCAGCGAATCCTCGGTAATCCAGCGAGGCGACGGCGCGATAACCCCAGGAATGCTGAGTGTAGAAGCCTTCGTCGGAGCAATACTCGGGTTGGGCTGCGTTGAGACCAGCGCAGGTAGCGGGATCAACCAGTTCTCCTGAGCCGTACAGCGAATCTCGTCCGAAGCGCAATTCTGTGGGATCGCTGTTGATTCCGGCGATATGGTTGTAGCCTACTTCGCCAACGAAAGTCAGGCGATCAGCGCCCATGACGTTGTCGATGAAGTGGATGGCGGTGACTTGGGCCTGGGTGACCGGCATGCGCTTGTAACCGCGAAGATCAGTGCCTGGCGCTACCGGGACCCCAAAGGTCTGGCCGTAGTAACCACTGGTATTGACCGGGGTGATGGGATTGCCCAGCGCAGCACCTACCAGATCATTGGTGCTTATCTGAAGCGGCTGGTTGGGCCTGAAACTGACCTCTCCCGATACCGACACGCCCGCAACGTTGCTTTGGAAGCTCAGGCCATACAGTCGGATGTCTTCTGGATATTCGATGTAATAACCAGCGTCCAGCGCGACGGTCGTAATCTCACGCTGTGTGTCGAAATCCACCCCGGTAACCGCACCCGTGCCGGCCTGGGTGCTGTATATCGGCGTGCGGCTGTGGTAGTTCATTGCATACAGGCCGAACTCTGTCTGGTTCAGATTTTCGGCAAACCAGCGGAAGGAGACCCCGAACTGTCCGCTGTCCGATGCTTCCCGATCATCCTGACGCGGAACGTAGACCATAGGCCCGGCGCCGAGCTGAGTGCCGTCGACAACGGTGTAGTCGCAACCCTTGGCTACCGAGTCAGTAAAGGAGAAGAAGGTGCCGCAGTTATCCAGGACGGTTGGATCCCACTCGAGCTGGTAGAACAGCTCCATCCCCAGGTTATCGGTCAGGCTCTGCGACAGATACAGCATGTTGACCGGGATCAGGCCCTCCTTGATAGCCGCGCCGGGGCGGCGGAACGCGGAAACATCGATCGGATTGATGCTGTTGATGCTGTTCTGAATAAAGGTGCTTTCGCCCCAACTGACTACCTGTTTACCGACCCGAACGGAGCCAGGCAGGTTGCCAATGCTGTAGTTGTGATAGACGAAAGCATCCAGAATCTGCGCCCCGGAGGAGCGAGCAACGATTCTGCGGCCATCATCGCTGATGTCATAAAGGTCCTGGCTGCCGTCCTTGGTCTCGAAGTCATACCAGTAATTGCCGCGTACGAAGACACCTGTATCGCCGTAAACCAGTGAAAGGTCGTGTATCCCCTTGAAGATCTTCGAGAACGCATCGCCTTTCTCGTAGTTCAAGCGTCCATCGTCGGAGTTCGCTGCGTTAGCGTTGCCGCCATTGTTGATCCAGATCAGGTCGTCATCGACTTCGGCAGTACTCCAGCTGCTTCCAATTGACATTTGCGAATCAAATTGTCCTTGGATTTCACCAATGTCAAAACGCACCGCGTGGGCTGGCATGGCCGCAGCGATAGCAATCGCCACCGTTAGAGGCTTGAGACCCCCAAGTGCTGTTCTTGAAATTATTCTGCTCATGATGTTCCTCGCGTCGGGCGCTTATTGTTATTGGTCCCAGGGCTAGGTCATACAGGTCGGAACATAATAGGCACCCGCTCCGGCACTGACTGGACCTTGTTCGACACTAGTCGGATGATCGTAAGCGCTGTACCCCCCTTATGGGGGGTATGAGCCGGGCTCGTGGTGGTTACAAAGCGAGGGCAGGGCGTGGATAATGCGGCATTGCAAAGGAGATCTTCATGTTCGTATTCGACGCCCAAAACCTGTTGCAGCTGGTCTGTCTGGCAATTTTTGTTGGTTGGGGTCTGACCGTGTGGTTGATGATGCGCCGCCAGTCACGACAGCAGACGGAACTTGTTCAGGCCCGGCAACAGCGGGAAGAGGAGCGAGAGAGTTTCCGCCAGCTCCAGACACATGCCCACCAGCAGGAAGGCCGGCACGCAACGCTGGAGGCCAGGGTAGGCCATGTTCAGGAAACCCTGGATGCGCTGCGCAACGAGCATTCGCTGATCTGCTCGCGACTGTCCCATGCCGAACGCCAGAGCCATGAATGGCAGGTCCAGGCTGAGCGGGCCCAGACCCTTAGCGCTGAGCAGACGCGCCAACTGGATGGATTGCGGACCGAGCGTGAATCCCTGCACAACCGCCTTCTGGACCTGCAGGTCACCCATGAACAACTGAACGTGGAGCATTCCACGTTGCAGAACAGTCTGGAACAGCGACAGTTGCATTTTACCGAACAGCAACAGTTGCTCAAGGACAGCCGCGAGCAGCTCAAGCTGGAATTCGAGCAGGTGGCGAACCGGATCTTCGAAGCCAAAGGGCAGGCTTTTTCGCAGCATAGCCAGCAATCACTGGATTCGCTGCTCAAGCCGTTCCGTGAGCAGATCGACCAGTTCCGTACCAAGGTGGAAGACATCCATCATAAGGATACCCAGCAGCAGGCAGCTCTGGCGCAGGAGCTGCAGCATTTGAAAGAGCTCAACAAGCAGATCACCCAGGAAGCCCATGATCTGAGTACTGCATTGCGCGGGCAGAAGAAAACCCAGGGCAACTGGGGTGAGCTGATTCTGGAGAATGTTCTGGAACGTTCAGGGCTAAAGGCGGGGCAGGATTTCAAGCGCGAGGTCAGCATCAACAACGCGGAAGGCAGGCGCCAGCGCCCGGACGTGCTGGTTTATCTACCGCAGGACAAGCATCTGATCATCGACGCCAAGGTTTCGTTGAATGCCTATACACGCTATATCAACAGCGAAGACGACAATGAGCGACGTGTAGCTCTGGCCGAGCACGTGCACGCAATAGGACAGCGCATCCGTGAGTTGTCCGATCGCAATTACTTCGATCTGCCGGGACTGAACGCTCCGGAAATGGTGTTTATGTTCATCCCCATCGAATCAGCATTCGTCGAAGCGCTGAAGGCAGATGAGAGTCTGTTTCAAAAAGCCATCGAGCAGAACGTGCTGGTGGCCACGCCCACTACCTTGCTGACCAGCCTGAATATCGTCCGGCAACTCTGGCGGTTCGAGGATCAGAACCGGCACACCGCCGAACTGGCTGACCGCGCCGCCAAGGTGTACGACAAACTGCGCACCTTCCTTGGCAGCATGGACGGGATCGGCAAGAGTCTCGAACGCGCGACGGATGCTTATCAAAAGGCGTGTGATCAGTTGGTCAGTGGTCGCGGAAACCTGGTAAAACAAGTTACTGATTTCAAGGGTTTAGGTGTATCTGTTAAGGCGGAATTAGAAGAGAATTGGACGGATCGCGCCAGCCTGGAACTGGGCCGTGAAACGCCGGTAAATGACCAGGTATGATTCGCCCTCTGGGGTATTGGTGTTTAGACTGTAAAATTATATACGCCGAGAGGGACCCGCATGAATGTCATGAAGCAGGCTGCCATCTTCGTTCGAACCAACCTCTGGATCGTTCCTCTGGTAGCACTGATCCTCTGGGGGCTCTTTCGTTTTCTTGATCCGGCGCCGCCACGCACGTTGGTGATGACGACCGGAAGTGAGGGTGGTAGCTATCATCATTTCGCGCTGGCGCTGGAAGACCGTCTGGAAGAGGAAGGATTGACGCTCGAGCTGCGCCCGAGTCGCGGCTCGATAGATAATCTTGAACGCCTTACGGACGGCTCCGGCGAGGTTCAGATCGGCCTGATCCAGAGCGGGACGTCCCACGTGCTAAACGCCAGCCAGCTATCCCGGTTGCGCGGCCTTGCAGCGTTGTATCACGAGCCGCTCTGGCTGTTTCAGCGAAGCGGCCTTGGGGTGGAGCGTCTGCCTGACCTTTATGCCCACAGGGTATCCGTGGGCGAAGAGGGTAGCGGTACGCTCGCCGTCGTTCGCACACTCTTTAGCGAACTGGCTGATGGAGCGAGACTGCAAGAGCTGAACGGCGGACTCTGGCAGGCGCTTCCAGCCGAAGCCGCCGCCAAGCAGCTTAAATCCGGGAATCTGGATGCCGCTTTTTTTGTTCTGCCCGCTAGCAGCGAGCTGCTAGGTGAGTTGGTAGCCGCTCCCGATCTGGAACTGGTAGATCTTCGACAGGCCGAGGCATTTGCGGCACGTCTGCCGTTTCTGGAGCACCTGACCCTGACCGAAGGGCTGCTGGATATAGCAGGTAACTTCCCACCCCAGGATACGTCGCTGCTTGCTCCGGTAGCCACTCTGGTTGTAAACAACGAGTTTCACCCCGCTCTGGCTTCGCTGGTGCTGGAAGCCGCTCGAGAGGTGCTCAGGGAAGGTAATCTACTGGATGAACCCGGCCGCTTTCCCGCAGCCATGCCAATGGAGCTTGAATTGACAGGGGAGGCGGATTACTACCATCGCAACGGCGTCCCTTTTCTGCAGCGCTACCTGCCATTCTGGTTTGCTTCGATCGTTGACCGCTATGTGGTATTGCTGATTCCCTTTATCGTCATCATGCTGCCCTTGTTGCGCAGTATGGGTCCCCTTTACACCTGGAGGATGCGAGCCCGGGTTTTCAAGTGGTATGACCAACTGCGCCGCGTCGACAAGCTGATCATCAATAACCAGATTGGGGGTCGGCTGAATGAGGAGATTGAAGGCCTGCAACGATTGGAGGAGGATCTGAGCCGGGTCGATGTGCCACTTTCCTACGCCCATGAGCTATACAGTCTGCATCTGCATGTGCGGTACATGATCAAACGCCTTGAAACGATGAAGCCCGGCGCCAAAGACCGGGACGATGGCGAGCTGGAGTTGGAATAAAGGAACACAAGCAGGTTGCCTGCGCATAAGCTGTTACAAGCCGTTGCGCTTCGCTTTTCCAGGCAGGCCGCTGGCTCTAACATGTCGCTATTACAGAACAAGAGGTGGACATGAGGGATGCGTTGAACGAAGCGCTGCGCGCCGTGGATCAGGTGCTGCTAGGGAAACAGCAGGCAGTCAGGCTCGCCGTGGCGTGCATTCTCGCCAAGGGCCATCTGCTGATAGAAGATTTGCCGGGGATGGGCAAGACCACGCTTTCCCAGGCGCTGGCGCGGGTCATGGGACTGAGCTATCAACGCATACAGTTCACCAGCGATTTGCTGCCGGGCGATATTCTCGGGACCTCGGTGTTCGACCGCAACAACGCCCAGTTTGTATTCCACCCAGGCCCCATCTTTGCCGAGCTGATTCTGGCAGATGAGATCAATCGTGCCACACCCAAGAGCCAGAGCGCATTGCTCGAGGCTATGGAAGAAGGCCAGGTGACCGTCGACGGGGCTACACGGCCCTTGCCCGATCCGTTTTTCGTCATCGCGACCCAGAATCCGGTATCGCAAAGCGGTACCTTTGCCTTGCCTGAATCACAGCTCGACCGTTTTCTCATGAGACTGTCGCTCGGGTATCCGTCCATGGCGGCAGAAAGAAGTCTGCTGCTTGGGGATGCTCGCAAGATACGTCTTGACCGCGTGGAACCTGTTCTCAACCGCCAGCAGCTGCACGCCCTGCAACAGGCCGTGCCGGATATAACGGCCAGCGAGGCAATTGTCGATTACATCCTTCGACTGGTCAGCCGGACTCGCGAAAGCCAGGTGTGTTCCTGGGGCCTGTCACCGAGGGCAAGTCTAGGCTTGCTGGCGGCCTCCAGGGCCTGGGCCATGATGGAGAACCGTGGCTATGTCATTCCCGAGGACGTGCAGGCGGTTCTGCCTTCGGTTGTCAGCCATCGCCTGCGGGCCATTGAGGACCCGTCGGGCCATGGCGGCGGTGGGTTGGCCCAGTGGCTGCTCAATGAGGTGCCTGCAGTGTGATCGCCAAGGTGAATGGTCGGGCCAGCAGGCTGTTCAATCGTTGGCTGCAAAAACGCATTCCAGCGGGCAGCCAGATGCGCCTGAACCATCGACGCATTTTTATTCTGCCCAGCCGTGCAGGGCTCGGCCTGCTGCTGCTTCTGGCAATCATGTTGATTGGAGCCATCAACTATCAGAACAGCCTGGTGTATGCCGTGGCTTTTTTGCTCGGAAGCCTGTTCTGGGTGAGCTTGCATCACACCTACCGCAATCTGGCCAGCCTTGACCTGCGAGCGACCGGAAGCCGACCGGTTTTTGCCCAGGAGCAGGCACCCTTCACCCTGACGCTGCAGGCAACCCGGCACGAGCACCAGGCTCTGACTCTTTCCTGGCCTAGCACTCAGGCGCAGCGGGTGGATGTGCCCCATAAGGACGAGACTGTGGTTACCTTGTATCATCCAACGCAGCATCGTGGCTGGTTCCGACCGGGGCGCCTGCGGATCGAAACGCGGTTCCCCCTGGGTTGGTTTGTGGCCTGGAGCTGGGTTGATCTCAATTGGCAGACGCTGGTGTATCCGACACCGATCAAGATGCCGTTGCCCGCCAGTAGCAGAAGTGGCGAGGGCGAGGGCGAACAGCCACATGGCGAAGGAGTCGACGACTTTCAGGGGCTGCGCAATTATCAACCCGGGGATTCGAAACGCCGGCTGGACTGGCGCGCCTGGTCGCGGGGGCAGGGGCTGCATAGTAAAGTCTTTGCCGAACCATTGCATAATGGCCTCTGGCTGGATCTGGACACCGCTCCCGGTGACAGTCTGGATGAACGTCTGGGCACCCTGACTGGGTGGGTTTTGCAACTGGAGCAGGCGGGGCAGCCGTATGGTCTGCAGCTTTCCGGTCGGCGCCATGAACCGGGAATGGGCGAAGTGCACCGCGACGCCTGCCTCAAGGATATCGCGCTATACGGACTGGCCGAATGAAAGCGTACGGGCTGATTCCACGCAACAGCCTGGCTTGGCTGTTAATTGCGCAAATTGTGGTGCTGTTGCCCCAGTTGCCGAGGCTGCCGTTCTGGGTCGCCGTGCTGTGGCTCAGCTGCGCCCTGTGGCGCATACAGATCCAGCGGATGCGCTGGGGCTACCCCGGCATCATCAGCAAGGTTATTGCTCTGATGGTGGTCGTGGTGGGCGTATTCACCAGCCAGGGCACATTGATCGGTCTGGATGCAGCGGTGATGCTGCTGTTATTGCTGTTCATGCTGAAGCTGCTGGAAATGCGCACGCCGCGTGACGCCCTGGTTGTGATTTATCTCGGATTCTTTATCGTTGCGACGGCCTTTCTGTTCAACCAGAGCATTTTTCTGGCGTTCTATCAGTGTTTTTCGATGCTGGTGCTGGTAGCCGCGCTGGTTGGCCTGCAACAGACGCCCGGTCGCAATGATCCCGCCAGAGCCTTCCGCACGGGCTCGGTGCTGATGTTGCAGGCTATTCCGTTGATGCTGGTACTGTTCGTGCTGTTTCCGCGAATCGGCCCGTTGTGGGCGGTAAACGCTCCCGGTTCCCAGGCGCGGACCGGTTTGGCAGAGAGCATGGCGCCAGGCGACGTAGCCGATCTTGCCCGGTCGGGCGAGCTGGCTTTCCGGGCCAGTTTTGATGGAGACATTCCGGCCCATCGCGACCTGTACTGGCGGGCCATGACGCTGACCCGCTTTGATGGGCGTCGCTGGAGTCACTCGAGCTTTTCGTCCGCGGGGCCGCCGGGCGATTGGCAACCCAGGGGCGAGCAACTGGATTACCGCATAGTTACGCGCGCCAGCCATCAACCCTGGCTTTTCAGTCTGCGAGGAGCGAGCTCCGAGGACGAGCAGGTCTTGATGACTCAGGACTTCATGGTGCGGGCCAAACGCCCGATAAGCCAGGCGATGGCCTACAGGGTCAGCTCTCGGCCGCAGAGTTTGCTGGATCCCGATGGTCTTGATCCCTTGCAGCGACGCATCAACCTGTCGCTTCCCGAAGGCAGCGACCCGCGTAGCCGCGCCTGGGCCGCTCAGCTTCGAGAAACGCATGATGACGATGCCGCCCTGGTGCAAGCGCTGCTAACCCATTTCAATCGCGAACCCTTTCACTACACGTTGCGCCCCGATTTGCTCGGGCAGCACACCAACGACCAGTTTCTGTTCGATACCCAGCGCGGATTTTGTGCGCATTTTGCTGGCGCCATGACCTTCGTGCTCAGAGCCGCCGGCATCCCTTCCCGTGTGGTCGCAGGGTACCAGGGCGGCGAAGTGAATCCGCGCGGCGATTACGTGCTGGTACATCAGTTCGACGCGCATGCCTGGGTAGAGGCCTGGTTGCCGGGTCAGGGCTGGGTATCGGTCGATCCTACCTTTCAGGTCGCGCCGGAGCGAATAGAGCGAGGGCTGCAGGAAGCCATGCGCGGCGAAGGCAGCTTTCTGGAGGATTCGCCCCTGGCGGGGGCGCGGTTCCGCTCCATTGGCTGGCTCAATAACATGCGTCTGGCTTGGGATGACGTCAATTACCAATGGCAGTTGAGAGTGCTGGGTTATGAAAGCGAGCGTCAGCTGGAATTCTTCCGCCGCTGGCTAGGCACTACGGACTGGCAGCGCATCGGGATCTTCCTGCTGGTGGCGGTTGCTATAGTGATGCTGCCCCTGGCGCTATGGACGTTGCGACCGCAAAAGCGCTCTAATGACCCTCGTAAACAGGCGTGGAACCAGTTGAACAACAGGCTCAAACGGCTGGGATTGCAGGCCAGGAACGGCGAGGGACCGCGTGATTGGCAGGCGCGCCTGGTTGCTGCATTGCCCGGTCAAAAAAGTCAGCTGAATGCGTTTTTTGATGATTATGTGATGCTGACCTACGGGCACAGTGGTGGCAAGCCGGATAAAATGCTGACGTCAAATCTGACGAAAAAGCGTCGGGCGCTACAGCGCTGCTTACCACGCAAGCTCCCTCCCGGCGCAACCAGGGTATTGGACTAGCTGGCATTACCGACCACAATCAATCCATACATCATGGCGAGTTCGCCGGGTGTCAACCAGGCGAATAGCGGAGTCTCCATGCATCCTTTCAGTGCGATACGTCCCCCCAGGCTAGCGGTTGGGCTCGGCGTAGTGGGACTTGTGCCCTTTGTGACCGGCTCGCTTGGCCTCTGGATCACCCCCGAGGCCTGGCGCGAGCGCGTGCTTGAAGAGCTTCTGGCCTATGCCGCAGTGATTCTGGCGTTTATGGGCGCCATACATTGGGGGTTGGCGATGCGCGCCGATGAGTCGAGCGAAAAGGCGCCAGTGCAACTCGGCCTGTCGGTAATACCGCCGCTGCTTGGGTGGGTCGCGCTGAGTCTGCCGATCAGTTTTGGCTTGCCGGTCATCTTTTTTGCGTTTGCATCGCTCTACTTTGCTGACATCTGGGCCGTCAAGCATGGTCTGGCGCCGGTTTGGTATCCGGCGCTGCGCAAACCGCTCAGCATGGTGGTGATATTTTTCCTCGCGCTGGCCTGGTTGGCCACGGTGGTCGTCCACTGACCTTGCCTTTCTGAGCAGAGACCGCTGATCTGACGAGAGTATTTGCAAAGGACATGAAAGTGGTAATGGATATGCCCTGCATCTGCGCGTAAAATCGGCGCTTTTCTGACATACAGGACAGCAATCATGGGCCGCGCCTATCAAAACCGCAAAGACTCCATGGCCAAAACGGCTGATGCGAAAACCAAGGTCTACAGCAAATATGCCCGTGAGATTTTCGTGTGCGCCAAGTCAGGCGGTTTTGATCCCACCGGTAACCTCGCGTTGCGCGGTCTTATCGAGCGGGCCAAGAAGGATCAGGTTCCGGGACATGTTATCGACAAGGCTATCGACAAGGCCAAGGGCGGTGGCGGTGAGGATTTTGCGCTGGCCCGTTATGAGGGATTCGGCCCCGGCAATTGCATGGTGATCATCGATTGCCTGACCGACAATCCCAACCGTACTATCTCGGACGTGCGCAACTGTTTCACCAAGACCAAGAGCAAACTGGGTACCGGCGGTAGTGTCAGTCACATGTTTGATCATTGCGCGATTCTGGCATTTGCCGGTGACGACGAAGAATCCGTGCTTGAAGCCCTGATGATGGCCGACGTAGACGTCACCGACATCGAAAACGAAGCGGGCAATATCACCGTATTCACGCCAAACACTGAATATGCCAAAGCCAAGCAGGCACTGACCGATACGTTCGGCGAGATCGATTTTGCGGTAGATGAGATCCAGTTTCTGCCCCAGACAACGACGGAAGTTGCCGGGGATGACGTGGCCATGTTCGACAAATTCATGGACATGCTCAACGATCTGGACGATGTGCAGAACATCTATCACAACGCTGAGATCTGAGCTTTTTTTGCGGATGCGGGTGGCTTGCCCGCGTCCTCTCAACTCTTTTTGACGAACTCCGATTTCAGCTTCATTGCACCAATGCCATCAATCTTGCAATCAATATCGTGATCCCCGTCCACCAGGCGGATATTCTTCACCTTGGTGCCGACCTTGACCACCAGTGATGATCCCTTGACCTTCAGATCCTTGATCACCGTTACGCTATCACCGTCCTGCAACAGGTTGCCGTTTGCATCGTTTATCGAACGCGAATCCTCTCCACTGCTGGCCGCTGCCTCGGTAGACCATTCATGGCCGCACTCCGGACAAACGAGCAGGGCGCCGTCTTCATAGGTGAATTCGGATCCGCACGAAGGGCAGGGTGCAAGCGTACTCATGACTGAACCTTGTTCTGTGGCTGGGCTCATCCGGTAGATGAGCGAAGGGGCGGGATAATGCCAGTTGGGGCGATTGCTGTCCATTCAGCCGCCGCTGGCAGTCAGCGGCAGAACCCGAAGTTGCTGGTGTCAAAATGGAAGTGATTTTCATGCGGCTGGTTATAGTCGGGGCCTAGAACAGTGCCGAAAAAGCCGCAGGCCTCGGAATGCACATCCCGCAGAAAGGCAGCCTTTTGCGGATCCTCGACTCTGTCCCAGTCGCGCAACACGCTGACCGTACTGCCGTCATCCAGTCTGAATCCGGCCACATCAAATGCTGAGGCGGTGGCGTGCTGGCTGCGCCGTCCGGACGAGCGGTTATATACGTTGCGACAGGCAAAGCTGCCGTAGTGATTTATCTGCGAAACCTCGCTATCCAGATGCATGACGGCCAGACGTTGCAGCTGCTGGCGTTCAAACATCACCCAGGCGACAGCCAGCGGGCAGGTGACAGTAAACGGGGCGTTGAAGCCCACGCCGGTATTGTTGATGCGCACCACGTTGGTCAGTGGGCACCCCTCGACGGGGGTGTAGTCCTCAAGGGCGGTGTAGTCGAGTGTTCCCTGTTGATCGGCTTCCAGCACCGCTTGGCACTGGGCTGGCGAATTACGGAGCTGATTGAGTTTCCAGCGCGTCACCATGTTCATGGGATGATCGAGCGCCAGTGGAGCCCAGGGATTCCATTCCGGCGGTATGGCGCGCCATGGTTCGCTAATGTAGATTGCCGCGGCGAACAGCAGCAGCGACAGACATTTGGCTAGCAGGATTATTGCCGACTTCAAAGGGGCTCCCCGTTGCCGACTGATAGATATTCAACCGGCGAAAGCTTATGGTTCGCTGCGCCAGTCTGGAACCTGCCGGCTGGGCAGACCTTCAGCGGCTAACCGAATTTTTAGACGGCGCGTTGTCCGTGCTGGGGCAGGTCATCGTTCAACTGCTCCCAGGTGGCTTTATCGTCCAGATACTGATGATAGACGTTCTCGCACTCAAAAGGCGTTTCCACGGTTCCAAGGCGCAACCGTCTGATGTTTGGAAGATCATCGCGAGCGCTGTAGAGGGGACTGGCGCAGTTCCCGCAGAAAACCCGCGCCTTGTGCGGTACGGCACGGAACTCCCTGAGCAAATCGCTGCCCTGGGTGATCCTGAATTTCGCAGCCTCGATGGGGCTAACCGCAACGTAGGCAGAACCCTGAGCCTTGCGGCACATGGAACAGTGGCAGATCGATATTTCCAGAATCTGCCCGTCGTACTCATAACGAACCCCACCGCACAAACATCCACCGTGGATCACTTTTCATCCTCCACGGGAACGGCCAGGTCAGTATCGACACCGACAGCCTCGCCGAACTTGAGCAAGTTGCCATGGGCGTCGTGAACGTAGAGCTCCTTCATGCCCCATTCGCGGACCGCCGGCGGCTCGACATACAAACCCTTCGCCTGAAACTCCTCGTAAAGTGCTTGCGTGTCGGTAACGCGAAGGTAGCAGGAGGTGTTTTCTGCAATGTGCCGCTCGCTGCACAGCCAGAAATGAATCTCCGCTCCGTCCCGTGAGACGATAGCGTAATCATCCTGTTGCAAGCAGATTTTGAACCCCAGCCGATTGGTATAAAAAGCCAGGGTATCCGCTATGGCTAGCGAGGCGAGAACCGGGACAGTGCTGTGGATGCTTGCGCTCATAATAGAAAACCTGCTTGCTTGGGGCTAGATAGCGTTTTTTGAAACCTCATGGCCTGGCTCGACGGTAGTTTCACGAACCTTCGACTCGGTACCAGGCCACCCCTCATATTGCGGTAACGAGTCGGTGATGGTGTGCCAGCTTGCCTTGGAGCCGGTAAAAATATGGGCTAATGGCTCTCCCTTCTTGACGCCTTCAAGCCCTCCAAGCGGAACACCCAGAACGTTAGGCCGGTCTTTATAGGTGCTGATCAACGGCGAGCCGCAGGTTCTGCAAAAGTATTTGGTGACGTTCTCCGACGACGCGAAGGTGGACAGGTTCTGTTCACCACTCAGCCAACTGAACTGCGAGACATCGACAGAGGTTCGGGTGCGGAAGGCAGCCCCGTGCCACCTTCGGCACTTGGAGCAATGGCAATTGAAAATCGGCCCCAGGTCCCCCTCGATTTTGTAAGAGACGGCTTCACATAAACACTTCCCTGAAATATGGCTCATTTGATCCTCGTATGTGTCACGTCTTTATCGGAGGTGATGGTCCGCCGCCTCGTTAGCTGTCGGGCCCGGCATCCAGAAACTGCGGCAAGCCATCGTCCAATTTCAGCCAATCAACCTTGCTTGCGGTCCAGATATGATATTGGGGCTTTATCAGGGAGCTGTCATCCAGCGAATTCAAGGTGACGTCGAGGGAATTCAAGGTATCGCGTGAGCGAAATGCGATCTGAGTGCCGCATGCAGGGCAATACTCTCTTTGAGCATGCCTGCTGGAATGGAAAATGGACGGCGCTCCTTCGGTGTATTCAAAATGCTCGGTGGATACCGTCATCCATGCCATCACCGGAGCGCCACTGGACCTCTGGCATAGCCTGCAATGGCAAAGCCCTGCGCTTGCAGGTTCTGAGCCCACAACATATCGAAGTTTTCCACATAAACACCCGCCCTGCATTTTCATAGGGTCCTCAATCAAGTGGCTGATGTTTTCCGGTTGGAGGGCTTGGCGCTGGCACCGACATCAAGCTCGACCAATCGAGCCGACACGGAATCTCCGTCGATGGATAGCTCTGCAACAGCGACTGGCAGCTTGAACCGTCGCGGCCCGGCGCTGCCTGGATTCACATAAAGCACACCGTCGTTTTCTGTAATCGAGGGTTTGTGTGAATGACCGGACACCACAACCCTCGCTGCAACGGAACCCGACTCGATATTCATCTCGGCCAGATCATGAATGACGCAGATATGCACTTGCTCGAACTGGATCAGTTCGGTTTCGGACAGCTTGTCAGCCCAGTCGCCCTGGTCATTGTTGCCGCGAACAGCGGTTACAGGCGCCAGTTGAGCAAGCTCCTCCAGGATGCTCTCGTCCATGATGTCGCCAGCATGGATGATGTGATCACACCCCTTCAGGAACGCTTTGGCCTCTGGCCGCAGCAGGCCGTGCGTGTCAGAAATAAGCCCGACTCGAAGCATGCGTTGTCCTCTGCTGGTAGCTATAGGCGTAACACCAAACTGTGGGGCTAAAGATAGGCCAGTCGTGGACCGGAAAGCAATCCGGATAACACCCGCGGCAAGACCAAACAGCGGCGATAACGCTTGGATACGCTGCCTTTGTATGTGGACGCCTGACGTTGGAACGTTGAAAGCAAGCGGTACGGGTTGAATAAGCATCCGTGCGGTTGAGGGTAGGGTACTACTCGGCAATTACGCTAAGCGAGATGATGGACCACGTATCGTGGCGCACCAAGGGCCGAGGATACGCGGCGGTATCCTGCGGCCCCGGTTTGTTTAGACCAGCTCGGCCCAAAGGTCATACTCGTCAGCATCGGTCACCCGAACGCTGATCACGTCCCCGGCATTCAGCTCTTCATCGGTGTCGATATAAACCGCGCCGTCAATTTCAGGGGCATCGGCCATTGAGCGGGCGATCGGGCCCTGATCGTCGACTTCATCAATTACGACCTGGATGATCCGGCCGACCTTCTGCTGCAGACGTGCAGTACTGATCGCCTGCTGATGGGCCATGAATCGTTCCCAGCGCTCCTCTTTTACTTCTTCGGGCACAGAATCGCTCAGCTGGTTGGCTGGAGCGCCTTCCACAGCCGAGTATTTAAAGCAACCGACGCGGTCGAGCTGGGCTTCGGTGAGCCAGTCGAGCAAGTATTGAAAGTCTTCTTCCGTCTCGCCAGGAAAACCCACGATGAACGTCGAGCGAATGGTCAGCTCCGGGCAAATCTCGCGCCAGTTCTTGATGCGCGCCAGCGTCTTGTCTTCAAAAGCCGGGCGCTTCATGGCCTTGAGTATCCTGGGGCTGGCGTGCTGAAAGGGAATATCCAGATACGGCAGGATTTTTCCGGCGGCCATCAGCGGGATCAGTTCGTCGACGTGGGGGTAGGGATATACGTAATGCAGGCGAACCCATATACCCAGCTCGCTAAGGGCCTCGCACATTTCCGTCATGCGGGATTTGACCGGACGGCCGTTCCAGAAACCTGTGCGATATTTGATATCCACGCCATAGGCGCTGGTGTCCTGGGAAATGACCAGCAGTTCTTTCACCCCAGCCTTGGCGAGCCGCTCGGCTTCGCCGAGTACATCGCCAATTGGGCGGCTAACCAGCTTGCCACGCATGCTCGGAATGATGCAGAAGCTGCAGCTGTGGTTGCAGCCTTCGGAAATCTTCAGGTACGCATAGTGGCGCGGTGTCAGCTTGATGCCCTGCGGCGGGACCAGATCAATCAGCGGATTGTGGTCGGCTCTTGGCGGAGCCGCATCGTGTACGGCATTCACTACCTGCTCGTATTGCTGGGGCCCGGTCACCGCTAGAACGCTAGGGTGCACATCGCGGATGGCGCTTTCCTCCACGCCCATGCAGCCGGTGACGATCACCTTGCCATTCTCGGCAAGGGCCTCGCCAATCGCTTCCAGAGATTCCGCCTTCGCGCTGTCAATGAAGCCGCAGGTGTTGACCACCACTACATCGGCGTCCTGATAGGTAGGAACGACTTGATAACCTTCGGTGCGCAGTTGGGTCAGGATGCGTTCAGAATCGACGAGAGCCTTTGGGCAGCCGAGACTGACGAACCCGACTTTAGGAGCGGACATGGAAACCTCGTAAAAGACGCGGCAGGGTTGCCGGCGTTAAAGACGGCGTATTCTAGCGGCGGCCTTGCTTGCTGACCAGTCTTTGCCAAGCCGTTCGTCCTGAAGTATCAAATGGCTATCATGGGGCGCGCAGGCGAGGCGAATTCGCTGCAAAAAAAAGGCCTCGCCCCGTTTGCTGTGAAACGGGGCGAGGCCTGGGTCTTGCAGTAACGCTTAGAGCTGAGCGACCGGAATCGACGCAGCGGCTTTCTGGTACGACTCGATTTCGTTGAAGTTCATGTAGCGATAGATATCGCCAGCCATGCTGTTGATTTCAGCAGCGTAGCCCATGTATTCCTCAACGGTCGGCAGGCGACCCAGAATGGATGCAACGGAAGCCAGTTCGGCGGAGGCCAGGTACACGTCAGCACCATCACCCAGGCGGTTCGGGAAGTTCCGCGTGGAGGTGGAGACAACGGTGGACTTGGCAGCAACGCGAGCCTGGTTGCCCATGCACAGCGAGCAGCCCGGCATTTCCATGCGCGCGCCAGCCTTGCCGTAAATGCCGTAGTAACCTTCTTCGGTCAGTTGGAAGGCATCCATTTTGGTTGGCGGAGCCAGCCACAGGCGAGTGGGCAGGGCGCCCTTGTTCTTCTCCAGTAGCTTGCCGGCGGCGCGGAAGTGACCGATATTGGTCATGCAGGAACCGATGAAGACTTCATCAATCTTGCTGCCAGCGACCTGCGACAGCAGGCGTGCATCGTCCGGATCATTCGGCGCGCAGAGAACCGGCTCGGTAACTTCGGACAGATCGATTTCGATCACAGCTGCGTATTCGGCGTCGGGATCGGCCTGCATCAGTTTCGGATTGGCCAGCCACTCTTCCATTGCCTGGGCGCGACGCTCAAGGGTACGTGGATCCTGGTAGCCATCGGAAATCATCCAGCGCAGCAGGACGATGTTCGACTTCAAGTACTCGGCAATCGACTCTTCACTCAGCTTGATGGTACAGCCGGCTGCGGAGCGCTCGGCCGAGGCGTCGGACAACTCGAATGCCTGTTCGGCGGTCAGGTTGTCGAGACCTTCGATCTCGAGAATCCGGCCGGAGAAGATGTTCTTCTTGCCTTTCTTCTCGACGGTCAGGTGACCTTCCTGGATAGCGTAGTAGGGGATCGCGTGCACCAGGTCGCGCAGGGTGATACCAGGTTGCATCTGGCCTTTGAAGCGCACCAGAACCGATTCCGGCATGTCCAGCGGCATCACACCGGTGGCTGCGGCGAAGGCTACCAGGCCGGAACCGGCCGGGAAGGAAATGCCCATCGGGAAACGGGTGTGTGAATCGCCACCGGTGCCGACTGTGTCAGGCAACAGCATGCGGTTCAGCCAGCTGTGAATGATGCCATCACCAGGACGCAACGCGACGCCACCACGGTTGTGGATGAAATCCGGCAGCGTGTGGTGAGTGTTCACGTCGATTGGCTTGGGATAAGCGGCAGTGTGACAGAAGGACTGCATCACCAGATCGGCGGAGAAGCCCAGGCAAGCCAGGTCCTTCAGCTCGTCGCGGGTCATTGGGCCAGTGGTATCCTGGGAGCCGACGGTAGTCATCTTCGGTTCGCAATAGGTACCGGGACGAACGCCCTCGAGACCGCAGGCCTTGCCGACCATCTTCTGCGCCAGGGTGAAGCCCTTTGTGCTGGCAGCCGGTACGTCCGGTTTGCGGAACAGCTCGGAGTGGGGCAGGCCCAGCTCGACACGGGCCTTGTCAGTCAGGCCGCGACCGATGATCAGCGGAATACGGCCACCGGCGCGAACTTCGTCCAGCAATACCTGAGTCTTCAGCTCAAAGGTAGTGATGACTTCATCGGTACCGTGCTTGCAGACTTTACCCTCGTAGACGTAAACGTCGATCACGTCACCGGTGTTGATGTCGTTGACATCGAATTCGATTGGCAGAGCGCCAGCATCTTCCATGGTGTTGTAGAAGATGGGAGCGATCTTGTTACCGAAGCAGAAGCCGCCAGCGCGCTTGTTCGGTACATAGGGAACGTCATCGCCGAAGAACCACAACACCGAGTTGGTGGCAGACTTGCGTGACGAGCCGGTACCAACCACGTCGCCCACATAGGCAACCGGGAAACCCTTGGACTTGACTTCCTCGATCATGGTCAGCGGACCGATGGTGCCTGGTTCGTCGGGCACGATACCGTCGCGAGCCATTTTCAGCATGGCCAGAGCGTGCAGCGGGATGTCTGGGCGCGACCAGGCGTCAGGCGCTGGGGACAGGTCATCGGTATTGGTTTCGCCGGGTACCTTGAAGACACTCAGGCTGATCTTTTCGGCTACGGCAGGACGGTTGGTAAACCACTCGCCTTCAGCCCAGGATTGCATGACGCCCTTGGCGTGCTCGTTGCCGTTCTTGGCGCGATCAGCCACGTCGTGGAACGCATCGAACATCAACAGGGTGTGCTTGAGTTCCTTGGCAGCGGCAGCAGCCAGCTCTTCGTTGTCCAGCAGCTCGACCATGGTGACAATGTTATAGCCACCCTGCATGGTGCCGAGCAGTTCGACAGCGCGCAGTTTGGTCAGCAGCGGGGACGTGACTTCGCCTTTGGCAACGGCAGACAAAAAGCCGGCCTTTACATAGGCGGCTTCGTCCACTCCCGGGGGGATGCGGTTGGTGAACAGGTCGAGCAGGAACTCTTCTTCGCCAGCCGGTGGATTTTTCAGCAGATCAACCAGACCGGCAGTTTGTTCGGCATTAAGCGGCTGGGGCACGATGCCCTGGGCGGCGCGCTCTGCAACGTGTTTGCGATAGGCTTCAAGCACAGTAATTTACCCTCATCAGTCTGTTCCGTTTGTAACGGAACGGTCATCCTCACGGACCATGACGCCGGATATGAGGTTGGGTGCAAGCGCAAGCCCGATCTGGTGGGGGCAACCTGGTAACTGGGGGGCAGATACAAATGGGTTGCGGGCAAACGCCTGTCACACTCCCTAACGGCGCGCCGATTCTACAGTAAGCGCCAGGCAAAGTTAAGCTGCACCGCTCTTTGATGCTGTTTGAGACACTCTATGCAGGTCCTGCCGGACAAGGATCTCGCACTTTTGCGATTGAACTGATGCCGCTCAGCGGTGTCTTGGTAAATAGTGTGATTGTCGCGCCACCCTGATCGTGTCTCGCACTGCGGCTTAAGATCTTCTGTTCAGGATTTTCAGCTTTTCGTTATATAAAAAAGGAGTGTCACCATGAAGAATACCCAAAAATGGACCCTCGCCGGCGCGTTGCTGGTCGCTACAATAGGTTTGACCGCTTGCGACGTCGAGCAGACTGAAGAAGCCAGCATGCCCGATGTTGACGTAAGCGCAGAAGGCGGCAACATGCCTGAATACGATGTGGATGCTGCTGACGTAGATGTTGGCACCAGAGAGAAAACTGTCACCGTTCCGGATGTGGATGTGGACATGCCGGAAGATCAAGACGAGCGTTAATCGGGTAATAGGTTCTGTTCCCCGCGCAGCACACCAGTGCTGCGCGGGACGCGCTGAGGCCCATGTGTAGGCTGTTCCTGGCGCGTTTCCGTCTGGCATCAATTGCCGTGAACTACTTTTCCAGCATCTCTTCAAGATGCGCCAGCATATCATCCGGTTTAAGTACCAACACGTCGCTTCGCAACTGATCGAGCACGACTTCAGCGGTGTTTCCGATCAAGGCGCCTGATATTCCCTTGCGGGCCACGGTGCCTATGACGGTTAACGAAGCGCCTATCTGTTTGGCAACTTTTGGTATAAGCACATCGGCAGGTCCTTCTTCGATATGCAGTTGGTCCGCGCGTAACCCGTAGCGCGAGACATAGATGTCGGCCTCCTGAACGTAGCTGGCCGCAATATTCTGGCTGAGCTGGTACACCGGGTTGCCAGCCGATAGCATAGGTGCTGGATGGGCGCTGACCACATGCAACTGTCCGTTGATCATCTCGGCGATTTCCGCTGCATGACGAACGATAGCGCCATGCAGCACATGGTGCTGATCATCATGATTGCCCACATCAACAGCGGCGAGTACCGAGCCGCGCATCCAGGGCTCAGCCGTCTTTACCATCAATACCGGGGCAGGGCAGTAGCGCAGCAGCTTCCAGTCATCGGGTGTCAGTAGCGCTTTTCTGAGAACGCTATCAGGCAGATGTTGTTTCACTACCAGGCCACATTCTTCGTGCCGCTGGATCTTGACGATGGTATCCGTGACGTTGCTCTGCCAGGTTTGCGTAGAGCTTGCGTTTAGCCCTTCCGCTTCTAGCCCAGCGCATAGCCGCTCCAGAAGCTGAGTGTGATCCTGGCGGTTTTCACAGACAAGTAAATGCAACTCCGCCTCGGTGATACCCGCTATCAGCTGAGCGCGTTCAAGGGCCAACTGCTCTTTTTGCGACGGATCGATAATGACTAGAATACGCTTGATGGCTTGCATGACATGGCCTCTTTACAGAATGCTGTTGCGTTTTAACTCTATGGTTACAATGTAGTCTGTTTTGCCTCGGTGCGTAGAAGGGCGCTACTGCCAGGGCAGAAAATCCCCGTATAATTAGCGCTTTACAGACGTCTGGCGCGTGAGCGAGTAACCATGAATCTTCCCCGAGAGCTGTTGGAGTTCCTGCAGTGCTGCACCCCTGAGGCCTGGCTAAACCAGGCGCTTGAACATCCAGATGAGCTGCTGATCGATCACGCTAACTGCGAGAAAAAGGCAGCGTCTACTGCGCTGAACCTGATATTCCGTTACACCGACAAGCCTGAGCTGCTGCAAAAAATGTCCCGGCTAGCCAGAGAGGAGTTGCGGCACTTCGAGCAGGTGACTGCGATGATGGCCAAGCGCGGCATTACCTATCGAGTCTTGTCTGCTAGCCACTATGCGCAACGTCTACGTCAGCATGCCCGGACAAGCGAGCCTGGTAGACTGGTCGATACCTTGATAATCGGTGCCTTCATTGAGGCTCGCTCCTGCGAGCGGTTCGCTCGGCTTGCCCCCCGTCTGGATGAAGAGCTGGGCGATTTCTACCGCTCTCTACTCAAATCCGAGGCGCGCCACTATCAGGATTATCTCAGACTGGCAAAGCAGTATGCCGAAACGTCAATAGAGGACCGTATTGCGTTCTTTGCCGACGTGGAGGCAAAAGCGATTGCTCAGCCTGACGCGGAGTTTCGTTTCCATAGCGGCGCGGTGTCTGCGTCGGCTGAATGCCCGGCACTATGAGGTTATACTCAGGCCACCGCTGCCTTGGGCACACGATACAGTTGGGAGGTTTATGAATATTCCGGAGACAGGCCACCGGTTGGTGCGCTGCCTAGCGTCTGCGCTGGGCATGTTTGCCCTTGTAGGTTCGATGCAGGCTTACGCTGCCGAGATTACCTGTGAGCGCATCGTAGTCACCGGCAATCAACAGTCTCCCCCCTATCTTTGGGAAGACCCCGCCGACCCCACGAAGCTGATCGGCGCAAGCGTGGAACTACTCCAGAGGGCGCTGGAGGATAGCGGTATACAGGTAGAAATGCTCAATGCCGGCTCCTGGGAGAAAGCCCAGGAGGAGGTGCGCAGTGGCCGGGTGGACATGTTGGCTGGAGCCTTCTTGACACCGGAGCGGCTTGCTTATATGGATTTCGTACATCCTGCTTACCTTGAAGTGCCAAGCGTGATCTTCGTCAGGCGTGGGCAGGCATTCCCCTATAATGGCTGGGATGATCTGCGAGATAAGGTCGGCATTACCCTGGCAGGCAACAGCTTTGGCACGGCATTCGACACTTTTGCGCGGGACCATTTGCGTTTGGAAAGGGTGTCTTCGGTGGACCAGGCGCTGCGCAATCTGTTGCTGGGACGTGCTGACTATGTGGTTTATGAACGATTCCAGGGTATGGCGCTTGCGGAACAACTGGGCCTGGCAGGCGAGATAGATGTCCTGGATGGATCGATGATCAATGAGCAGCTCTATTTCACCATCTCGCACAATTCCGCCTGCAACTCGCCAGCGCTGCGCTCTGCACTGGCCATCAGCATGCAGGAAATGGTCAGCCGGGGCGAGCCTCGACAGCTGCTGGAAAAATATCGTCAGCAGTGGGCCAGCCAGTTCCTGCCCGTAGAGCCTGAAAACAAGATCGAGCCCGCAGTAATAGAGTGACCGTAACAGTTAACTCCTTTATTCACTGCACCCGCACAGATCTGCTTGTTGCTACGCTGTACAGGTATTATTGAATGTAACTGTACGGTGCTGCTCATGCTCCGCTACGTTAGCTTAAGGGCCGAGAGCAGGAGAGCATGCATGTCTAGTCTGTTATATCAGCAAATTGCCCGACAGCTGGCTGAGGATATTCAAAAGGGATTCTATCAGCCAGGCGAGCGCGTGCCCTCGGTTCGCAAGCTGAGCACGCAGAAGGGCGTCAGCCACGCCACCGTGCTCCAGGCCTACGCCACGCTTGAGGATCAGGGTTTGATCCGCGCTCGGCCACAATCAGGATATTATGTTCACCGCACGCCGGCGTTAACTGCCCCAACGCCCGCTATTTCCCGCGTGGAGCCGCCCCATGCGGTGACCCGCAGCGGAATCATCAGCGAGATTTTGAGCCAGTCCCGTCGCAGCGGCATGATTCCGCTAGGCGCTGCCGTACCCGCCGGCGAGTATCTTCCCCTGCGTGCCTTGCACCAGCAGATGAGCAAGGTTACCCGTTTCCAGAGTCAGCGCGCCTTCGGCTACACCTTCAGCCCCGGCTACGAACCGCTGCGCCGACAAGTGGCGATTCGGATGCGCGATGCCGGTGCGGTGATAGAACCCGAGGATATCGTGATTACCAATGGCTGCGTCGAGGCCATGCAGCTGTGCCTGCGCGCCATAACGCGTCCCGGCGACCTGATTGCTACCGAGTCGCCCAGTTATTATGGTCTGCTGCAGCTTTGTGAGCTTCTCGGACTCAAGGTAATAGAAATTCCGACGGATCCCGAGGCAGGTCTGAGCCTGGAAGCCTTGGAACAAGCCGTGGAGAAATGGCCTGTCAAAGCGCTGGTCGTTACTACCCGTGCGGGTAATCCGATGGGAGCGACTATGCCGGAGGCACGCCAGCGCAAGCTGGTTTCCATGATGGCCCAGCGCAACATCCAGATTGTCGAGGATGATATCTATGGCGAGCTTATGTTCGATCATGGCCGATCCAAGGCGCTCAAGGCATTTGACTGCTCGGATACGGTTATGTATTGCTCCAGTTTCTCCAAAACCATTTCGCCGGGCGTGCGCACCGGGTGGGTGATAGGCGGCAGGCATCAGGACACCATTGAAAAATTGCAGACCTTCACAACGTTGTCAGCTTGCAGTGTTAGCCAGATGGCCGTCGCTGCCTACCTGGAAAACGGTGGCTACGACCGACACCTACGTCATATCCGTCAGGAATACCGGAAGAACCTGAGCAGCTTCCAGCTAGCTGTGCAGCAATACTTTCCCGAGGGCACCCAAATTACCCGGCCCAAGGGAGGATTTATTCTCTGGGTCAGCCTGCCAGGCGGAATCGACACCCAAACATTGTTCAATCAGGCCCTGGATCAAGGCATCAGCATCGCGCCGGGAGTCGTGTTCAGCAACACGGATCAGTTTAATCATTGTCTGCGACTGAACTGCGGCATTCCCTGGGACCATGGGGCCGAAAGAGCGATCATGACCCTAGGGATATTGGCCAGCCAGCAGTTGATGGGACACAAGCGAGGTGTCGCGAAGGAGGCCGTGGCCTGATGGGCCACCGGCAGGGTTGCTCAGGAAGCCAGCGGAGAAGCTTCCCGCTCTTTCAAGCTCTTACGCTCGAGCTGCTGTGACAACTCGATGATCTGCTCGCGCATCCAGCGGTTTGCAGGGTCCTGATCCGTGCTTTCGTGCCAGAACAGGTGGGTCTCGATGGGGGGGACATCGTCAATCGGCAGCTCTATCCAGTGCAAATTGTGCCGACGAGCGAAGCGCTCATGCACGGTCATCACCATATCGGTTGAATCCAGCACCAGTGGCGCCATCTGATAATGCTGCGAGCGTAATACCACGCGCCGCTGGATACCTATCTTGCCCAATGCCAGATCCACATGGCCCAGGCCGTTGCGTCGGCTGGATATGTGGATATGTGACTGGGCCAGGTAATCGTCCAGGGTGATCTTGGTCTTGCCGGCCAGGGCATGGCCCCGGCGCATGACGCAGACGTAGCGATCTTCGAACAGTTTGACGTGGCGCACCTGGGTGTCGGTGTTGAGCGGCGCGTCGATGGCGAAATCCAGACGGCCTGCAGCCAATTCCTTGGTTGTTTCCCGGCGCTTGGTCAGAAAACTGTCTACATTAACGCTAGGTGCAAGTCTGCGGATGCGTGAGGCCAGGTTAGGCAGAATGACGGCCTCTGAAAGATCCGTCATGCTGATGCGGTAGGTTTTGGTGGCCTGGTCCGGATTGAAGCTGCGGCTTTCCTGCACCGATACCCGCAGCAATTGCAGCGCGTGGCGCACGGGCGTGATGATGTTCTGGGCCATGGGCGTAGGTACCATGCCCTGAGCAGTCCGCACGAACAGTGGATCGTTGAAGGTTTCACGCAGGCGCGCCAGGGCATTGCTCACTGCTGGCTGAGTTATACCCACGATCTGACCGGCGCGGGTCAGGTTTGCTTCGGTATAAATCGCGTCAAATACAATGAACAGGTTCAGGTCGACTTTGCTCAGGTTCATCGCAACTTTCCTTCGAATAGATTGGCTCACTTCGAGACACGGCGCTTTGTATGGCCTCGAAGTATATATTGCTTATGAATGTTAATACACGCCAAAAATAGGTTCGATTAATCGAGTTGCCTCATCTAGCATCCTTAGGTCGATCTAAAAATGTCACCCAGAAAAGGCACGCTACTATGGATTTCGGATATTCGCCCAAGGTTAAAGAACTTCGCGAACGCGTTGATGCGTTCATGCAGGAGCACGTGTTTCCCGCTGAGCACATCTTTCATGAACAGGTAAATGAAGGTGACCGCTGGCAGCCCACAGCAATTGTCGAAGAATTAAAGGTCAAGGCCAGGGCCGCCGGCCTCTGGAACCTGTTTTTGCCTGAGTCTGAGCTGGGCGCCGGTCTGACGAACCTGGAGTATGCTCCTCTTGCCGAACTTATGGGTCGCTCTGGTCTGGCTTCCGAAGCGTTCAACTGCAGCGCACCAGATACCGGCAACATGGAAACTATCGTTCGGTATGGTAACGAAGAGCAGAAGGAGCGGTGGGTCAAGCCTTTGCTGGCTGGCGAAATCCGATCCTGCTTTGGCATGACCGAGCCGGGCGTGGCGTCTTCGGATGCGACGAACATGCAGGCCAATGCGCGCCGTGAAGGTGACGAGTGGGTCATCAATGGTCGCAAATGGTGGACGTCCGGCGCCTGTGATCCGCGTTGCAAGGTTATGATTTTTATGGGTCTGACCAACCCCGACGCACCGCGCCATCAGCAGCATTCGATGATTCTCGTACCAATGGACGCCCCCGGTCTGAAGGTCATCCGGCCACTCCCCGTATTCGGTTATGACGACGCGCCCCATGGTCACGCTGAGGTAGTGCTGGAGAATGTTCGGGTCCCTTATGAAAACGTGCTGCTGGGCGAAGGGCGCGGTTTTGAAATCGCTCAGGGTCGTCTCGGGCCAGGTCGTATTCATCACTGCATGCGTTCGATCGGCGCTGCCGAGCGTGCGCTGGAATTGATGTGCCGTCGTTCTGTCGAGCGCGAAGCCTTTGGCAAGCGTCTGGCTCAGTTGGGCGGCAATATCGATCTGATCGCAGAATCGCGTATCGAGATCAATCAGGCGCGTCTGCTCACCCTGAATGCTGCCTACATGATGGATACCGTAGGCAACAAGATCGCCAAGAGCGAAATTGCCCAGATCAAGGTGGTTGCTCCTAACGTGGCGCTACGGGTAATTGATCGTGCCATTCAGATGCATGGCGGTGCCGGTGTGTCCGAAGATACCCCGCTGGCGCACATGTATGCCATGCAGCGCACCTTGCGTCTGGCTGATGGCCCGGATGAGGTTCACCGCGCTGCCGTAGGCAAAATCGAGCTAGGCAAGTATATGGCTCGTTAAACGCTATGTTTTAAGTCGCTCTCGTGTGAATTACGCCCCAACAGTTGGTCCTGTCCAGCTCTTGGGGTGTTTTTCATGGCGAAGTACGACTTGGACTTCAAACGCAAGGCGTCGTTTAGCAGACGCAACAACGACCACCTGAAGATTTTTCAGGCGGGAGGGAAGAACTGGCGTTGTCGTCGGCCGGATGGCCAGGTTACAAGGCAGGGCCGCTCGTATTAACGAGCGCGGTAAGTGATGCGACCCTTGGTCAGATCGTAGGGTGTTAGTTCAACGCGAACTTTATCGCCTGTCAGGATGCGGATGTAGTTTTTGCGCATCTTGCCTGAAATGTGAGCAGTCACGACGTGGCCGTTTTCCAGTTCAACGCGGAACATGGTGTTGGGCAGCGTGTCGATGATGGTGCCTTCCATTTCAATACTGTCTTCTTTTGCCATTAAGCAAAGGCCTCTCGATGTCGGTTCATTAAGCGGACAATTCTGATGAAGGCCGCAAAAAAGGTGAGCAATTGTGCCTTAAAAGTCACCAACAGCCAAGTTCGACGGGTGTTTTTTGTACTTTTATAACGAATGCGATGCGGACCCCTCACCAACCAACTACTAATTGACTGCGATCCAGCGCTGGTTCACCAGCATTTCTATCGGGCGGTACTCGGTCTTGTAGTTCATTTTCCGGCAGTTCTTTATCCAGTAGCCCAGGTATACCGCCTCGAGATTGCAGCGCCTGGCTTCCTCGATCTGCCACAGAATGGCGAACCGGCCCAGACTTCGGCGGCTTTCCTCCGGCTCGTAGAAGGTGTAGACCGCCGACAGGCCATTGATCATTTGGTCTGTTACCGCTACTGCCAGCAGCTTGCCTTCACAGCGGAACTCATAAAAAAGACTGAACGGCCATTTGCGCACCAGAAATGAAGTGAACTGCTCACGGCTGGGTGGGTACATGTCGCCGTCGGAATGTCTGGCGTTGATGTAGCGCGCGTACAACTGGTAAATCTCGTCAGTCGTTGCGGGGAGTGTGGCGGTGACCTGTAGGTCGCGGTTGCGCTTGAGTATCCGCTTCTGCTGGGAGCTGGGTGTGAACTCGGCGGTCGGGATGCGTGCCGGAATACAGGCAGAACAGGCTCTGCAGTGGGGCCGATAGAGATGATCACCGCTACGCCGAAAACCCAGTTCGGACAGTTTGCTATAGGTAGCAAGATCTATCAGTTTCTGGGGATCCAGAAACAGCGTGGTTGCCTGTTCATCCGGCAGATAACTGCAGGCGTGGGGCTGGGTTGCGTAAAATTTCAGGTGTGCCAGGTCGGTCATGGTCGTTTGGCTTCGATGTTGTTTTTGGATCAGTATAGAAGCTGATCTGAACCCTTCAAAGAATCAATCCGATTGTTGCCAATGATCAGCCACTTTACCATCGCAGGCGGCTTTCAGGCGGCGCTGGAATTCGTCACGGGACATGGCTTGGGCCCCAAGACTGAACAGATGGTCGGTGGGCATCTGGCAATCGATCATGTCGAAACCGGACGCCTGCAATCTGCGCACCAGTTCGACAAAGGCAGTCTTTGAGGCATTGTCGCGCCGGCTGAACATAGACTCTCCGAAGAACACCCGTCCAAGCGCGACGCCGTACAGGCCCCCGACCAACTGCGATCCGTCCCAGACTTCCACCGAATGGGCCATTCCCAGCAAGTGCAGTTGACAGTAAGCATCTTGCATATCCCGAGTAATCCACGTGGCGTCAGTATAGTCTCGAGGTTCGGCGCATGCCGCTATGACTGCCGGGAAGTCCTGATCGAAAGTGACCCGAAAACGAGTCCTTCCAAGGAACTTGCGCATGCTGCGTGAAAGATGAAGGTCCTCAGGAAAAAGTACCGTTCGTGGGTCAGGGCTCCACCAGAGCAACGGCTGACCCTCCTGATACCAGGGAAATATTCCCTGCCGATAAGCCTTTTCCAGGCGGGCAGGGGAAAGGTCCCCACCCATTGCCAGCAAGCCATTGGGATCGTCAAGCGCCTGTTCGGGTGACGGAAAATCCAGACTCTGAGGGTGCAGCCAGGTCAGTTGGCTCATTTTCGCGGCCTTGTCTCACGTTTTCTTGATCTAAACTGTTTATCAGGAAAATGATATAAGTTATTGTCCCTCTTAAAGATAGTTTCAAAGCACGGTTGAAAGCAAACTGCCTGAGGCCGAATATGACGATAGGCCAGATCATCCGCTCGCCCGCCAGCCGTCGGGTGATGTGAATTCAACCACCGTACACCGTACAATAGCGCCCTGAACAATGATGGAAGCCAGAATTTTGAAGGATACCCGAGCCCAAAAAGCAGGCCACCCTGCATGGCGTGAACAGATAAGTCTGCGACTCCGCGAAGGAGCCTTGCTGGCGATGATCGCCTTGTGCCTGTATCTCAGCATGTCCCTGTCGACCTACAACCTGGGCGATCCGGGCTGGACTCGCAGCGGCGGTATTACTGAGGTTCAAAATGCCGGCGGACGTATGGGCGCCTGGATTGCCGACGTATTGTTGCTGGTGCTGGGCTATCTCGCCTATCTGTTCCCGGTTATCGTTGCCGTCAAAGTGTGGCAGATGTTTCGCCGACGTCATCTGCCATTCATCTGGAACGGCTGGCTGTTTTCCTGGCGCCTGATCGGTTTTTTCCTGACCTTGTTTGCCGGTACTGCGTTGGCTGCGTTACATGGCACCGCGCCGGTTACCTTCCCAGCCGGCGCTGGGGCCGGTGGAGTGCTGGGTCAGCTGTTGCGGGATCTGGCCTATCCCGCATTGAACATGCAGGGCAGCACACTGCTGTTTCTTACGTTGTTTTTGTTCGGATTGACGGTATTTACCAATCTGTCCTGGCTGAAAGCGATGGATCTGACCGGCCGCATTACGCTGGATCTGCTTGATCTGCTAAAGCGTGCCTGGCATAGCTGGAGCGCCAGGCGCGCTGCCGACCGGATCGAACGGGACCTGCCGGGCCGACCACAAAAGCTCTCAACGTCCAGAAAGGATCCGGTCTTCTCCGCCGAAGAGCAACGCCGGGCGGATGCGTCCCGAGTACAGCGGCAGGAATCCCTGGCGCGCCACGTGGCGTCGCAGGAAAACCGTCATCCCCCCGAGATCGTCCCCCCCGAAACCAGGCCTGTGGAACCCAGCGTTCGTTCGCAGAAGGAAAAGCAGTCCTGGTTGTTCGCCGGAACCGTCGAGCCCGGATCGCTGCCTCCTATCTCACTACTGGATCCGGCCACCAAAAAGCAGAAGGGGTTTTCGCCAGAGTCGCTCGAAGGCATGTCGCGTCTGCTCGAGCTCAAGCTGAAGGACTTCGGCGTAGATGCCGAGGTCGAGAAGGTTCAGCCCGGCCCGGTAATTACCCGTTTTGAAATTCAGCCGGCACCCGGCGTAAAGGTCAGCAAGATTTCCAATCTGGCCAAGGATCTGGCGCGGTCGCTGGCAGTCATCAGCGTGCGAGTCGTTGAGGTTATTCCGGGCAAAACCACGGTGGGTATCGAGATACCCAACGAGGACCGCGAAATCGTCCGTCTGTCCGAAGTGCTGCAGACCCGTGAGTTCGACGAGGCCCAATCTCCCGTGACCTTGGCGCTGGGCCATGATATCGGCGGCCATCCGGTGATGGCCGACCTCGCCAAGATGCCCCACCTGCTAGTAGCGGGGACCACCGGCTCGGGGAAGTCGGTCGGTGTGAACGCCATGTTGCTGAGCATCCTGTTCAAGTCTCCGCCAGAAGAGGTGAGGCTGATCATGATCGACCCGAAGATGCTTGAATTGTCGATCTACGAAGGCATTCCGCATCTGTTGGCCCCGGTGGTAACCGATATGAAGGAGGCGGCAAACGCGCTGCGCTGGTGCGTAGCCGAAATGGAACGGCGCTACAAGCTCATGGCTGCTATGGGCGTGCGCAACCTGGCGGGTTTCAACCGCAAGGTCAAGGACGCTGAGAAGGCCGGAACGCCGCTGACTGATCCGTTGTACCGTCGCGAATCCATGGAGGATATAGCGCCTGAGCTGGAATCGCTGCCAGTTATCGTGGTGGTGATCGACGAGTTCGCCGATATGATGATGATCGTCGGCAAAAAGGTCGAAGAGCTGATTGCTCGCATCGCCCAGAAGGCCCGCGCGGCTGGGATTCATTTAATTCTGGCGACGCAGCGGCCGTCGGTGGATGTGATCACCGGTCTGATCAAGGCCAACATTCCTACCCGTATGGCCTTTCAGGTATCCAGCAAAATCGATTCGCGCACCATTCTCGATCAGGGCGGGGCGGAGCAGTTGCTGGGCCACGGCGACATGCTTTACATGCCCCCTGGAACCAGCCTCCCGGTCAGGGTTCACGGCGCCTTTGTCTCCGACGAAGAAGTGCACCGTCTGGTGGACGAATGGAAAAAGCGCGGAGCGCCCAACTACATTCAGGATATCCTCGACGGAGCTGATGACGGTGGTGCAGGAGCCTACGACAGCACCGGCGGCATGGGCGGCGATGACAGCGAAGAAGACGCCCTTTACGACGAGGCCGTACGTTTTGTTACGGAAAGTCGCCGCGCATCGATATCATCAGTTCAACGCAAACTGAAAATCGGCTATAACCGCGCTGCGAGGATGATCGAATCCATGGAAATGTCTGGAGTCGTGACCCCCATGAATACCAACGGTTCGCGCGAGGTGATCGCGCCGCCACCTGTTCGCGATTAAGCGGAGCACTATCTATATCATGATCAAAACCCTGTTGCGTTCGACCTTGTCTGTTCTCTGTCTGGCCAGCCTGCCGTTAATGGCCGTGGCTGACGAGCAAAGCCGGGCTGCGGAGCGTCTCAACCAGTTGCTGTCGAAAACACGCACCATGACTGCCGATTTCTCGCAGATGACGCTGAGTTCCAATGGCGCCAACATGCAGGATACAACCGGCACTCTGGAGGTTAAGCGTCCCGGCATGTTTCGTTGGCACACCAACCCGCCGCTGGAGCAGGAGCTGGTGTCCAATGGCGAAAAGATCTGGCTATATGACCCGGACCTGGAGCAGGTGACCATCCAGCAAATGGATCAACGCCTCTCTCATACGCCCGCGCTGCTGTTATCGGGTGATGTCAGCAAGCTGGAGCAGCACTTCGATATATCCTGGACCGAAGGCGGCAACGTGGTCGACTTCGTGCTGGTGCCCAAGGCCAATGATTCGATGTTCGATACGCTGCGTTTGTCATTTCGGGACGGTCTGATCAACGACATGCAATTGAATGACCCGATTGGTCAGCGCACCAATATTCTTTTCCAGAATGTGCAACTGAATCCTGACATCGACATGGATCGGTTCACCTTCGAGATTCCGCCTGGGGTCGATGTCATCAGTGAGTAGCACGGGCCTGTTTCCGGACCAGGCCCCTCACCAGCCGCTGGCGGCGCGCATGCGTCCGGCCAGCCTGGATGAATATGCCGGGCAGGACCATTTGCTGGGTGCTGGCCGGCCGCTTCGGGTTGCTCTGGAACAGGGCGCGCTTCACTCGATGATTTTCTGGGGTCCGCCTGGGGTAGGCAAAACTACCCTGGCCAAGCTTCTCGCGACCCTGGCAGATGCCCACTTCGTCACTATTTCCGCTGTCCTCGCCGGGGTAAAGGACATCCGCCAGGCCGTCGACCTGGCGCGCCAGCAATCGTCGCAGAACGGGCGGCAGACCATTCTTTTCGTGGATGAGGTCCATCGTTTCAACAAGGCGCAGCAAGACGCGTTTCTACCCTTTGTCGAAGACGGTACTCTGCTCTTCATCGGCGCGACCACGGAAAATCCATCCTTCGAGCTGAACAATGCGTTGTTGTCGCGAGCGCGGGTGTACGTCCTCAAATCGCTGGACGACGATGCGCTGAGCAGTCTCCTCGATCGTGCCCTGAGTGATAGCGAGCGCGGCCTGGGCCAGCACAAGCTGTCAATCAGCCCTGAGGCCCGTAGCATCTTGCTCGGAGCGGCCGATGGTGATGCGCGGCGCCTGCTGAATCTGCTGGAAATAGCGGCAGATCTGGTCCCGGATGGTGGCAGCATTGAGACCGCATTGGTCAGCGATCTGCTGAACGATACCCGTCGCCGCTTCGACAAGGGCGGAGAAGCCTTTTACGATCAGATTTCAGCTCTGCACAAGTCGGTACGCGGTTCCAACCCCGACGCTTCCCTTTATTGGTTCGCGCGGATGCTGGATGGAGGCTGTGACCCACTGTATATCGCCCGCCGGGTGGTTCGCATGGCCAGTGAGGAAATCGGCAATGCCGATCCCCGGGCCCTGGAGTTGTGTCTGAACGCCTGGAATGTGCAAGAGCGGTTGGGCAGTCCGGAGGGCGAGCTGGCCGTTGCACAGGCAATTGTGTACCTCGCCTGCGCACCCAAGAGCAACGCGGTATACAAAGCCTTCAACGCGGCGATGAAGGACGTCGCCAGCCAACCGTCTTACGAGCCGCCGCTGCATCTGCGCAATGCACCGACCAAGCTCATGAAAGAGCTGGGTTATGGGCAGGGCTATCGCTATGCCCATGATGAAAACGACGCCTACGCGGCGGGTGAGGATTATTTCCCAGACGAACTGGAACCGCGGCGCTATTACCAGCCAGTCAATCGCGGCCTGGAACAGAAAATAGCGCAGAAACTGGACCATTTGCGCAGCCTGGATGCGCAAAGCCCGGTCAAACGGAGGACCGACTGATGATCAAGACGCTGGCGGTGATTGCCCTGGGAGGCTCGCTCGGGGCAGTCGCCCGGTTTGGCGTAGCGCACTGGGTGGAAATGTTCTGGCCCAGGGCGTTTCCTCTGGCGACATTTGTCACCAACGTGATCGGCTGCCTGATCATCGGTGTACTATATGGCCTGTGGCTACATCGACCCGAGTTGTCGCCACTGCTGCGTCAAGGGCTGTTTATCGGCTTTCTTGGCGCTTTTACCACGTTTTCCACGTTCTCTCTTGATACCCTGAGGTTGATGGAGAATGGCGAGAGCCTGGTGGCTCTAGGATATGTTTTGCTCAGTGTGTGCGTTTGCCTGATCGCCACCTGGGCCGGCCTGTCGCTGACCCGATAATCAGCCAGGCCGCCACCCCGCAACCATAAGATGATGACCCCATGCTTGATCCTAAATTGGTCCGTAGCCAGCCCCAACTTGTTGCAGAACGCCTCGCGACCCGCGGTTTCACTCTCGACGTCAGTCTGCTGGAATCGTTGGAGTCGCGCCGCAAAACCGTGCAGACCCGTACCGAGTCGCTGCAAGCCGAGCGTAACAGTCGTTCGAAGTCCATCGGCAATGCGAAGGCCAGGGGTGAGGATATTCAGCCGTTGCTAGCAGATGTGGACCGTATGGGGCAGGAACTGACAGCTGCGAAGCAGGAACTGGATGGCATTCAGGTTGAACTGGACGGCCTGCTGCTGACCATGCCCAACCTGCCTGATGACAGCGTTCCGGTGGGCAAGAGTGAGGACGAAAACGTTGAAGTGCGCCGCTGGGGCGCGCCTCGGCAGTTTGATTTTAAGGTCCTGGATCACGTCGCCCTGGGTGAGCAGCACGGCTATCTCGACTTCGAGACAGCGGCAAAACTGTCGGGTGCCCGGTTTGCTCTGATGCGCGGGCCGATTGCCCGCCTGCACCGTGCCCTTGCCCAGTTCATGCTCGATCTACATATCAATGAGCATGGTTACGAAGAGGTCTATACCCCCTATCTGGTTCAGGCTGAAGCGCTGCAGGGCACGGGTCAGTTGCCCAAGTTCGAAGAAGATCTGTTCAAAGTGCCGCGTGGCGATGATCAGCGTGATCTTTATCTGATCCCTACGGCGGAAGTGTCGCTGACCAATATGGTCAGCGGTGAAATTCTGGACAGCGCCCTGTTGCCAATGAAGTTGACTGCTCATACCCCTTGCTTTCGTAGCGAAGCCGGCTCGGCTGGGCGTGATACCCGGGGCATGATTCGCCAGCACCAGTTCGACAAGGTTGAAATGGTGCAGATCGTCGCGCCGCATACCTCAATGCAGTCCCTGGAAGAGTTGACCGGACACGCTGAAGATATTCTGCAACGCCTCGAACTGCCCTATAGGACCCTGGCGCTGTGTACCGGGGACATGGGCTTTGGCGCGGTCAAGACCTATGATCTGGAAGTCTGGATTCCCAGCCAGGGCAAGTACCGCGAGATTTCGTCCTGTTCCAGCTGTGGTGATTTTCAGGCCCGGCGCATGCAGGCCCGTTGGCGCAATCCGGAAACGGGCAAGCCGGAGCTGGTGCATACCCTCAACGGCTCTGGTCTTGCGGTCGGCCGCACCCTGGTTGCGGTGCTGGAAAACTATCAGCAGGCAGACGGCAGTGTGATGGTCCCCGAAGTGCTCCGGCCCTACATGGGCGGCCTGGACAGGATCGCCTGATATGGAATATTTGCCCCTGTTTCATAACCTGCGCGGCCGTGCGGTGCTGGTCGTCGGGGGCGGTGATATTGCGTTACGCAAAGCCCGTTTGCTATCCGAAGCGGGGGCTATCCTGCGCGTCGTGGCGCCGGAAATCGAGCGCGAACTGTTCCAGCTGGTCGGGCAGGGCGGCGGCGAGTGTATGGAGCGTGGCTACCAGAGCAGTGATCTGCAGGGCGCGGTGCTGGTTATTGCCGCGACCGATCATGAAGCGCTGAACGCGCAGGTTTCAGCGGATGCGCAGGCGCAGAACCTGCCGGTCAATGTCGTCGATGCCCCCGATCTGTGCACGGTAATATTTCCGGCCATCGTTGATCGTTCACCCTTGATTATTGCCGTTTCAAGCGGCAGTCACGCGCCGGTATTGGCCAGACTTACCCGAGCGCGTATCGAGACGCTGTTCCCCCATAGCTATGGCAAGTTGGCACAGCTGGCGAAACGTTTTCGCAGCCAGGTAAAAGCGGCTTTTCCGGTCATCAACCAGCGGCGGGTGTTCTGGGAAAACGTATTCCAGGGTGACATCGCCGAGCGCGTTTTCGCCGGGCAGGATCAGGCCGCCGAAGAGTTGTTGGCCAAGCGGCTGACCCAGCAGGCCGGCCAGCGCTATACAGGCGAGGTTTATCTGGTAGGGGCCGGGCCAGGGGATCCGGATCTTCTGACCTTTCGCGCGTTGCGGCTGATGCAGCAAGCCGACGTGGTACTGCATGACCGGCTGGTACCCATGGCGATCATCGATCTGTGCCGTCGCGATGCCGAACGTATCTATGTAGGCAAGGCACGCTCGGACCATGCCGTCCCACAGGAGCAGATCAATCAGCTATTGGTTCGCCTGGCCGGAGAAGGGAAACGGGTACTTCGTCTCAAGGGCGGGGACCCGTTCATTTTTGGCCGCGGCGGCGAAGAGATAGAAGAGCTTGCTGCCCATGGCGTACCCTTTCAGGTAGTCCCTGGTGTAACAGCCGCGAACGGGTGTTCCGCCTACGCGGGCATTCCATTGACGCATCGTGATTACGCCCAGTCTGTGCGCTTCGTAACCGGTCATTTGAAGGATGGCACCAGCAACCTGAGCTGGAAAGATCTTGTGGCGCCCGGCCAGACCCTGGTCATCTACATGGGACTGGTTGGTTTGCCCGAGATTTGCGCTGGGCTGATCGCCCATGGTCGTGGACCCGACACGCCCATCGCCTTGATTCAACAGGGTACGACAAGCAACCAGAAGGTGCTGATCGGCACCTTGACGAGCATGCCCGGTTTGGTAGAAAACACGGAAATCAAGCCGCCCACGTTGCTTATCGTGGGGGAAGTGGTGAATCTGCATGACAAGCTGAAATGGTTTGAACCGGGCAACGAAGGCGCCGCCCAGGGCATTCTTTAAATATTCTGCAGATAGGCGAAGGAAAATCGATGGCCCGTAAACTGGTAGTCAGGCGTGGCAAGAAAGTAGGCGCAGCGCCAGGTACCCTGGTTCATATCGGCAATGAGTACAACGGAAAGTCTGCGCCGCGCGTCATTGATTATGATCAAAACAACCTTACCGATGAGACCATTTCCGATCTTGGTTCGCTTGGGAGCTATCGAGACAGTGAGAACGTCTCGTGGATCAACCTCAACGGGGTCAATCAGCCCCAGGTTATCGAAGCCATAGGCCAGGCCTTCGATCTTCATCCTCTGGTGATGGAAGATATTCTCAATACGGATCAAAGGCCCAAGGTCGAGGACTACGATGGGTACCTTTATATCGTATTGAGAATGCTTCGGTTCGACCCGGCCACTCAGCAGATACATTCTGAGCAACTCAGTCTGATAGTGGGAAAGCGCTTTGTGCTCTCCTTGCAGGAACGTCCGGGCGATGTGTTCGACGGAGTTCGCGAGCGCCTCGCTGCAGGGCGGCGGATTCGCTTCATGCGCGCCGACTACCTGGCGTACTCACTGGTGGATGCCGTGGTGGATCATTACTTCATCTTGCTTGAGCATCTCGGTGACCAGGTGGAAGCGCTGGAGGATGAACTGGTCGAGAATGCGACGCCGGAAACCCTCCGCCAGATTCATCACTTCAAACGTGAAATGCTCATGCTGCGCAAGTCAATCTGGCCCCAGCGGGAGGTGCTTAGCCTTCTCTCCCGGGATGAGAGTCCTTTAATTTCAAACGAAACCCGGCTGTATCTGCGTGATGTCTATGATCATACGATCCACGTCATCGATACGGTGGATACCATTCGTGAATTGCTGGTGGGCATGCTGGATCTGTATCTGTCGAGCGTGAACAACCGGATGAATGAGGTGATGAAGGTTCTGACCATTTTTGCCACGATATTCATGCCATTGACCTTCATCGCCGGCGTTTACGGAATGAACTTTGAAGTCATGCCTGAACTGAAATGGGTCTATGGCTATCCTGCGGTACTGGGGGTCATGTTGCTGATCGGATCGGGTCTGGTGATGGTCTTCAAGCGCCGCAAGTGGCTCTAGCGAAAGCGGGGCAGGCGGTTAGCCTTGCCCCGAGCCGTCAACCAATGGTGTCGACTATTCCGCCTTCTACACGCAGCGCGGCACCGGTGGTTGCCGAGGCCTGCGGCGAACAGACGTAGACGACCATGTTTGCCACCTCTTCAGGCGTTGCGATCCGCTGGATGATCGAAGACGGGCGCTTCGCCTTGACGAACGCGTCAGCCGCCTGATCAATTGAAACGCCGTTCTGCGCCGCACCGGGTTTCAACAGGTCCATCACGCCGTCTGACAATGTCGGTCCAGGTAACACCGCATTCACCGTGACGCCAGTGCCGGCCAGGCGCTTTGCCAAGCCGCGGGAAACCGACAGGTTGGCGGATTTGGTAAAGCCATAGTGAATCATCTCCGGCGGTATATTGAGTCCTGATTCGGATGACAAAAATACGATACGCCCCCAGTTGTTTGCCATCATGCGAGGAGCATAGGCGCGGGACACTCTGACTCCCGAAAGCACATTGATCTCGTAGAAGCGTTGCCACTCCTCATCCGGTATCTCGAAAAAGTCCTGCATCGCAAAAATGCCTAGGTTATTCACCAGTATGTCGGCGTGGGGCTCTTGGGCAAACAGCGCGTCACATCCAGCAGCGCTTCCCAGGTCCGCAACGGCGCCACGGACATCGGCAGTGGGGCACGCGGTGCGTAGCCGCTGTAACGCTTCATCCACGCGCTCCGCCGTGCGGCCATTGATCACTACGGTAGCGCCCGCGGCCGCCAGACCCTGGGCGATGGCGAAGCCTATCCCGGCGGTGGACCCGGTTACCACGGCGGTCTTGCCGGATAGATTGATGTGCATTGATTTACCTCCTGGACTGTTAAGGTGGAAAAGAGCTGCTGTGCAGGTCAACAGCTCCGGGTAACAGCTATCATGACAGAACACGCCTGGAATGATTCCACATAAGAGGGGAGCTGATGCGCGCACATTGTCTTCAACATGCTCCGTTCGAGGGGATGGGAACCATCGAAGCATGGCTTCGAAACAAGGGGTATGGCATCACCGCTACCCTCCTGGACGCTGGCGATCTGCTGCCGAAAGCGGCCGAAGTAGACTTGCTCATCATTATGGGCGGCCCCATGAGCGTCAATGACGAGGCGGGTTTCCCCTGGCTGGTGCCCGAAAAGGAATTCATTCGCGGTGTTATCGATGCAGGAATCCCCGTGTTGGGTGTGTGCCTGGGCGCGCAACTGATCGCGGATGTCATGGGTAGCCAAATCTTCCCCAACGCTACCAGCGAAATCGGCTGGTACCCGATTGAACCCTGCGTGCATGACCGGCCGGATGTTTTCTGTTTCCCCGACGAGGCGACCGTACTGCATTGGCACGGTGAAACATTCGATCTGCCCCAGGGCGCTGTTCATCTGGCACGGAGTGCGGCTTGCACAAACCAGGCGTTCCAGTGGGGGCCAGCGGTGATCGGCCTCCAGTTTCATCTCGAAGTCACGCCGGACGTATTGAAAGCCTTCACAGTAGCCTGCGCCGCGGAACTTCAACCCGGTACCTTCGTACAAACCGCAGAACAGATACTTGGCGTAACGGCTGACCATTTCCGCGCGGCCGAATGTCTCATGGGCACGGTTCTGGATTATCTTCACGGAAAAGGAAGCTACGCATGATTGTTTGGCGGGTTTTGGTGCTGTTAGGGGTTATGGCGACAGCAGGTTGCGTCAAGCTTCCAGCTGGCGTGGAGCCGGTAAGTGGCTTCGAGGTTGAGCGGTATCTGGGCGCCTGGTATGAAATCGCCCGGCTGGACCATTCCTTCGAGCGCGGATTGAGCAACGTCACCGCTGAGTACAGCCTGCGAGATGACGGCGGCATCAAGGTTCTCAACCGCGGCTACTCAGCGGAGGAGGGCGAGTGGAATGAAGCCGAAGGCAAAGCCTACTTTGTTGACGAGAAGGATACCGGCCATCTCAAGGTGTCTTTCTTCGGTCCTTTCTATAGCAGCTATGCTGTATTCGGACTGGATCAGCAGGACTATCAATACGCCTGGGTGTCTGGGTACAACACCGACTATCTCTGGCTGCTTGCACGCGAGCCCGAGGTGAGCGATGAACTGATCGAGGCCTTCATCGAGAAGGCGGAGCGGCTGGGGTTCGATACCGATGAGCTGATTTTTGTCGAGCATGGATTGGAGCCTGCAACTGATCGCGCTCCATAAACTGGGATGATGTCAGACTAACGTCTATATTGAAGGAAGCGCTTTGGGGATCAAAGCTTGCAATGACTAAAAATAATTTCACAAGGAGCTGCGCATGAGCGCCATGATCGTGCTGTTGGTGGGTCTGGTTCTGATGGCCTTGGGGTATTTCATTTACTCCAAGTTCATTGCAGAGAAGATTTTCCGACTGGATCCTGATTATCGAACGCCGGCACATGAATTTGAAGACGGTATCGATTTCGTACCGACCAACAAGTTTGTTCTATGGGGCCATCATTTCACCTCGGTAGCCGGCGCTGCGCCCATTGTGGGTCCGGCGATTGCCATTATCTGGGGGTGGGCTCCAGCATTCGCATGGGTGGTCCTGGGCACCATCTTCTTTGCCGGTGTGCATGACACGGGTGCGATATGGGCCAGCGTGCGCAACAAGGCCCGCTCGGTTGGCTCGCTTACCGGCGATGTAGTCGGCAAGCGGGCCCGCAGCATTTTCATGATCGTGATCTTCCTGGTGCTGCTGATGGTCAATGCAGTGTTTGCCGTGGTGATCGCACGCTTGATGATGAACTTTCCGACGGCGGTGGTGCCGGTCTGGGGCGCGATCATCGTCGCTCTGATCATTGGCCAATGTATCTATCGTCGAATCCTGTCATTGCCGGTCGTGTCGATCATCGGCGTTGTGGCGCTGTATGCCCTGATTCTGGCTGGCCCGTCAGTTCCCCTGCAGATGCCTGCAGAGGTTATGCCCGGGGTTACCGGCAATGCCGCCTGGATCGTGCTGTTGTTCGTCTACGCTGCCATTGCATCGGTACTGCCAGTTTGGGTCTTGCTGCAGCCGCGTGACTACATCAACGGACTTCAGCTCTTTGTCGGCCTGATCATTCTGTACGGTGCGATCATCGTGCTCAACCCGACCATGGTTGCGCCGATGTACAACAACGATGTTCCGGCCGGCACGCCTTCACTTGTGCCTCTGCTGTTCGTGACCATTGCCTGCGGGGCGATTTCGGGCTTCCACGGGCTGGTGTCGTCCGGTACTACCTCCAAGCAGTTGAACCGTGAGCCGGATGCGCGTTTCGTTGGCTACTTCGGCGCCATTGGTGAAGGCGGGCTGGCATTGGCGGCGATTCTGGTGGCATCAGCAGGCTTCGCCAGTCTGGCCGACTGGCAGGCAATGTACAGCGCCTTTGGACAGGGCGGCGTGACCGCTTTCGTTGAAGGCGGAGCCTATGTCATCCACAACGGTCTGGGCGTGCCCGAGGTGACTGCGGCCACATTGTTGACCGTTATGGCTGCCTTGTTTGCTGGCACTACCATGGATACCGGTCTGCGTCTGCAGCGTTATATTTTCCAGGAATGGGGCGAAATCTATAACCAGCAGTGGATGAAAAAACCATTGATTGCCACGCTGCTGGCAGTAGGCACTTGCATGTTACTGGCCTTCGGTGCAGGGGCGGATGGTTCTGGCGGCATGCTGATCTGGCCGCTGTTCGGCACCACTAACCAGTTGCTGGCGGGTCTGACCCTGCTGGTAATTACCGTAATGCTGGTTCGCCTGCGGCGGCCCATGTGGTATACGCTGGCACCGCTGTGCTTCCTGTTGCTGATGACGGTCATTGCCTTGATCTTCCAACTCCGCACCTTTTATGAGCAGGGTAACTGGTTCCTGCTGGGTCTGGATCTGGTCGTTCTGGTGGCCTCTATCCTGGTAGCCCTGGAGTGCGGGGCGTCGCTCAAGCGGCACCGCGCAGAGGTTGCCGCGGAGAGCAAGGGTGTCTGAGGGCAAACGCCCTGGAGAATGGCGTGCCTGGCTGAGCCAGGCACGTTTTTTCCTGGAAGAAACCTACAGCACTCGTTATCGCGGGGCCATTGCCAGGGCGCGCAGGGATGAGGACGATCTGTTCATGCTGCTGGTGTTTGCTGAAATGATGGGGGTTCCGAACCCCGCTTCTTATTACACGCTCGAGCTTCAGCCGCTGCTCCTCGAGCGCTTCCATGACTGGCATCGGCGCCAGGGCATGGAGCATTCGCCGCTCGACCACTTTCGCTGCTGCTGAACCCCGCAGCATAAGGCTTTCATTGCAATGTTCGATCTATTGACTCGGCGCTTCGTGTGGGTAGGTGGCAAAGGTGGGGTGGGCAAGACCACTGTGGCCGCGGCCCTGGCGGTGTTGGCTGCCAGTCGCGGACAACGCTGCCTGATTGTCTCGACCGACCCGGCCCACAGTCTCGGTGATGTCTTCGCCAAGCAACTGGACGATTCACCAAGACGTCTGTGGCCCAATCTCGACGCCATGGAAATCGACCCTGATATCGAAGTTCAAGCCCACCTGAAGCGGGTAACCGACCAGATGCGTGGTTTTGCCGCGCCAGAGATGATGGAAGAGCTCAAGCGGCAAATGCAGCTCACCCGCCAGTCGCCAGGCACGCAGGAAGCCGCCTTGCTGGAGCGCATCGCTCGCCTGGTTACCGCTGCGGATAATACCTACGACCTGATTATTTTCGACACCGCACCCACAGGGCATACCCTGCGCCTGCTTACCTTGCCTGAAGCCATGGCCGCCTGGACCGACGGATTGCTGACGCACAATCGCAAGTCCGAGCAGCTTGGCAAAGTGCTCAAGCATCTGACTCCAAAAAGCGGTCGCGATGTCGCCTCGCCCTTCGATGACCCCAAGGAGGATCCGCTTAGCGACCTGGATAAGCGCACCCGGGATATCGCCGAGACGCTGATCAACCGACGCCGGTTGTTTCATCAGGCCAGACGATGTCTCGAAGACCCGGCGCAAAGCGGTTTTCTCTTCGTTCTCACGCCCGAGAGGCTACCCATACTGGAGACTGTGCGTGCGGTGGCGACGCTCCAGGAGGCAGGCATTCCGGTGGCTGCTACGCTGGTGAATCGGGTGATTCCCGAGGAGGCGGATGGGGAGTTTTTAAAGCGACGGCGCGAGCAAGAGGCGACCTACCTCCAGCGGATCGATTCGGAGTTGGGTCATCTACCACGACCCCGATTGCCGTGGCTGGAGTCGGACGTCCAGGGGCTTGAAATACTTGAGCAAATTGCCGGCAAGCTCGACGAGCTGGGTTTTTGAGCCGGCGATGCCTGGCCGCTCAACCAGACGGTGGCGCAAGCGCTTTGAGCAGTAACTCAATGGCAGAGTTTACCCGGTAGGATTTCTCTGCCCGATCCGGAATAGGGCGGCCATTCATCAGCAAGCCATTTACCAGACTGCCTTTCCACATGCCGATCAGTTGCTCCGCCCGCAGCAGAGGGTCATCCAGCTCGATGAGACCTTGCTGATGCGCTTGTTGCAAATACTCGGCTGCCCGCTGGACGAAGGCGACAGGGCCTGCTTGGTAGATGAGCTCTCCATGGGAAGCGTGACGGGCGCCGTGCGCGATGACGGTACGGAGAATCCGCACGCCCTGTTCGCTGACGAGAAAGTCCAATAGATGCAGGCCCAGTGCACTCAACTTGGCGCGCACGTCCCCCGGTGAGCCCGCCGTGTCTGGCCCGTTTCCAACCATTTCTTCGTAGAGTCGCTCAAGGGCCGCCCTGAGCAGGGCATCGGCGTTTTCGAAGTGCCGGTAAATGGTGCCCTTGGACACGCCTGCTCGGCGCGCTGTCCCTTCGATGGTGAAATGCATGTCGCCTTCGGCAAAGCTTTCCAGCACGGCATCCAGGATCTGATCAAGTTTCTGTTGGTCTACCGGTCGCCCCGGACTGCCTGCTACGTTGCTCTGCTTCCCGACCATTTTCAGGCTTCCTTACTATCTCGGTGATTTACTGGACGGTTCCGTTCTGTAATTATAGGCACATTATTCAGATCAAGGTTCACTTCCATGCGCATTTCATTTTCCGTCGGATTGGCCATTCTGCTGCTGGCCGGTTGCGGTGCTGAAACCAGTTCTGATTCAGAGACGGCAAGCCGTCCGGTCAAGGTACGTGTTGCAGAACTGGAGCTGGCCGACAGCCGCCAGTGGACCTTGAGTGGCACGGTGCAGTCACAGAACGAAGCTGCCCTGGGCTTTCGTCTGCCTGGCCAGATCAGTGAGCGTCTGGTTCACGCGGGCGAGCATGTTGAACAAGGCCAGGTCTTGCTGCGCCTGGATGCTCGGGATATCAATCAGCAACTCGCCTCTGCCCAGGCCGATGTCGCCTCATCGAGGGTGCAGGCCGAAAACGCGGAGGCCAACCGTCGCCGGCTGGAAACCCTGCGTAAACAGGAGCTGATACCGGCTCAGGTCTATGAGGATGCCAAGGCTGCAGCACAGGCGGCGGCGCAGGGCGTCAAGGCGTCCGAGGCGGCACTCGCGCAGGCGCAGAGCGCCAGCGGCTACGTGGAGCTGAAGGCCCCGGCTGACGGGGTTCTGGTTGAAGTAAACGGGGAGGTCGGACAGGTCGTGGCGGCCGGCCAGACGTTGCTGAGACTGGCATACGATGGGCCACGGGATGTCGAGGTATACATTCCTGAGGTTCGGCGCAGTCAACTGCCGGAACAGGCAAAGGTTGTTCCTTTTGGCGGAGGCGAGCCTGCACCGGCAAGCTTGCGTGAGATTGCCGGTTCGGCAGATCCGCTGACGCGCAGCTGGCGGGCCAGATTTGCCATTGCTGGCGCCCCGGCCGCCTGGTCGCTGGGGAGCAGCGTCACGCTGGTGCTCAGTAATGGACCGGAGCATGCCCGGAGCGATTTGCAGAAGGTGCCCATTGGCGCGCTGATTGATCAGGGCAAGGGCATGGCCGTGTGGCAGGTAGAAAACCAGCAGGTCCACCGGCGGCAGGTTCAGTTGGTACGTACCGATATCGAACACGCCTATGTACGTACCGATCTTCCGGTAGGAGCTCTCATTATTGCCCTGGGAGCGCATCTGCTGGAACCCGGTCAGCAGGTCGAGGTATTGAAGTGAGTAACGACTCGCAGCGCTTCAATGTTTCCGCCATCGCCGTGCGGGAAAAATCCGTCACCTTGTTCTTTTTGATCATTATCGCGCTCGCCGGCGTTTACGCTTTCCTGGCTCTGGGGCGGGCAGAAGACCCGGTGTTTTCGGTTCGTACTACCATCGTATCGGCTGTCTGGCCGGGAGCCACGGCCCAGCAGATGCAGGAACAGGTAGCCGACCAGCTGGAGAAACGCCTGCAGGAGGTCGCCTATTTCGACAAGATACAGACCACCGCCCGGCCGGGCAGGGTCGACATGCAGGTGATACTCGAGGATTTCACGCCCTCGGAAGATCTCCCGCAGTTGTTCTACGACATTCGCAAACGCATGCTGGACGCAGCGCCGAATCTGCCCGCCGGCGTACAGGGCCCGTTTGTGAATGACGATTTTGGAGATGTGTATTTTTCCCTGTATGCCCTGACTGCACCGGGGTTGCCCCCGCGACTGCTGGTGCGCGAAGCCGAGCGCCTGCGCGATGCCTTCACCCATGTGGAGGGCGTCCAGAAAGTACGTGTGCTGGGCGAACGCCAGGCACGAGTGTTTGTCGATGTCGACTCCTACAGGCTGGCTCAACTGGGTGTGACCCTCGATCAGATCAGCGATGCGCTGGATGCCTATAACCGGCTGATGCCGGCGGGACTGATTGAAACTGCCGGACCGAGGATGTACTGGCGGCTGGACGCTGATCTGGCGGATCTGGACGCCATTGCCAATGTCCCGCTCAGGGTGGACGATCAATTGCTTCGCCTGGGCGATGTGGCGAAGATTGTAAGGGGCTATGAAGACCCTCCCAGCTATATGGTGCGAGCGGCGGGCGAGGGTGCGGTACTGCTGGGTGTGGTGCTGCGTACTGGCGAAAACGCCCTGGAAGTAGGCGACCTGCTGGCTGAAACCTATGCTCGTCTTGGTGCAGAGCTTCCATTAGGCATGCAGCTGCATCAGGTGACCAACCAGGGCGAGGCCATTTCCCGCGCGGTGGAACTCTTCCAGTACAAGTTCCTGATTGCGGTGCTGGTAGTGATGCTGGTCAGCTTTGCTAGCCTTGGCTGGCGCCCTGGTCTGATCGTGGGGATTGCAGTTCCGCTGACCCTGGGACTGACCTTTCTGTTGATGCTGATGCGCGGCATGAATCTGGATCGCATCACCCTTGGCGCGCTGATCATTGCCCTTGGCCTGCTGGTGGACGATGCGATTATTGCGATCGAAATGATGCTGGTCAAAATGGAGAGTGGTTGGGACAAGGCCAGTGCCGCCGCGCATGCCTGGACGGTCACCGCGGCGCCCATGCTGTCCGGCACCCTGGTCACCGTTATCGGCTTTGTGCCAATCGGGTTTGCGCGCTCTGGTGTAGGCGAATACACCGGCAACATCTTCTGGGTGGTTGCTTTTGCCTTGCTGGCTTCCTGGGTGGTGGCAGTGGTCTTCACGCCCTTTCTCGGTGTCGCGCTGTTGAAAGAAACAAAAACGCCAGCGCATGATCACGCCGACCAATACCAAAGCCGGGGCTATCAACGGTTCCGGGCGCTGATCAACCGCTGTGTGCAATACAGGAAGTCAGTGGTAGCGGTTACCATCGGCCTGTTCCTGTTGTCATTGGCGGGCATGAGTGGTCTGGTACAAAAGCAGTTTTTTCCCTCCTCCGACAGGCCTGAAGTACTAGTCGACGTTTACCTGCCCGAAGGGAGTAGCATCGCTGCGACTGACGCTGTCGCCAAGCGCCTGGAAATGCTGCTCAAGGACCATCCCGACGTCAGGTCGCTGTCTGCTTATGTAGGGGGCGGAGCGCCAAGGTTCTTTATTTCGCTGAATCCGGAACAGCCCAACCCTGCCTTCGCCAAAGTCGTTGCGATTGCGGCTGATGAAGAGGGAAGGGACCGTATTATCGATTTGCTGCACAAGCAGATCGCGGCTGGCGAGTTTCCCGAGGCCAGGGTCAGGGTCCACCGACTGCTATTCGGGCCGCCGGTGGTCTGGCCGGTCAGCTATCGAGTGCTGGGCCCGGATCCGCTGGTGCTGAGACGTATCGCCGAGCAGGTCCGTACGGTCATGGCTGACCATCCGCATATCGTTGGCGCCAATCTGGACTGGAGCGAAAGAGTACCGGTTGCCCGGTTGACCCTGGATAACGACCGACTGCGAGCAATTGGGCTTACGCCCAGAGAGCTCGCCAGGCAGTTGCAGTTCCAGTGGGGTGGCATTCCGGTGGCTGCGCTGCGTGAGGGTACCCGGAGCGTCGAGCTGGTGGTGCGCGGGCAACCTGCCGGCATAAAAGACTTTGCCGACTTGCCGCTGCGCACTGTCGATGGTCGCAACATAACCCTGCAACAAGCGGGGCTGATCGAAATGCGCAGTGAAGATCCCGTGCTCAAGCGGTATGACCGGGAGCCCTATATCAACGTGCAGGCGGACGTTAAGGGAGCACAGCCTCCTGATGTAACCCTGGACATTTGGGACAATCTCGAAGATCTGCGAAGTGCGCTTCCCACGGGCTACCATCTGGAAATTTCCGGCACCGTGGAGCAATCAGCCAAGGGGCAGGAGTCCATCGCCAAAGTGCAGCCAATCATGCTTGCCTTGATGCTGATCGTGATCATGCTCCAGATGCGCAGTTTTTCCGGCACCTTCATGGTGCTGGCGACGGCGCCCCTGGGCGTAATCGGAGCCACATTGGCGCTGCTCATCGGCAATCAGCCGTTCGGCTTCGTTGCCTTGCTTGGACTGACCGGATTGGCGGGCATCCTGATGCGCAACACCCTGATACTGACCAAGCAGATCGATGACAACCTGGCAGATGGCATGGACCAGGCGACGGCGCTGGTGGAGGCAACAGTGCAACGCACCCGCCCGGTATTGCTGACCGCGCTGGCTGCGGCGATGGCTTTTGTGCCGCTCACCTTCGACGCCTTCTGGGGACCGATGGCCTATGTGCTGATCGGAGGTACGCTGGTCGGAACCCTGATCACGTTGCTGTTTCTGCCGGCTCTTTACGCACTCTGGTTCAGGGTCAAGGGCAAAGCTGGCGGTCAGACAGTGGGCTGAAAGCGGGCTAGATGATCATTGATCGAGCCTGGATAACAGTTGCTCGATGCGCTCGATGGACTTCGGCTGCACCAAACCGCCGAGCTGCTGACCATCTTCGTCAAAAAGCGTGAGGTCGCCGTCCTGAGTCTGGTAGGTCTCGGCAAAGGCGCGGCCTACGGGTTCGCCCAGGTGCGCGATGCGGAACTGCACGCGTTGCGCATACTGCGACTGGATGGTGTTCAGCTTTTCCAGCACTTCAGCACCTCCCAGATAATTTGAATCTCGGGTAAGCACCAGCGCCGGTCGGCCCTGGCCGATTGCGGAAAGGTCTGTGGAAATACCGGTTCGCGGCAGCTGAGTCCAGGCGACGGTGGCCATCCCCCCGACCAGGGCAAGCATGAACAGCGTCTTGATCCACGGAGGAATGCGGCGCGGCGGGACGTTGGAAGCGGGGGTTGTCATAAAGTTCTCTCGAATACGTGAATAGTCGAGTATCCCATAAAGTCATGATCAAGCCAGGCGCGAAAATTCGTTGTACTCTCTCATGCAGTCAAAGGTTGCATACGCAGTCAGCGAAGTGCCGATTGACCCAGCCAAAAGGGATATTCATGATCACGGTTCACCATCTCAATAACTCCCGTTCACAGCGGATCATCTGGCTGCTTGAAGAGCTGGGTCTGGAATATGAGGTTAAGCGTTACGAGCGCAACCCTAAAACCATGCTCGCGCCGCCTGAGTTGTTCGCGGTGCATCCTCTGGGCAAGTCGCCAGTGATCACTGATGCAGGTCTGACGGTGGCAGAATCAGGCGCCATCATCGAGTATCTGGTCGATACCTATGACAGTCAGGGCATTCTATCTCCGCAGCGAGGGAGTGCTGAGCGGCTGGAATATACCTATTGGCTGCATTATGCCGAGGGTTCCGCGATGTTGCCGTTGCTGTTGAAGCTGATCTTCAGTCACATCGAAAGCGCACCGATGCCGTTCTTCGCCAAACCCTTTGCCAAGGGAATCAGTCAGAAAGTGCGTGGCACGCTAATCAACCCGCAACTGAAGCAGCATCTGGATTACATGGAGGCTGAGATCAGCAAAACCGGATGGTTCGCAGGCTCTCAATTCAGCGCGGCGGATGTTCAGATGAGCTTTCCGCTGGAAGCGGCGTCTGCGCGCGGCGGGCTTGATGATAGCCGGCCGGGGCTGATGGATTTTCTCAAGCGCATCCATGCGAGGTCCGGTTATCAAAGAGCTCTTGAACGAGGCGGGGAATACGGAATCCTGGGTTGATCGGTATCCACCCACAACGCTGTGCAGTACGGTAATTGCGCCCGCCAGGAACGTCAGGGAATATTTCCGGGCGGGCTCTTGTTTTTGCCCACTCTGTTCAATAGAGTACTTTGCATAAAAGAAAAACAAGAGATTGCCATCCATGCTTCCGTCCGCCGAAGAGGCCGCCCAGGCCCTGCGTGATATCGCCGCGATAAAGGCTCGTGCAGCTGGTTTTCAGGATTATCATGCAGAGTCCGGCCAATTGCTTCTATGGGGTGCCGCCTATTTCTCCGGATTCACGCTAACTGCCTTGTTTCCCGGAAACATCCTGTTGGTCTGGATTCTGGTTGTCGTTGCTGCATTGGTGGTCGGCACCGGTCTGGCCCGTCACACCAACCCCGACATCCCCGGTATTGCCTGGCGTTACCTCACCCTGATCGCTAGCATCCTGTTGTTCTGCATCATGATGAATCTGGTCATGTGGCCGCTGCCGGCTGAGCAGAGTGCAATGATTGCGCCTCTGTTTGTCGCGACCCTCTACATCATCCGCGGCGTGCAATTGCGCCCGCGCTATCTGCTTATAGGTCTGGTGCTAGGTGTCTTGAGCACTGTCGGTTTCTTGTTTTTCCAACCTATTTTCTGGTGGTGGATGGCTCTGGCCTGCGGTGGAACCCTGATGTTGTCGGGTCTCTGGCTAAGGCAGCTATGACATGCAGACTCCCGACGAGATCATTCATCAGCCCGTGCGTCTGAAAATCATGGCGGCTCTGAACACCCTGTCTTCCGGCCAGTGGCTCGAGTTCGTCGTGCTTCGCTCGATCGTGGACACTACCGACGGCAACCTGGGCGCTCACCTGGCTACGCTGGAAGCGTCTGATTATGTGCGAATAAAGAAGGACTTCGCGGGCAAAAAGCCCCGCACCCGGGTCAACCTGAGTCCCAAGGGTCGCGAAGCCTTTGCTCGCTATGTCGCCGCGTTGCACGCAATTCTCACACCACAGAATGTCGCTCCGGAGCCTTCCGGATCCTGATTAGTCCCAACAACAATATAAAGACGGGGTTTCCATGAAAGTCATCAGTATTCTCTCTTCGGCGTCGCGCTGGCAGGCTCGCATGCGTCTCGCGGCGCTAGTGGTGCTCATCGGTGTTACAGGCATGAGCGGCAGTCTGGTATTGGCTCAAGCCCAAGGGCCTGACGGCGGGAATACAGTACAGCAGACGCAGGCGCCGGCTGCCTCCGCGGAATCCGTCGTCACCGCAGGGCAGGGCGCTACAGCCCAACCGCAACGCTTCGGCGTGCGCGAAATGTTTGGCCAGGCGGATGTAGTGGTCAAGGCAGTGATGGTCTTTCTGGTGCTGTGTTCACTGCTCACCTGGGCAGTACTATTTGAGAAGCTGATCGTTTTTGGACGTGCCCGTCGTCGCAATCAGACGTTTCTCGCTGCCTTTCGCGGGGGTGAAATGGCTAAGGTCAGCGAGTCCGCCGAGGGCAGCGCGATGGGGCGGATGTGGCAGGTCTCCCAGTCTGAAATAAGACACTTCAGGCAGCATCTGGGCGAGCGGCCCGATGCCGATCAGATCAACCGGTTGCTGCAACGCATGTCACTGACCTCCAGCATCGTGCAGGAACGTGATCTGGCGCGCCTCGGCAGCATGATGGGAGTGCTGGCAACCATTGGCGCTACGGCTCCGTTTATCGGTCTGTTTGGCACGGTGTGGGGCATTCTCAACAGCTTCGCCAGCATCGCCACCTTGAAATCCGCCAGCCTTGCGGTGGTTGCGCCGGGAATTGCCGAGGCACTGTTGGCAACGGCGCTTGGACTGTTTGCCGCCATTCCAGCGGTGATGATCTTCAACAAGTTTGCGCGCGACATTAATGGTTTCGTTGGTTCGCTGGATAACTTTTCGGCCGAGATGATCGCCAGTGTGTCGCGGCAGATGGATGAGGGGCGCTGAGCATGGGCATCCAGTTCAACTCAGGCCCGATGGTCAAGCGACACAACTACCAGCAGAACGCGGAAATGAACATAACGCCTTTTGTGGACGTGATGCTGGTCCTGTTAATTATTTTCATGGTGGCGGCGCCATTGGCTACGGTAGATGTGCCGGTGGATTTGCCCAGTAACGCCTCGGTAGCCAGTCCGCCGCCGACGGATCCGATCTATATAAGCGTTCAGGCAGACGGGCAGCTTTTCGTCCAGGAGGAGTTGGTTGCGCTGCCCGCGATGGCCCCTTTGGTTCAGAGCGTAACCGGTAATCGGCTGGACACACGGCTCTTTCTGCGCGGCGACCAGGCTGTCGATTACGGAACCCTGATGCGCGTCATGAATACCCTGCAGCAGGCAGGCTATACGCGAATCAGTCTGGTGGCCTCGGAAGAGCTGGAACCCTGATGAACATGACCACGACACCAGCCAGTTGGCTGCTTCGTCTGGCGGTGGTGCTTGTTTCCGTAGCGCTGCATGCGGCACTGGTGGTCTGGTTCATGAGCGGACGCTTCAGTCATCAGGTCGTGGAGGAGCCCGCCGTAGTGGCCATTGAACTGGTCGAGTTGCCACCGCCACCGCCGGAGCCTGAGCCGGTGCCCGAACCGGAGCCGCCGCCGGCCCCGGAACCAGAGCCTGAGCCCGAGCCCGAGCCGCCAAAGGTTGCCGAGCGCCCCGAACCACCACCGCCGCCACAACCGCCCGCCACGCCGCCCAAGCCGGCCGGCCCGCCCGTACATGCCTTTGGCGCCAACACTGAGTGGGCTGCGCCGCCTGCGCCTGCATCAGATGCAGCGCCTGGGCGCGGCAGGCAGGTACCGTCAGGGTATGCCGACACGGTGAAAAATCGGGTAATCGCCAAGCTTGAGCGTCCGGCAGGATCTGTCTACAAGCCGCCGCCGGGCTACAAGGGCGACCCTAATGATTTCAAGCGCCAGTGCTACATCCCGTATGAGATCACCGTGGATGACACCGGGCAGATGGTTTCCTATGAAATTGATCGCTGTGGTGACGCGGTGCTGGATGACGCGGCTGAGCAGGCAATTCTGGCAGCCGGACCCTTTCCGCCCCCGCCGAATCAAGGGGCAACCCGGTATGTTATTTACGGCACGGCGATCTTCATAAAATAATAATCAAGGAGCGCAGCAATGTCTGGATCATCCTGCTTAGGTATTACCCTCGCGGCGGCAGCGGTTGCACTGGCCGGCTGCGCCGCCCCCGTATCAGGTCCGGTTGTCTATGATGACCCCACCCCGCGCATTCAACAGCCTCGCGTCGAGACCCTCGCGAGTTTCGAGTGTGGCGGTGCCCTTCCGGCCGTGCATCGGCAAATCTGCGCAAGCGAATCACTCTCCAGGCAGGATCGTCAGCTAGCCGAGCAGGTGCGAGCGAGGCTGCGGGACCTCGACCTCCCAGGTAGCCTGTTGCTTGAAGCCAACCAGCGCCAATGGCTACTGAGCAGGGCGCAACAATGCAATCTTTCCGTGGACGCAGGCACCGATATCCAGCCGCAGCCACAAGCCATAGCGTGCCTGGAGGCGAGCTACCGCCAGCGGGCCCGTGACATTGCCGACTGGCCAGAAGCCCAGCCGCGTGGGCGCAGCGGACCGCACGCCCTGTCAGCCTATGCGCAGTACCGGCTAGTGGATGACCGCAGCTCCGGTATCTGTTCGGCAATGGCTGAAAAATTCAACGATGATTTGCGCGTCAACGGCTTGCCGTCGCCGGCGCGGCTGTCCGGCTCCACCATGATCGCCGGTACCCACGCATCCACCTCCAGTGCGCAGCACAATGGCGCGCAGATCAACGTCAACCTGTACGATGCCGGGCCGTTTGCCGGTTACCAGATGCGCGCGCGGGGAATGACCGTGAACGGCCAGGCGATACTTGACGACCGCACCTTGCCACGCTGGGTCGCCGAGCAGCCAAACTACGGGGGCAGGGCGCATGCGTCGTCCTCCCAGACAGGTGATTACGGCGCCATTGACGTGTTTGATCTCGATGGTCAGACACTGGTGCTGGTGAACGAAACCTGGGGTTTCTATTCTCCCGCCGCACGCGGCGAGTCGGCGTTCGCCGGGCTGTATTCGCTGAATGAACAACAGTTGCAACCATTGTGCCTGTACCAGACCTACCTCACGCCACCGCGCACCAACACACTGGCAGGCCTGCCAGCTTACTCGGCTTTGCAGACTCAGCTCGATCTGCTCGCGGGCGAGCCCCTTCCACAGTACGCGCAGCATGAGCGTCGTGATAATTACCAGCGGTGGAAAGAGCAACAGTGGACATTGCTCAATCTACCGCTATTGGGGGCAGACGAAATTACCCGGTTTGGGCGCGAACCCGCCCTGCGCAAACGCAATGATGAGGCGCTGGATACCTTGTTCAGTTGGTCCGAACGCAACCTGCCGAACAAGCTCATCTACCGCCGCGTGCTGCCCATGATGCAACCGGCTTATCAGGAACTGGTGCAGATGTTCCAGGGGCAGGGTCTTGAAGCCACCGAAGCCGGCGCCGCGGCAGATCTGCTTTTTCATGAAAGTCTTGCTCGCGCTATGGAGAACCTGCAGGCACCGGGGCAGAGCCCATCTGTACCGTTACCACCCTTCGCCAGCTACACGGCCCGATACGCCTTCGCACCGAGCCCAGGCGACCTGGAGCAAGGGCGCAATTTCGCGACTCTGCACAGTGTTTTGCTGAACAACGCGCCATTGAACGTGGTCAGTGATTTCATCGACTATGAGACCGGCGCGCTTGGCAATGACCGCGGGCGTGGTCCGGATGACAACTCAGCCGCCATGGCTGCGGTGAATAATCCCGAGGCGCTGGCTCTGTTGCTTCAGCAAGGCTTTGAGGCCGATCAAAGCAATCGTTGGGGCAAGACCGCGCTGATGACGGCAGCGCAGCTGAATCGTGCCGACAGTGTTTCGCTGTTATTGAACAATGGTGCAGACGTCTACCGTCAAACCCGGAGTTTACCGGATACCGGGGTGGGTGGCCCGGATAGAGCGGAAGCGGCCAGCGGATACCAGACGGCACTCTTGCTGGCAGCGGAAAACGCTGACGCGGAGCTAATCAGAAGTTTGCTCGACGCCGACGCAGCGCGCCAGGCCTGGGCCGGTTATAACCAACAGGTGTGCTCGAACCTCGAATCGAACAAGCGGCTGAGCAGCGACGAGATTGAGGCTTTCAAGGCGCCCTTGTGTGCGGTCGCCTATACACCGCCACCAATCGAACGGCAGCCGCAGGGAAATTTGCGTAACGGTGAAGCCTTGGTTATCCGTGATGAAGGGATCCACTATCCGGTAACGCTACGCGAGCGTCCGGCCATGAGCTTGTTCGGCCGGTCGGTTGAATTGTCCCCAGAGGATTTTCGCCAGGATCTAAGAAGCATTGCTACCAAGGTAGGCACTGCTGCATCCCGCAAGGCGAGGGTGGATATAACCGGACCATTGACTCTGGTTTTCAATGACTTGGCGCGCAATTCAGAGAAACTGTTGGAACTGGACGTGACTTTTCCGGTTTCGGCGGGCGCGTCACCGGTGGCTGGCTTCGAAGTGAGCCAGAAAACGCCGCTCCAGACGCTGAACGTGACGTTTGATCCAAAGCGCAACGATGTGGAAGGAACCTGGCGCGCTTTGCTCAGTGCTGCCTACACGCAGGGTTTTACACCAACCGGGGAAGGTTATGTAGTCATTCACACCCGGGGTGTTACCAGCACCGAGTACCAGTTGGTGGTGACTGAATAGATCAGGATTGCAAAGCTCCTGTTAGACTATCTGGCGAGGCTGCGGCCTCGCCAGACAATAACAAGGGTTATGCTGAGTGATAAAACTCGTACTGATAGCTTGCTTAAGCGTCGCATTGATCGGCTTACAAGGCTGCACGACGGCGCTCCCCGCTTATGACCGTCCTCCGAGTTACGCATTGCCTATCGACGAGGATTCCCATCTCAGTCGATTTATCCAGACTATGCAACCGCCTGATTCGCAATTGTCCGGCTTCAAGTTGCTGCACAACGGTAGCGACGCCCTGGCGGCGCGCTTGCAGATGATTGAACTGGCTGAGCAGAGCATTGACCTGCAGTACTATATTTACAGTGCGGATCTGACCGGCGCCTTGATTGCAGACAGGCTTATCGCCGCGGCGGACCGGGGTATCCGGGTTCGCATTCTGCTGGACGACATCGGAACGGATCTTCCGGACTTTCGCTTGGCTACGCTCGATGAGCACCACAACATCAGCGTGCGGTTTTTCAACCCACTGACGCTACGCCAGAAGTGGCTGAGTTATCTGAGCAAGATTGGTGAGTTCGGTCGTATCAACTACCGGATGCACAACAAACTGGTGATTGCCGATGGCCAGGTATTCATCACCGGAGGCCGTAATATCGGCGATGAGTACTTCGAGCTCAGCGACCTGTATTTTCAGGATGTCGATATTATGGGCATCGGTCCTGTCAGCCGTGACGTGATGCGCAGCTTTGATGAGTTCTGGAATAGCCCCAAGTCTGTTCCTGTCGCCGCGCTTGCGGATGGCTCCGATGGTAGTGACATCGACCGGTTACGCCAGGCGTTGAGAACAAGGGCCGAGGAGCAGCGGGGTAATCCGTACCTGCTATCGGTCGCGCGCTCGCCATTCAATCGTGTTTTGAAAGACCGGCACAGAAGCTGGCATTGGGGAACGGCTGAATGGGTATACGATCCGCCGAGCAAAGCCAGCCCGGATGGGGCCGCTAGCGAGGTGCCGGTTGTGGGTCGCGCCCTTGTTCGGCATGCGAAGGAGGCCCGGGACGAAATTCTGATGATGACCGCCTACTTTATCCCTGGCGATCAGGGCGAGGCCTTTCTGATGGAGCTCGCCAATGAAGGTGTCGAGGTAAAGCTGTTGACCAACTCGCTAGCCACCAACGACATTCTGGCCGTGCATAGCAGTTACGCAGCGTACCGTAAGAATTTGCTCGCCAATGGCATGCAGATGTGGGAACTGCGCCCGGTGGCCGCGCAACAAGGGCGCGCCAGTCCGCTGTTCAGCGACTCGCTGGCAAGTTTGCATGCAAAGAGCTTTGTGTTTGATCGAGCCAAGGTGTTCGTCGGCTCCATCAATCTGGACCCGCGTTCGATCCACCTCAATACCGAGTCGGGGGTGGTGGTTCACCAGCCTGAACTCGCCAAGGAAATGGCCAGGCTGTTTGATCGCTGGACCTCGGACGACTTCGCCTACCGTCTGACAATTGCAGAGGACGGTAGCCTTTTGTGGCGAGCCGATGGCAGGACATGGACGACCGAGCCAGGCACCTCAAGACTCCGTCGCATCAAGGCTTGGCTGTTGGGTCTGCTACCGATAGAAAAGTATCTATAACAGCGAGTTATAATAGAGGGCTCATAAAATACATTAACCGCTCTACCGTGCGTGCGGCGCGCTTGCGTTCTTGCCACCTTTCCAGCAACAGGGGTTCGCTTTGGGCCTGGTAGTCCAGCAGCATGTCCCGCACATGCTCGCAGCTGGCCGGGGTGAGCAAGGCCACCGTCAATTCGAAGTTTAGCTGCAAGCTCCGAATATCCAAATTGACGCTACCCACCAGGGCGAACTCGTTATCCATCAGCATGGCCTTGGTATGTAGAAGCCCTCCGTCAAACAGGAATATCTCTACGCCAGCCTTTAGCAATATCTCGAAGTAGGAGCGGCTGGCCCAACCCACCATCAATGAATCGTTGCGCTTGGGAAGCAGCAGTTGCACCTTCACGCCGCGCTGGGCAGCCTGGCATAACGCATTGAATATGGCTTCCGATGGCACGAAATACGGTGTGCTGATCACAATGCTCGTATTGGCGCGATAGATGCCGGTCAGCACGGCCTGGCCGATAAGGTCATCGTTTACGCCGGGGCCAGACGGAATGATCAACAACCACTGATCGAGCGGGCCGGACGCCGGCATTGAGTCTGGCAGGCGGCGCTCGCCGGTTTCCACCTCCCAATCCCACGAAAACACCTTGCCAAGGCCAGCCGCCGCCTGACCGCTGACTCGGAGCATCATGTCGATCCATGGCCCCACATTCGCGTTGCGTTTGAAGCAAGCCGGGTCCGCGATGTTCATCGAGCCGCTAAAGGCGATGTGATCATCGATAACGATCAGCTTGCGATGCAGCCGTAGATCAACCCGGTGCGCCAAGGCACGCAGCAGGCGCACCGGAAGGGCCGGCACTACCCGAATGCCTGCGTCAGTCATCCGCTTGCACCAGACTGAACCAAAGAAACGCCGACTGCCGGCATGGTCGATCAGCAATGATACCTGGACGCCCCGTGAGGCAGCGTCGATCAGCGCATATGAAAGCTCGTCAACCCTGCCACCCGGATACCAGATATAGGTTTCGATCTGAATGCACTGCTCCGCAGCACGCACATCCGCGCAGAGGCGGTCGAAAATCATGTCCGGCGTGCGCATCAGTTCCATGGATTGGTAATTCTGTGCGCTGATTCCGGCCTGGGTAGTGAGGAGCTGATTGATAGCGTAGGCCGATTCACCGCCTGGAAGTCTCAGGTCGGCCGGAAAAGGGGTGTGCAGTTTTTGCAGATAGGGCTGGACCATCTCCTTGGCTTTCATCGCGCGCTTGCGGCCGAGGTTCGATTCGCCTATCAGCAGATAGACCAGGACCCCGACTACCGGGATGATGTAGATAACCAGCAGCCAGGCCAAGGTTACACTGACGGGTTTGCGCCGCGCGGCGACGCTAAGCGTCACCAGCGCAATAATGATCCAGTAGAAAATGGCCAGGGCCAGCCCGATGATATTTTGCAGATTGTCCATTACAGGCAATTGTCCGGCTTCGGCAGGCCGGCGATCTTGCTGGCAATCTTGGCCGGGCTACCAGGGAACAACTTGAGAAGATAGAGGCTGTTGCCTTTATCAGGCCCAAGTTCCTGCCCGATGAACTTGACCAGCGGTCGCATCGCGGGGGACAGCTGATAACGGGCGTAGAAACGCCTCAGTGCCAGAATGACATCGAGGTGCTCCGGGCTGAGCTCGATGTTTTCGACCTGGGCGAGGGCCACAGCGACATCGTCCGACCAGTCATCCAGATTGACCAGAAACCCTTCCTTATCAACATCTATCAGCTTGCCGCGTACTTCAAGTAAACCGTTCACCAGCTGAGCACCTTGTCGTACTCGACGCAAAGCTGCACCAGCTCAGCGTAACCGATGACGGTGATCCGGGCAGGTAATGCGAGCGATACGCCTCGCCCGATCATGTCGGTGTCCAGGGCGTAGAGACTGACGGTGGCAGGTAGCTGCGCCAGGGACACGTAGATGGACGTGCCAGGGTTAAGCGCATAAACGGCATCTTCTATCAGAACCACACCGTGGGCAGCGCCCAATGTCCGCAAACAATGGCCAAAGGCGGCTCCTTCCAATGGCGCATGGCGCAGCAGGTGCAGCACCGCGGGGGTACCGTCAGGATGCTTACTCATAAGGTAATGACCTGATCGTAACGCTCGATAAGAGCAGTAATCCCAGCGCTGTCCACCATGCTGGCGTCCAGCAGGCAATCTCCAACATCAAGCCCTCGCTCGGACAGCGATTGTGCACAGACCCAAATGTCCTCCACACCGAATAGGGGTAGCGCCTGCAGGTTGGCAGCCAGCGATTTCAGTTTCAACTGGTCAGCTTGCTGGTTCTTCGCCAGCTGCATCACGCCATCATCAATGAACAACAGGCTGGTGGGTACGCCAAAGGCTGCGGAAGCCAGGGCGAGGTCCAGCGCCTCACGTGCACAAAGGCGGGAAGGGGGCTGGCGAGTGATGACAAGAAGGCTTTTCATAATTGTCAGGCGCCGAACGTCACGGCGCGATCACAGGTTTGCAACGCGTCGACCCATTGCCCCAGACCTGAAAGCTCCCACGGCGCGGCGGTATTGGCAGCTGGGCGGTCCCAACGCCTGGCTTCAGCTTCGTCCAGTATCCCTCTGCGCAGCGCCGCTGCTATGCAGACTACTGCGTCCAACCGGTGGGCTTCGATAAAGACACGCCAGTCACGGGCGATATCTGCCTCGTCCTGTGGCTGCACGCCAAGAGTGGACGCCAAATGCACCGCGTCACGATAGAAGAACAGACGGCCGATGTTGTGTCCGGAAGCCAAAACAGCTTCAGCAAAGTTGAGGGCGCTGCGAGCTGCCGGATCTTGCGGGCCGGCAATCAGGGCGATGGCGAAATTCATATGGGGACCGTGGAAACAATGAAGCCCGCGGTTAAGCGGGCCTCGATAGTATGACCAAAGCTGCTATCAGTCGTTGCTGCTGAAAATGCCCAGCAGCTGAAGCAGGCTAAGGAACAGGTTGTAGATGGAAACAAACAGGGTGATCGTCGCCATGATGTAGTTGTCTTCACCACCATGCACGATGGCGCTGGTCTGATACAGGATGACCGCAGAAGAAAACAGCACAAAGCCGGCCGAAATCGCCAGTTGCAGGCCACTCATCTGTATGAAGAAGCTGGCCACCACCGCGCACAGCAGTACCACAAAGCCTGCCATGATGAAGCCTGACAGGAAGCTGAAGTCCTTGCGGGTCAGAATGGCATAGGCAGAAAGACTGAAGAACACCAGCGCCGTCATGCCCAGGGCCATGGTAACCAGCGAGCCACCGTTAGGCATGGAGAGATAGGCGTTGAGAATCGGGCCCAGCGTGTATCCCAAAAAGCCGGTAAAGGCAAAAATGCAGACCAGACCCCAGCCGGAGTTGCGCATCTTGGTGGTCAGGAACAACAAGCCGTAGAAACCGACCAGTGTGATAATCAGGCCTGGATGCGGCAGGTTAAGGCTCATGGACGTAAAGGCGACCAGAGCACTGAAAGCCAGCGTCAGGGCGAGCAGGCTATAGGTATTTCGGAACAGCTTGCTGACTTCAGCTTCGTTTACCCCCGAGTGCTGGAGAGTGCTGTGGCGTTGTTCGATGTTCATGGGTCAGACTCCAATGGATTGCAAACAGGTGTTTTGAATAATGCCTTGATCATACCTGTTACCCGCGCCAATTCAAGGGATTAGAGTATCCAGGCGGCTCTATGATAGCGTTCCGATTGTGACAGATTGCGTCAGCACGCGCCCGTTGCAGCGCAAAATAATCCGTGGAAAATCAGTGAATGAATGACTTAGAGCATTGACTACAATCAGGTTTCCGGTAGTATTGCCGCCCGTGGAGGGATGGCAGAGCGGTTGAATGCACCGGTCTTGAAAACCGGCGTAGGTTAATAGCCTACCCAGGGTTCGAATCCCTGTCCCTCCGCCACACAACGTTTAGAATCAATGACTTACGCGCGATATTGGTTCTTTGCCAACATAAGCCCCAACAAACCAACATCGGTTATTGGGGCTTTTTTGGTTCTGCGATTCAGAGAATACCTCTGCGATGCCGTGATCGGGAACGGATTACCTTGGTCGAAGATGGACGGCCACCTTTACTCGGGTCCCTCTTCAATTTCAAAGGAGGTAGCCAGTCCTTCGTCTTACCTAACGCTTCCACTAAAATGATTAGGGTGCGTTCATAGTCCACGACAGTGGCGGGGCTATACTGAGCCAAACCTTCGTTTCTGACGTGCTGCAGATGCTTTAGCCTGATTTGGTCTAGCCGGTGAATCTCTGGAAATTTTTCGCTGATAATCCTACATATCGTTTTCAGGCGCCCGATGACTTTCTTGGTCGTCACTTGCGAAGACTTAGGATCAAAGCGCAACCTCTGGGTAATTAAACTGATGTTCATTAATACCCACCCACGTAGCCGCTGGAAACCTGTATCCTCCCATGGCCCAAAACTCGAGCCACTTCCGCTCTAGCTTTTTTGTCCAGGTCTCGAGGTACATGAACACCACTCATGGGTAATACGCCGGTGATCGACTGATAGACGTCTGCTGCAAACGCGGCGCGGAGCTCACGATAGCTGACCACCCCAAACGAACGCAGGACGCGACGGCACCGGTTCAGCTCGCGCTGGTAAAAAACCTTTACTGTTTCAGTTTTATCTAGCAGGCATCGAGACCCGATGGGGAGAGTTTGCAATGCGAACTCGATTGCCTCAAGCCGCGCAGGTGTTGATGAAACCCAACGATCGGCACTTTGTCTGCCCCCTTTGCACCCCTGCAGAATCCAGGCGCGGCCTGTCGTGAGAATCTCATGGCGCATTCGCTGCAGATCCTGAAGGGTCGCCTCCTGAGCGCGCATCCCCCAATTCCTTGCAAGAAGAGCCACTGCCGCACCTCGACGATCCCCTTTACTCACCATTTTCGCGACCGCCTGAGTGACCGCGTGTTGATCGGCTCGCGCTGGTACCTCTCTGACATATCTCCGAGAGGTAGCCAACGCCTGAAGTGCTGAAATTTCTATCTTCGCGTTCCCACGCATCGCATACAGCGCCGTGTTCGCGGTTGAGATCAAATTGTGCGCGTACGGCGCAGAAATCGGCTTGTCGGTAGTGCCGTCTCGCCAAACGTACTCACCCTGCAATCGACTTTTCAGGTATTCCCCATATGAGTCGAGTGTCGATTGGCTAATCAGCCGAGCTTCGACTACGCCCTGCCTCATGCAGTATCGAGCAAATATCCGCACTCGATATTGGTGAGTCCTACGGGTCCCGAAGTGGTCCTGGTCGCCGTAAAAAAGAGTCAGCGCTCGGCACATGGCGTACCGGAGCTGCCGACCGTAGCCATAATTGCGTTTATTGCAAGGTTTCTGAGGTTTTTTCATATCCGTTTACCTGTATGTGTAATTGATACAGCGCTGCGTGGCGGCCTCTCCGGTTGGGATAAAGGCTACGCCACGCACGTGTCCCTGCTGCCCCTAACCGGAGTTAGATTAAACATAGAGAGAAGTCCCTCTTGCGGGTGGACACGTCGTGTGCAGCTGTGAGCACGGTTGAAATCTGCTGCGCCGTGAACCGGTATCTGAATCGAAACCGGGGGGCAAAGGCTTGCGCTTTATCATTGCGCCGATGCAGCAGATCTGGGTGCCTGATCTGGCTGGCTGTAATTTGGCTAAACGATTCCGGCATGCTGAGCTGAAAACCCAGTGGAAGTCCGGCCGGGGCAGTTTTGTCCGAGTTTTGTCCGGTAGTGGTTCGGAACTTTTGTGCAAGCTACTGATTTTAGTGTTTTTTATCTTTTTCATTGGTTGCATCTCTTAAACGTGCGCGCAATTTAAAAAAATCCGCTGCGTTGTCCAATCACACGCTGCGGAGGTAGTTAACTTGGCCATTCAGGCCGTTGGGATGCTGCGACTTTCGGCGTCCAGCTCACCCTCGATTCAGGGGTTCCCTCGGATCAATATCGAGGGGGTAAGGGAGGAATTCGGGCCCACGACGGGGCCACGCTGCAGCCCTCTTTGAGCGCTGCAGCAGTTGGATAGACTCTGCGTTGATGCAGAGCAATTCGGTGAAGGTGGCCCGGGAGGCCATTACATGCTGCTGCTTAACGAGCCCAGCTCGCTCGTCAGACACGATCGCCTGAAGACGGAGTAATTTTCACAGCGAATTGGGATGGCGAGCGTTGGGTAAATGCGGTATTTCGCGATTTAGTCAGGGATGCTGTGAATTTCTGCCTTTTTTCGGCAGGTTCAGATCTCGACAGGTGATACGCTCCCATTCTGCGAGATTCTATTCATAGCATCAGAACTAAAAATAGCGAATACCATGGTTTCCGATTGTGCAGATCTAGTGCGCGATGGACGAAACAGCTAAGTGCCAGCAATTGTCAGCTACCGAAGAGATATCGGTACCAATACTACTAAATAACGAACCCCACCCTGCCAAGGAGGCATACCCGGGGTGCCTCTGTTGTAATTAGTATCGTTACAAGACTTGGCTCGCGAGGGGTCAGGCAACGTGCAGAGGATAACAATCATGATTTATGCAAATCCCGGAGCTCAGGGCTCTGTCGTGTCTTTCAAGGAGCGTTACGGTAACTTCATCAATGGTGAATTCGTCGCGCCGGTCAAGGGGCAGTATTTCACCAACCTGTCGCCGGTAACGGGTGGGGCCATCTGTGAGATTCCCCGCTCTACCGCCGAGGATATCGACAAGGCGCTGGATGCTGCCCACGCTGCCAAGGCTGCCTGGGGCAAGACGTCGGTTCAGGCCCGCGGCAACATCCTGCTGCAGATTGCCGACCGCATCGAACAGAATCTTGAAAAGCTGGCCGTTACCGAAAGCTGGGATAACGGCAAGGCCGTGCGTGAAACCCTGAATGCGGATATCCCGCTCGCCGCCGACCATTTCCGTTATTTCGCTGGCTGTATTCGTGCCCAGGAAGGGACCCTGGCAGAAATCGACGAACACACCACCGCCTATCATTTCCATGAACCCCTGGGCGTGGTCGGCCAGATCATTCCATGGAACTTCCCGCTGCTGATGGCGGCCTGGAAGCTCGCGCCGGCGCTGGCGGCGGGTAACTGCGTCGTTCTCAAACCGGCAGAGCAGACGCCGCTGGGCATCCTGGTCCTGATGGAAATCATCGGTGACCTGTTGCCACCGGGCGTTCTCAACGTGGTCAACGGTTACGGCCGTGAAGCTGGCGAAGCACTGGCCACCAGCAAGCGCATCGCAAAGATTGCCTTCACCGGCTCCACACCGGTTGGCAGGCACATCATGCACGCTGCTGCCGAAAATATAATTCCTTGTACTGTCGAGCTCGGTGGCAAGTCTCCGAACATATTCTTTGCCGACATCATGCAGGCCGAAGAGACCTTTATCAGCAAGGCGGTCGAAGGTCTGGTCCTGGCGTTCTTCAATCAGGGCGAAGTCTGCACCTGTCCGTCACGGGCGCTAATCCAGGAATCCATGTACGAAGACTTCATTGCCCTGGCGATCAAGCGCACTCAGAGCATCAAGCGTGGCAATCCCCTCGACACGGAGACCATGGTCGGTGCTCAGGCATCCGAGCAGCAGTTCGACAAGATCCTCTCCTACATGGAGATCGCCCGCCAGGAAGGTGCCGAATTCCTGATCGGCGGCAGTGCTGAAAAACTCCACGACAGCATCAATAACGGTTATTACATCCAGCCGACCCTTCTCAAGGGTCACAACAAGATGCGCATTTTCCAGGAAGAGATATTTGGGCCTGTAGTCAGCGTCACGACCTTCAAGGACGAAGCCGAAGCTCTGGCGATTGCCAACGACAGCGAATTTGGTCTCGGTGCAGGGCTCTGGACACGGGATACTAATCGTGCGTATCGGATGGGCCGCGCCATTCAGGCAGGTCGAGTATGGACCAACTGCTACCACCTGTATCCCGCCCACGCGGCCTTCGGTGGCTACAAACAGTCAGGTGTAGGGCGTGAGAATCACAAGATGATGCTCGACAGCTATCAGCAGACCAAGAATCTGCTGGTCAGCTATGACGCGAATCCGCTGGGTTTTTTCTAGGCTCCGGCTGCGGCTGCCCGGGACCGCTCCTCCCCGGGCGGATGCATTCTGTCCGGTTACCCCGGACAGGGCTCAGGATTGATGCTCTGGATCATTGCGCGGCTTCGGCCGTGCTTTTTTATGCCTGATCGACAGGCCAAAAAGCTTTGACCGGGCCGCCTCGAGCCATACCAAATCGGGCCGAAACTAGTTCCAAAGTACCATTCTTGGGTTGGCAGTCGGGTGGTTAACTGAGGTTGTCGGCTTTTACCGGCAAGACCTATTCGTAAAACAAGAGGATCGACCTATGTGGACTAAACCGAGCTTTACCGATCTGCGTATCGGCTTTGAAGTCACCATGTACTTTGCCAGCCGTTGAGCAGTCGGCACCCCGGCTTGCCGGGGTGTTTCCTTGATTCAGCCGATCCGTTGAACACCAGGAAAAACAATGCATATTCAGATACTCGGTTCGGCAGCTGGCGGCGGTTTTCCGCAATGGAACTGCAACTGCAGCAACTGCGACGGAGTGCGCAAGGGCACCTTGAACGCCAAGCCGCGCACCCAGTCTTCCATCGCACTGTCCGATGACGGCGTCAACTGGATACTCTGCAATGCCTCGCCGGACATACGCGCGCAGCTAGAGAATACCCCGACGCTGCAGCCTGCACGTTCCGTGCGCGACACCGCCATTGGTGCCATTGTGCTCATGGACAGTCAGATTGACCATGTCACCGGCCTGTTGACTCTGCGCGAAGGGTGTCCGCACCAAGTTTGGTGTACCGATATGGTGTACGAAGACCTCAGCAGCGGATTTCCGTTATTCAAGATGCTTGAACATTGGAATGGCGGACTGCGCTGGAACCCAATTCCGCTTGCAGCAGAATTTACCATTCCGGTTTGTCCCGCTCTGCGCTTTACCGCCATCGCCCTACGCAGCGCAGCGCCACCCTATTCCCCGCATCGCAACAATCCACACCCAGGCGACAACATCGGACTGCTGGTGCGCGATCTGAATACAGGCGGGGTGCTGTTTTACGCGCCGGGTTTGGGGCAGCCGGATGCCCAAGTCAAATCAGTGATGGCTGACGCCCACTGCCTGCTGGTGGATGGCACCTTGTGGCGCGATGACGAGATGGCCTACGCCGGGGTAGGCGACAAGCTCGGTAGCGAGATGGGGCATCTGCAGCAGAGCGGCACGGACGGGATGATCGCGTTACTGGATGGGCAAGCTGCGGTACGCAAGATCCTGATCCACATCAACAATACCAACCCCATCCTGGATGAGGATTCGACCGAACGGGCCGAACTTGCCCGGCACGGGATTGAAGTCGCCTTTGACGGCATGCACATTACGCTTTGAGGAGTCTGTCTTGCAGCCCGAACCAATGAATGCTGATGCTTTCGAGCAGGCCCTGCGGGCCAAGGGAGCTTACTATCATATTCATCATCCCTACCATGTTGCCATGTACAGCGGCACGGCCAGTCGCGAGCAGATCCAGGGCTGGGTCGCCAATCGCTTCTACTACCAGATCAAGATTCCGCTGAAGGACGCGGCGATCATGGCCAACTGCAACGACCCGGCCACCCGCCGCGAATGGATACAGCGGATTATCGATCATGATGGTGAGAGGCAAGGGGAGGGCGGTATCGAAGCCTGGTTGCGGCTGGGCGAGGCGGTAGGGCTGGACCGCGAGGTGCTGCTGTCGCAGGAAAAGGTATTGCCGGGCGTGCGCTTCGCTGTGGATGCCTATGTCAATTTTGCCCGTCGGGCGAGCTGGCAGGAAGCCGCCAGTTCCTCGTTGACCGAGCTGTTTGCCCCGCAGATTCACCAATCACGCCTCGATAGCTGGCCAGCACACTATCCGTGGATCGATAGTCGCGGCTACGAGTATTTCCGCAAGCGAATGAGTGAGGCACGGCGTGATGTAGAGCATGGTTTGCGCATTACTCTCAGCCACTACCAGACCTATGATGCCCAGCAGCGCATGCTCAATATCCTGCAGTTCAAGCTCGATATCCTCTGGAGCATGCTGGATGCCATGAGTATGGCCTACGAATTGGACCGCGCGCCTTACCACACCGTTACCGCCCAGGCCGTCTGGCATCGGGGGGTAGATCTGTGATCGACTTTCAGAGGCATCAAGTGCCGATACTGCGTCCCGGGTTCCGGTTGCAGTGGGAGCCGATCCAGAATAGTCACGTTCTGCTGTATCCCGAGGGTATGGTCAAGCTGAATGAAAGTGCTGCCCAGGTATTGCTGCTGATCGATGGCGAGCGACCAATTGACGACATCATCGACAGCCTGGCTGGTCGGTTTCCAAATGTACCCGGGCTGGATGAAGACATCCTCGCCTTTATCGAGGTGGCCAATGCTCAACACTGGATCAACATCCGCTGACAGCACTCTGGTTGCGAACCAAGGCCCACCATTGTGGCTTCTGGCCGAGCTGACCTATCGCTGTCCATTGCAATGCCCCTACTGTTCCAACCCGCTGGAGTTCGCCAATCACAAGGATGAACTGACTACCGCACAGTGGATCGATGTATTCACTCAGGCACGAGCGCTGGGGGCGGCGCAGCTGGGATTTTCAGGCGGCGAACCCTTGGTACGTGACGATCTGGTGGAGTTAATCGAAGCGGCGCGCGAGCTGGGGTTCTATACCAATCTGATTACATCGGGCATGGGGCTAACCGAGCAAAAGGTCAATGCGTTCAAGCAAGCGGGGCTCGATCATATCCAGATCAGCTTCCAGGCGTCCGACGCAGAGATAAACAACATGCTCGCGGGTTCGCGCAAGGCATTCGACCAGAAGCTGGCAATGGCCCGTGCCGTAAAAGCGGCGGGATACCCGATGGTGTTGAACTTTGTCACGCACCGGCACAATATTGATGAGATAGAAAAGATCATCGAACTCTGCCTGGCGCTGGAAGCTGACTTTGTCGAGCTGGCTACCTGTCAGTACTACGGATGGGCACACCTGAACCGGGCTGGCCTGCTGCCAACCAAGGCGCAACTGGACCATGCTGAAGCCGTAACGCAGCGCTACCGCCTCAAGCTCGCTGCCGAAAATCATCCGTGCAAACTGATTCTGGTGACCCCCGACTACTACGAAGAGCGTCCCAAAGGGTGTATGAATGGCTGGGGCAATATCTTTCTTAGTATTACTCCTGATGGCACAGCGTTACCTTGCCACAGCGCGCGGCAATTGCCAGTGACCTTCCCGAACGTCACCGCACATAGCCTGTCGCACATCTGGTACGACTCATTTGGCTTCAACCGTTTTCGCGGTTACGAGTGGATGAGCGAACCCTGCCGCTCCTGTGATGAAAAGGAAAAGGATTTTGGCGGCTGCAGGTGCCAGGCGTATATGCTTACCGGAGACGCGACCCAGGCTGACCCGGTATGTAGCAAATCGCCACACCACGACAAGATTCTGGCCGCCCGTGCCGAGGCAGACCTACCTCAGCCCCCGATAGAGGCATTGACGTTTCGGAATGAACGCAACTCGCGAATCATCTGCAAAAGCTGAACAGCCCGGATTCTGGACCAGCTCCATGAGTGCTGCGCAGGCGGTCGCAGCAGCCAGTGATTATGCTGATCTGGTCTGCGACGAGCAGCGTCTGCTGTGGATTGAATTTCATCCTGAGGACGGTCGTAGCCTGATTCATGAGTGGACAGAAGCCGGCCAGCGCTGCCTAACCCCGCTGGGTTATAGCGCCCGCAGTCGCGTCTACGAATACGGCGGTGGTGCATTGTGTCTTGCCTCTGGCTTCCTGTGCTTTGTCAACGAAGACGATCAGCAGATCTATGTGCAGGGACTGCAGGATCTAGGCTGCCGAGCGCTGACTCAGCGCGGCGATTGCCGCTACGGCGCACTGCTGAATGATGCCATGCGCGCACGTCTGATTGCGCTGGAGGAGTGCCACACGGCAAGAGCAGTTGAGCATCGGCTGGTGGCGATCAGTTACACCGGTGAGCGTGAAGTGATCACTGAAGGTGCTGATTTCTACAACAGCCCCTGCCTCAGTCCGGATTGCTTGCACCTGGCCTGGATCGAGTGGGATCGTCCGCATTTGCCCTGGACGCAAACCCGTCTCATGTCGGCTGTGCTCAATGAGCGCGGGCAGGTTGTCAGTAAAAAATCGATTTCGTCTGTGCAGTCCCAGGCAAGTCAGCCCGAAGCATTTCAGCAGCCGCAATTCGATTCTTCGGGGGACTTGTTGTGCCTGACTGACCGCAGTGGGTACTGGTTGCCCTGGCGCGTGCGGGATGATGGCGGCTTGGAGTCCGTGCCCAGCCAGCCAGCCGATCACGCGCCAGCGCCCTGGCAACTGAATCCACGCCATATTCTCGCACTACCCGATGACAGTCTGGCCCTCAGTTGGATGGAGGGGGGCTATGGGCATCTGGCCCTGCGGCATACCATTGGCGGCGAAGAGCAGCGGCTAGCCCATGGTTACCAGCGCTTCCGCTCGTTGGCGAGTAACGGCCGCTGGTTATATTGCGTGGCCGGGTCGGCCCTGTGCAGTGCAGCAATACTGCACATTGATCTGCTTACCCATGCACTGCAGATCATACGAGCAGTACCGGCAACCCTGCCGGCAGAGGAAGTATCGCAACCGCAGAGATTACTTTATCGAAGTGGCCGCGGTGAGACCGCACATGGGTATTTCTACCCGTCGAGCAACCGCAATCAGGCGTCGCCAGCTCCACCGCCATTGCTTATTTTTACCCATGGCGGTCCGACGTCTGCCACCTATGCGGTACTGGATAACCGAATACAGTACTGGACCCAGCGCGGTTTCGCCGTTGCAGATCTGAATTATCGTGGCAGCGTCGGCTTTGGTCGGGCTTACCGGCATCGGCTAAGGGGGCAGTGGGGTGTGGTCGATGTTGAGGACGTGCTGGCGGCTGTTGATCACTTGGTCGACGCAGGCCGTGTGGATGCTGGGAATATCTTTATTCGGGGCTCGAGTGCGGGTGGCTACACCACGCTGTGTAGCCTTGTCGCAGCGGGTGACCGCTTTCGGGCGGCGGCGAGCCTGTATGGCGTGAGCGATCCGTTGCGGTTGCGTATCAACACTCACAAGTTTGAAGCCGATTATATCGACTGGTTGATCGGTGACCCTGCGGATGTGCCAGAGCGTTATGTTCAGCGTTCGCCGCTGGAGCAAGCCGCCGAGATCAGCACGCCCGTTATCTTTTTCCAGGGATTGCAGGACGGGGTGGTGCTACCCGAGCAGACCGAACGCATGGTCAAGGCGCTGAAAGAGCAGGGCGTGCCGGTAAAATGTTTAACCTTCGCAGAAGAACGTCACGGTTTCCGCGCGCCGGGCACCCTGGCGAGTGTCCTTGAGGAAGAATTGGCTTTCTACCAATGCTGGATGCAACACGCCTGACGCACACGAAACCCGAGGCTAACCTTGGAGGTCACCATTGAGGGGTTTCACTGATGTTCAGCCACAATGACTCGACCTGGGCCTGGCTCCCGTCAATGCGATAGGTCGCCCGCTCGTCCAATAGCAAGGTGCGTGTTGTGCTGGCGCTCGTCAGGGTTTCAGTAATCTGTGAGAACACCAGTATACGGTCCTCCGCCAGCAAAAAATCGGGTGTGCTGCGTATCTGCCGATACTTATCGACTTGATCGAACGTAGCCTGCCAGAGTGCCTGAAGTTCGTCCCTGCTGAGAGTGGTCCAGGCTTCCTGATTGGGTAGCCGCACCCGAATACGTGCCTCTGCATCGATTTGAGCAATGACGCCCAACGCATTTTTTGCGCGAGCGGCCTTATCTATCTGCTGCAAGTGATCGGTGATTACGTCGCGCTGCTGCTGGTCCGGCACAGCGGTGACCTGGCTTCCATTCAGCTCGGCGAGAAACAGCCGCGCACTGGGGTGGTCACCCGTCCGCGCGGCGGTGCGTATCCAGCTAAGCCCGTCCAGCCGGCTGGCGCGATCATAGAGCCGCTTTCCGAGTACCCACTGAGCATCACTATTGTCATTTTCGGCAGCCAGTTGATACCAGTAGTCAGCCTGTTGCGGATCTGCCTGAGTGCCCAGGCCGTGCTCATAGGCTCGGGCAACTTCGAACTGACCGATAGGATCACCTGCGTCTGCGGCGCGTTGGTACCACAAGAGTGCCTCGGTTGGGTTTTTCCCCACGCTGAGACCCGCCGAGTACATGTTGCCTATATTGAGCATGCCTTGACGGTTTCCAGCCTCGGCCAGCACCCGATACCGCTCAAATGCCTCATCGAACTGACCCATTTTGTAGACCGCGTAGGCATCCAGCACTTGGATCATTTCCCGGGCGATACGCAACTGTTCGTCTGCGTGGGTAGCCCCGCCGGGAAGCAGCGGCAGCACTGTGGCACAAATTACCACCAGCAGGGTCCGCAGGCGCGACAGAATCGAGCCACGGCTCGCTTTCTCGGTGGTCTGCTCCGTTACGGGAGTGCAGGCAGGGTGCATGGTCATGAGTATGTCCTTGACGAGTGCTGGTGAGCTTCAGGTTTTGGGCGCTGCGGCAGCGTTTTGCCACGGGCTGTCAGTCGCGATGATCTGGTTGTTTGCTACGCGTTTTCTGGCTTTGCTCGCCTGTTTTTCAGCGCTGATTGCAGCAACGCATTGGTCTTGATTGTTCAGAATGACGATGCATTCCAGGCACTGGACGCACTCACCGTAGTCGATGCTGCCGTCACGGTTGATGGCACCGATCTCACAATGATTCTTGCAGTGCTGGCAGGGTTGGCCGCAGGCATCAATGCGTTTGAGCCAGGAAAACAGATGGTACTTGCCAAGCATTGCCAGGCCTGCGCCCAAAGGACAAACGTAGCGACAGTAGAACTTGTGCACGAAAAGACCCAGACCCAGCAGGATCAGTGCGTAAAGCACAAAGGGCCAGGTACGCACAAAGAACAGGGTAATGGAGGTTTTGAACGGCTCGATTTCGGCGAGACGCTCTGCCAGGGTCAATGAAAAGAATGCACTGCCCACAAGGCCGACCAGAACGGCGTATTTGATCCATTGAAGCTTGCGGTGCAGTGGGTCGGCGATCTTCCATTGCCGGATGCGCAGCCGTTTGGCCAGCCAGGCGAGCATGTCCTGCAACGCCCCGAAAGGACATAGCCAGCCACAGAAAAGCCCCCGTCCCCAGATAAACAGGCTAACAAAGGTAAAGCTCCAGAGAATGAAGATCACCGGGTCCATCAAGAATACGCTGAGGTCAAAATCACCGCCTAGCGACAGCAGCAGAGTGAAAATATTTACCACCGACAGCTGCCCCTGGGCATACAAACCGAGAAACACCAGAGTGAAGATCAGAAAGCCGCCGCGAAATACATGGAAGGCGCGGCTGTGACGGCTGATGCGCTGCTGAAAAACGAAAACCCCACTCAGTAGCACCAGTGCTAGTAAGGTGATGCCCACCTGCCAACTGCGCTCCTGCCACATGCGTAACCAGATGGGGACTTGTTTCGCCACTGCCTGGGGCGGCTGAATATCGAACAGCGCCGGGTCTAACGTCAGCGCTTGGGTAAAGATGGCGTTGTCCTCGACCAGCGGGTTGCGCTTCAGGCTGACGTTCAGTTGCAGCTGTGCCGGTTCGGCAGGGTTGAACCCGGCGTGGGGCTTGATACGGAATATGTGTGCTACACCATTGCCCAGCGGCGTATTGAGCAGCTCCAGCACGGCACCATTGTTGTAGTTCATGTCATGCAATTCAATCGCCTTGTCGTTCTGCACCAACACCAGGCGGCTGGGCGCGCTGGCAGGAGTGAAGTCATCGGGCACATGCCGGTATAGGCCCTCGGAGATCACCAGCAAGGCCTGCTCGTTCGCCTTCAACTCTTGATTGAGTTTGTCGAATTCCACCTGGCCAAGCAGATTTAGACCACTGTTAGGCGTGTTCAGGTAGGCAAAATACACCTCGCTGAATGGCTGTTCGGCATTGTCGCCGTGCAGACCGGGGAAGTATGCCAGGCGCTGACCAAGCGCTTGCTCCACCTCGGCCTGAGAAATTTGCCAGCGTTGCAGGTACTGTCGGTCCAGCAGTTGATCCCAATCCAGCGGCTCGAACAGATCGGCTTTCGGCGTGGCCAATGGGCTGCTGGAGAACCCCTCGAGAAGCTCACGGGCAACGCTCAAGGCCGATACCAACACCGTTTCGTTGAGAATGACCACCGAGACAGTGGCCTTGCTCACACCATCAAACTGGGTAATGGACGTACCATCGACCGTCTCTGCCTGGCGTCCGCCGACCACAATTGGCGTGCTGATGTCCTGCTGGCGGTACTGTTCAACGAAGTCAAACAGCGCTTGCTCGCCGAGACCATGAAGGAACACCGGCTCATGGTGCTCAACGACCGTGACGCCGCTCAGGACACCCTGCGGGTCCATGCCGATCAACAGTCGAATCGGCTTGCCGGAAAAGCCCTGCAGGCTGGAGTAGTCATTGGACTCAAAGGCATAGCCGAGCAACTCGTCGAGCTGATAGGCGCTGTAGACCGGCGGGTTGTCCTGTTTGGGTTCGATACGGGTGGCTTTGGGAAACAGTGCCTGGATCTGGCTGTCATTTATCGCAGCTGGCGCTGCCTGACTGAACAGCAACCAAAGCAGGAACCCGGCGCGTAAACAGTTGGAGAAAAAAGACCGGGCTGACATGGCTGACCCCGCGCCGAATTAGGATTCTGTTCATGTTGGACGGCGCCATTGGCCGCAGCCATTCGACTTACGAGCAACCTGAGCGCTACTTAGGTCTTAATGCGTGACATGAGCTGCACGAGGGATCTCACCCGGCGGGAAGAGGGGACTGGCTCAGACAATACCCGCTTATGGTCCGGCGGGTAATCAGGTACTCTTGGCTGACAATAACAATCTGATAGAAACGCCATGTCCTACGATATAAGCCAGCTACGCAAGTTTGTTACCCCGGAGATCATCTTCGGAGCCGGTGCGCGTAAAACCGTTGCCAACTACGCTTCTACCTTTGGCGCGAAGAGGGTACTGCTGGTCTCCGATTCTGGTGTGCAGGCCGCCGGGTGGCTGGCTGATGTGGAACAAAGCCTGGCAGACCAGGATATCGATTATGTGCTCTTCACCCAGGTGTCGGCCAATCCGCGTGTCGAGGAGGTCATGCACGGTGCAGAGGTCTACCGTGCTGCAGGGTGCAACGTGATTGTCGCGGTGGGCGGCGGCAGTCCCATGGACTGTGCCAAGGCGATCGGTATCGTGGTTGCACATGACCGGCACATCCTCACCTTTGAAGGAGTGGACACCATTCGGGCGCCGATTCCGCCTTTGATAATGGTACCCACCACGGCGGGCACCTCGGCCGACGTGTCCCAGTTCGTGATAATTTCCAACCAACAGGAGAAGGTGAAGTTTTCGATTATCAGCAAGGCTGTAGTGCCCGATGTGTCGCTGATCGATCCGGAAACCACCTCCACCATGGACCCTTTTCTGTCGGCCTGTACCGGGGTTGATGCGCTGGTGCATGCCATCGAAGCATTCGTCTCGACCGGCAGCGGCCCGATGACGGATGCTCACGCGCTGGAGGCCATGCGCCTGATCAATGGCAACCTGGTGCAGATGATTCAGAATCCGCAGGACATAGCCTTGCGCGAGCAGATCATGCTTGGCAGCTTGCAGGCCGGCCTGGCGTTTTCTAACGCCATTCTCGGCGCAGTGCATGCCATGTCGCACAGCCTGGGTGGCTTTCTTGATCTGCCGCACGGGCTGTGCAATGCGATCCTGGTGGAGCATGTTGTGGCCTTCAATTACGCGTCGGCCCCAGATCGCTTCAAGGTTGTTGCACAAACGCTGGGCATTGATACCCGTGGTCTGACCACGCCACAAATCCGGCAACGATTGGTTCAGCATCTGATTGACTTGAAAAAGGCCGTGGGATTCGAGCAGACGCTGGCCATGCATGGTGTCAGCACCTCAGACCTGCCGATGCTGTCGGTGCATGCCATGCACGACCCCTGCATTCTTACCAATCCTCGTGAATCCAGCCTCAAAGACGTTGAGGTGGTGTATGCAGAAGCCCTCTGACCCTCGGCGGGAGGTTCTTACCGGGTTGCTCGGGCTTGGCTCGCAGTCCTCTCGAAAGAGCTATTATCCGGAGCTGCTGGCGCGTCTGGAAGAGCTTGAAGCTGAGCGCAATCGCTATAAATGGTTGTTCGAGAATGCTCTGCACGGCATCTTTCAGGCCGGCCTTGGCCAGGGCTTCGTATCGGTTAATCGAGCCTTGGCGCGCATGCTGGCGTACACCGATGCACAGGCCCTACTCAGCACCCATGAGGGCAGTTGGGCGGGAATCCTTGTAGGCGGTGAGAAGGAGTTTCAAGCCATCCGCCGCACGCTGATGAGCCAGGGTGAGCTGGCAGGCTACGAAACCCAGCTGATGCGCGCTGACGGTCAATATCTGCAAGTGCGCATCAACATGCTGCTCAGACCTGACGTTGAAGGGCCCGTGGTCGAAGCCTTTGTCGCCGATGTGACCGAGCGCAAGAATGCACAGGCCGCCATGCAGCGTCTGAATGACGATCTGGAGCGGCGCGTCCAGGCACGCACCCAGGAATTGGAGGCGTTGAACGATAATCTTCGGCACGAGATCATCGAGCGCGAGAAGGTGCAGCGGGCTCTGCGTGACGCCCGCGATGCCGCCGAGCAGGCCAACCGCAGCAAAGATCGCTATCTGGCCGCGGCCAGTCATGATCTGTTGCAACCCATGAACGCCGCGCGACTGTTGATGTCGACTCTGCGCGAGCGGACATTGCCGATGGCCGAGGCACAATTGGTCGACCGGTCCCACAGCGCGCTAGAAAGCGCTGAAGACATGCTCACCGATCTTCTGGATATTGCCCGGCTGGATCAGAGCACGGTCAAGCCGGAACTGGGCGATTATAACCTCGCGGAACTGATTGAACCGCTGGTAGCCGAGTTCCGGGGGCTGGCCGAGGCCAGCGGGATCGAGTTGCGCATGCACCTAGGGCCCTGGGCAGTGAATACCGATTACAGGCTGCTCAGTCGTATCCTGCGTAACCTTTTGAGCAACGCCATCCGCTATACCGATCAGGGCGCGGTGCTGATTGGTGCTCGCCGCCGTGGCGAGGTGCTGGATATTCAGGTGTGGGACACCGGGCGGGGTATACCGGCTGCCCAGTTTGGCGCCATTTTCAAGGAGTTCAATCAGCTTGCAGCAGCGGCTGACGCACCTCAGACAAACAAGCAGGGCCAGCGCAAGGGTGTGGGGCTGGGCCTGGCGATTGTCGAGCGCATCGCGGCTTTGCTGAGCGTACATGTGGCCGTGCACTCCAGGGTCGGACGCGGCTCGATGTTTTCCGTCAGCGTGCCCATGGCTAAACATCTGCCCGCGGCAGCGTTCCCTTCCACCGGCATTCTGGAGCGACTTGCCGAGCCGCTACAGGGGCGGCGCTTGCTGGTCATCGATAATGAACAGATCATTCTTGCCAGCATGCGCGATCTGCTGACGCAGTGGGGAGCTGATGTTTGCGTGGCGGTCGATGCGGATTCGGCGCTGATGCAGTTGGACGGGGTGGTTCCTGACGTGATTCTGGTGGACTATCACCTCGATGGCGGCCGTAACGGCTGCGAAGCGGTCAGCCAACTGCGCGAGCGGTGGCGGCAAGGAGTACCGGCGATCATGATCACCGCCGATCGCAGCGAACACTGCCAGCAGACCTTGCGTGAGCTGGGAATTCCGGTACTAAACAAGCCGCTGAAAGCCAGCAAACTGCGCGCCATGCTCGGGCAGATGCTCCGGGGTTGAGGCGCGGCCTACTGCTTTGGTGCAGCTCACTTGCTACTTTAGTGGTGTGGGCGGATACAGGCTTGTCCTGCAGCGTTAATCTGGTAGCCCATAGACTGTCTACGAGTTCCCCGTGCATTCCATCCCACTGGCTTCCACTCCCGACGATGGTCGTGATTATCGGCTTTACCATCATGCCAACGGCTTACGCTGTCTATTGGTCAGTGACCCGTCGGCCAGCCAGGCGACCTGTGTCGCTCAGGTAGATGCTGGTAGCCATGACGAGCCGGATAGCCACGCCGGTTTGGCGCATTTGCTGGAACATATGTTGTTCATGGGCTCGGAATACTACCCTGAGCCAGGTTCTTTTCCAGCGCTGGTCAGCCGCTGGGGTGGTCGCTACAATGCCAGCACCGCTGGCGAAGAGACTCGCTTCTTCTTCAGCGTCGCCTCGGCGGGGCTCCTTTCCTGTATCGGTCAGTTGGCCGACATGCTGGCCGCGCCTCTGATAGAGGCTACGCAGGTGGGTGCCGAGCGGCAGGTCATCCATGCGGAGTTTCATACTCGGCTGGCAGACGACGCGCTGCACGCTCAGGCGGCACTGGGTCAGGTAACTAATAGCGCCCATCCGCTGAGCCGCTTCAGCGCCGGCAATGCCACGAGCCTGAATGGCACTGACAGCATGCTGGCGTCGCTGCTGCTGCAGTTTCACCGGCAGTACTACCGCGCGGCGAATATGGTGTTGGTACTGCATGCAAATCAACCGCTGGCTGATTTGCTGGCGCTGGCAGCCAGCTTTGCCGAGCGGCAGGCTCCGGGGGAGCGCAACAGGCGCACCCGCGCGCCGGTGCTCGGCGCCGATCTCCTACCCGGCCGGTTGCAACGGCAAGCGCAGTCGGGCATGCCGCGTTGGCAGCTGATGTATCCGCTGGCAGAGATGCCCTGGCTCAACCACGACAGTGCCGGGCAATGGCTGTGTGAGTGGATTGCCAGTCCGACGCCTGCCGGTGCATTGGGCTGGCTGCGCGACCGACACCTGATCTCGCAGTTGACAGTACACTTGGAGGCCATGCCCGGTGATCAGGGGCTGCTTTGCATCGAGTTGCAGCCCTTGCTCAAGCCGAACGATTATCCACAACTGCTTGATGCCTGGCAGGTCTGGCTGAACGGACTGGCCAAGACAATCACACAACACTGGCCCACAGATGCACGAAAGAGTCTGCTTGATCAGTCCTTTGCCCTTGGGCCACAGGGTGAACCGGTAGAGTGGCTTAAAGTTCTGGCCCAACGCTTGATGCGTTTGCCGGTTGAACTCGTGCTTGAGCCGGCGGCCAATCGACAACCGCTTATCGAGCACCATTGGCGCGCATTGCTAAGCCAAGTGCAGCCCGCCAACCTGTTGCTGGTGCAAGCGTATGGGCGCGCAGATTGGCCTGGTTATACGCCGTGGACTCACACCGGGTTTCAATACGACGCCTTGAGCTGGCGCCCTCCTGCACGGGGAGCACCGTTGTCCACGATCGACGGGCTGCATTTCGGGCTTCCCTTGCCACTCAGTATTGCGCCGATGGCACTAGAGGCTTTGCCTGGACTTAGATTGCTTGATTTGCCTAGCCACGGTAGCACTGAGGCATCGGCGCTACAGCTGGTGAAGACGCGCTTGACCTGGTGTTGGCGCTCAGGCCAGAGCAGCGAACCGCAACGTGTGTGGCTGCAGGCTTGCTGGGCTCTGCAGATTGAATCCCTGGCCCGCTGTGCCGAGTTGGCTGGCGTAATCATGGAATGGCAGCAAGCCACGGATCTATTGAGCCTGACGTTATCCGGTCCGCTTGGCCATGCTTCCAACGGTATACTGGCTATCACGCGAAATGTGCTGAGCACCATCGCCCGGGCGCCTGAGCCAGGACTGATCGAGCTAGCTGGGTACCGACTGCGTGCGTGGCAGGCCGAACAGGCAGAACGGTTGCCGGCCTACCGTTGCCTTGCAGAGCTGGATGCCCTGCTGGCTGCCGATCCTGGTCAGCAACCCCGGATTTACGATGATCCACCTGCCAGTGGTTTGTCGCTCTGGAGGTGTTTACACGAGCGGGCCCAGCTGTTCTGGCTGAAACCCGCGGACTGGCCTGATACCCAGATCGATGGAGGTTTGCTGGCCAGCGCCTTCCCCGGCGTTACACGTCAGTTTGACTGGGGAGAGCAGCCAGCCAGGATGCTACCCAAGGGCGTCGGCCAGTGCGTAGTTACGGTGCAGCACGCCGACCGCGGCCAACTGCTGTATTGCCAGGCGCGCGCCGCCACTGCGCTTGAGCGGGCAGGTTGGCGTTTGCTGCACCAACTTCTGGCCAGTGCGTTTTTCGACAGTTTGCGCACGCGTCAGCAGTTGGGATACTGGGTGGTTGCCCGTTACCACGAGGTGGCCGGGTTGCCAGGATTGTTGCTGCTGGTGCAATCACCCAGCCATGAACACGCGCAGATAGCTGCGGCCATGGAGCTCTTTCTGCTGCAGCAGCAAAAGCTCATTGGCGCATTACCCTTCACGGCCATCAGCGCACAAGCCGAGCGCCTGGCTGATGCTCTTCAAGCCCGCGAGGCCGCGGCCGAAGGTGCATTCGAACGATATTGGCAGGTATTGCTGGGCCGGGTCGGGGCGTATGCACCAGCAGACGGCGAGGCACTGCGCCAGTTGCAGCCGGCGCAGTGGCAGGAGGTCCAAGCGCAACTCTGGGGGCAGCCAGTGCGCCTGCGCCTGATCAGCGAAACTCATCCCAAGGTAGCGCATGACTCAGTCCTGCCAAAGCATCAGGAGGGCAGGGCTTTGTAGCCACAACCAAAGCGCAATGTTTTCAAGTCCTAGGCAGAGTGGGGCTGAACGCAGGGCTTTCCGATAATTGGCCAGACGCTTTTATTCCGTCAGCCATCAATTACATCGGAGAGCATATGAACAACAAGAAATCGGCCTACCCTCTGTTAACTGCCCTGACTGCAGCCATCCTCAGCGCCCCAGCCAATGCCGCCATTACTCTGTATGACCAGGAAGGCACCACCTTCTCGGCTGATGGTTACGTCAATGCCTTCTACGTCCAGACTGATACCGACAACATTGACGACACTCTTGATCGCGATCAGTCGCGGGTCAAAATGGGTTTTCTTCCCAATTACATCGGTTTCAATATGGGCAAGGAGATGGACGGTCTAACCCTCGGCGCCCGTTCATCATTCTGGGTCACTATCAATGACAGCGAAACCAATGCCACCAGCACCGGGATTGATGTACGGCAGTTCTACGGCACGGTCGCCGGCGAGTGGGGCGAGGTGCTTGTCGGTAAGGATTTCGGCCTGTTCTCGCGATCGAATATCTTTGTCGACGAATTTCTCTCCGGTTACGGTCAGGTCAGTGACACGCTGGGCTTGGTAGATGGCGGCGGGGTATCCTTCGGCAATATCGGTACCGGCTACCCTTATCCATTCCCTACCGCGCAGATTACTTACCGTTCCCCGGTGATGAGTGGTTTCCGGGTTGCAGTGGGCATCATGGACCCGGTAGACACGACGGACGACACGCTAGTGGGCAAGAACTATCAGGACACCCCGCGTTTCGAGTCTGAAATTACCTACCAGACCCAATTGGGCGGCGTGGATCTTTTCAGCTGGGTCAACGGCATGCGCCAGAAGTCGGAAAATACGGACTCCTCGGTTGAGTCAGTTACCTCCCAGGGGCTGGGTTACGGCTTGCAGGCGAAGATGGGCAATCTGTCACTCACGGCTTCGGGTTTCGATGCCGAAGGGGTCAACCCGTTTTTCACCAATAATGCTGGCGAGCCGGTTCTGCGCGAGATCGATAGCACCGGGTACCTGTTGCAGGGATCGTACAAGTTTGCCGGTAAAACGCGCGTGGCACTGTCTTTTGGCAAGACCGAGGACGATGGTAACGGCCTGGGGTTCGAGGCTGATTATGAAACCCGAGGTCTGGGTGTATTCCACAGCATCAATGACAACCTGACGCTCGTGGCCGAGTATAACCAGTTCGAGATTGAAGACCGCACTAACAACCTGACCATCGAAGAAACCGACACGGTCGCTCTAGGCGTCGTTCTCAGCTGGTAGAAGCTATCGCGCCGCACAGACAACCGAAGCTAGGCTTCGGTTGTCGTGTTTCTTCGCCCATCTCGCTTGCGATACGGCTCCTTGCGCCTTAAGACCCATTCAGCCAGTACTCAAGTAGCATATTGATACGCTGCGCGCCTTTCTAGAATCAATGGTGGGGCACAATGCCCTGTTACGGAGTCGACGTATGCAACGCACCGCGGAACAGTGCTTTCTCACCGCCATGACCAGCGCGCAAGACCCCGGGCAAGCCGCCGCGGAACTGGCCGTGCAGTTACGCCATCCCAGCCTGGGCTGTGTACTGTTCTTCTGCTCGGCAGAGTATCCGCTGGCGACCCTGGCCGTTGCCCTGGAACAGGCGTTCGGAGCCGTAACCGTGATTGGTTGTACCAGTGCTGGAGAGATTACCGCAGCCGGATATGGACGTGGCTGTATCAGTGCCATCGGTTTTGATGCCGACGTTTTTGCCGTGGATTGCACCTTGATTCGAGAGCTGGACAATTTCACCCTGGTAGACGCCCAGGCCGCGGTCGAGCAGATGCTCAATCACTGTCGCCAGGTGGACCTGGCGCCGGTCAAGGATCGGACCTTTGCCCTGACGTTACTGGATGGTCTGTCCAGCCGTGAAGAGGTGGTGCTATCCACGCTGAGTACGGCGCTGGGAAGTATCCCTCATTTTGGCGGTTCTGCCGGTGATGACAATCATCTGAGCCACACCCACGTCTATTATCAGGGCGGTTTTCATACGGGCGCTGCGGTGCTGGTGATGATCAATACCTGGCTGGATTTCGAAGTGTTCACCACCCATCACATGGAGCCCCGAGAAGACAAACTGGTGGTCACTGCTGCAGACAGCGAAAGCCGCACCGTGCTGGAACTCAATGCCGAGCCGGCTGCTGAAGAGTATGCGCGGCTGGTTGGCGTGCCGGTCGAGGAGCTGAAGCACTCGACCTTTGCCCTGAACGCACTGGCTGTGCGCATTCGCGATCAGTTCTACGTGCGCTCGATTCAGCGGGTCAATGCCGATCACAGCCTCACCTTCTACTGCGCGGTAGACACCGGCATAGTGCTCACCGCGATGAAGCCGGGACCCTTGTTGCCTGGCCTGCGTCTGCAGTTGGAACAGATTCGTCAGCGCCTGGGCAATCCGGTACTTATTATCGGTTGCGATTGTTTTCTGCGGCGTATGGAAGCTGAGTTGCGGGGGGAGGACGGTATGTTGTCGACCTTCCTCGCCGCTAACAACGTGATTGGCTTCAATACCTATGGCGAGCAATACAACGGCATGCATATCAACCAGACGTTTACCGGAGTTGCTTTTGCGATTCCTGAATAGAACACCGCCGGTCACACCCGATGGCGCAGAACTCAGGGCGCTGCGTGCTGAGAACAATAAGTTGCGGCGGATCAATGCCGCCCTGATCGAGCGGGTGGAGTCGAGCTCCAGTCAACGTACTGAAAGCTATGCGGCTTTTCAGCATTCAGTAGAGCTGGCCGAGCAGGTACGTGAGCGCACTCACGCACTGAACGAAACCATGGCCGAACTACAGGGCAGCAACCGCTTGCTGATCGATGCACGGGCGCACGCCGAGCGCGCGCACCATCACCTGACCGATGCCATCGAAAGCGTCTCCGACGCCTTCGTACTGTTTGATAGACATGAGCGCATCGTGCTGTTCAATAGCCGCTTTGCCGCCTTCTGGAAAGGTACCCAAGCAGAGGTCGCAGCCGGCACCTCGTTGGCCGAGATCAAGCGTCTGGCGGTCAGCACCGGGCTGGTCACTGAAGTGGACGCGGCAGCCGACGGTCATGTGCTTTACCAACTGCGCGGTGAGCATTGGGTCCAGGTCAGTGAACGCCTGACCAGCGAGGGCGGCCTGGTGATCATGTATACCGATATCACTGATCTCAAACAATCGGAAACCGCGCGGCGAGAAAAAGCCCTGGCGCAAAAGACACGACTGTTGCAGCGTACCGTTGATAGCCTGTCCCAAGGCGTCGCAGTGGTCAATGCAGAGGGAGCGCTGGAGGTCTGGAATGGACGGTTTCTGGAGTTGTCCGGTCTTGCGCCGATCGAGGCACACCGCCCGTTTGCCGAAGTAATGCAGGACAGCGAACTGGGGTTGCTAGCCCCCGGCAGTCAAGGCAGCATCGGCGCTGCACCGCTGACTTGGGAACAACGACTGAGCAACGGCCGGGTACTCGAAGTCCGGACCCACCCGATGCCCACCGGGGGCTACGTCAATACCTACACCGATATTACCGAGCGTGATCTGTACGCCAAGGCGTTGCTAGAGAGTGAGCGCTGGGTCAGGCTGATTACGGATCATGTGCCGGCGCTTATCGCCTATGTAGGTGAGGATCTGACCTACCAGTTCACCAACAAGGTATATGAAGAATGGTATGGCTGGCAGCGCGGCGAGATCCATAGCAGAAGCCTGCGGCGCGTGCACAGTCCGGAACAATTTGCCCGCCTTGAACCCTACATAGAGCGCGCTTTCCAGGGCGAAAGCGTGACATTCGAATTTGCTGAATACAACGCCCAGGAGCAGGAGCGTTACTTATTGCGCTCCTACGTGCCCAACCGAGATGCGCAGGGCCGGGTGATCGGTATATTTGTGTTGATTCGGGATATCACCGATCGGCGCCGTACCGCAGAAGCCCTGCATGAAGCCTATCAACATCTGGAGCAGCGGGTACTTGATCGTACCCAAGAACTGACCGAGTTGAACTCGCAATTGCGGCAAGAGATCAGCGAGCGAGCTCAGGCGGAAGCCCGCCTGCGTGAAGCCAAGCGTGAGGCGGAACAGGCGAACATGTCGAAAACCAAGTTCCTCGCGGCGGTCAGCCACGACCTGCTGCAGCCGTTGAACGCCGCCCGGTTGTTTACCGGAGCGCTGCTCGAACACCAGGTGCCGGCCGCCAGTGCGCCGCTCATTCGCCAGGTTAGCCACTCGCTGGAAGACGTGGAGAATCTGCTGGGCACGCTGGTCGACATTTCCAAGTTGGATGCGGGTGTCATCAAACCAGACATCGCTGCCTTCAAACTATCCGAGTTGTTAGACAATTTGGCCAATGAGTATCGACAGATTGCTGCCGTGGAAGGTCTGAACATGCATTTTGTCGGCTGTGATGCAGTGGTGCGCAGCGATGCTCAGTTACTGGCACGTATTCTCCGTAATTTCCTCAGCAATGCGATTCGCTATACCCCGTCTGGCCGTCTGTTGCTGGGATGTCGCCGTCAGGCACACGGCTTGCGCGTTGAAGTGTGGGACACCGGCATGGGAATTCCCAGCGACAAGCTGGTTGAGGTGTTCCAGGAGTTCAAGCGGGTTAATCCCAATGGCAACAACCGGGACCGCGGCCTGGGGCTAGGTCTGGCGATTGTGGACAAGATTGCCCGTATGCTCGGCCACCGTATTCGCGTGCGCTCCTGGGAAGGGCTGGGCTCGGTATTCTCGGTGGATGTACCTTACGGTCGCTTGCAGGCACAACCTGAACAAGCCGTGGCGTTACCGGCGAGCCTGGATCATCGTTTGCAGGGCGCTCGGGTATGGGTGCTGGACAACGACGCCTCGATTTGCGCGGCCATGCGTACTCTGCTGGAAGGTTGGGGTTGCCAGGTGATCACCGCGTTGTCGGAGGAGGATCTGGCCAGTCAGGTGGATAACTTTCATGCCGCAGCCGATCTGTTGATAGCCGATTATCATCTGGATAACGACGTCAACGGCGTAGAGGTGGTGGCAACCATCAACGCACGGCGTGGGCTGACGTTACCGGTTCTGCTGATCACCGCCAATTACAGTAACGAACTCAAACTGCAAGTACGCCAGTTGGGTCACGTTCTGATGCACAAGCCGGTCAAGCCGCTGAAGCTCAAGGCCGCCATCAGCCATCTACTGGCCACGCAACGCGACCAGTAGAGGGTAATTCAGCGTCTTAGGTAGGAACTGAAGTCCACATCGCTCGCCGAGAGGATTGCCTGCACCCGGTTATGCACATTGAGCTTGCGCAGGATCGCCGAGACGTGGGCTTTGACTGTGGTTTCTGCGATCTCCAGATGGTAGGCAATCTGCTTGTTCGACTCACCCTTGGCCATGCGCTCCAGTACCAGCAGTTGTTTGCGGGTCAAAGCATACAGCAGCTCAGGCGACACTGGGTGTTCCTCCGGGTGGCGGCGGGTAATCACGCGGTTGGAGCGAATGATGTCCGAGGGCAGGTAAACATTGCCGGCCATGATCTGTTCAATGGCCTTGGTCATTTCCGCCCGCGGTGAAGATTTGGTAATAAAGCCGACTGCACCATAGGTGATGGCTTGCAGCACCACCTGCTTGTCCTCCTCGGCGGAGACAATCACTACAGGGATGGAGGGGGATTCGTTGCGCAGGGTGATCAGGCCGTTCAGACCATGCATGCCAGGCATGTTCAGGTCGAGCAGAATCAGGTCTAGATCGTCCTGTTCCTGGGCGATCAACAGGGCGCTATCGAGATCGTTGGTTTCAATCAATTCTGCGCCGGCAAAGCCTGTGCTGATAACGTTGCAGATGGCTTCACGAAATAACGGATGATCGTCGGCTATCAGTATCTTGTACATGGCCAGTTTCAACCTGTTGTTGTATTTATAGGGTTTGCTGCAGGATGCACGCTGTTGCTATGTGTATCACTACTGAAGCATTACATCCCGAGTAGCCCACAATTCAAATGATACATTGGCACAGTAAAGCGGTACTAAAGTAGTAAATCCGTGCTCGGCCTGCATTAACTGCCGGGCGCACGACGTACGGCGGCGTGCTGCGGGTTGAAGGTGATGACCGCCGAGCTGGTGACTACTATCAGCAGACTCAGACACACCAGCAGAGCCTGACCATTAAACTGCAGATAGAGCGCGAAGCGCACCAGTTCGACCGCGTGGGTAAAGGGATTCAAACTGCATATCCAGTATAGCCATTCGCTGGACTCGCGCATCTTCCACAGCGGGTATAACGCCGAGGAGAGAAAGAACATCGGAAAGATGACGAAGTTCATCACGCCGGCGAAGTTCTCCAGCTGGCGTATGCCATTGGACAGTAACAAACCCAGTGCGCTGAGCAGCAGCGCTGCCAGCAACAGTGCAGGGGCGGCGGCCAGCATCCCCCAGAGCGGGGGCTGAATATCGAACATCCAGGCAATCGCCAGGAATGCGTAAACCTGAATCAGGGAAATCAATGCGCTGGCGATCAGCTTGCTGACCAGCAAGAAGGGTCGGGGCAGGGGGCTCATAAGCAATACCCGCATGCTGCCCATCTCGCGGTCATAGACCATTGATAGCGAGCCCTGCATGCCATTGAACAGTACAATCATGCAGCACAACCCAGGCAGGATATATGTCTCGTAGGTGATATAGGTGGCGTAGGGCGCTATGATCGAGACTCCCAGAGCCGCACGAAAACCCGCTGCGAATACCAGCAACCAGAGTAACGGCCGTACCAGGGCGCTGAGAAAGCGCGAGCGCTGCTGATAGAAACGCAACCATTCACGCCTGAGTACACCGTTCAGGCAGGCCAGGTAGGCAGCCGGGGTCATGCGGCTACTCCCTCATCTTGCGTCATCTGACGGAAGGCTTCGCTCAGGCTGGGCTGGCCGGTGCGTGCAACAATGCTTGCCGAGCTGTCCGCTGCGAGAATCCGCCCACGATGCAGCACCACCACAGGGTCGTCCATGGCAATCTCGTCCATCAAGTGGGTGGCCCAGACCACCGTCAACTGGCACTCGCGGCACAGAGTCCGAACATGCTGGTTGAGTGCCAGACGGCTGGCTGGATCGAGGCCGGCACTGGCCTCGTCCAGCAGCAGAATGTCTGGCTGATGCAATAGCGCCCTGGCGATTTCCACCCGCCTGCGGTGCCCGCCATTGAGCTGCCGCACGCGCTGGTGCTGGTGCTCCAGTAAGGATTGGCGCGCCAGTTCCTGCTCGATGCGTGGCGCTGCTGCGCGGCTGCTCAGACCATGCAATGCGGCGTGGTACGCCAGGTTCTGATGTACGCTCAGATCCATATCCAGCGTGCTTTGCTGGAACACGACGCCAAGGCGCCGCAGTGCCTGGCGGGGCTGCTGACGCAGCGACACCCCGCCAATCCGGATATCGCCCTGTTGCAACCGGTAAAGCCGGCTGAACAAGGCCATCAGCGTGCTCTTGCCGGCCCCATTGGGGCCCAGCAGTGCATTCAGCCGGCCTGATTGCATGTCAAAGCTGACCTGTTGCAGAGCTAGCTTGTCGCCATAACTGAAGCTCACCTGCTCGACCTGCAAGGTGCTCAAGGTGTGACCACCACGCCCCAGGGGTAACGGCCGACCTTGACGGTATTGACAGCCTTGAGTGAGTCCACGTCAATCACCGAGACATCGCCACTCACACCGTTAGTGGTCAAGAGTCTGCTTTGGTCGGTGTTGAATGCCATGTGCCAGACGCGACGGCCCACCAGAATGTACTCAAGTACTTCGTAGGTTTTGGCGTCCACTACAGCCACATGATTAGCCGGGCCGAGGGCAACAAAGGCGTAGCGACCGTCATCACTGAGCTTTACGCCTACCGGTTGAATACGATCCGGATGAATACCCTTGATCGCAAAGTTGATGGTGTGGGTGACATCCTTGCTGGCCACATCGACTATTTTTACCGTACCGCCGATCTCGGCCGACGCCCACAGCAGACGACTGTCCTTGCTGAACTCCACGTGTCGGGGCCGCTGATCCACCAGGGTGTTGTCTACCAGCGTATTGGTGTTGGTATCGATCCAATGCAGCATGTTACTGGTTTCACTGGTATTGACCGCCCATTTGCCGTCCGGGCTGACGCCCATTCCCTCAGGCTCGACACCCACATCAATCTGCGCCAGCACTTCACTGGTTTCAACATCGACCACAGTAACCAGCGCGTCATCCTCATTAGAGATATACAGCCAGCGGTCGTTGTTGTGCAGCGCGAACTGTTCGGGGTCAGCGCCCGAAGGTAGCTCCTTGATGATCTTGCGGGTGGCCAGATCGATGATCTGCACGCGATCAGAATCACTGGCGCAGATATACAGCAGCTTGTTGTCGCTGGAGAGCAGAATGCCGCGCGGACGCAGGCCCACATCGATGGTCTCCACCACCTGCATGCTGTTCAGATCTATGACTGAAACGGTATTGTCCTTTTCGTTGGTCACGTAGGCGGTTTCGGCCAGGGCGGTCAAACTGAAGGCGCTGGTTAGCAGCGCGCCTGCGAGTAGTGCAATTCTGAATCTTCTGGTTGACGGGCGGTGGCTGAGCAGAGCGTAGGTGGCGCTGTTTTTCTTGTACATGGGCACTCCTGTTTTTTTCTTTTTCGGATGTTCGGTAAGCGGGCCCATATCAAAGCAGCCGGCATTGGCTCTCGGGCTGGTCAAACCCCAGAGTGTCGAGATCGGTTTGCGGATGCAGAAACCCTTCCTGCGGCGAGTTGCTGACCAACGCGCGAGGTTGCACCAGTGGAATAGGCTGGCGTAGCTGGCCGTTCCAGGTGCGATAGCTCAGTTTGCGGCCTTTGAAACCGTCCAGTGGGAGTTTGTCAGACAGGCTGAGAGCAGTGATGGCCGCCGCATCGGCGCTGTTCAGGGTGGTGACGGCCGCGCCGAAGGTACGGATACCCAGCCAGGCAGCGAAGTCCAGGCTGTTCATCCAGCGACCGGCCTGCTGTTCAAAGCGTTTTTGGAGCTGGGCTGCGCCATAAGTTTCGACCACCTTGTGCCAGCCCAGCGGCGTGAGCCCCTGGGTGCCGGCTACTGGCCTTGGGTACCATGTGTTGTAGGGAATGTATTCGCCAAAATCACCGCGTTCATCGGCCACTACCACGACGTCATACTCGACGGTTTGCGTAAAAAGAGGCACCTCTGCCTGCGCGGTCCGCCGCAGATCGGTATCGAAGCTCCAGACCTTCTCCGCGACTACCTTGTGGCCGAATCGCTTGGCCGAGCGCTTCAATGCTGCCGCGTAGGCAATGTCATCAGCCGTGGGGCCGCTGATCAGCAGCCAGCGTGTCAGCTTGCGCACTTTCAGGAACTGCGCCAGCGCATCGGTCAGCATCGCGCGGCTGGGTAGCGTATGCAGCACGTTCGCCAGGCATTGGTCAGTGCGCAGTGCGTCGTCGTAACTGCCGGCGTTGATCAGCAGGCTATCGGTGCCGAACTCCTTGGCCAGTTCGGCCAGCGCCTGGCTGGGCAAATTGGTGACGAACAGTCGCACGCCTTGAGCGTGCAGCCCTCTGGCAGCATCCAGGGTGGCTGGTAACTCGGATTCAGACGCTATCAGTAGTTGATAATCGTGCTTGAGAAAGCGCCCGGTACTGTTGTTATCTACTACCGCCAGTTGCGCACCTTGCAGCCCGGCATCAGATGGTTCAGGTATGACGTTGGACATGATCGGGCCTGGATCCGGAGTCCAGCTCACATACGCCATCTCGACCGTCAGTGTGTCGGCTTGACTACTGGTGGCCACAACACTGGCGCTGAGTAGAGCCAGAAAATAGAACAGGGAATGCAGAATCATCGGGCGCATGTGGACTCCTTTTGTGCTGGGTCCAGCATGGGAGTGGGCAGGGGGGCGGGTAAATATGAAGAAAGTACCAATCAGCCGGTACCAAGGTAGTATTTCGAGGTTTTATTGAAGCCTTAGGATGGTTTGTGATGTTTTGAACCAATTAAGGAATACGCCAATGCGCTCCATTTCGACTGCGACACGCCTGACTATGTGGGTGTGCATGGCCTTCATTCTGGTATTGCTAGTGACCATGGGCGTTATGCTCAAACAGGCGGAAAAAGATGTTATACGGGAGCTGCAAGGCGGACGGGCCATGGCCCTGAGCCTGCTCGAAAGCATGGCTCAGAGGCCGCTTTCGCCATCTGCGAAGATGCTGGATGAGGTGCGCCATGTGCGTATCTCACGGGTTGGCGACCTGGCCACAACCGGCATGCCGGAACACCGCACCAGCGCCGTACCGGCATGGCTGCTGGGCTGGATGCAGCCCGCGATAGACCAGTCCTTTGCACCTGTATCTTTGAGCTTTGCCGATGGCCAGCAATGGCTGATCAGTCCGGATCCGGTGGATGAACTTGAGGAGGTATGGGAGTCGGTACTGCTTCTATTGGGCGTATTCAGCACGGCCCTGGTGTTGTCATTGCTGGCTATCCATCTCTCATTACACCGCGGCCTTAAGGCCTATCGGCAGCTGCTTGACGCATTGCAACTGATCGGAGTAGGCGATTTACAGGCACGCCTAGCGCCGAGCAGCCAAGCCGAGCTGAATCAGTTGGCTGACCGCTTCAACCTCATGGCGGTGGCGTTGCAGCGGGCAGATGCGAAGAATCAGCAATTGACCCGTGCGCTGATGACGCTGCAGGAGAAAGAGCGCATGCACCTCGCGCATGCGCTGCACGACGATCTGGGCCAATACCTTACCGGTATCCGTGCCCAAGCCTACATGTTGGGCGAGGCGGCTAGCAGGCCCGATCTGGTGCGCCAGCATGCCGAGCACCTTTTGCAGGCATGCAGTGGCTTGCAGCGAGGCTTCCGTGCACTGGTGCGGGATCTGCATCCGGTGGTGCTGGATCGACTCGGGCTCGAGCAGGCTGTGCGGCAACTAGCAGGGCAATGGCAGGAACAACAGGGTATCCAGTGTGTACTCGAGCTTGATGAGTCGTTGCCCCGCCTCGGAACCGAACAGCGCACCCATTTGTATCGGCTGTTGCAGGAAGCCTTGACCAATGTCGCCCGGCATGCAAAAGCCAGTTCCGTCTGGGTGCGGCTGGTGCATGAGGACGAAGTACTTCAAGTCAGTGTGCAGGATGATGGCCACGGCTTGAGAAACCCTGATCAATCCTGTGGAGTGGGCATGCGCTCCATGCAGGAGCGCGCTCGCTGCTTGCAGAGCGCGCTGCAAGTGACCTCCAGCCCGGGCATGGGTGTGTTGGTGTCCCTGGCCATTCCGCTGAAGGTGCTTGCCGCATGAATATTCTGCTGGTCGATGACCACGCCATCGTTCGGCAAGGTTATACCGGCCTGCTGGAAATGACGTTTACCCAGGCCCATATCCGCGAGGCTACCAGCGGCGAAGAAGCCATCAGTGCTGCGCAGCAACAGGTGCCTGATCTGGTGGTGCTGGACATCGGGCTGCCGGGCATCAGCGGTGTCGAAACCGCCCGGCGGTTGCTGCTGCGCTGGCCCTCCATGCGCATTCTGTTTTTCAGCATGCACGATGAGCTGCCGTTGGTACGTCAGGCGCTGGCAACGGGTGCGCTCGGGTACATTACAAAAGGTGCAGCTCCGGATGTATTACTTGAGGCGGTACGGCGCTGCCTGGGCGGACAGCGCTATATCGAACAGGACCTCGCTACCCAGCTGGCCTGTGCCGGTACCGATGGCACGCTCGATCCGAGGCTGAAATGCATGACTCAGCGCGAGTTTGAGATATTTGTCATGCTCGCCAAGGGCACGCCACCCCGGCGCATCGCCAGCCAGCTGTGCATTAGCAGCAAGACGGTGTCGAACAATCTGACGGTGCTCAAGCAGAAACTGAATGTCAGCTCTCTCACGGAACTGGTACACCTGGCCATCGATACCGGAGTCATTCGGGTGCAGGTGGCTTGAGCGCGCCAGCGTTCGTCACTTTTCCCAGTCAACCGGGCAGGCAGTGCAGTTGCGCATGTGCATGTTGAGAAAGGTGCCGTAGTGCAGCCGGGCGCCACTCATGTCGGCAGACTCCAGGTTGGCGTGGTTCATTTTCGACTCCTGCAGGTTGGCATCGCGCAGGTTTGCGCCTTTCAGGTCTGCCTTGGGTAACCAGGCCATTTCCAGGTTGGCAGCCCGCAAAATGGTGCCATGCATGCTAGCACCACTGAAACGGGCGAATTCCAGGTTGGCCCCGGTAAAATCCGCATCCTTGAATTGTCCTCCCTGGGCGGTCAGATTCCAGGCCTGAGAACCGACAAAACTGCTACCGATGGCGCTGACACCGCGCATCGCAGTTTGCTGCAGGCTCGCGCGGTTGAGATTGGCGCCGTCCAGTTTGGCGCTGTCCAGCCTGGCCTGATCGAGCTGCGCGTGGCGAAGGTCGGCACCACGTAGATCGGCACCGGTGAAGTCGGCCTTGCGCAGATCCATATTACGCAGATCGGCGTTGCGCAGATCAACGCCCGCACATTGTGTGCCGGGCATCAGTGCGCAGCCATTGAGGGTAACGATGTCCTGCTCGGCGAGATCAGCGGTTTGTGCCGCCAGCGGCAGCCCGGCGCTGATGCCGACAAGCAGTAAGCTTCTGGTAAGAAAGGATTTCATTGTTCAGCTCCGATGGCAACGCCCGGTCCTGCCGGGCGCGCCTTAAGGGATAAAGACGTTAATGGTTCAACGCTTGGCGCTGCTGGTATCCCAGCTAGGTAGTTTGAACACCCAGAACGAGCCGCCCTGAGCAACAGGCTTGGTCAGCTCGGCCATCTCGCCGCCCCAGAGTGGAACCGCGCCGCCGTAACCGGTGGTGACACCGATATACTGCTCGCCGTCCATTTCCCAGGTGATCGGGGGCGAAATGATTCCGGTGCCGGTCTGGAACTTCCAGACTTCCTTGCCGGTTTTGGCGTCAAAGGCCTTGAAGTAACCGTCACCCGTTCCGGTGAACACCAGGTTGCCTGCGGTCGCCAGCACGCCGGCCCAGAGCGGCAAAGGCTCCTTGTGCTCCCACTCGACCTTACCGGTAGTGGGGTTCATGGCGCGCAGGATGCCGACATGGTCATCAAACATGCGCTTGATCCGAAAGCCCATGCCCAGGTAGGCCGAGCCCTTGTTGTAACTGACCTCTTCGGTCCAGTAGTCCTCTTTCCAGTGGTTGGCCGGCACATAGAACAGGCCGGTATCCTGGCTGTAGGCCATGGGGTTCCAGTTCTTGCCGCCAAGGAAGGGCGGTGAGACTTCGACGGCTTCGCTACGTTCCTGGCCGGGTTCCAGCCGAGCCGGGCGCTGCCCCTTGTTTTCCACTGGGCGGCCGGTCTTCAAATCAATATGACTTGCCCAGGTAATGTTGTCGACGAAGGGGAAGGCGTTAGCCAGTTTGCCGTTGTTGCGATCCACGACATAAAAGAAGCCGTTACGATCAGCGTGAGCAGTGGCTTTGAGTGTCTTGCCGGCCTTGTCCTTGTAATCGAACAGCACCAGTTCGTTGTTGCCGGAGAAATCCCAGGCATCGTTGGGCGTGTGCTGGTAGAACCACTTGACCTCGCCCGTGGTGGCATCAACGCCCACCTGGCCCGAGGTATACAGGCTGTCGTAGTCGGCAGGTTTGCCGTCCTTGCCGGTGCGCGCCCAGCCGTTCCAGGGCGCCGGGTTCCCAGCGCCAATGATGATGGTGTTGGTCTCAACATCAAAGCTGGCGCTCTGCCAGGGAGCTCCGCCGCCCTGGCTCCAGGCCTCGACCTTGCCGGTAGGTGAATTCGGATCATCCGGCCAGGAAGGCGCCTTGACGTCACCGGTGGGCGTGCTGTCCTTGCCATTCAGGCGCCCCATATGCCCTTCAACGAACGGCCGCATCCAGATTTCCTTGCCAGTCTCCGGATCGCGGGCGAAGAGCTTGCCCACTACGCCGAATTCGTCGCCGGAGGAACCATGGATAAGCATGACCTTGCCGGATTTTTGATCTTTAACGATGGTCGGGGCGCCCGTCATGGTGTAACCGGCCTGGTGGTCACCGAATTTTTCACGCCACACTACCTTGCCAGTGTCCTTGTTCAGCGCGACCACGCCCGCATCTAGGGTGCCAAAGAACACATTGTCGCCATAGATCGCGGCGCCGCGGTTAACGACGTCGCAGCAGGGCCGGATGTCATCGGGCAGACGGTGGGCATAACTCCACAGGCGTGCGCCGGTCTTAGCGTCTAGGGCAAATATCCGCGAGTAGGAGCCGGTCACATAGATCACGCCGTCATGAATGATCGCTTGGGACTCCTGTCCGCGCTGCTTTTCATCGCCAAACGAATAGGACCATGCTGGCGTCAGCTTGTAGATGTTGTCGCTATTGACCTGGTTCAGCGGGCTCCAGCGCTGGGCGTTGGTGCCCATGCCGTATTGCAAGACGTTATGCGTGGAGGTGTGATCGTTTGCGATATCGTCCCAGGTAACCGGCTTGGCCGTAGCATGGGGCGCGGCCAGGGCAATACTGGCGGCCATCGCCAGGCACTTGACCGCCTGGGCGAGGGGGTTTGGAGCAGGAAGCGTTCTTGTTCTCATGGCAGTGTTTCCTTGTTGTTGGAAGAGGGCAGCAATGCTGGTCCACGTCGCCATATTGGTCAGTCGCTGATGCACGTGATACGGAAAATGCCCCGGTCTTTGCGGGAAATATGCCCTGCCCGCTAGCGTTTGGGACGCCCTCAACAGGAGCGCTACCTTGGGCGGAGGAAATCACTGCTTTCGGTCATTTCACTGCATAGAACTTGTTACGAACCGCCAATGCGGAGGTGCGGGCGCAGGTCGGCTGAAATACCTACTACCAAGGAACTAAATTGCGGCCACCAAAGCAGCATTGGGGTTAGGTCTGCGCCTTCCTACCATGGATCTCGGATATTCAAATAATGATCCGTGCTGGACACGGCCAAGAGGTGAGCCCTATGAGGTATTTCAAGCAGGCACTGAAGATAAGCGCTTTGGGACTATTGCTGGCGACAGGCCAGGCGTTGGCCCACGGCAATGTCACGCCCCAGTCGGTGGATACCAAGGACCTGGAAAAGTTGGGTGACGAATGGCTAGAGACCAACCCCTATCGCGATCATCCACAGCATGATCTGGCGGCGAAAATCGGCGCCTCTGCCTACAACCAGAACTGCGCCGCTTGTCATGGGCTGGAGGCCATTTCGGGCGGTATGACACCAGACTTGCGCGAGCTGGAGGTCGGCGAATTCGGTGATGAATGGTATAAGGAACGAGTCGTCAATGGCGCGGTGCGCGATGGGCGGGTGTATATGCCACGCATGGGCGACGTCCTCAGCCAGGAGGCATTGTGGGCCATCCGTACCTGGCTGGAAACTGTCGCAGTCGAGCAGTAAAGCATGCTCAGCCTGCGCGTTATCGGGTTGTGCTGCTGCTTGTTGCTGGCGATGCCGGTGCAGGCGTTCAACATTACCCATATCCGCGACCATGATGAAATCATCGAGTCGGGATACCTTAAGGTGGCGGTCTACGAAAACTATCCCCCCTACAGCTTCATGCAGGATGGCCAGCCCAGAGGCGTCGACGTCGAGCTGGCCAAAGCGCTGGCGGCAGAGCTGGGTGTAGAGCTGAGGCTGCAATGGATGACGCCCGATGAAAACTTCGACGGAGACCTGCGGAATCACCTGTGGAAAGGTCACTATTTGCGCCCAGGCCAGATCGCCGATGTCATGTTGCGTGCGCCCAACGATAAAGCGTACAGCAACATGCGTGACGATTTGGGGCTGCCCGCGCACGAATTGATTCACATGTTCGGTCCCTACCAGCAGGAGCGCTGGCAAGCCGCCTATGACCCGCGAAAGATAGACGCGGTGCCCAGCATTGCGATCTTTCAATACCACCCGGTCGGCGTTGAGGAAGACTCCATTCCCGCGTTCTACTTGGCCAGCGTCATGAACGGCCAGTTGAGCAAGATGACTCGCCACTATCGCAACCTTGGCCAGGCCTTTGCCGCGATGGAGACCGGTGAAGTGCATGCCGTTATGGGTACCCAGGCCGAGATTGACTGGCTGCTAGCTGAGCATGCCGATGCCGGTATGCAACTGACCGAAAACGCCTACCCTAATATGGGCAAACAGGTCTGGGATCTGGGCATGGCCGTGCACGACTCCAACCGGCAACTGGCCTACGCGCTGGGTGATATAGCCGAAGCAATGGTGCTGGACGGGCGCATGGCCGCACTATATGCAGACTATGGTTTGCGTTACATGCTGCCGAGCTACTACACCGACATCTGATACCGTTTCATGTTTGCCGGTTTGCACGATGCCTACTGTGCAAACCGGATTTTTTTTGCCCGGCATCAGGGTATTGCTACCAAGTGATGAGCTAAATAACCCCTGGGTTGGATTGTTGCTCTGGTCTCAGCGGCGAAGAATCAATGCCTGAGGCGGGAAAATTTCCCGGTTCTTCGCTGACTCGACCAACACAACAATACATCTCTGAGGTAGCAGCAATGACACACCGCTCACCCTTCGTCCTGACCGCGCTGGTAGCCGCCATGAGTTTTTCCGGTTTGGCTGTCGCCGGCGTCACCTATGACGACATCAACAATGACGCGACCACCACCGACTCCATCGTCTCCTACGGAATGGGTACACAGGGCCAGCGCTACAGCCCATTGACCATGGTAAACGACACCAACGTCGATCAGTTGCAGCCCGCATGGGCGTTCTCGCTAGGTGGGGAAAAACAGCGTGGCCAGCAAGCACAGCCGATGATCAAGGATGGCGTGATGTATATCACCGGTTCCTACTCACGAGTTTTTGCCGTCGACGCGCGCACTGGCAAGAAGCTTTGGCAATACGATGCGCGCCTGCCGGACGGCATCATGCCCTGTTGTGACGTAATCAATCGAGGTGTGGCGCTGATCGATGATCTGGTGATTTTCGGCACCCTGGATGCAAAACTCGTGGCTCTGCACAAAGACACCGGGAAAGTGGTCTGGCGCAAGACAGTGGCCGACTACAAGGCCGGATATGCCATTACTGCCGCACCCTTGATCGTTAATGGTAAGTTGATTACCGGCGTCTCCGGCGGTGAGTTTGGTGTGGTTGGCAAGATTGAAGCCTACGACCCAACCAACGGCGAACTGCTCTGGACACGCCCGACTATTGAAGGCCACATGGGCTATACCTACAAGGACGGTAAAGCCATCGAAGCGGGTATTTCCGGTGGCGAAGCCAATAAGACCTGGCCAGGCGACCTGTGGAAAACCGGTGGTGGCGCACCTTGGCTAGGTGGCTTTTACGACCCTGAGACCAACCTGCTGCTATTCGGTACCGGCAACCCCGCGCCCTGGAATTCGCACATGCGTAAGGGCGACAACCTCTACAGCTCGTCACGCCTGGCACTCAACCCGGATGACGGCACGATCACATGGCACTTCCAGACCACCCCGAACGATGGCTGGGACTACGACGGTGTAAACGAGTTGGTGTCCTTCAACTATAAGGAAGGTAACAAGGAGATCAAAGCCGCCGCGACCGCTGACCGCAATGGCTTTTTCTATGTACTGGACCGCACCAACGGCAAGTTCATCCGTGGCTTCCCGTTTGTAGACACCATCACCTGGGCCAAGGGGCTGGACACGAACGGCCGGCCTATCTACAGCGAGGATCACCGCCCGGGCGCGCCAACCGAATCCGGTGACCAGGGGAAAACGGTTTACGCCGCGCCTGCCTTCCTTGGAGGCAAGAACTGGCAGCCCATGGCTTACAGTCAGGATACCGGCCTGTTCTACGTGCCTTCCAACGAATGGGGTATGGATATCTGGAACGAAAGCACGGCCTACAAGAAAGGCGCGGCCTACCTGGGCGCAGGCTTCACCATCAAACCCATCCACGACGACTACATTGGCGTACTCAGGGCCATGGATCCCAAAACCGGCAAGGAAGTCTGGCGCGTGAAAAATCCGGCGCCACTCTGGGGCGGTGTACTGAGCACCAAAGGCAACCTGGTCTTTACCGGCAACCCGGAAGGTTACCTGATGGCCTTCAATGCCAAGAATGGCGAGAAGCTGTGGGAGTTCAACACTGGTTCAGGCGTGATTGGTAATCCGGTTACCTGGGATATGGATGGCGAACAGTACGTATCTGTGCTGTCTGGCTGGGGCGGGGCGGTACCCTTGTGGGGCGGCCAAGTTGCCGAGATCGTCAAGGACTTCAACCAGGGCGGTATGCTCTGGACATTTAAAATACCGAAACCCACTCCGGTAGCCAATCGTTGATCTGATGGATTGACCAGCAAGAAAGGAAGGGCCTGCTAGCAGGCCCTTTTCATTCCATAAAAACAATGAAAGCCGTCTAATGGAAATCTTCTTTATAGATTCGCGTTAACAGGTCGGGGCGAATACTATAGGGCTACACACTATAGAGCTCGCTCGAGAGAGAGATAATAATGTATGTACTGCAAATATTCGACAGGCAAGAGTCAGAGTCTGAGCAGCTCGAAAACACTCTCGCCCCTGTCTTCACGGAAATTCTAGCGGAAGTCAGATTCTATACCACTCACTCGGAACCGGCTGAAGTAGAAGGCGGATGGTTGACTGTTCACAAGAGGCTCCGTGGAGTGGCGGAGTTCATCAATCAACTGAAATCCATCGCAGAGCTGGACAAGGCGATACTCGACAGCATCGGTTTTATAAAGTCTGACTCGCCCAAGGTTTCAGATTTCAAGGAAGTGGTGACCCTAAACAAGGTCTCAGCTGAAACCGGATACCTGGCAGGATATTCCTGTTTCAATCTCAGGTGCGAACTAGAAGACGGCAGGGTTTACTGTTTTACTCCTGTAATGTCATCGGTCGTGGGTAACCGATCAGACCTGCTGTATCAGCATCCGTGACCGCTAAGCAGTTTTATAGCTTGAGGATGTTGAAAAGGTTTCCTTACTCCTCAATATCGAGATCCGATTTGATGCGTTCAAAGAGGGCCTCTATCGTCATGCCGGGCTCTGCCTCCAGATACGTGGCGACCATTACTGATACTGGATGGACTTCCAACACCTGAGAAATCTGTTCAATTTTGTCGATGGTTGGCGACTTCATTCCACGCTCAAGCGTGCTCATGTAGGTCCTGCTGCTCACGTCTGAAAATTCCTCCTGGGAGAGCTTTCTCTTAACTCGTAATTGCCGCAGTGCGACGCCAAAAGATTGTTTGAGATCCATTTTCCACCCAGAAAATGGTCTAGATAACGCTAATGAACCCTATAGAGCTACAATCTATAGTATTCAAGGAGAGTATGAGCGACCAGCGCAGGAACGGCGCAATTTGCTTCTACGGCAACATTGCCAGCATTGAGGTCCCTCGGTAATCCCCCCGAAAAACAGCGGTGATCAGAAGTAGAATTTTCCGTAAGCTATTTGCAGGGAGATTCTGCATGAAA
>LAZR01000108.1_pt1 | contig 111652 bp, 98 predicted proteins | sample 329461 | NCBI WGS metagenome assembly LAZR01 (sample SAMN03002196, study PRJNA259156) | marine sediment metagenome | biome: sea floor; feature: Hydrothermal impacted sediments; material: marine sediment; isolation source: Loki non-amplified sample from Loki's castle hydrothermal vent sediment ... | reverse complement strand
ACCCCCCGCCCGTGACGCCCCGCGCCCGGCCCACGCCGGCCAAGGCCGTCGCTAAACCCGTCGCCAAGGCCGCCCCCGCCCGCACTGCAGCCAAAGCGAAAACACCGGCAGCGCCGGGGACCTCCAAGCCGCGCTCGCGCGCCGCGATGGCCGCCCAGCGACGCAAAGAGACCTCCCAGCGCAAGGCGGAAACCTTCCGCCAGACGCTGATCCCCATCCTGCTGACCGTGGGTCTGCTGCTTGTCGTGATAGCCATTGTCGGCCTGATGGCCGTACCCGACAACGTCGGCGATGACGAAGTCGACACGACCAACTGGGACGACGAGACCAACCCCTTCCTCGCCAAGGACTGGGTGAAGTGGGTGCTGATCGCCTCTCTGCCGGTGGCGCTGATTCTGGAGTTCGGCGCCGTCCTGTTCATTCTTCAATCGCAACGCTACAAACGGCTTTTAACCCAAGAACCGTAGGCGCTGCAGACCATCGCCGCGCCGACACATGTGCTGTGATCGACACGACGCCAACATCCAAGGTCAGGACATGGCGCCTGCTGAACTGGCCGAACCGCATCAGTCTGCTGCGCCTGCTGCTGGTGGCGCCGTTTGTGGTTCTATTATTGTACCAACGGGTCCTGCCGTGGGGACGCTACGCGGCGCTGGCGACATTCGTGGTCATGGGCATCTCCGACATGATCGACGGCCTGCTGGCCCGCCGCCTGACCTGCCGGACTCGCCTGGGGGCGATCCTCGACCCGCTGGCCGACAAAATATCGATCGTCTGCGCGGTGATCCTGCTGTCTCACCCCAGTGCGGCCGTCCCGGGCGCACAACTGCGGCGATGGCTGGTGGTGGCTGTGGTCGGCAAGGACCTGTGGGTCGTCATCGGGTTTCTGGTGGTTTATCTGGTGACCGACCACTTTCACAACCGGCCCACGTGGTCGGGCAAGGTGTGCACGGTGGGCCAGGTCGTCATGGTGGGCTTTGTGCTGCTGGCGCCGGAACTGAACCGGCTGTCGCCGGGGCTGGGCGGACGGGTCGTCGCGGGCCTCAGCGCGGTGGTGATGGGCTTGTGTATCCTGGCCGTTATCAGTTACACTCGTCTAGGACTTCGCTTCATCGCCACGGAGGGCAAGCCCCTGGAGGAAGTCGCTCCACCGGAGTTACAACCGCATGAACACGATTGATGACATCCTGAAAGACCTCCGCGACGGGAAGATGATCGTTCTGGTCGACGACGAGTCGCGCGAGAACGAAGGCGACCTGGTCTGCGCCGCCGAGACAATCACCGCCGAGAAGGTCAACTTCATGGCCCGTCTGGGCCGGGGGTTGATCTGCCTGACGATGACCAACGCCCGCGCCGACCGGTTGGCGCTGCCGTTGATGACGCAGGACAACACCTCGACACACGGAACAGCCTTTACGATCAAGATCGATGCCGCCACCGGCGTGACGACCGGCATCAGCGCCGCCGACCGCGCCCGGACGATCGAGGTCGCCTGCCGCGACCAGACCGAGCCGACCGACCTGGCCCGCCCGGGCCACGTGGATTGTCTCCGCGCCCGCGACGGCGGGGTGCTGGTCCGCGCAGGGCAGACCGAAGGCTCGGTGGACCTGGCGCGCCTGGCGGGGCTCAAGCCCATGGGCGTGATCTGCGAGGTCATGAACGACGACGGCACGATGGCCCGTCGCGACGATCTCGAGACCTTCTGCGGGACCCACAACATCAAGATGTGCTCGGTGGCCGACATCATCCGCCACCGCCTGCGGAGCGAGAAGCTCATCGAACGGGCTGTGGAAGTCGATCTATCGCTGGCGGCCGGCGACTTTCACCTGATCGCCTACACCTCCGTCGTCGATCCCGAGCCGCACATCGCCCTGTGCTATGGTGGAATCGGCAAGCTCGACGACACGGGCCGGCCCATCATCCACGACGAGCCGGTGCTGGTACGCGTTCACAGCGAGTGTTTCACCGGCGACGTGCTCGAGTCGCTCCGATGCGACTGCGGCGCCCAGCTCAACACCGCCTTGCAGCGCGTGGTTGCCGCCGGCAAGGGCGCGGTGGTCTACGTCCGCCAGGAGGGGCGCGGCATCGGTCTGATCAACAAGCTGCGGGCCTACAAGCTCCAAGTCGAACACGGCATGGACACCGTCGACGCCAACGTGCATCTGGGCTTCGAGGCGGACCGGCGCGATTACGGCATCGGCAACCAGATCCTCCGCGACCTGGGGCTGACCCAACTGCGAGTGATGACCAACAACCCGCGCAAGATTTACGGCCTGGAGGGCTTTGGGCTGAAGATCATCGAGCGCGTGCCGCTGATCATCCCCCCCCACGACGGGAACCGCGACTATCTCCAAACCAAGAAGGACAAGCTCGGGCACTTGCTCGACGATGTCTAACCCCTCGTTCGCCGCACCCCCCGAACAAGGAACCGCCATGCCCAAGATTGCGTTCATGGGAGCCGGCAGTTGTGTCTTCGCCAAGAGCGTTCTCGGCGATTCGATGTGCACCCTCGCTCTGCAGGATTCGCACATCGCTCTGTACGACACCGATGCGACCCGCCTGCGCGAGTCGGCCCGGATGCTGAGAGCGATCAACAAGAACATCAACAAGGGACGCGCCAAGATCACATCGCATTGCGGCGTGCGCGAGCGGCGGGCGGCCTTGCGCGACGCGACCTATGTCATCAACGCCGTTCAGATCGGCGGGTACAAGCCCTCGACCGTGATCGATTTCGAGATCCCCCGCAAGTACGGCCTGCTGCAGACGATCGGGGATACGGCCGGGATCGGCGGGATCTTCCGCACGCTGCGGACCGTGCCGGTCATGCTGGATTTCGCCTGCGACATGCAGGCTGTCTGCCCCGACGCCTGGATGCTCAACTACACCAACCCGCAGGGCTCGCTGGTGACGGCGATGAGCTTGGCGACGGACCTGAAGATCGTGGGCCTGTGTCACTCGGTGCAGTGCTGTGCGGCCGGGCTGCTGGGCAACCTCGGCATGCTCGACGACGTCGAGAAGCTGCAGTGGCAGGTGGCGGGCATCAACCACCAGAGCTGGCTGCTGGAAGTCACCGACGGCGGCAAGGACTTGTATCCCGAGGCCAAGCGCCGCGCGAAGAAACTCCTCCGCCAATGCCGCAAGAAAGGGGCCGAGAAGAACTGGGATATGGTCCGCCTGGAGCTGATGCTGCGGTTCGGCTATTACGTCTCCGAAAGCTCCGAGCACACGGCCGAGTACATGCCCTACTGGATCAAGCGCCAGTACCCCGAGCTGATCGAGGAGTTCAACGTCCCCATCGACGAGTACCTCCGCCGCTGCGAAAGCCAGATCGCCTGGTGGAACAAGCAGAGCAAGGACCTCGTCAAGAACCCCAACCTCAGCCACACCCGCAGCGCCGAGTACGCCTCGTACATTATGGAGGCCATGGAGACGGACGTCCCGGCCCGCATCGGCGGCAACGTGATGAACACGGGCCTGATCACCAACCTGCCCAGCGAGGTCGCCGTCGAAGTGCCCTGCATGGTCGACCGCAACGGCGTGCAAGGATGCTACGTGGGCGACCTGCCGCCCCAGTGCGCAGCCCTGACGCGGACGTTCGCCAATGTGCACATTCTGGCCGCTCGGGCGGCCGTGACGCGCAAGAAAGAACACGTCTACCACGCCGCCATGATGGACCCCCACACCGCCGCCGAGCTGAGCCTGGACGATATCGTCAAGATGTGCGACGACCTGTTCGAGGCCCATGGTAAAATGATGCCCGAGTATACGTAGGCCGAGATGGAAGCGATGAACGGATGAACAGCAACGAACTCGCGGTGTTGTGCTGGTTGGCGCTGTCTACGGGGGTCGTGCACACGCTGATCGGCGCCGATCATTACGTGCCGTTTATCGCGATGAGCAAGGCTCGGCATTGGTCGCTGACGCGGACGCTGGCGATTACGGCCCTGTGCGGCGTGGGCCACGTTCTATCCTCGATTGTGCTTGGCGTGATCGGCATCGCCGCCGGGATTGCGATTTCGAAAATTGACGGTATCGAAGGCACGCGCGGCGCGTGGGCGGCATGGCTGATGATCGCCTTCGGCGCCGTTTACGCCCTGTGGGGGCTCAAGCGGGCCTGGTCCGGCAAGACGCACACGCACGGCCACCTCCACAGTGACGGTGATCCCCACCAGCATGAGCACAGCCACAGGGGCGACCACACGCACGTCCACAGCGAGGGCGCCAGGAAATCCATCACGCCGTGGGTGCTGTTCGTAATCTTCATCTTTGGCCCCTGCGAAGTGTTGATCCCCGAAGTGATGTACCCGGCAGCCAAAGGCAGCGCCTGGGGCGTGGCGTTGGTGGCGGCCATCTTTGGGGCGGCAACGATCACCACGATGCTGGCGACGGTGGCCATCGGTGCGTTCGGATTGAAGCAGGTCCGCTTTGGCTTCCTCGAGCGATACGCCCACGTTGTCGCCGGGACCATGATCGCCATCGGAGGGCTGGCGATTCAGTTCCTGGGCCTCTAGAGATGCCCGGCTGGGCGCCTCAGGCGTCCGAGCCGTTGGCGAACCATTTGCGCCAGTCGCTGGACAGGTCGTAAGCGTCGATCTGGCCCGCCATCGGCTGATCGCACCCGCAGCGTGGGCTATCGGCGCCGGCGGCCTGGGCCATTTTGTCGACGACCGCCCCCATCGACCCCAGCGAGCGGGCCAGCCGCTGGGCTTCGTCGATTTCGGTCAGCCCGCCGAACAGCCCGCCCGATGCGAACGGGCGATGCCGGCTACCTGTCTCGGCGTAGTTGACCACGTACAGGATCGCTGCGTAGCACATCTGAAGTTCCTTGGCCAGGAACACCTCCGGAACGAACGTGTGGGTGACGTAGTCGATCCCCACGTGCGCCAGGATCCGGATCTCCGACCGCGTCTCCATCCGCGGGCCCTCCGAGACCGCCGCGGCGCCGCCGTCGTGATAGTGCAGGCCCAGATCGTGCAGCACCTCGGCCGCCACGTGACGCAGCGCCGGACAGAACACTGGGAACGGCCGCAGGAACCCAAGCGGTGATTCCTCGAAGAACGTCCCCTCGCGCTGGGTCGTGCGGTCCGCCACGTCGCTGAGAACGATCAAATCGCCCACAGCCACGTCGTGCGTGATCGCCCCGCCCGGGCCCCATGCCAGAATACTATCCACCCCCATATCCTTCAGCGCGAACAGATTCGCCCGGTTGTTAATGTCGCGCGGCGTCATCTTCCGCATGCCGGTCCCGTGGCGCGGCAGCAGATAGTAGGGGCAGTCGCGATCGTCGACCAGGAAGATCTCGTGGCTGTCGCCGAACGGCGTCGATCTGGGGGCGACGCGGCGATCCTGGCCGCATAGGGGTCCCCACTGCCGATAAATCTCTCCTCCAGCAATGCAGGCGAAACGAACGTCCATGCTCCGGCTCCTTCCGACAACATTTCCGGCGGCGACAAGAAGGCCTCAATGGCAGCAATGCCGCCGCGGGAGGATTATGTGGTCACCGGCAAGAGATTTCAAGAGCCCCTTTTGAGCGTGTTGCGTTGGCCCATAGCGCCGGCAGGCGGAGCTACATGACATTGCCCACGGCTCTGGACAACAGGATCATGCAATGATTGGGTGCCACGCTTTTGCGTTGTGTGCAAAAGCGTGCAGGGCCCTAGAAACGCACGCTTCTGCGAGTCCCGACGTACGTCGGGATGGCACCCCGCCGGAGCTATGGGATATCGGAATCTGCTTTAGCTGAACCCGTAACGCCGGCTGCCGGTCTCGGCGTCGACGGTGTAGAACTGCCCCGGCACGAGGCGGATCTTGTTGATCGCCTCCGGGCAGCGGGCCCGGATTTCCTTCAACAGCCCGCCCGTCAGCAACGTCTGGAGATTGAACCGGTGTGCGGCTGAATCGACCATGACCGTCAGCACCCCGCGATAGAAACCCTCCAGGGCGGTGTGGTCGCGCAGCTCGGGCGGGATCAGCTCGTCCCACACCTCGCTGAGCTTGCCCAGTTGGCGCGCACGCTTGCCCAGCGTGTGTTTCATCAGATTTCCGAGCGGCTGGGCCAGCGGGGCCGCCCTCAGGGGCCGTTGCCGTCTTTGCCAGATCGCTTGGAGTTGGGCGTCGTCCATGACCATTCCGTATCCGGCGCCGAGCCAGCCTGGTGAATCCGTCAGCCGACGACCCGAATGCGCAGACTCTACATATAGTTCATCGACGAGATCAAACGAATTCCCCCAGCCTCGCTGACGGCCGTTGCGGCCCGGGCGACGCAGAAAAAAGGGCGCCGCGTCACGCGCGGCGCCCCTGGAGGGTTCCTATCCGCCGGTCAGCCCAGATCGACCGGCATGAGCACGTACACGAAATCGCTGCCCGCCCGCAGGACGGCCGGCTTGTTGGCCGCCGACAACTCGAGGGTCACCTCATCGGTCCCCACCACCCGCAGGGCCTCCAGTAGGAACGACGGGTTGAAGGCGATCTCCAATTCCGGGCCGTCGAACTTCATCGGGCAGGTCACTTCCGCCTCGCCGGCCTCGGGCGCCCGGCTGGTCAGCGTGACCTGATCACCGGCGAACGCCAGCCGAATGCCCCGAGATTCCTCGTTCGTCAGCAGCGCCGCCTGGCGAACGCGGTGTTCGAGTTGTCCGGTATTGATCGTCGCCTTGGACTGGCAGTCCTTGGGGATCACGTCCTGATACTTGGGGAAGTTCCCCTGCACCAGCGAACTCATCAGCACCGCCCGCGACGTGCGGACCATGATCTGGTTCTCGTCGATGCGGACCTCGAGCGTCTCGTCGCCGTCGGCGGCGATTCGCTGGATCAGCCCCATCAGCTTGCCCGGCACGATCGCGGTGACGTCTTTGGCGACCGCTTTGCCCAGCGAGCCCTTCACCAGCGCCAGACGGTGCGCGTCGGTGGCGGCCAGTTGCAGCTTCTTACCGGAGGCCTCCCACAGGACGCCCGAGATGGCGTAATGGCTGTGGGCCTTGGCGGTGGCGAACAGCGTCTTGCTGATCATCTCGGCCAGCAAGGGGGCGGGCACCTTGAAGTCGCCTTTTTCGCCGAACTCGGCGACGGCCGGGAACTCGCCCGGATCGTACCCCAATATCTTGAATCGGCTGCCGGCGCCGCGAATGACGGCCGCCTCTTTGTCCGTCTCGATGGTGAGGGATTCTTCGTCGCTGGACTCGCGGACGATGCCGCCAAACCGGTCGGCCGGGATCAGCGCCTCGCCCTCCTGCTCGATCTGCACCGCTGCGATCTGATACCGAGCGCCGGCCTCCAGGTCGGTGGCCAGGATCGTCAGCACGTCGTCCTTGGCGATAAGCTTGACGCACTGCAGAACGGGCTTGGGGGTGCGGGTGGCCACAATGCTGCCAACCAGGCCCAACGCATCCTGCAGCGCTGCTGTCTGTGCGATCACTTTCATGGCGTTTGTCCTTCTGTTGACCTGCTCACCCAACACCTACATCTTGCGACGCCGCGTCAACCTAACCACAACTTATACGACCCGGCCAGAGGGGATGCAAGGGGACAATGGCATTTCACGGCCCCCCAGGCCGCCGGCCGCAGCGTTGCTCCGCCCGCCGGAGACTCGTATGATGCCGGCCGAACGGGACAGGCCATGGACTGCCGCCGGCTGGTTCGCCCCGCCTGACCCGCGCCGCCAGCCGCGGAGAGATCCACCAACCCCCCAACGTGCCAGGACAAAGCATGAACAGGTTTCACGGCATGATTCTGCGTCAGCCCACCCACAACCGCTGGCAGGACGCCCTGCCGACCGGCAACGGACGCGTCGGCGCGATGGTCTACGGCAACATCTTCGACGAGAACATCCTTCTCAACCATGAGAACCTCTGGCTGCGCAACGACCCGCCCGAGCTGCCCGATATCGCCGACCGCCTCGGCGAGCTGCGACAATTACTGGCCGAGGGAAAGTACAGAGAAGCCGAGAGCTTCATCGGCGACCGCTTCGACGAGAACGACTACCACGGTGACATCGATCCGTATCATCCGCTGGGCGATCTGGTGGTGGTGCAACGGACGCCGGGCCTTTTTAAGCACTACCGCCGCAGCTTGGATTTCACCACCGGCGAGGCTACCGTCGCCTGGGACTCCGACGGCGGGAGCTTCAGCCGCAAGCTGTTCGTCTCGCGCGCCGACGACGTGGTCGTGCTAACCGTCGACGGCCCGGCCGGGCTGATCAACTGCGACCTGCGCCTGGACGAACACGACAAGACCGACTCGTCCCGCGATATCCCCATCGATTACGTCGCCGAGGCAGACGGCGATTTCCTGACGCTCTCAGCCACCTACGACCGCGGCGGGCAGTTCGGGGCCGTCGCCCGCGTGATCGCCCGAGGCGGCTCGTTGCGGCAGGACAAGCGAGCGCAGGTTGACAATAACCTTCTCCGCATCACCGATGCCGACGGCGCGCTGGTGCTGATCAAGCTCTTCGCCAACGAGCCGGCCGGGCCCGCCATTGAGCGTCTCAAGGCCGAGCTCGCCGATCTGCCGGACGACTACGAGCAACTGCTGGCCCGCCACCTGGTCTCTCACGGGGAGATGTTCGGCCGCGTGACGCTCGCACTGGGACCGGAGAAGGAACATGACACCAACGACGCCCTGCTGGCCGAGGCCTACGAAGGCGACGTGCCGACGGCCTTGATCGAGCGGATGTTCGAGTTCGGGCGGTTCCTGCTGATGTGCTCGTCGGCCCCGGGTGGGCTGCCGGCGAATCTGCAGGGCGTCTGGAACGGCAGCTACAGCCCGCCGTGGTCGAGCGACTTCCACAACGATGAGAACATCCAGATGAACTACTGGCAGGCGCTGCCGGGCAACATGCCCGAGGCCACGCTGCCGTATTTCGACTACTACGAGAGCTTCCTGGACGACTACCGGGCCAACGCGTCGCGCGTGTATGGCTGTCGGGGCATCTTCATCCCCATCGCCCAGAGCACGCACGGGCAAATGACGTCCATGCCCTACGGCAATTGGACGGCTGGGGCTGGCTGGATCGCCCAGCTGTTCTGGGAATATTGGCTGTTCACCGGCGACCGCGACTTCCTCGCCGGCCGCGTCGTACCGTTCCTCAAAGAGACGGCCGCGTTCTACGAGGACTTCCTGTTCGAAGGCCCTGACGGCAAGCTGGTCTTCAGCCCGTCGATGTCGCCGGAGAACACGCCGTCGATCCCTGACTGCGGCATGGTGACGCTCAACGCGACGATGGACGTCGCCATCGCGCGGGAAGTGCTGGGCAGCCTGTGCGAGGCCTGCGAGCTGCTGGGCATCGACCCCGACCGCGTCGAGCGCTGGCGTAGCATGCTGGGCAAAATGCCGGCCTACGAAGCCAACGAAGACGGCGCGATCCGCGAATGGCTGCACCCGGCCTTCCCCGATAACTACCACCATCGCCACCAGTCGCACATCTATCCGCTGTTCCCGGGCCTGGAGGTCACCGAGGAATCCGACCCGGCCATGTACGACGCCTGCCGCGTCGCCGTCGAGAAGCGCCTGGTGATCGGCCTGACCAGCCAGACCGGCTGGTCGCTGGCCCACATGGCCAACATCTACGCCCGCCTCGGCGCCGGCGACCGCGCCCTGGAATGCCTCGAGATCCTCACCCGCTCCTGCACCGCCTGCAACCTGCTGACCTACCACAACGACTGGCGAAAGCAGGGCCTCACGCTGCACTGGGGCGAGAGTTTCCCGCCCTTCCAGATCGACGCCAACTTCGGCCTCACCGCAGCCGTCATCGAAATGCTGCTGTTCTCCAAGCCGGGCCTAATCAAGCTCCTGCCCGCCCTGCCCACCAAATGGCCCGCCGGCCAAATCAACGGCCTAATCGCCCGCGGCGGCGTCAGCATCGACATCCAATGGGACATGAACGCAGGCACACTCCGCGCCGAACTAACCGCCCGCCAAGCCCAGACGCTAACCGTCAAACTCCCCTTCGGGCCCACGGAGATCACCTGCGACGGCGGCGAAATCAGCGCATCCGACCTCGGCCCAGCCTACCGACAGCTCACACTCCTAGCCGGGCATTCCGTGACGATGGAAGCGGCAAGGTAATAGACCTTGCGAGGGCGACAAGTTGCTTCCCCTACGGGGAATCGAAGAAGACCACGCCATCGCGGAACCACATCGCTGTTGCCGCGATACTCACGGCGGCAAGGCTCCACCCGACAATCGCCGCCAGGCCAGCGCCTCGGTCGGACCGCAATTGCAGAACGCGCGGGCTGATCCAAAGGAGGGAAGCAGCCGCCAGTACGTGAAGTAAGGCGCCAACGATGTTCGGGGTAGCACCTATACCGGGCGTGAGCTGGTTCCAATCGAACACGAACCATGACATGGCGGGAACGACGCCAAGCATAGCGAGAAGAAGGACCCGCGCCTTGCCACGAAGCCCTCGGCCGTCACTCAGCCAGCTTTCCAGAATGACATAGAACAAGGCGGTGAGCCCCCATACGACGGCGACCATCAAAGCCCCCCCCAGTGCGATGAGGACCACGCGCAACCAGATGCTGTCCGTCATCGTGAGGATCATTCCGATGTCACCGGGAGGAACGGGCTTCAAAGCGTTCCAGAACACGTATGGGATTCCTTCCAACAGTAGGTCGAAGGACACAACGACCATTGGTAAGGAAACCCAAGGGCGCCGGCGAAACACATAAGCGCAAGAAAGCAGGCATGCCCCAAGAATCGAGGTCGCAACCACTCCGCCGGACAAGACAAGGATTTGCTGCCAGGTCTCGGTCCCTGTCGCTAAGGGAATCAGGGCGTAACCCATCCCGTCGAAGTCGAGCTGGAAACCAAGAAACTCGCCGCCAACGGCGAGCGACATCAGGCCGTGCCCAATTACTTCATGAACGGCCACCGCGAAAAGGAGACCGAAGTAGGCAAAAGGAACTAGAACGAGTGCCGCTCTTGTTAGCGCCCACCCGAATCGCAGGGGGCGAATGTCGATTTGCATAACGGTCTCTTCTTTCACAGCACCGACGAGAATCTGCTGGTAGGAATCCCGTGGGCAATCCGCCTCGGGCGGACCCACCCTACACCTGCCGCCTGCTGCTCTATTGGGCCTCCGTCCGCTCGGGCGCTTCGGCCTTGCCCGCTGCTGCTAAGGCGGTTTCGATTGCTTTGCGGAGGGCTGTGCATTCCTGTTCGACTTGCTGGGAGTAGAAGGCTTGGTAACCTGTGAGGGACGCTCGCAGGTACACGCTCCACTTGGCGGAGTTGACGTCGGGGAGGCGATGCAGTGACGCCTTCAGTTTCTTGTACTGGTCGACGAGGGCGTGGTCAGCGGGCGTGTTCGGCAGATAGTCTCCCTTGCCACGGATGTGGGCCATCTTCCCGTCGAGTTCCGCCATCTGGAGGCGGGTGTTTTCGTTGGCCTGCTTCATCTCCGCCAGGCGCTCGGGGCTGAGCGGCGGGGCGATGCTGGCCCTGATCGTGTAAGCGGCTGTGCGGACGAAGCCCCTCGCCTTGAGTTCCTCTTTGTCATGTGACGGCAAGTTGACGCTGTTGAACCATTCGATCGGCTCGCGGCGACGGACCTCGAAGCCGCCACCCGTCATCGTCAACGTCCAGCCCTTCGGCAGCACGTCGCGGACGCGTCGGGCAGCCTCGATCGGCAGTGGGCCGAGGATGTCCGCCGCCATCGGAAGCTGCAGCGGCCGCGGCCCGTTGTAGCCAACTCTCGGTGTGGGCGTCAGAGCTTGAATCCCACCCTCCACCTGTCGCCAGAGCTTGATGAACGCCTGGACCTCCGGCCAAGACGGGTTGGCGTTAGGTCCGTAGTTCTCCCGCTTCTCCCATTCGTTGCGGCCGTGGTAGTCCATCACGCGCTGCCGGCCCTTGTATCGGATAGCTATGCGAAGCCGGGGGCCATCGACTCCGAGGAACGTTCGGCGGGCGGCAGGATCGAAGACCCCGGCCTGCTCGCACTCCTTCAGCAGCGCCTGGACCCGCTCGGGGTCCACTCGGCCAACGGCCAGCCAGGCGGATCGTTCCTTCATGCCGGCGGGAGAAGGCTGGGGGGTGCAGACCATCACCGTGCCGTCTTCCCACACGGCATACAGCAGGTAGGGATCGACGCCGGCCATGCTGATGCCGCCGTTCCACATCGTGATGACGGGCATGGCTGTCGGCAGGGACCCCAACTCCTGCCAGGACGACACCCCCTCGGGGAGTTTGGGCTCATCAGCGCAGCTTGCGCGAGGGGGCAGACACAGTCCCATCAAGATGCACGTCATCCACACAGTCAGCGATTTGTCGGTCAGCATCGGCAGGCACCTTTCACGTAAGCAGTCGCCCAGGGAATCCCTGGTCGTCAACTGCAATCGATGCTGCGCCCCAGCATGAACGCCAATTATACCAGCAGCGCTGTCGGACCTGCAACCCTGGGCATGTCCGGATCAGAACTCGACCATCTTGACGGCCTCTTCGGCGGTGGCGGCGTCGGGGGCGTTGACGTTGATGATGAAGTCCTTGAGCTTGGGGCCGAACTCGCGTTTTAGGGCGGGTAGGTTTTCCATCGATGCGCCGATCAGCATGCGTTTGCCGGCGTCGACGGTCTTGTGGTACATGGGCCAGTAGAATGGATCGTCGCACGGCGGGTCGCCGGGGCCGGGGACCCATTGGAGGACGTCGAGGTTTTCGATCGACAGGAGGTGGTCGTGGTGGGGGATCTCGCCGGGGCCGTCCCAGTGGTACATGGTGTAGTCGGTGTAGGTGCTGAGGTCATTCAGGACGGGGACCATGAACTCGCCGAACATCTCGGGGCTGATCATGGCCGAGAAGTCGCACTGCAGCTTGACCATCCGCCCCGGGGCCCACGCCCAGAAGCACGACCCGCCGGTCTGGTCCTTGACCAGTTCATAGAACCGATCGTATGCGACGTGCCAGCACTGGCTGATCTTGCCCAGGCACTCATGCACCCAGTCGGGACGCTCGACCAGGTCCATCAGCAGCGTCTGCGTGCCGCGCAGGGCGGCCAGCGTATCGAGGCCTTCGATCAGGTCGGGGAACTCCTGCATGAACTTGCCCGCGCCGACGCGCTTGATCTCATTCGCCAGCCGCCAGGAGAAGTCCCAGTACACATTGTCCTCGCGCAGCTCGAAGACGGCATCCTCGGGCCTGGCGAAGATCGGCTCGCACCAGACTGTGCCCTCCGCCTCGATGCCGCGCGAGCCCAAAAACAGCGCCAGCGCGTTGGGGGCCACCTCCGCACCGGTGCGCGGGCAGGCGTCGATGAAATACTGATAGATCCGCACGCTGTGGATGGCATAGCGGATGCGGTAGTCGAAGTCCTGGATCGTATAGTTGGGGCTGTTGACGCCCGGCGGAACGTTCAGCTCGGGCGTCGGCTCAAGCGGCGGGTCCGCCGCCGGCCCATAGACCTGCATCGCCGGCCGGCCGATATCCTCACGATTCCACCACGCCGTCATCCGCTGACGAACACCATCCATATCCGGCTGATAAAGCAATCCTGCCATAGGTTACTCCGAGCGCTTAATACGGGGAGCATTGGAATTCAGTCTGCGATCATATTTGCCTCATACCAATGTCTTACCGTGTTGGAGGGAAACAGATCTTCATGTGGATAGATCTTTGTCCCTGAAAACTCCATGAAGCGCCTAAGAAGAAAGAACTTGTTGTTGCCCTCGACAGCGTACTCACCGGATTCGTACTCCGATGGGCTTATCAATGTATGGCCATGCATGCGAGCCCCGATGTAGAAATCGCCATACTTCATCAACTGTTTGCACACCAATCGCTGATAGAGCTGCTCATCGGACTTCTTGAGCTTCAAGACGTCCTGATAGACTTCGTCAGGTAGCTTCTGAAGCGTTGGTGCGGCTGTGTTGGCGGGCCAGGTAACTTCGAACGAATCTACATAGTCTGAAAAGGCTACTCCGGGCTCATCACGGCCCGAACAAGCCCATGCCGTCATGGACATGACAACAAGAACGAACACTGGAATAGGTCTCATGAGCAACACTCCTTTATGAATAATGTACACATGCCAGGGTTAGGCCATCAGGGGGGGCGGTTGGGCCGGCGTCGCGGCGGTCGCGGGTGGTGAGGATGCGGTCGATGCGATCGGGGAGCCAGACTTGTCGCGAGTGGCGCCAATGCTGTCCGCGGCCGATCTCGACCAGCGTGCCGACGATGTTGCGGACCATGTTGTATAGGAACCCGTCGCCCTGGACGGCTACGTGAATCTCGCGGCTGAGGTCAGCCACCTCGCAGCGAAAGATCGTTCGCACGGTGTTCTCGCGCTGCTCGGCGGAGGTGGCCAGCCCGCGGAAGTCGTGTGTGCCGATCAGCCGCCGGGCGGCGTCCCGCATTCGGCTGATGTCGAGATGGTAGTGGGGGTAACGCCACACCAACGTGTGCAAGCTCACCGGCCGATCGGGCCCGACGTAGATGCGGTAGCGATATGTCTTGCCCGTCGCCGAGCGCGAGGCGTGAAAGTCGTCGGCAACGACGACGGCTGAGCGAATGGCGATGTCGCCGGGGACCTTGGCCTGGATGGCGCGGCGAAGGCCCATCAGTGGGATCGCGAGATTCGGCGTGTGGAAGCTGGCCACCTGCCCCTCGGCGTGCACGCCCGCATCGGTCCGGCCGGCCCCATGGAGCACGACGCGATGGCCCATCACGCGCGTGGCGACGTCCTCGATCGTCTGCTGCACCGTCGCCAGCCCCTCCGCCTGCCGCTGCCAGCCGTGGTAGGCGGCCCCGTTGTAGGCGATCACGAGCTTGATATTGCGCGTCGGCTGAATGTCCGGCGCCTCGGCCATGGTCACTCCGACGGCTTCCAGTCGGGCCGGGGCACGACGACGCCTTCGATCGCGATATCGTCGAAGCCCGTCGGTGCGCTCTTGGAGGCGGCAACGGTCCTCAGCCGAAGCTCCAGCGCCCCGGCGACGCGGTCGGGGGTGGGTTTGTCGACGTCGTGGCGGCGGACCATGACACCGTCGATGAGCCACTCGAACCCGCCGCGCCCGTCCAGGATGAGCGTCATCTCAACCACGCGCCCCGACGTCAGCCGGTGCGTCACGTTGCCCCACTGCCGCCCGAAAACGCGGGCCGTCAGTCCCTGCGGCTCGGGCGGGCCGTTGCCCGCAGCCGAGCTGCCGAACGAACAGTAGAACGCCTCGCGCCGCTTCTGGCCCCACGGATAGAAGTCCATCGCAAACGCCACTCGCCGCCCGGCCCCGGCCTTAAACGACACCCGCACGGGTCGATCCGCCCGAAACCGCAGCTTGGCCGTAGCCTCCGCTTCTTTGTAGCGCCCCCGCCCGCCGGTGCAGACCAGGGCGCCTTTGCTCCCGTCCCACTGGCCCTTGACGATGCGCCAGTCGTCGAACTGGTCGCGATCGGAAAAATCATACACCGCGCGAATGCGGCCTTCGCCGAGCGCCGTCACCTGGCAGTGCAACGGTCCGTAGCTCTTGGCCAACTCCTCGCGCAGACGGTCGCCGGGCGTTTGGCCGATCAGTTGCTCCAGCCGCGTTTGGAACACCCGCGCCCGCGCCGCCGCCGGCGTGCCCGGGGCCTTGTTGACGACGGCCTGACAGGCGGCGATGGCCGTTATGCCCACTCGCTCGCGCGAGTCGTCGTGCAGCGTCTTGCTCCACTGCGTCAGCGCCACTGCCGCCGCCAGCAGGTCCTGCGGGGAGACATCTCGGCCGGCGGCGAAGCTCACCGCATCGGCCAACGGCCGCTCGCGCGGGTCGCCCGTGCCCGCCAGATACTCCGCAGCGGCGGCGATGTCGCCGTCGAACGTCATCACGACCTCGGCCAGGGCGACCTTGGCGGCCGATCGATCACCTGCGCCCTGGGCGGTTGCGAGCTTCGCCTGGGCGGCGGCGAGCCGATCGTGCCGCTGCTGGGCCCGTGCGAGTTCCCGCTCGGCCTGGGCGAGCGGGTCGGCCAGGTGGGTCAGCTCGTACTCTTTGCTCAGGCGCAAGGCCTCGTTGAGCGCCAACCGGGCGGAAGACAGGCGCGGCGGCACCCGGGCGGCCGCCCGGGCGTACCGCACGTACGCCTCCGCCGCGCGGCGAGCGACGGGCTCGAGCGCGAAATGGTCGGCCCGCTCGGCGCGCAGGCGCGACAAACGCGCCTCGGCGATCTCCATCAGACGCTGCTCTTTGGCGGCGGGGGGATAGGGACGAATGCTCTCAGCGGCATCGATCGCCTCGCGGGCGAGCCGGATGCCCTTGGGCATGCCGGGCCGGGCCGCCACCTCCGCCGCTGTCTCGGCCAGAGCGAAGCGTTCAAGCGCATCTCGCCCCTGTTCGGATGCAGCCGCCAGCAGTTCACGGGCCAGGGCCAGGTCGTCCGAATCGTCCTTGGTCTTTCCGACCTCGTCGATCCGTTGGCCGTAAGTCTCGCGGACCTTCTGGCGGGCCGGGTCTGCCTCGTCCGGCTCGCTCATCGCCAGCCCCACGGCCAGCACGGCGATCACGCTTATTGCTGCAGTCCAGCGCCACATCGTTCGACCCTTCGGGGCCGCCGGATGACGGCGGCGCCCGTCTAAAGCATCTCGGCGATCTGCACGGCGTTCAGGGCGGCCCCTTTGCGAATCTGGTCGCCGCTGACGAACATCTCGATACCGATCTGGCCGTCCTGGCTGATATCCTGGCGAATCCGGCCGACCAGGACGTCGTCCTGACCGGTGGCGTCCAGCGGCATGGGGAAATAGCTCTTCTCGCGATCGTCGACGATCGTCACGCCCGGCGCGTCGGCGAGAATCTCGCGGACCTGTTGTTCGCTCATAGGCTCGGCGAACTCCAGATTGATCGCCTCGCTGTGGGCCCTAAGCACGGGCACGCGGACGCATGTCGCGGCGATGCGAATGTCCGGAGCGTGGAAGATCTTCCGAGTCTCCAGGCCCATCTTGCGTTCTTCTTCGTTGTAGCCATCCTCGCCGACGGCGCTGTTGTGGCTGAAGACGTTGAAGGCGGCCTTGTGCGGCAGGACGGTCGGCTCGAACGGTCGGCCCTCGAGGTGCGCGCGGGCGCCTTCCTCCAGCTCGGCCATCGCCGCGGCGCCCGCCCCGCTGGCGGCCTGGTAGGTGCTGACGACGATCCGGCGGACGGGCGCAGCCTTGTGCAGCGGCCAGACCGGCACGTTCATGATGATCGTCGAGCAGTTGGGGTTAGCGATGATGCCCTTATGGGTCTTGATGTCCTGCGGGTTGACCTCGGGGACGACCAGCGGCACGTCGGGGTCCATGCGGAAGGCCGACGTGTTATCCACGACGACCGCCCCGGCCGCGACGGCGATGGGGGCGAACTTCTTCGAAATCTCCCCACCGGCCGACGCCAGAACCAGATCGATGCCCTTGAAGCTATTCCCGCCCAGCTCCTCGACGACCAGCTCCTCGCCGGCGAACGTCAGCTTCTTGCCGGCCGACCGATGCGAGGCCAGCAGCTTCAGGCTCGCCAGCGGAAAGTTCCGCTGCTCGAGTATCCTCAGGAACTCGGTTCCCACGGCGCCGGTGGCGCCCATGATGGCAACGTTGTAAGCCATGCTGACTCCAAACAAGGTCATCTCGGCCAGCGCTGACCTGCCGGCCGATTCGAACTCGATATGATATCACGACACCCCCAGGCCGCCAAGGGCCTCCGACGGCTGCGCGTGAGGTCCCTGCGGCCCGACGATGGGGCCGACAAGCGGCCCAGGGACCCTTTGAACTAGCCGAGCGCAAGGGGTATCATCCACCCAAGCGTTGCAAGCGGGTCGGACGCCCAAACGAGCGGAAAGGAGCTTCCCATGAAATACCGGATTCTAACTCTCGCGGTGGTCTGTGCGCTGCTCGCCCCGGCCGGGGCCCAGCAGCTCAACGTCGCCGACGTGCCAATCACGAAGGTCGTGCTGTTTTCCAGCGGCGTGGGATACTTCGAGCACGCCGGCCAGGTCGATGGTGATGCCATCGTGCGGCTGTCGTTCAAGACCGGCCAGATCAGTGATGTGCTCAAGAGCATGATCGTCATGGATCTTTCGGGCAAGGGCACGGTGCGAGGCGTCAACTATGCGTCGCGTGATCCGATGCTGCGGGCGTTGAAGAGCTTCGCCGTAGACCTGTCGGGGCATCCCAGCTTGGGCGACCTGTTGGGCCAACTCCGCGGCGCGGAGGTCGTTGTCCATGCCCCCAGTGAGGTGCAAGGGCGCGTGCTTGGCATCGAGCAGCACACCGGCAAGGTCCTGACTGACGGCGTCACGACGCTTATGACCGAGACGGTCCTGAACCTGGTCACCGAAGACGGTATCAAGTCCCTCCCATTGAGCACGATTCAGACGGTCGAACTTGTCGATCAGAAGCTCGCGGCGGAATTGACCAAGGCTCTGGATGTCATTCTGGCTGAACGCGACACGCAGCGTAAACCCATGGACATTCACTTTGCCGGTGAGGGCAAGCGTGATGTGCGAGTGGGCTATCTCGTCGAAGTGCCGGTATGGAAGACATCCTACCGACTCGTGCTGGGCAAGAAGACCCACTTGCAGGGCTGGGCCATTGTCGAGAACACCTCCGATGTGGACTGGTCGAATGTACAACTATCACTGACTAGCGGCTGGCCGATTTCGTTCATTCAGGATCTCTATACCCCGCAGTATCTCCGCCGGCCAATTGTCAGGCCGGAACGGTACATGTCATTGCGTCCACAGACGCATGAAGGCGGGATGACACCTGAGGAAGCCGAGGCCGAAGAGAAGAGAAGGCAAGAAGCTTACGAAGAGTCCCTTGAGAGTGGCGATGAGGATGAGAGCGGCGGCGGCTTTCTAAGTGACGATGGACCCGACGACGATGAAGTGCTGATCCGAACGGCCGAAGCATTGGCTTCCGGTGAACGAGTGGGCGAGCTCTTCCGCTTCACCATCACCGAGCCGGTAACGCTTGGCCGCCGACAGAGCGCCATGCTTCCCTTGATCAACACAGACATCTCGGCGGAAAAGGTGAGCATCTACAACCCCTTCGTATTGTTGGAACGCTGTCTCAACGGCGTCTACTTGACCAACAACACGGACATGATAATGCTTCCCGGGCCAATCACGGTACTCGACGGCGGGATGTATGCCGGCGATGCGCGGATCGATCACTTCGCCCCTGGCGAGAAACGCCTTATCAGCTATGCCGTGGACCTTGATCTTCAGGTTGACCACTCGGGAGAGAACCATAGTTCCGTCAAGACCGCCAAGATCGCAAAGGGCGTCATGGACGTCGTCGCGAAATCCGTCTGGACGAGCCGTTACGTGATTCGGAACAATGGCAGTGATGACCGACAAGTCATCGTTGAACGTTATGGCAAGCCGGAGGACAAGCTGCTGACGCCGGAGACGTATGAAGAGAAGACAAGCAGCGGGTCCCTACGTTTTCGTGTTCCTGTCGGGCCTGGTCAGACAAGCACGCTGGTCGTAACAACTGAGAGGGAAACATGGAAGATGATCGCTGTTGGCAAGTCCGACGCGAAGGGGCTATTGGTCTACATCGAGAGCGACAATATTCCCCAGAACGTTCGGAATGCCCTGGCCAAGGTGGCTGAGATGAAGCAGGAGTCCGCGCGACTCGGAGAGGCGCTCAAGAAGATGGAGGCACGAAAGGCCAACATCGAGAAGGGGCAGCAACGTCTGCGACAGAATATCGAGACCGTTGGGGCCACCAGCTCCCTGGGCAAACGCTACCTGGCAAAGCTCGATGACCAGGAGAGCGAGATCGAGTCGCTGGAAGAGCAGATCACCAAGACTGTTGCTGCGATCACAGCCGCCGATCAAAAACTGACGGATTACGTCAAGGACTTAACCATCGAGTAGTCTTGGCCGTTCGGCGAATGGCAGACCGATGCCCGGCGGGTCTCCCGACTCGCCGGGCTGTTTGCTATACTGCCCACCATGTCACTGACGATTACGCTGCTGGGCACGGGCACGAGTGCGGGCATTCCAATCATCGGCTGCGATTGCGACACCTGCCGCTCGCCCGACCCGCGCGACCATCGCGATCGGCCCGGCGCGATGGTCTGCTACGAGATCGACGGCGAGCCGCGCGTCGTCCTGATCGACACGCCCACCGAGCTTCGCCACCAACTGATCCGCCATCGTGTGACGCGCGTCGATGCGGTGATCTACACGCATAACCACGCCGACCACGTCTTTGGCCTCGACGACCTGCGGCGCATCAACGCCGTCATGGGCCGGGCCATCGACCTGTACGGCGAGCCCAACGTCATCGACTGGATCCGCACCGGCTTTCGCTATGCCTTCCACCCCGAGGCCAACCCCAACCAGTCCTGGGTGCCGCAACTGACCACACACACGATCGCACCGGACGGGCCCATCGAGATCGCCGGCCAAAGCTGGACGCCCATCCGCGTGATGCACGGGCGGATTCCGATCCTGGGCTTTCGCCTGGGCCGCTTCGCCTACTGCACCGACTGCAGCGAGATCCCGCCCGACAGCATGAACCTGCTGAAAGACCTGGACGTCCTCGTGATCGACGCCCTGCGCTACCGCCCACATCCGACGCACCTGACCATCGAGCAGGCCCTGGCCGTCGTCGACAAGCTCCAGCCGCGCCGGGCCTACTTCACGCACATCGCCCACGACATCCGCCACGCGGAACTGGAACTCAAACTCCCCGAACACGTCACCCTAGCCCACGACGGACTCACCATCGAAGTGCCAAACTAACCCCAAAGCAACAAGGTCCGCCCTCCAAGCCCGGTCATTGCACTGGCCGGGACCAAATCCAAAATCAAAGAACCCTCCGCGCCCCCCCCGCCGCCCGAGTAGCGAAGATCGGACACGCCGAGCCAAACCGCTCGCCGTAACCGGCGGCGACGGTCTCGCTGACCCGATCGGCCGCGCCAGCCGTCGCCAGGATGATGGCGCATCCGCCGAACCCGCCGCCCGTCATCCGCGCGCCGTAGACCCCTTCGCACGCGCAGGCCAACTCGACGATCGCGTCCAATTCGTCGCAACTGACCTCATAATCGTCCCGCAGCGATTCGTGCGAGGCCACCATCAACTCGCCGAAACGGTGATAGTCGCCCGCCTCCAGCGCATCGACAGCCGCCAGCGTGCGAGCGATCTCACCGACGACGTGGCGCGCCCGCATGAGTTCCTTATCCGTCAGCGTCCCGTCGGTCCCGGCGGCGGCGACTGACTCGGCGTCGGCGTCGCGCAGCATCGCCACGCCCAGCTTGGCGGCGGCATCGTAGCATTGCTGGCGCCGCGCAGCGTAGCCGCCCTCGGACAGCTCGTGCTTGACCTCCGTGTCGGCCACCAGCAGCACCAGATCGGGATTGTCGAAGTGCACCTGCCGCGTCTCGCCCGTGCGACAATCCAGCAGCAGCGCCCGCCCAGCCTGGCCCATGATGGCGATGGACTGGTCCATGATCCCACACGGCGTGCCGGCGAACTCATGCTCGGCCGTCTGGCAGATCTTGGCCAACTCACCGGGCGGCATGGCGTCGACCTCCCCATTCAGCAGAGCCAGCGCCACGGCCACCTCCAGCGACGCCGACGACGACAGTCCCCCACCCAGCGGCACGTCGCTGCTGACCAGCACATCGCAGCCATGGGGCCGCAACCCCCAGCCGACCAGCCCAGCCGCCACGCCGCGACAGTAGTTGGCCCACGTCAACTCGCCCGGGGCGATCGGGGCATCCAGATCGATCTCGTCGGGCTCATCGGTGCTCGTGGAGACGAACTGGACGATGCTGTCGTCCCGCGGCCCAAAGACGGCCACGGTTTCGCGCTCGATGGCGATCGGCAGGACGAAGCCGTCGTTGTAATCGGTGTGCTCGCCGATCAGGTTCACGCGCCCCGGGGCCGCCACGGCCCCGTCCGGGTCGTACCCGAAGTGCTCGATAAAATGCTCTCGGCAGGTGTCTACGTCAACGGTCATGGCGCGCACCGTATCGGCGCCGACACCGCCTGTCAACGCCGGCCGCCTCCGGCGCCTTCAGCGAGGGTGACTCGCGCGGCGGGGCTCCGCCCCGGCGGATCTACGACTGTCCCGCCGCGCGTGCCAGTGTGACCTCAGACCAGATCGCACGCTTCCGCCGGCATCCAGTGGGCGTCCTCGCCCTTCCACTTGACATTACAGCCGATGGGATTGGTCAGCGGGCAGGCCACATCGCGGCCGGCTAGCAGATCGTCCAGCGCATCGCGCAGCTCGTGGGTGGTTTCCTTGCCCGGCTCCATCGGGTTGTCGTCCATTCGCCCGGTGTAGCGCAGATTGCGGTCGGCGTCGAAGACATAGAAGTGCGGCGTCCGCAGCGCCCCATACGCCAGGGCCGTCGCCTGTGACTCGTCGCACAGGTAGGGAAACGCAAAGCCCTTCTCGCCGGCTCGGGCGACCATGTCATCGAACGAATCGGTCGGGTGACCGTCCGTCTCGTTGGAGTTGATGGCCACCATCGTTGCGCCCTTGGCCGCATAGTCGGCGACCAGATCGTTCATCCGGTCTTCCGAGCCGATCACGAACGGGCAGTGATTGCAGCTGAAAACCACGATCAGGAGCTTCGCATCGGCGAACTCCGCCAGCGAGTGCGTCTTGCCATCGACACCCGGCAGCGAGAAGTCCGGGGCTTGCTCGCCCAATTGTAGTGTAAAAGCCATAATAAAGTCCTTTCATTAGTAGTGCGGATTTCGGACTGCGGAATGCGGAGTGAGTGGAGCCGTTTCCTATTCCGCAATCCGAAATCCGCAATCATCCATATGTCGTTGACAGCTCTACATCTATTCTAGCGATCGCTATCGCCATCATCATGTCGGTCCACGCTGCCCTGCCGCATGATCAGTCGGATCGGCACTTCCGAAAACGGCAGCCGGTCGCGAAGCTGGTTGACCAGGAACCGCCTGTACGATTGGTCGAAACTGCGCGTGTCGTTGACGAAACACACGATCGTCGGCGGGCACGTGGCGACCTGCGAGGCGTAGCGGATCTTCGGCGGGCGCGTGCCGGGTCGATGGCTGGGCCCGCGAAGCGCCAGGATCTCCTGAATCGCCTGGTTCACTTCGCTGGTGGAGACACGGGTGCGGCTCTGGTTGAAAAGGTTCTGCGCCAGCCGGATCGTCTGCCACACATTCTCGCCCGTGGTCGCGCACACCAGGGACACCGGGGCGTAGGACAGGAACGGGAGCAGCTTGGTGAAGTACCCCACGTAGGCTTCGCCGGTGGTCCGGTCGCGGGCAAGGTCCCACTTGTTGACCACCAGCACGACGGGCTTGTCCTCGGCGACGATGCGCCCGGCGAGGTCCTTGTCGACCTGCGAGATCTCCACCGCCGCGTCGATCAGCAGGGCCACCACGTCGGCCCGGCGGACCGACCGCAGGGCCCGGTGCTGGCTGTAGTATTCGATGTCGCCGGCGATGCTGCGCCTTTTGCGGATGCCGGCGGTGTCGATCACGATGAACTGATCGCCGTCGCGCTCGATCGTCACATCCACGCTGTCGCGCGTCGTGCCGGGCGTCTCGCTGACGATCACCCGCTCCTCGCCGGCGAGGTGATTGATGAACGTGCTCTTGCCCGCGTTGCGCTTGCCGACGACCGCAAGTTTCATCACGTCGTCGGCCGGGGCGTCGCCGATGACGTCGCCCAGGTGCTCGGCCACACGATCGCGCAGGTCGGCCAGCCCCAAGGCATGCTTGGCCGAGGTCGCCAACGGCTCGCCGAAGCCCAGCCGATACAGATCGCCCAACTCCACCGCCGACGTGACCGTGTCGACCTTGTTGGCCACCAATATCACAGGCTTGTCCTGCCGCCGCAGCACCTCGGCCACGTGGCGGTCCAGCGGCGTCAGGCCCTCGCGGGCGTCGGTGACGAACACCATCAACGCCGCAGTCGCCACGGCGTAGGCGATCTGGGTCTCGACCTCTTCGGTGAGGTCCTGCGTGTCCTCGATCCCCATCCCGCCGGTGTCGGCCAACTCGACATAGCCCGCCCCCTCGCCCTCACCCACCTCCCACGGCGCGTGGATGCGGTCGCGGGTCACGCCCGGGGTGGCATCCACAATCGCCACTCGCCGACGCACCAGCGCGTTGAACAGGCTGCTCTTGCCGACGTTGGGCCGGCCCACAATGGCAACAATCGGTAAACTCATTCCACCCATTGTGCCCGCCCGGCGCGTTTTTCGCAACGCGCTCGACCGTCGCCCCATTCCCTCACCCCTTGCACCCACCAGCCAAAGGCGATAGCGTTCTACCATAGAACAGGGGCCGATGGGTGACCCTCTGGGAAAGGTAATCCCGACATACGTCCGGACCCACGCTATGGACCGACACGCCCGAGGAGACGATTGATGTGGACAAGTGTGAAGGCAATGTCAGTGACCGCTTGCGGCGATGGTGTGGAGGCGCCTAGGGCCACGATGATCTGGGCGCCTCATATCAGGTGGCTCTCGATCGGCATAGTGGCATTGGCCACTTGTTTGGGCTCGTGTGCTCGGCCTCCGAAATTCGCTGAGTTGTACTTCGATGAGGATTTTCATTGCGTAGCGGCCTCAGGGGATAGTCGTATGGTCGCTGTTGGCCTTTTCGATGAGACGGTACTTGTTTGGAAGACAGACACCGACGAGTTGGTGCATAGGCTCGGTGAGCCCCAGGTGTTGCCATTCCTGCATCATTCAGCCGGCCGGGACTGGGGCGTTCAAGCTGTCTGTTTTTCGCCCGATGGCCGGCAATTGGCTGCCGGAAGTTGGCCACTGCCCACGCAGTGGTGCGAGGACCATGGTCTGCAGCAGCGCCTGCCGTTGCGCATTTGGTCCTTGTCCGAAATGAAGGTGGTGGCGACCCCCGATGTTGAGGTCGGAACGGATGCTTTGTGTTATTCTCCGGATGGCCGGTACCTGGCTAGTGCACACAGGGATGGGATGATCAAGATATGGGTCGTGCCTTCCTACGAAGAGCATCAGTCCTACGGGCCGCACGGCAAGGCCGACCATATGACGGGTAGCGGCCTCCCACGAGTCTGCGCGCTTGTGTTTTCGCCGGACAGCCGAATGCTGGCCTCAGGAGGCAAGGATGGGCGCATGCTGCTATGGGATGTTCGCGGTGGTGTCCTGCTCAAGGAGCTCCAGTCACCCGGGAAGGAGTTCATTGTGAACATTGCATTCTCACCGGACGGAGATAGGGTCGCTGCGCTGACGAAAACCGGCCGGGTGCTGGTCTGGAGCACAAGCACCATGGCGAGGGTCCATGCGTCGTTGCCTGTGCTACCAACGTCCGTTGATGACTTCGGGCACCAGACAAGTTCCGCGCTAGCGTTCTCTGTGGAAGGCAACCACCTGATCGCCTGGGAGACATGGGTGACAGAAGGGCCTTCTGATCCTGGCGCCGTGCCGTTCTTCGCGAGCGAGGATGAGGATCCCAGTCCACCTTCGCCGCATATGGTCATGTCGGTCATGTCCGTGATCTGGGACACTCAGAGACACTTTGACTTCACACTGTCTCACTTGCCCCGTTCCTCTTCGGAAGGGTGGGTGCGACGGGATATCGCAGAGGCCAGTGGGCGACAAGTTGTCTGGGAAGCTGAAGTTGTCTGGGAAGCTGAGTCGGACGAGGGCAATGGGCAGATCAAAGGCACGGTTAGGGCCTACGACGCAATGACGGGTCAGTGCTTGTCTAGGTAAACCGGGCAAGACGAACGACCATCCCGATCTGCGGGGCGAGGCTGAAGGGAATGAGGAGACCGAGGAATGACGGACCGCAGAGCACCAAACAGATATGGCGTTATGAGTGCTATTATCCGGCTGGTCGGAATCCTATGTATTTCCGTCGCTGCGGTTGGGTGCGTGGAAGACGCCAAGGTACATCAGCCGATGCGTGTCCAAAGGGCAGGCTGGGATCCCACTTATTGGGATGTCCGGTTGCTTTCGCGCCAGCCGGACGAGTACTTCTGGAGTCAGCGGGGGGAGCCTTACCCACAGCCCAAGCCGATCGTCCCGGGAGATCCCTACGACGACCCCATGACCGTCGGCCAGATGATGAATGGCATGTTGTTGATGAGGACAAATAGGGACGAGTACTGGCAGCTGATGGATAGCCTATTGGCGCACGCCGAGCAGGCGAATCGCGTCATCCTGATCGAACATATTGTGATGGGCGAAGGAATGAACTATGAGTTTTTCCTAGTGATACAGACCGGGGAGGGCCTCTACATGTATACGACGATGGAGTATCCTCTGCCCACCCCAGCGCCTCAGTACGTAGGAGTGTGTCCGGCCTGGGGACGTGCGAGCGTCGAGGGCCCTTTCGAAGACCTCTGGAGCTTCCTTGAGGAGCTCGACGTTTGGGAAAGCACACCTCGCATCTTGGGATATCCTGTTCCCGACTGGCTTATCCATGTCTATCAACGAGACGGAGGTAAGAGCGTTGGCTATTTCTTGCAGGGAGATCCTGTTGACCAGGATGTAGTGCACGAGGGGCATGCGCTCCGGTCGATTCTTCGGACCCCTTCGGCCCCACCGGAAAGTGACGTACAGTTCTGGGGAGATACCCCTGCTGAGCAACTGGAGAACTACCGGATCTATTCCAAGAAGAGCCGCGTCCCCAGGGCCATAATAAACGGCGTGCTGCAATTGGTGACAAAGCAGTACGAAAGCGTCTACGGTCCGTTGGAGCCATTGTCTGATGATGATTTCATTGCTGCGCCCGATGACGAAGAATAAACGACGTTGTGCGTCCGACGCGTAGGGCCGCTTGGCGGGAGTCTGCAGGGCAGGCAACAAGCCTGCCCCGTTGGAGTTGCCCTCCCTGCGGACTTGATTTGAAACGGCGCTAATCATGAAGACCCAGTTCTGCCCAACCTGTGGTCAGGTGCTCAAGAGGAAGGGGTGTCGGCGAAGTCACGGTGCGATGCTCTGCCCAACTTGCCCATCCTCTAAGGTAAGACTCAGTGGCAGGGGTCTTATCGCCGTCGCGCTCGTGGTCCTTGCCGTCTCCCCTCTTGGTCTTCCAATACTACACGGAGAGCTTCTCTTCTCGACCGCCTTCGTCCTAGTGGTGATGGGCCTGTCGATGCTGGTCATTGGCGTCATGCGTGAGGCCGCAGCGTGGTTTGCCCGCAAGCGTTCCGCCCGGCCGGACCTGCCTCTTTCGCATGACGCCCATCCTCAGCGAACGGACGACTGACCAGGGCCTGGCAGCCTGAAGGCCTGCCACCTGCCTGCGGCAGGCAGGTCTGAGCCCTTTGGGCTCCCTTCACCCCCTGCCGGCAGAAAGCTGAGAATGGGTCGGGTTTGAGGTATCGGGTGGGGGAGTCTACAATGGCGGCTGCGACGTAAGGGTGGGAGTGACTGCAGGTATTATGACACTGTTCACCATTGGTCTGATCGTTGGGCTGGTTATCGGCGTAGCTGTGACGTTGATCGTCGGCTGGATCCGCAGCCGCTCCGACGTCGCGCGCCATGAGGCCGTCGAGCAGCGGCTGCGTGAGACCTTCACCGCCCTGGCCGCCGATGCGCTGGACGCCAACAGCAAGCGTTTGACCGACCAGGCCGCTACCACGCTGGACGGCAAGAAGGCCCTGATCGACCAGGCCGTCAAGGCCGTCAACGAGCGGCTGACCCAGATGGCCACGTTCGTCCAGAAGACCGAGTCCGACCGCAAGGAGGCCTTCGGCTCGCTGACCAGTTCGATCGCGACGCTGTCGACCACCGCCGGCGAGCTGCACCGGATGCTGGCCTCGAGCCAGCGGCGCGGGGCCTGGGGCGAGCGGATGGCCGAGGACATCCTCCGCCTGGCCGGCCTGCAGGAAAAGGTCAACTACACCAAGCAGTCGTCGGCCGACGCCGACAGCGGCCGGCCCGACTTTACGTTCTTCCTGCCCAACGAGTACCGCGTCAACATGGACGTCAAGTTCCCGCTCGAGGCGTTCAAGGCCTACGTCGACGCCGACACCGACGACGCCCGGGCTGCGGCGCTGAAAGACCTCGTCGCCGCCGTCCGCGGCCACATCCGTGCGGTCGCATCGCGCGGGTACATCGACCCGGCGATCCCGACGGTCGATTACGTGATCGTCTTTATCCCGTCCGAGCAGATCTTCGCGATGGCCCTGTCGGCCGAGCCGGATCTGATGGACGACGCCCTGCAGCGAAAGGTCGTCCTCGCCGGCCCGCTGACGCTGTATGCCATGCTGGCCGTCATCCGCCAGTCGGCCGAGCGCGCCGTGCTGATGAAAGAGGCCGGCGAAGTCCTGGACGTCCTCACCGAGTTCGGCAAGGAGTGGGACAAGTACAACGAGGAAGTCAAAAGGCTCGGCGATCGCCTCGAAAAGGCCGCCGACCAGTTCGAAGTCGTCTCCGGCGTGCGCACCCGCCAACTCCAACGCCAACTCAACAGAATCCCCGGCCTCCAACATCCCTCGGAAGACGAACAGGGATGAACACAGATAGGCGTGTGAAGCGCCTTGGTACATGCACAGGGCACGCGAATGGACCGGCGTAATTCAACATGAGGTATGCAGCCCATGAAGCTTACTGGCATAGGCTTCGGTAAGTTCCGCAGCATTGGCAAGGACTTGGTTTGGCTCGACCTCACAAAGAAGGTCAATGTTCTGATCGGCGCCAATAACAGCGGGAAATCCAACGTTCTCCGCGCACTTGCTTTGATCACAAAGAGGCGAGGCCTGGGCGGCTACGAAATAGGCGAAGTAGACAGGCATCTGCGAGACGCGAAGAACGCCTTTCTCTTGGGCTTTCGTTTCCAGACCGATGAAGAAGACGGTCGTCTTGAGACCGGGATCAGACTGGAATTCGTCTGGTCATTTGAAGGCGCAACTCGGAACGATCTGAGAACGAATCTGGGAGAACTACGTTGGCCCGTGATCCAGGAATTGCAGCGCAGAACGAAGGGCAGTAGCTACCAAGGGCAGCCAAGCGAGGCCCAGCGGAAGGAGATATTTGACAACATAGGGGAGAAGTTGTGCCACAAATCGATCACTAGAAGTCTGCCAGTGGCAGCTACCGTGCTTCCTTTCCGACAAATCACGGCCCAGGGAGACCACAACTTGCAGGGAGCTGCACTGATTCCATTGCTGAGGAACTGGCAGGTCCCGAACATCGGGGACGACAACGACAGAGCGAAGTTCGAAGCCGTCGGAGATCTGCTGAAGAAGCTACTGCATATGCCCGATGTCCGTCTGGAAGTGCCCAAAGTTGACCGCATTATCGTTGCGAGAGGAGATCTAAGGCTCCCGTTGGAGTCTTACGGAACGGGCGTTCACGAACTCATCATCTTGGCAGTTGCTGTTCTTTCTCAAGACAAGACCATCTTCTGTATTGAAGAACCCGAAATACACCTGCATCCACTTTTGCAGAAGGAGTTCTTGGACTTCCTCATCACCCAAACGACGAATACGTATGTACTGAGCACACATTCGAACGCCCTGATGGGACCATCAGATGACGTCTCCGTGACACATGTCTGGACCGAGGATGGCGTTACGAAGGGACGTCAGGTGTTGACGACTTCACACGGACTCCAAGCGCTGCGAGATCTTGGAGTCAGACCCAGCGATCTCCTCCAAGCGAACAGTGTGGTGTGGGTCGAAGGCCCAAGTGACCGCATCTACCTGAACCGCTGGCTATCCCTCCTGGCACCAGAACTCCGTGAGGGAATTGACTACTCCATCATGTTCTACGGTGGCAAGTTGCTCTCGCATTTAACGCTTGAACGTGATCAATCCCCCCCTGACGACGTGGATGAGGGACCGGACTGCGAAGACTTGATCGAGCTTCTTAGGATCAACCAGCACTCGGGCGTCATCATCGACAGCGACAAGGATAACGAGACAGATGATGTCAACGAGACCAAGAAGAGGATCTCCAGTGAATGCGAGGCCAACAGCATTCCGTGCTGGATAACGCGAGGGCGGGAGATCGAGAACTATGTTTCCCCTGCCAGCATCGTGCGAACCTATGCGCAGATCACCGAACAAGGCGAGCAGCAGCTTGAGTTCGGTGATTTCGACAGGCTGCAAGAGGTCCTTGAAGCAGCATACGGCGATGCCTGGGAGCCCAAATGGTCATACGCCCTACACAAGCCAGATCGCGCCCGTCAGATTGTGGGCAATACTGAAAAGCCCGATATTTCTCCAAAACTCAAACAAGACATTGCACCAATCATCGAGATGATCCGAGCGGCCAACGGCTAGGCCCCCAGGGGCAACCCCAGCCCCGCAGGGGCGGGTAGAGGTTAGCCCGGGGCGTCGGTCCGCCGAAGGCGGAACAAGCCCTGGGTACCAGTTCCAAATACCACAGAGCCCCGGAGGGGCGACAGAGGGATCCGCGCGCTTCTGTCACCCCTGCGGGGCTCATTCTGGTGGCGGCGCCCGTTCCGGGGGCTGACCCTTCGACAGGCTCAGGGCTGGCGCCCCCGGCTATTCTCTGTCGGCCCCTTGGGCCTCTCCCCCCGCCAGCAACCCCGCGGAGCATCCCGGTTCTTGGCTCCTTGTTCCCGGCTACCACTTTCCGGCTCCCGGTTCCCGGCGGCAGGTCCCTGTGGTAAACTGTTAGGGCTATGAGTGTCATCAAACTGCAAGTTGCGTTGGATTTCGTGGAGATGTCGCGGGCGATGGCCGTTGCTGAGGCGGCGGTTGCCGGCGGGGCGGACGTGATCGAGGCGGGCACGCCGCTGATCAAGTCCGAGGGCCTCGACGCCGTGCGGCAGCTGCGGGCGAGGTTCCCCGATACGCCCATCGTCGCGGACATGAAGACGATGGACGCCGGGCGGATCGAGGCCGAGGCCGCCGGCAAGGCCGGGGCGAGCATCGTCACCGTGCTCGGGGCCGCCGGCGAGACGACCATCCGCGAGTGCGTCGAGGCCGGCAAACACTACAACCTTCTGGTCGCCGTCGACCTGCTGGGCCTTTCCGACCCGGTCGCCTTCGCCGCCGGCGCCGCCGAGCTGGGCGTCGCCTGGCTGGACGTGCACTGCGCCATCGACGCCCAGATGCACGGCGACGATCCGCTGGCCCTGCTCAAGCAGGTCCGCGCAGCCACCGATCTGACGGTCGCCGTCGCCGGCGGGATCAACAGCGAGACCGCCGCCGCAGCCGCTGCAGCCGGGGCCGATGTCATCATCGTCGGCGGGGCTATCACCAAGGCCGTCGATCCCGAAGCGGCGACCAAAGACATCCGCAAAGCCATCGACAGCAAGAAGGCCGTCGCGTCCAAGCACTTCAAACGCGCGACCGGCGACGACATCCGCAAGGCCCTGGAGACTGTCTCCACGCCCAACATCTCCGATGGCGCCCACCGCCAGCCGTGCCTGCCCGGGCTCAAGACGCTTTGGCCCGGCGCCCGGGCCGTCGGGCCGGCCGTCACCGCTCGCACGCTGCCCGGCGACTGGGCCAAGCCCGTCCAGGCCATCGATGCCGCCGGCGAAGGCGACGTGCTGGTGATCGACGCCTGCGGTCAGCCGCCCGCGATCTGGGGCGAACTGGCCAGCGAAAGCGCCGCCAACAAGAAGCTGGCCGGCGTGGTCATCCACGGGGCCGTCCGCGACACGGGCGAGATCCGCAAGCTCAAGCTACCGGTCTGGTCGACGCACGTGACCAGCCACGCCGGCGACCCGCACGGGGCCGGCAGCATCAACGAGCCCATCACCATCGGCGGCCAGCGGATCTGCCCGGGCGATTGGATCGTCGCCGACGACGACGGTGTAATGGTCCTGCCGGCCGCCCGCGCCGTCGAAATGGCCAACCGCGCCGCCGACGTCCTGGAGGCTGAGAACCGCATCCGCGCCGAAATCCGCGACGGCAAGAGCACGCTGGCCCAGGTGGTGAACCTCAAACGCTGGGAGTCCGAGGGCGCCGGCGGAGCGATCGGGTAACGTCATGGCACGTGGCAGTCGAACCAAAGTCAAAGCCGCCGGCGCCGAGTTGCTGGGGCGCATCCAGCGGGTGATGGACAAAGCCGACTGGGTCGGCCTGCTGGAACTGGTGGAGATGCTCCGCGAGGCCCCGCGCGTCTTCGTGACCGGGGCCGGTCGATCGGGTCTGGTGGCCCGCAGCTTCGGCATGCGGCTGATGCACGCGGGTCTGACGGCCTACGTCCCCGGCGAGACGATCACGCCCGCTACCGGCCAGGGCGACCTGCTGGTAGCCGTCTCCACCACCGGCAGAACCGGCTACACCGGGTATCTGGTCGGGCGGGCCAAGCAGCTCGGCGCAACCGTCGTGGTCCTGACGGCCGAGCCCGACTCGCCTCTGGCCAAGACGGCCGACAAGGTCGTCGTCATCCCCGCCACTGATGAGGACATCGTCATCCGGGCAGCGGTCTTCGAGCACGCCGCCAGCCTATGCCTCGACGCCGTCTTCAACGTGCTGGCCGAAGACCTCAAGCTCGACCTCGAATCCTTCCGCCAACGCCACGCAAACTTAGAATAGTTTCTCTTCACCACAAAGAGCACAAAGGTCTCAAAGAGCAAGTGCTTGCTTTGTGCTCTTTGTGTGCTTTGTGGTAACCTTTTTTGTCTATGCAAGCGGGAGAGGCATCATGAGCAAAGAAGTCACATCAATGAACGAGAATGATGCACAGCCGGATTCGACCGGAAGACAGGCGACCCAAGCGCGGTGTCGCCGCATGCGCCGCGTGCTGGTGCTCCTTCTAATAATCTCTGTAGCCGCCAATGCGTTCTTTGGCTGGCAAGCCGTCCGCAGGATCCTTCGCGAGCCTTCCGGCGACGTGAGGCTACCGTACATGGGTAGTGGTCTCTCGGCGGTGAAGGTGTTCAACCCACCCAAGGGCCCGTTCGAAAAATACGCGCTAATCCTCGTTTCCGAGGACCAGCGCCTCCGATCGGAGCAGATCGTGAGACAGGAAGAGCTTGTAGGTATGCTCGGTGACCGACCAGAAGGTTATATCCCCGAGGAATTCTTGATCGTCTGGGCCGCCGGCAGATATCCCGAACTTCGCTTCTGGCTGACCATGCACACCAGCAATTTCGGCATGGACAGTCCCGTATCCCGGGCTGTACGTGTTGGCCCGGCCGGAAAGCTCAAGCCTGGCCAGGGGCTGTGGGGCTACGAGAGGGACGAGACGACGCGTTGGGTCGGCAACGAAATCGAACTGGGCAAGCTGACGTGGTTCACAGAAGACGATAACAAGCGAACAACGCGCATTGTCCTCCGCGCGTTGCGAGAGGGAGACCCCGTTCCCCCATTGGCCGAGATCCTCTACGTCGACACTCTGAGGACCGGCAGGTAAGCGCGCGTGTTTTAGGTGTATTGCAGATCCCGGTGTCTCTGAATTGATGTCATCGCCGCCGTGATGTTGTGTTCTCTGCGGGCCCTGTGGTAATCTGGTCGCGTCACTTTCGGGAGTTATTGCCATGAGCAAAGAAGTCACATACGAGCTGGGCGTGATCGGGGCTGGGAACATGGCCGAGGCGATCATCAAGGCCGAGCTGCATTCGGGTTTCCTTCAGCCGCACGAGATCGTGGTGGCCGACGTTCGTCAGGAGCGGCGCCAGAAGCTCGCCAGCGAGTTGGGCGTGGCCTGGGCCGCCGATAACCTCGTGCCCGCCCACTGCCCGCGGATCCTGCTGTCGGTCAAGCCTCAGAATATCGACGAGGTGCTGGCTGAGATCGCCGACCTGGTCGACGGCGACGCGCTGGTGATTTCGATCTGTGCGGGCGTGCCGACCAGCCACATCGATACGGGCCTGGGCGGCAAGGGCCACATCGTCCGCGTCATGCCCAACACGCCGATGCTGGTCGGGGCGGGCATGAGCGGGATCGCGGCCGGGCCGCGGGCGACCGACGACGACGTGCAGTGGACCGAGGAGCTCTTCGCCACCAGCGGCAAGACCGTGCCGGTGGATGAATGTCTGATGGACGCGGTGACGGCCGTCTCGGGCACGGGGCCGGCGTACTTCTTCTATCTGATCGAAGCCATGATCGACGCCGGCACGGCCGAGGGCCTCAGCTACGAGTTCGCCTATCAACTCGCCGTCCAGACCTGCGCGGGGGCAGCCAAGCTGCTGGCCGATACGGGCCGGCGGCCCGAAGACCTGCGGGCCCAGGTCACCAGCCCCAACGGCACGACCCAGCGGGCGATCGAAACCCTCGACGCCGCCAACACCAAGGACACCTGGGTCGCCGCCGTCCGCGCCGCCGCCCAACGCAGCCGCGAACTGGGCGACCAGCACGCCAAGTAGCGACAGAGGCACAGAGAAGAAGTTGCAGTTCCTACCGAGCTGAAAGGAAATGGTCCCATGCAACTAGACCCACAGCCGCCGCTCATAGGTCAATCCGTTCAGCCACTGGAGCCCGCGCAACAGTCCATGCTGTCGCCGCGTAAGCACTCCGGCGTGGGGATTGCATCCTTTGTCATCTCGTTGGTCGTACCCGTTGCCTTTGCCGGGCTGACCGTCGTGATCGCTGTTGTGGCAACGGAGGCCGGTGAGAACGTGAAAGACAAGATGCCCATTTTGGCTTCGGCAGGACTTGGCATGCTACTGGTACTGCTGGCCCCACTGGTTGGCCTGGGGATGGGGATTGCCGGATGCTGCCAGACCACCCGGAATCGAATCTTTGCGGTCCTTGGAACGGTCTTCAATGCGACGATAGTCCTCGGCATTGCTGCACTTATGGCTGCCCGTGAAGTATCGCACTGATCCGGTGAGCGGAAGTGGGCGCGCCGTGCTGACTTCTCAATCTGTGTTCACCCACCTGCCGGCAGGCAGGTCTGCGTTTATCCCTATTTCTTTCTCTGTGCCTCTGCGCCTCTGTGACAAGAATCATTTCGCCAGGAACGCCTCGAACGAGCCGCCGAAGATGGCGCGGATGTCGCGGGTTACTTCGTCGGGGGTGGGGCGCCAGCCGGCGGTGAAGAGGTCGGCGAACTTTTCCGCCAGGACGTTGGCGACGATTTCGCGCATGTGGGCCCATTTGTAGATGAGCTGATCCAGCACACGGGCGTCGCTGTGCTGGCAGGTGAAGGCTGTGCCCAGCATCTCCAGCCGCATGCGGGTCATCTCGTCGATGATGCTGGGGCTGTTGCAGAACCACCAGCAGCCTTCCACGTGCAGGTTGCCGAACTTGCGGGCCGCCACGCACAGCTCGTGCTGGTTGACGCGCGAGAGCATGGTGCAGATAAACTTCGCGTCGCCGTAGGTCGCGCACAGGTTGGCTGCCGCATCCACATCGGCGACTCCCACGCCGTCCCCGCCATCGCCCAGGGCGGGGTTCATGCGCTTCTTGACGCCCATCATCAGCGCGATCGGCAGGCTGCGTTCGATCGCGACGGGAATCAGCACGTCATCGAGGACCTTCGCGCTGTCGGAGTCGCTCGGGTAGCCGAAGTCCGGGCCCAGCGAGGCGGCCATGTAGACGGGCTCAATCCGGCTGACCCAATCGAGAATGAAGCGCTTCGCTTCCTTGCGGGCGGCGGGGTCGCACTTGGCGGTGGTCTTGTAGCCGGCCTGGCGCATGACCTTGGCGGCCGCGGGCCAGTTGACCAGCAGGTCGTCGATCCGCAGGGCGGTCTTGAGAGATACCGGGACGGGCAGGTCCTTGTCCCAGCAGGCGACCTCTTCCGGCTTGAAGGGGTTGTTGGTCATCACCGCGTAATCGAGGTTGGCGATCCCAAAAACCTTGGCCAGATAGTCGTCGACGTTTTGGGCGTCGACCCATTTTCGGATGCCGGCCAGGTCTCGCCCGGCGACATCGAGGCCGAGGACATTGAGCGTGGTGACAACCCCGCGGCAGGCCTCCGACAGCGCCCCATGTTTTAGGAAGACGTGCTCCCAGACCAAATCCGCCTGGGCGCGCTTCGGGAGCTTCCAGAACGCCTCGATCGTCAGGTCGCCCGGGTTCATGGTGAACAGCTCAGCCACCATGTAGTGGTATGTCAGCATCTCGTCGACGCCCCACAGCAGCAGCTTGCCGTGGGAGGGCGAAAACAGGTGCGTGTGAATATCGCTGATGGTCACGTCGGCCACTGCCTGGCGAACGGCCGAGTCGAGTGAGGCAAGGTCCTTCAATTGTGTCATCGTTGTCCTTCCTGGCGGGCCCTGGCGAGGGCGGCCGGCGTCTGCGAGGCGACATTATACACCAAACGCCGCCCGGTAAATGCTGTCTGGCGGTCCACGAGGCGTTAGAATACCGTGGCCATCCGGCGTATAATCATCGGGTTGCCGGGAATACCAAAAGCGATGAGTGAAACAACCTCAAAGACAACGCTGGCCGATCTTCTTGCGCCCCAGGCGGTCGCTCTCGAGGGCGACCTGGAGCGATGGTTGATCGAGCCCGGCACGCCCGACGAGCTGGCTGAGGCGATGCGATACTGTGTGCTGTGCGGCGGCAAGCGGCTTCGCCCGGCCCTGGTGCGGCTGGGCGCCCAGGCCGTTGGCGGTGACGCTGATGACGAGCTGGTCGCCCGCGCGGCGGTGGCGGTCGAGCTGATCCATTCGTACAGCCTTGTCCACGACGATCTGCCCGCGATCGACAACGATATCCTTCGCCGCGGCCTGCCGACGGCCCACGTGAAGTTCGGCGAGGCGATGGCCCTGCTGGTGGGCGATGCCCTGCTGACCCGGGCGTTCGGCCTGCTGACCGAGACGCACGACGTGCGCTCGCCCAACCTCGTGGCCGAGCTGGCCTCGGCAGCCGGAGCAGCCGGCATGGTGGCTGGGCAGATCGCCGACCTGGAGTTGTGCGACCTTCCGGCCGGTGCGGCGGGGCTGGCCTATGTCCACGACCGCAAGACCGCCGCCCTGATTCGCGCAGCCGTGCGCATGGGCGCGATCGCCGGCGGCACCGATCACGTCTCCCTGGCCGCACTGAGCGACTACGGCCTGCAGCTTGGGCTGGCCTTCCAGGCGGTCGACGACGTCCTTGACGCCACCGGCCAGGCCGAAACGATCGGCAAGACCCCCGGCAAGGACGCCCGCGCCGGCAAGCGATCGATCGTCGGCGAGCTGGGTCTCCAGCAGGCCCAGGCGGCCGCCCGCGACCTGTCCGCTCGCGCCGTCGAGATGTTGGCGCCTCTCGGTGAGGCCGCCGACACACTGCGACAGTTAGCCGCCCTCCTGGCCGAGCGCACGTACTAGAATCCACACGATGGCCTCGCGACTCCTCAACAGAATCACCAACCCGCATCAGCTCCAACGGCTGTCCATGGACGAGTTGGAGCTTCTGGCCGACGAGATCCGCCAGCAGATCGTGGAGGTCGTCTCGACCAACGGCGGACACCTGGCCAGCAATCTCGGCATCGCCGACCTGACCGTCGCGATGCACGTGGCGTTCGACTTCTCCCGCGACCGGCTGCTGTGGGATGTCGGCCACCAGTGCTACCCCCACAAGCTGCTCACCGGCCGGGGCGATCGATTCGACACGCTGCGAAAGGCCGGCGGCATCAGCGGCTTTCCCGCGCCGTCTGAGAGCGACTACGATCTGTTCGCTACCGGCCACGCCGGCACGGCGATCTCGACAGCCATCGGGTTGGCGCTGGGCGACCAGCGCCGCGGCGAAGGCAGCCGCAAGGTCGTCGCCGTCGTCGGCGATGCCAGCATCGTCAACGGGCTGTCGATGGAGGCCCTCAACCACGCGGCCATGCTCGACCGCCAGTTGCTGATCATCCTCAATGACAACTCCATGGCCATCGACCGCACCACCGGCGCGATGGCCCGCGCCCTGGACCGCCTGCGGCTGACGGAAACCTACAGCGACCTGAAGCACAGGACCGAATACCTTCTGCAGCACGTGCCGCTGGGCGAGGAGATCTTCGACGCCCTCAAGCACCTGCGCGCCGGTGTCCGCAGCGCCCTGCACGGCGGGCGGGCGCTGGAGGCGCTGGGCTTTCAGTACTTCGGCCCCTTCGACGGGCACGACCTGCGCGGGCTGATTCCCCTGCTCAAGCGTCTCAGCCGCCTGGAGCACCCCGTGCTGCTGCACGTGCACACCGAGAAAGGCCGCGGCTGCGAATACGCCGTCGAAGACCCCTGCCGCTTCCACAGCCCCTCGGCCCACAGCATCGAGGGCGGCAAGGTCGTCTTTCACGCCAAGCATCGCCCCACCTGGACGCAGGTGTTCGCCGAGGCCCTTACCCGCGCCGCCGGCGAGGATGACCGCATCGTGGCGATCACCGCCGCCATGCCTGACGGCACGGGGCTGGCGACATTTCGCGAAACGTTCCCCGAGCGCACGATCGATGTCGGCATCGGCGAGTCGCACGCCGTGGCGATGGCGGCCGGAATGGCCAAGGCGGGGCTCCGGCCGGTCGTCGCGATCTATTCCACCTTCATGCAGCGGGCGATGGACCAGGTCTTCGAGGAAGCCGCCCTGCAAACGTTACCCGTCGTGCTGTGCATGGACCGCGCGGGGCTGGTCGGCTCGGATGGGGCCGTCCACCACGGCTCGATGGATATCGCCCAGATGCGGGCCATGCCGGGCATGACGCTGATGGCCCCCGCCGATGAGGCCGAGATGGCCGCCGCGCTGACGCTCGCGCTGACGCTGGACGGCCCATCCGCCATCCGCTACCCGCGCGATGAGGCGCCCGAGCCGCTGACAGACGAGTGTCCGCCATTCGAACTGGGCAGGGCCCGCCCCGTCCGCGACGGCGACGACGGCCTGCTGCTCGCCTACGGCGTCATGGTCGAGCCCGCCCTGGCCGCCGCCGAGATCATGGCCCGCGAGGAGGGGCTGAACGTAGCCGTCGTCAACGCCCGCTTCGCCAAGCCGCTCGACACCGCCCTGATCCGCCAGTGGATCGCCACCGGCAAGCCCGTGGTCATCGTCGAGGACCACGCCATCACCGGCGGGTTCGGCTCGGCCGTGCTGGAACTGGCCGCCGCCGCCGGCCTGCCGGCAGCCAACGTCCGATTGATGGGCATCCCCGACCGCTTCATCCCCCACGCCGGCCGACTCGAACAACTCGTCGACGCCGGCCTCGACGCCACCCACATCGCCGTCGCCTTCAAAGAACTCTCCCACGTCGAGACGGAGTAGTCCTCATCCGTCACGGATTGCGTTGCCCCTCTTGACCACCCCCGTTGCAGCCTGCTAGGGTGCGGGTCTATCTCAACTAGGAGCGCATCATGCAACTGATCGACCTCGGCGGCCCCTGGACGGTCCGCCGCGCGGATAAGAAGAAGCGCATCGCAGCCACGGTGCCCGGCTGTGTGCATACGGACTTGCTGGCGGCGGGGAAGATTGATGACCCGTTCTGGCGCGACAACGAGACCGACCTGCAATGGATCGGCGAGGCTGACTGGGTTTATCGGCGCACGTTCGACGTGCCGCGAGGCGCGGTGGCGCGGGATCGCGTGCTGTTGGTCTGCGAGGGCCTCGACACGCTCGCGACCGTCACGCTCAACGGCAAGCGGGTCGCCAAGACCGACAACCAGCACCGCACCTATGAGTTCGACGTTAAGCGCCTGCTCAAGGCCGGGCGGAATACCATCGAGATCCGGTTTGATTCGGCCGTGTCCTACGTCCGCCGCGCCGACAAGAAGCGCCCCATGCCCAACTGGGGTGGCGGCGTGGTGACCACCGGCGCGTGGGCCCACCTCCGCAAGAGCGCGTGCAACTTCGGCTGGGACTGGGGGCCAATGCTCACCACCTGCGGCATCTGGCGCGACATCTACCTGGCCGCGTTCGACACCGCCCGCCTGGCTGACGTCCGCATCGAACAGACCCACGCCCGTGGGGGCGTGACGCTGGACGTCGCGGTTGCGTCTGAGACCGTCGCCAAGAAACGCGCCAAGCTCGCCGCCAACGTGGTGGTCACCTTCGGTGGGCGCGTGGTGGCCGAGGCGACGGCCCCGATCCGCAACGGCCGGGCGAAGCTGTCGCTGCCGATCGCCAAGCCCAAGCTCTGGTGGCCGGCGGGAATGGGCGAGCAACCCCTCTACGACGTGACGGTCGATCTGGTCGATGCCGACGGCGGCCTGGTCGATTCAGCCGACCGCCGCATTGGCCTGCGCGAACTGAAGCTGGTGCAGAAGACCGACCGCTGGGGCCGCAGCTTCCACTTCGAAGCCAACGGTCGGCCCTTCTTTGCCAAAGGCGCCAACTGGATCCCGGCCGATCCGTTCGTCACGCGCGTGACCGAGGCCGACTACCGCCGCCTGCTCGCCGACTCGGTCGCCGCCAACATGAACATGATCCGCATCTGGGGAGGCGGCATCTACGAATACGACGCCTTCTACGACCTCTGCGGCGAGATGGGGCTGGTGGTCTTTCAGGACTTCATGTTCGCCTGCTCGGCCTACCCGGGCTTTGACGAGGCGTTCCTGGATAACGTTCGCGCCGAGGTCGCCGACAACGTCCGCCGGCTGCGACACCACCCCTGCATCGGCCTGTGGTGCGGCAACAATGAGATCGAGGGCGGCCTGGTGGGCGATGACTGGTCCGAAGCCGGCATGGGCTGGGACGACTACAAGACGATCTTCGACGACGCGATCCCCAAGGTCGTCGGCAAGCTCGACAGCCGCGACTACATCCCCGGCAGCCCGCACACGCCCGGCCGTAACCGCAAGGAATACCACGACCCCACCACCGGCGACGCCCACCTGTGGATGGTCTGGCACGGCAACGAACCGTTCGAGTGGTACCACTCGTGCGTGCACCGCTTCGTCAGCGAGTTCGGTTTCCAGAGCTTCCCCGAGCCGCGAACCGTCCGCGCCTACACCGAAGCGGCCGATCGCAACGTCACCAGCCCCGTCATGGAGCACCACCAGCGAAGCGGCATCGGCAACAGCAAGATCATGACGACCATGCTCCAATGGTTCCGCCTTCCGAAGGACTTCGACGCGACGCTGCGGCTGAGCCAGATCCAGCAAGGCCTGGCCATCAAGACCGCCGTGGAGCACTGGCGGCGCCATGTGCCGCAAGCGATGGGCGCGCTGTACTGGCAACTCAACGACTGCTGGCCGGTGGCGAGCTGGGCCTCGCTCGATTATTTCGGCCGATGGAAGGCCCTGCACTACGCGGCCCGGCGCTTCTACGCCCCCGTCCTGGTCAGCGCTGTCGAGAAAGACGACACCGGCCTGGTCGAGGTCCACGTCACCAGCGAACTGCCCAAGGCCGCTTCGGCCAAGCTCGTTTGGCGGCTGACCACCGTCGACGGCCATGAACTGGCCCGCGACACGCGCCGCGTGAGTTGCCCCGCAGACGCCAGCGGTCGCGTCGAGCGCATCGACCTGTCCGACCCACTCGCCAAGCTCGGCCGAGAGAACCTGTTGCTGTGGTTGGAGCTTCACCTCCGCAGCGAGTGCGTCTCGGACAATCTCGTCATGTTCGCCAAACCCAAGCGCATGGACCTGCCCGACCCAGCCATCGCCACCACGGTCAAGTCGCTGAAAGGCGGGTGCTTCGAGATCACGCTCAAGGCCAAGCGCCCGGCCCTGTGGGCCCACCTGGATTCGACCGGGACGGAAGTGCTCTTTGGCGACAACTATTTTCACCTGTCGCCGGGCCGCCCGCGCACGGTGATCGCATCGCCGGTCAAACCAATGACCAAAGATCAACTCCGGCGCAAGTTGAAGGTCCGGAGTTTGGTCGATACGTTCTAGACGCATTGCGGATTGACCTGAGCCCAAGCGGAATCCGCAATCTGCAATCCTCAATCGACCAACATCGCGTCGCCGTAGGAGAAGAAGCGGTATCCCTGGCGGACGGCCTGGGCGTAGGCGTTGAGGATCATCTGCGTGCCGCCCGTCTCGCCCGGTGCGCAGAAGGCGGCCACCAGCATCACCAGCGTGCTGCGGGGTAGGTGGAAGTTGGTGATCAGCGCGTCGGTCGCGCGGAACTCGGCGGGCGGGTAAAGAAAGATGTCGGTCCAGCCGCTGGCGGGGCCGAACAGGTCCCCGCCGGCCGGCGCGTCGCGCGCAACGGTTTCCAGAACGCGGACGCTCGTCGTGCCGACGGCTACGATCCGCCGGCCCTGCCGACGGGCGGCGTTCAATCGCTCGGCGGCGGCGGCCGACAGCTCGTACCACTCGGCGTGCATCTGGTGGTCGGCCAGGCGACCGACCTTCACCGGCAGAAACGTCCCCAACCCCACGTGCAGCGTCAGTGTCAGCGTCTCCACGCCGCGGGCCGCCAGGGCATCGAAGACGGCCTGGGTGAAGTGCAGCCCGGCCGTCGGGGCGGCCACGGCTCCAGGCTGATCGGCATAGACGGTCTGGTAGCGCTGCCGGTCGTCGGTGTCGTTCGATGCGTCCGGGCGGCGGATGTAGGGAGGCAAAGGCGTGCGGCCCGCGCGGTCGAGCACATCCACCGCCGGGCAGGCCGGCTCGATCGTGATGCGCCAACAGCCCTCGCCGAGTTTCGCCGCAAGCGTCAATTCCACATCATCGCCGATCAGCTCCAGCCGTTCGCCCACGGTGCAGCGCCCGGCCCCCTTGAGCATGACGTCCCACTGCCCGGGGGCGGTCTCGCGCGTGAACAAGCCCTCGATCTTGCCGCCCGTCGCCCGCCTGCAGAAAAACCGCGCGGGGATGACGCGCGTGTCGTTGATCACCAGCAGGTCGTCCGGCCGGAGCAGGTGCGGCAGGTCGGAGAACGTCCGATGGGCCACCTCACCGGTCGCGCGGCGCAGCACCATCAGGCGCGAAGCGTCGCGGCTATCGAGCGGATGCTGGGCGATCAGCGACTGAGGCAGGTCGAAATCGAAATCGTCTGTCGCGGGGGGCATGGTCTGCTGGTCAGGGTCGTCGGGCCTATTTCGTCGAAGATCGTGCAAACACCCACAGGATTCCGACAATTATCTCGCAATTTCAACTCTAGTAACTATCTGCAGTTATCGTGATCTTCCACTGGTTATCCACATTTTTCCAACACATCGGCCCCCTTTTACGTCCGATAAGAAAAATGTCATGCAAGGCATCACTCAAAGCGACATTGTCGACAGGCTTTCTCGGATGCGTCGAGGCGACGTGATCGCCTACCTCGGTCGGTTGGAGTGCAAGTTCCCGCTGGACCTGACGCCGAAGTTTCTGGCGGCGATGAGCCTGGGGCGTCTTCGGCACGTCGCGTTCGCCGCCAGCCTGCACGCCCGCAACGGGGTCGAGGCCCTCGACCTATTCGTCCCGACCCACTGACGGGTCAGTCCGTCGGGCCCGGTGGCGCCTGGCCTGCGCTGGCCGCCACCGTATCCGCCCGCATGCCGATCACCGCAATGCCGAGTTCGTCGGCCAGGGCCAGCGCCTGCGGTTTGTCGATGATGAGCGTCTTGTCGGCCTCGAGGACCAGGCAGATGCTCTTGGCGTCTTTGAGTCGCCGCAGTGTCTCGACCCCGACGGTCGGCACGTCGAACCGCATGTCCTGATTCGGCCGGGCTACTTTGACCATCGTCCAGCCGCCCGTGCGGCATAGCCGGCCCGCGCGGCGGATCATCGCATCCGTGCCCTCTATCGCCTCGACGGCGATGATGTCGCATTCCTTGACGGCGAGGGATTGGCCGATGTCCAGGTCCGCGCTGGCCCGCGCAATATGCCACCCGAACGCCACGTCGCGCTCGGCGCGGGCGGGCACGGGTGTGCGGGTCATCAGTCCCTCATCGGCAAGATGTTCCTGACAGAATGTCACACTCGACACCAGTTCGATCCCTTCACTGGCCAATTCGTCGGCCACCGCCAGCAGCACGGCGTTGTCGCGCTTATCGTGGCGGACGGTCCCGTACCATACCCGAATCGCCCGCAGGTCGGGCACATTCCACAGCAGGCGAAACGGCAGGTACATTTTCCGCTTTTGCACGCCGCCCAGCATCATCACCTCGCGGACGCCGTGACGCTTGAACTTTCGAATCCATCTGTTCGGGCGAGCCACGCCCGCCCAGGCGAAGTCATCGGCGACCTCCTTGAGGGCCTTGTCCGCACTGCCCCGCAGCCCGACGACGACCATCGGCCTTCCGACCCGGTGGGCGCCCTCGATCGCCAGCATCGGCAGCCGCCCCCCCCCGGCGATCAGACCTATCGGTTCGCCGGTCACTTGTCGCCTCGGTCGCGGTCGCGGTGGAGCATGTTGTTGACCTGGCGCGTCAGCTTCTTGATGGCGGTGCGCATTTCCGGCAGCTTGCTGAACGTCGCATAGATGCGCCGCGCTCGGGCCACCGGGAAATGCGGGCTGCCCAGGACTTCCTCGCCGGGTTTCAGATCGCTGACCACCCCCGACTGGGCGCCGACCCGCGCGCCTTCGCCGATGGTGATATGCCCGACGGCCCCGCTCTGGGCGGCGAACACGGAATAGTCGCCCACCCTCGTCGACCCGGCGATGCCCGACTGGGCCACCAGCAGGCAGTGCTTGCCCACGTTGGCGCCGTGGCCGATCGTGATATTGTTGGAGAACTTCGTGCCCGCCCCGATCCGCGTCACGCCCATGGTGGCCCGGTCGATCGAGCAGCAGGCGCCGATCTCCACGTCGTCCTCGAGTTCGGCCCAGCCGGCGGCGGGGATTTTCTCGTGGCGCCCGTCATGGGTGGCGTAGCCGAACCCGTCCTGGCCGATCGAGCTGCCCGCGTGGACCGTGACGCGGTCGTGCAGGATGCTGTGGTCGTAGACGGCGACGTTGGCATGCAGGATGCAGTCGCGGCCGACCTTGGCTTTTTCGCCGATGTAGACGCCGGGGTAGAGTGTGGTGCCGTCACCGATTTCGGCGCCGCGCTCGATGGTCACGAACGGGCCGATGCGCACGTTGGCGGCCACCGACGCTTCCGGATGGATCGCCGCCCGCGCGTCGATGCCCTCGAACGCGGGCCGGCTGAAGCCGACCATTGTCACCATCGCCTCGCGGAAGGCGAAGTAGGGATCGTCGCAGCGGATGAGAGTCTCACCCGGCCCGTCGTAGTCGTCGGCCACGATCACGGCCGCCGCCTGGGTGTGCCCCATGAAGCGCCGATACTTGTCGTTGGCCAGGAAGGCGACCTCGTCAGCCCCGGCTGTCTCCAGCGGAGCGAGTCCGCGGATGACCACATCGCCGCCGCCGTCGACACGGCCGCCAATGCGTTCGGCAAGTTGTCCCAGCGTCATCTCGGCCATCGCAAGACCTTACGGAACATTCCACACACAAGCCTATGGGCGCGCCCGCAGCCCGTCAACGCCCTAGGCCGCCCAGCTTCATCATCGCGCCCCAGCCCCCCTTGGCGTAGAAACGGTGTCCACCGTTGCCGACCACCAGCTTGCAGGCGTTCGGCGCGCCGGCGGCGGCGTAAATTGTCTTCAGCCGGGCGAACTCGCGCCGCGTGGCGGCCAGGGGAAAGATCGGATCGGTCCTGCCGGCAACGATCACAACCGGCCTGGGGGCGAACAGCCCGAGCACCTCGGCCATCTCGGCGTGTTGCATCAGGCCGGGGATGAAATTGCACGGGCAATGCGGCATGGCCATGATCGAATCGGCGAACGTGCAGAAGTAGCACGATGGCATGGCCATCTTGAGTCGCCGCAAGATGGCGGCTGAAAACGTCGTGATCGTCCCGCCGCCGGAGTTGCCCATCACGCCGATTTTCCGCAGACGCACATCGTCGCGCGTGGCGAGGTAGTCGAGCCCGCGGTCCACGTCGAAGACCCGCTCGCCAATCAGCGTTCGGCCGAGCTGGAGGGCGTGGAAGGCGGCCTCCTTGTCGCCCCAGCTTTCGTGACCTTCGGGATAGACCAGCTTGCGCTCGCCGAAGCCTCGCTGCTCGATGCACAACGCCGCAATGCCGCGCTTGATGCACTGGATGCCAAAGTCGCGGTCGCCGGGCGGCCGAATGGGTTTGCGGTTGGTCTTGAAGTCCACTGCGATGGAGTTATGCATGCCGGTCGAGTGGCCCTGCACGCACACGAACCACTCGTAGGGCGGTTCGGCGCCGGCGGGCAGGCACACATAGGCCACCACGTCGGCTTTGGGCTCAGCCGTGAAGGCGATCTTCTCGATCGTGCCGAACTTGCCCTTGCGCTTCCACAGCGACCGGACGTTCAACCCGCAGCGATCGTCGCCGTGAGGAAGCTCGCCCCAGCCCATCAGCGTCTTGAGCTTGGCCCGCAGCCTCCGCTGCCAGGCGGACAGCGCGGCGCGGCTCTTGCCGTCGACGCTGGGACGAAAGCCCATCGCCCGCTTGCCCGTGACCATCATGTGGTCGTGCAATATCTGCGGCGTCAGATCGAACGGACTTGGTTTGTATGCCATCTCGTTACTCCCAAGCTTGGCCGCCTTAGAGGCCGCCCACCTTGAACATGGCCTTCCATCCCTGCTCGGCGAAGAACTGGTGCTCGCCGTCGCCGACGACCAGCTTGCAGTTGTCGGGGGCGCCGGCGGCCTTGTAGATTCCCTGCAAACGGCGGAACTCGCTTCGCACGCCGCGGATGGGGAAGATCGGATCGTCCTTTCCGGTGACGACCACGACCGGCTTGGGCGCGAACAGGCCCAGCACGTCGGCCATCTCCGCGACCGTCAGCAGGCCGGGCACGTAATTGCAGCCGCAATGCGGCATGGCCATGATCGAATCCTTGAACGTGCAGAAGTAGCCGGCGGGCATGGACATTTTCAGCCGCGACAGAAGAGCCGACGCAAAGGTCGTGATCGTCCCCCCGCCCGACAGGCCCATCAGCCCCAGTGTGTTCATGCGGACGTCTTTTCGCGTGGCGAGCAGGTCGATGCCGCGGTCGACGTCGAAAACGCGCTCGCCGATCAGCGTCCGCCCAAGCTGCAGCGCGTGTGTGGCGGCGCCCGAGCACGAGCCGGTGAGTTTCGGGTACTTCGGATAGTTCAGCCACCGCTCGCCGAACGCCCGCTGCTCGATGCACAGCGCCGCGATGCCGCGCTCCATGCAGCCGATGGCAAAGTCCTGCTCGCCCTCGACCTTGATCCGCCGCGTGTTGGTCTTGAAGTCCACGGCGATGGAGTTGTGCACGCCGGTGGAATGCCCCTGCACGCAGATGAACCAGTTGTAGGGGGGCTTGCCCTTGGCGGGCAGGCAGATGTAGCCCGGCACGTCGGACTTCGGCTCGGCGGTGAAGACGATCTTCTCGATCGTGCCGAGTTTCGTCTGGCGTTTCCACAGGGAGCGGACCTTAAGCGGGCAGCGGTCCTTGCCCCGAGGGAGATTGTCCCAACCCAGCATCATCTTGAGCTTGCCCCGCAGCTTCCGTTGCCAGGCGGCGACATGCTTCTTGGTCCGCCCGCGGAAGCTCATCGCCGGCGGCTTGGTCGCCATCAGGTGACGATGCAATTCGAGGGTCGACAGATGCAGCGTCGGTTTGGTCTTGGCCATCTCCGTTACTCCTTGCTGGTTGCGCGGAATCCTATGCGTCGGTCAGTTGCCCGTCTCGCAGGTGCAGAACGCGGTCGGCCGACTCGGCCAGCGCCACGTCGTGGGTCACCATCACAATTGTCTGCCCGGCGTCCGTGTGGAAACGTTTGAGCACGTCCATGATCTGGCTGCCGGTCTTGCTGTCGAGGTTGCCGGTCGGCTCGTCGGCCAGGAGGATCTTCGGTTGGTTCATCAGGGCGCGGGCGATGGCCACGCGCTGGCGTTCGCCACCGGACAGTTCGCTTGGCCGATGCCTCAGCCGCTCGCCCAGGCCCAGACCGTCGAGGATCTCGGCCGCCCGCGCGCGCCGCTCGGTGCGCCGCTTCGGCCAGGCGAGGATCGACGTATCGACCTGGGCGGGCAGGAGGACATTCTCCATCACCTTCAGTTCCCCCAGCAGGTGGTAGAACTGAAAAACAAACCCCACGTCCTCGCACCGCAACCGGTTGCGTCGCCCGGCCGACAGCTTGTCGGTCTTGACGCCGTCGAGGACGACGCGCCCCTTGTCCGGGCGGTCCAGCAGGCCCACCAGGTGAAGCAGCGTGCTCTTGCCGCTGCCGGAGGCCCCGACAATGGCGACGAACTCGCCGGCAGCCACCCGAAAACTGACGCCCCGAAGCACCTGCAGCGTCGTCTTGCCAAGCCGGTACGACTTGTGCAGCTCGTGGGTCTGGATGGCCGGTTTACTCATAGCGCAGGGCCTCCACCGGCTCCATGCGGGCGGCCCGAATCGCCGGCGCCAGCGCGCCCACCACGGCCGCGACAATCGCCCCGCCCACCACCAGCGACACCACCGACACGTCGATCTCGTTGGGGATGCGGTCGAAGAAGAAACTCTCGCGCGACCAGACGCGAAAGCCCAGCCAATTGTAAAGAGCATCGTGGACCGCATTGATATTGTGGATGAACAGGCAGCCGCCGATCGCGCCGACGATCGCGCCGACAAGCCCGATGACGGCCCCGAAGGCCAGAAAGATCGCCGCCACCCCGTTGCCGGATGCGCCCAGCGATTTGAGCACGCCGATGTCGCGGGTCTTTTGCGCCACGACCATGTAGAAGATCACGAACACCAGCAGCACCGACACCAGCGACAGGATGCCGAACATGATCATCACCAGCATCCGTTGCGATTCGATGGAGCTGACCAGCTTGTCCTGTTTCTCGCGCCACGTCAGCACGTTGATGTTCTTGGCTTGGGCGGGCTCGTAGAAATCGGCCACCACGCGGCGGACCTCGTCGCGAACGGCGCGGACGGCCCGCCAGTCGGCAAACGCCTCGTCGACCTTCACGTGGACCATGCTGCAGAGGGCCGGGGCGACCGTGCCGTCGGCCCGCGGGACGGGCCCCATGTTGTTGAGCCGCTGCAGCGCGTCGAACGGCACGTAGACCGTTTGCGAATCGAAGCTGTACACATCCGTCGAGCAGTCATCGACGATGGTGAACCGCTGAATGTTGGGCGACATATCCGTCAGCGTGTGCCGGCCCAGCGGAAAGACATAGAGCGTGACCTTGTTGCCCGGCCCGAGCACGCGAACGGTCTCGCCCTGGTCGGTCCGAAAGCCCATCCCCTCCATGCCCAGCCCGAGGATGACGTGGTTGGGCCACGGCTCGACGGTCCTCATCTCCAGTTCCTGGATGCGCGCTTCGAGATAGGGCGAATCACGCCCCTCAGCGTCGGCGGCGGCCAGTTGGGCCTCAAGCTCCGCCAGCAGCTTGGCGTTGGTGTCGGCGTTTTCGAGGTTGGCCCAGCCCTTGAGGAGAAAGCTCCTGGCCGTCTCCAGCCGATCCACGAGCGTCTGCTTGTCGGCCGGGAGGTCGGCGAAATTTCGGCCGGCCTTTTCGCGCTCGATGATGGCCGTGACCAACTCGCGATGCTCGGCCGCCCGCTTCTGCATGTCTTTATGTGGCGGGCTGAAGGTCGGCTCGGGCCAGTCTCTCTGGACGAACAGGCCCTGCTCGAAGTTGGAGACCTTCGCGCGGTCGGGCAGGCGGATGCCGGCGATCTGAACGGTCTGGCGATAGTGGTCCTGGCCCGGCACGCGCAGGATGCCGTAGCTGAGAATAAACGGCGACGCGTGTTGGACGGCGTCGACCTCGGCGACGACGCGCTCGGCGAGCTTGTCGTAGAACTTCAACCCCCGCAGGCCGTTGGGTTCGATGATGATATCGCCGTGGAGGCCCTTGGCGGCCTTTTCGACCTTGTGGAGAAAGCCGTTCATCACGCTGACGGCGACCAGCATCATGAACACGCACAGGGCCACCCCCGCCGCGGCCAGGTAGGCCAGCCGCTGGCGTCGCAAGTATCGAAGGCAGAGCAGCAGCTTGTACATCGCCGCGATTTATCCTTTCGCCCGCTCGGGCCGAAGCATCGGAAACAGAATGACGTCGCGGATGCTCGTGCGGTCGGTCAGCAGCATCACGACGCGGTCGATACCGATACCCAGCCCCCCCGCCGGCGGCATGCCGTGGCGGAGTGAGGCGATGAAATCCTCGTCCATCACCCGCATCGTTTCGTCGGCGTCCTCGCCGCGGAGTTGGCCGCCGAGATTGTCTTCCTGGACGGCGGGGTCGTTCAGCTCGGTGTAGGCGTTGGCGATCTCCATGCCCGCGATGTAAAGCTCGAACCGCAGGGCGATGCTCGGATCGTCCGCCTTGCGCCGCGTCAGCGGGCACAGGGCCGCGGGGTAATCGACCACAAACACCGGTGTATCCAGCGCAGCCAGCTTCGCCTCGACGACGGTCTCGAAGATCTCATGCACGACGACGGCGTCGTCCTTGCCGGCCTCCTCGACACCCACATCGCGCGCCTTGGCCCGCACGGCGTCGGCGTCGGCTATATCCACACCGGCGTGCTCGGCCATCAGATCGGCATAGGTCTTCCGCGGCCAGGGCCGTGTGTAATCGATCGTCCGATCTCCGAAGGGCAACTGCAGCGACCCGGCGACCTGCTCGCCCGCCGTGGCGATCAGCTCTTCGGTGATCTCCATCATCACGTTGTAGTCGGCGTAGGCCTGGTAAAGCTCCAGCATCGTGAACTCGGGGTTGTGGCGGGTGGACAGGCCTTCGTTGCGGAAGTTGCGGTTGATCTCGAAGACCTTCTCCATCCCGCCCACGAGCAGCCGCTTGAGGAACAGCTCGGGGCTGATCCGCAGGAACTGGTCGCAGTCCAGGGCGTTGTGATGGGTCACGAACGGCTTGGCCGCCGCCCCGCCGTAGATCGCCTGCAGCATGGGCGTTTCGACTTCGATAAAGCCGCGCCCCCTAAGCGCGCCACGGATGTGCTCGATGATGGCGATGCGCTTCTGGAAGACCTCCATCGACTCGGGGTTGGCCATCAGATCCAGGTAGCGCTGGCGGTAGCGGGTCTCGGTGTCGACCAGGCCGTGAAACTTCTCCGGCATGGGGTTGAGGCTCTTGCACAGCAGCGTCAGCTTGTCGGCCCAGACGGTGATCTCGCCGGTTTTGGTCCGCTCGAGCCGACCGGCCACGGCGATGATGTCGCCGAGGTCCAGCAGCGTAGCCAGCTGCCAGGTCGTCTCGTCCAGGTCGTTCTTTCGCATGGCGATCTGCATCTGCCCGGACTGATCGCGCAGATGGGCGAACATCATCTTGCCCATTTTTCGGCGCAGGATCAGCCGCCCGGCGATGTCGGCGGTCTGGCCTTCGGCGTCATCCCCAAAGCGGGCCAGCACGTCGGCGATCGGCTCGGCGGTGTCGTATCGCCCGCCATAGGGGTCGACGCCGAGCTGGCGGACCTGCTCGAGCTTCTTGAGTCTGTCTTCCTGGACCTTTTCCAGCATGCGATTCCTCGAAGCGCGGGCCGCTGGCCCCGGAGGCGGGGCGGGGGTCCGTGCTACACAAAAAGCGGCATTTCGCGCGGGTTCAAAAGGAGCATCATCGACGGCCGATGTGGGCAAGTCAAGGCCGGCCCCCAGCCCCTCAGGCGAGGGGGGCCTCGGCCTGAAGGATGTCCTGGGCGGCCGTGCCGATCAGGGGCAACCCGTCGTCGGAAGCCTTTTGCATGATGTGCCGCCACGCCTCGCCGATGAGCATGTTGGGCACCATGACTTCCAGCGACCATAGCCCCGTCGAGCCGGTTCGCATGGCGATGTAGCGGGCGATCATCATCATGCCCATGCGTGCAGCCCGACGCGGGAGGGCGGAGACCTTCTCGGGCAGGAAGGCGTCGAGAAGTTCCGGGGCCCCCGGGCCGGCCACCGTCAGCATAGACGTCTTGAACGTCTGGTCGTCGACCTTGGCGCCCAGCGAGTCGGCCGGCGAGCTGAACCGCACCACGACGGCCTCGCGCGCAGCGGCGTTGGATGTGAAAACCCAAAACGGCTCCAGCCGCAGGAGAAAGCCCGTGTCGATTACGCCGCCGGCCTCGTCGCGGATATCGGTCAGCAAGGCCGTGTCATCCTCCTGCCGCGCGACGTCGGCCGTGCAGACCTGCTCGAGCAGATCCAGCGCGCCGTCGCCCTGGATGCGAATCCGACCCAGGTGTGAGCGATCGAACACGCCCACCCGCGCGCGGACGGCGGCGACTTCGGCGTCGACATCGCCGTAGGTCTCCGGCAGCCACCAGCCGTCGCGGATGGCCATCGTCGCCCCAGCTTGCACATGCCCGTCATGCAACGCCAATTTGTGAGCGTCGTCCGACATGCCATCAGCCTAACCGCTAAGCGAGTGCATGTGCACGCGCAATTCGCGCCGCAAGACCCCATGGACAGATCGCCGCTCGGCATCGCCGCCAGCCGAGGGGGATGAAACCCCCGGGCCCACCCACTCAAACACTGATAGAGGCAGGATTTTGTGCGGTTTCCGGCTGAAATTCTGGCAAAGATAGTATAATGCCGATAGGTTGAATGCCTGATAATGCCTGATTGTAGTTAACACTGGCCGCGTTAGAGAACGATCCTGTAAAAGGAGAGCATAATGCCCGAGTTTCCGCGCACGATGGTCGAAGACCTGTCCCTGCCCCGCATGCTGATCGGGACGAACTGGTTCCTGGGCTTTTCGCATCAGAGCCCCTCGCGAGACAAGTTGATCAGCGACCGGTCGGTCTCCCAGATTGCCGACGTGTTGGCGGTCTTCCTCGAGCACGGCATCGATGCGATTGTGGGCTTCATCGCCAACGACCGGATGTACGAGGCCGTCCAGGATGCCCAGCAGCGCACGGGCAGGAAGATGATCATCATCTCCACGCCCGGCATCGACGTCAACGAAAGCCCCGAGGCCGACGCGAAGAACGCCGAGATCTTCGACCTGGAGGCCAAGCGCGGCTCGTCGCTGGTTATGCCCCACACCTCCAGCACCGACACGATGCTGGACAAGCGCGCCCGCGTGATCCGCGGCATGGACAAGATTTGCGCCATGATCCGCGAGCGCGACATGATCCCGGGCCTGTCGACCCACGAGCCGGAGAGCATTGTCTTCGCCGACGAAACCAAGCTCGATGTGGGCACGTATATCTCGATCTACAATGCGGCCGGGTTCATGATGCCGATCGAGATCGACTGGGTCAACCACATCATCCGCAACGCCAAGAATCCCGTGATCACGATCAAGCCCTTCGCAGCCGGCCGGCTGCATCCATTTGTTGGGTTGGCGTTCTCGTGGGCGACGCTGCGGCCGCAGGACATGATCACCGTCGGCACGATGACGCCCGACGAGGCTAAGGAACTCATCGAGATTTCCTATTCGCTGTTCGAGAACCGCCAGGCCAACGTCGAATTGCAGGTCACCCGCAGCAAGCAAACGCTCGTCAAGCAGGACTAGCGGCTAACGCCGAACGGCGAATGCTGAATGCTGAATGCTGAATCGGCTGCGCCTTGCCGGAAAACGGTCGGGCGCGGCCTTTCTTTTGCTGTCCTAATTCACCATTCAGCATTTATCATTCAGCATTCCCATGAAGACCCAAGCTCTCACAGACCGGCAGATCCATCGTATCGATGAGACCTCTCGCGAGATCCTCCAGCGCGTGGGCGTGCACGTGCCGCACGAGGAGATGTTGTCGCGTTTCGTCGAGGCCGGGGCGGCCGTCGATCGTGACACGCAGATTGTTCGCATTCCGCCGGAGTTGATCGACCGGTCGTTGGCGTCGGCCGGCAAGCGGTTCACGATCTATGGCCGCGACGTCGACAAGACCGCCGAGTTCGGCGCCGGCAAGCGCAACTACAACTCGATCGCCGGCGAGGCGATGTGGGTGGACACGCCCGGCGGCCAGCGGCGTTACGCCACGCTCGCCGACGTTATGACCGCCTGCCGGGTCGGCGAGGCGCTGGACCACATCAACATCGTCGGCGCGATGACCGATCCGCAGGAGTTGCCGCCGGCGTATCGCTGCGTGGCCGTCATGGCCGAAATGATCCGCCATACGACCAAGCCCATCCACTTCTGGCTGCACGACCGCGCATCCGCCCGCTACCTGGTCGAGATGACAATCGCGCTTCGCGGCGACGAGCGGGCGGCGGAGCAATATCCGATCTTCTATCCGTTCCTCGAGCCCATCAGCCCGCTGCGGTTCCCGCTGGACGGCATCGATCTGCTGTTCGAGACGGCGCGGCTGAACCTGCCCGTGCCCATCGGCCCGATGGCGCAGATGGGCCTCAGCGCCCCGGCCACGCTGGCCGGCACGATGGCGCTCGAGAACGCCGAGATCCTGGCCGGCGTCTGCATCACGCAACTGATCCGCGAGGGCATGGGCGTCTGCTACGGGGGCATCTGTCACGCGTTCGACATGCAGACGACGCAACTGATCTTCGCCGGGCCCGAGCAGGCGATCTTCGGCGTGGCCATGACGCAGATGGGCAAGCACTACGGCCTGCCCGTCTACGTCAACGTCGGCCTGACCGATTCCAAGCGACCCGACGGCCAGGCGGGCCTCGAGGCCGGCGCGACGCTGATGCTGGCCGCGGCGGCCGGGGCCGATGTCTTCGGGCACATGGGCATCTCCGGCGTCGACCAGGCCACCAGCCTGGAGATGCTGATCTTCCAGGACGAGGTGATCGCCTACGTCGAGTCGGCCTTGCGCGAGATCGATTTCTCCGACGAGGCATTCGGCCTCTCCGAGATCGTCGACGCGGGCCCGGGCGGGACGTTCATCGACCGCATGCACACGGCCGAGCACTTCCGCAAGGAGCTGTGGTTCCCCAAACTGCTCGACCGCCAGTTCTACCAGGTCTGGGCCGACGGCGGCGCAACCGACACCGAACATCGCTGCCGCCAACGCCGCGACGACCTCCTAGCCGCTCCCGAAGCCAACCCCATCCCCCCCGACCTCGACCGCGCCATCACCGAGATCGTGGCCGCCGCCGGTCGGGAGCTGGGGTAAGAGTCTGCGCCAAACACTCCGAAGGGCTCGGGAGATCCATGTGAAGTGAAGTTCACACGCGCCTTTGGGATGCGATGAAGGCGAAGAACGTTGTGGATCTCTTCACATTCGGGCCTGCCATTCCCCTTCTTCGTTGTAGCTGGTGCTGCCAGGTAGGCCACAGGCGTTGCAGACACCATCAAATAAGGGACGAAGAGTTCGAGGGACGTCACAAGAAAAATCTTCAACGATTACGTCGGGTAGCGTGACGATGTCGCGATCTATCGGATGATCATCCCTGTACCCTCCGGCGCGGCCCATTCCTTTTGCGCCCACGATGGCTCCCATGACGAAGGCTGGCAACTGGACCTCCAGGGCTTCAAGCGAAGCCAGATACTGTTTCACGGCTTCCACCGTGTACCGTTCGAAGAGAGGGATGGAAAGCATACGACCATGCTGTGTGTCTACAAATACGGCAGACGATGCGCTTTCGATCACCCCACTCCTATGTAACTGGCAATACCCTGAGCGCAACTGCTGGCCGCCCCTTCCCTGATAGTAGACCAGATACCCGTCGATGTTGTACCGACGATCCCCACCGTCGAATCCTAACGGTGGCAGACGCACGTCGCGTGGACTGAAGTTCTGCATGTTGATAAACGACGTTTCGGAGCAGGCGCTCAGCGGGTAGATGATCAACAGGGCCAACGGCTCAGAGGGAAGCGCAATGGGGGACTGGATGTTAGACCCCAAGAGACTTGCCGCGCGTTCGTCGCGAAACTGTCGAAGTCGCCTTGATGTTTCGCCCCGGACGAGAAAGGCATCATTGAGTTGTCGATAATCCATGGGGTCCTTTCCACTGCTCGTTCGAACGTAGAACGACAACTTCTTTCCGGTCACCATGTGCGGCGCACTCCAACTCCGCGGTATGTGTAGGACCAGTACTGGCCCGTTTTGAAGGTCCCAGATGACTTTCATCTCGGGGGAGGCCAATCGAGGGACGATACGGTCTCGAATCAGGTTCTTCAGGCGTTCCTTCTCTTGGTCAACATCAATACTACCAAGTCCGAGAGGCGGAATCGGAACCCCCTGATGTTCAGGTACTCCGAAGAGAATGTGCCCGCCATCAGTGTTGGCGAAAGCGCAGATTTCAGCCAGGCACTTGAAGTCACTGTCCCCCTTGCTCGTCGGCAAGTCTCGCTTGTACTCGATGTAGCGGCTTTCTATGACTTTGTTAGTCACCAAGCCTTCGATATCTTGTTTGGTTATGCTAGCAATCGGCGTCGTGATCATCTATAGCCCCTAAGTTTTTCATGTGCTCGCGCATTATAGTCGACTGGCCTGGACAGCACAGGGAGCAACCCCAAAGAAGCATCCCCTCATCCTGTCAATCCCACAATCCTGCTCCTGTTTCTTATGGGCCGAACGTTCCCTGGGGATAGCCTGCGCACTGCAGACTGGCCCCGTGCGTGGCAGAAGGGGTTGGGTTTTCTTGTGACTGGGGGTCAGAGTAACTAGAATTAAGTGGACCTATAGGCCGCCGGCTCCGATCGTCGGCGGATGGGGCTGCGCACAGGCGCGAGGCCCTGTCGGCTGCGACGGCGGGCGGTGTGATATGATGAAAGGGTGCGTCATGCGCAAACTTGGAATATTTGTCGCGATCTTGTTGCTGGCGGCGGTGGTGCTGACAGTGAACCGGCCGGCTTCGGCGGCGGCGGGGTGGTTGACGTCCTACGACGACGCTGTGGCCCAGGCCGAGGCGACCGGCAAGCCGATCCTGGCGGACTTCACCGGCAGCGACTGGTGCGGGTGGTGCAAAAAACTCGACAAGGAAGTCTTCTCCACCAGCGCGTTCAAGGAGTGGGCGGGCGAGAACGTCATCCTGCTGGTCCTGGACTTCCCCAGATCCAAAGTCCTGCCCGCCAAGCTCAAGAAGCAGAACCAGAAACTCCGGAAGAAGTACGGCGTCACGGGCTATCCGACGATTCTGTTCCTCGACGAAAAGGGCGGCGTGATCGGCAAGAGCGGCTACCGTCGCGGCGGCGCCGAGGCATGGATTGTCAATGCCCAGAACATCATCGACCAGCGCCCCGTCGATGAAACCAAGCCGCGCCTGATGAGCAGCTTGGATGCCGCCGGCAAGGCCGCCAAGGAGACCAAGCGCCCCGTGCTGATCGTGGCGACCGACTCGGCCGACAAAGCCAAGACCGTCAAGGAAGGCCTCTTCGCTGACGCCGATTTCATCAAGCTGACCCACACTCGCCTAGTCGCGGTGCATATGGATATCTCCGACACCGACGACGCCGAGGCCAAGAGGTTCGCCAAGGTCGTCAGCAAGCTCCACGTCGACAAGGAAAGTCGTGTCCTGCTGGTCAGCCGCAACGGCAAGAAGCTGCTGATGCAGGCCACCGGCGACGAGGAGACCGGCAAGCTGCTGGCCAGCCTGCAAGAGTCCCTGCCCGAGCTGACCTACGACGGCAAGTGGACCGAAGACTACGAGCAGGCCAAGGCCCTGGCGGCGGCGCTGGAGTTGCCGATGCTGCTGGACTTTTCCGGCAGCGACTGGTGCCCGCCCTGCATCAAGATGGAAAAGGACGTCTTCTCGAAGAAGGCGTTTCACAAATACGCAGCCAAGAATCTCGTGCTGGTGCTGGTCGACTTCCCCCGCCGCAAGCCCCAATCGGCCCAGCGGAAACAGCGGAACCAGGCCCTGGCCCAGAAGTACGGCGTGCGGGCGTATCCGACGATGATCGTCGTCGACGCCGAGGGCAAGGAGCTGGGGAAAATGATAGGCTACGTCGCCGGCGGGACGACGGGCTTCATCAGCAAGGTCAAGGGCTTCGTGGCGGCGGCGAAATAGACGGCGACATCCGGCCGGCGGCGGAAGGCACTGGGGCGGCGCGCCTGTAGGCGCGAAGGGGGGGCCGTGGAATGTCGCCCGAAAGTGCGGGCCGTCCGCAGGCCTGAGGATCCGAAGATGAAGACTTTCGCCGTAGTGGGAGTGATCGCAGTCGTGGCGGTTGCCCTGTTGGTGGGGGGGCAGTGGCTGTGGTCCACCAGCCGAGGCACCCAACCTCAGAGAGCGTTCTTCAAAGCTGTCGGATCGGGCGATCCGGACAAGGTGCTGGCCCTGCTGACCGCCGAAGCGCGGGACGACATCGACCGACCGGTCCTGGCCGCCTGGATGGCGGCAATCCAGACGCGCCTGGGGAAATTCATCGATGTCAGCGCGGACGGTCTTCTTGTCAAGCGCACCGATGTCAACGGTTCCCAGCGGATCGACACCCGGGCGAACGTGAACTTCGAGAAGGGCGCTGCCCGATCGCACGTGGTCTTTCGCGACGGCAAGATCGACAGCTTCGAGGTCACCAGCGAACGACTTGGCAACGATTGGTTCACCGGCTTGGCCGACACGCAGCTCTACCGTCAGCGGGGCCAGCAACTGCTGACGTATCTATTGAAGGATCGCCCCGGCGATGCCTATGTGATGATGCACCCGAACCTGCAGCGCAATTTGCCGATAGACCAACTTGGGCTGATGATCGCCGCAACCATCGGTCAAAGAGGACGGCTCAAATCGGTCAGCTATGCGAAAGAAATATTTTCAGCCGACAAAGATGGGCCGTCCCTAACGGTTTACTATTCAGTCGCTTGCGAGAATAACACGCGTCAGGGGTACGTGCAATTTCGTTTCGCCAATCTGAAGGGACACGTGGTCCGTTTTGACACCGGCTAGAATCGGGCCGCCTAACAGCCACCCCCCGGTGACTCAGGCCTCCGCCGAGCCCGTTGCGGGGTACGCGTCGACGGGGTAGCCCTGGGCGTCGGTCGGCTGATTCTCTGTCGCCCACGTCTGGCACGCCCGCGAGAACTTCCTCCGCCACGCGTCGAACTGCTCCCGCGTGATGCCCTCTCGCTGACAGATATCGGCCACCGACTCAAAGCCGCATACGCCACGAAGTACAATGCAGAGCACCTGATTGGGCGTCCACTTCTTCGTGCCGTCGGCCAGTGTCTGTCCCCCGGCAAGACCCGCCGGGCCGACAATGTCTGCTTCTAGATCGGATACATCGGGGTTGTTTGTGCTGATGTAGTCCATAGGCTCTCTCTCCGGTGCGCCTCCCTACGCGACGTGTTCCCGCGCTTCGACTTAGATATGCATTCTCAGCGGGATACCGGATTCCACAACTAGTAAGATGTGTTCTGTTGTCCTACCCTATTGTAAGTGCGAGCGCCAAGTAAGACAACCAGGAAGTCATCTTGAGAAGTAGGTTTTTTCGTAATTCTCTTACATTGTGGGGTCTTCGCGGCCAATTTCTGCAAGAAACTATTTAACAAAAACTAACATCGCAAAGGGGTAGCGGTCCACTCGGCCGCCATGCCGAAGCCAGCCGCTCGTTGGCCCATGCCCAGATGTCCCTGGGCGGCTCGGCCCGGATCAGGCCAAAGGCCTCCCGCAGACGGGGCGCCAGTTGGTCCCGAGCCCGGCGCAGTTTACCGGTCGCCACGGCCCCCCTCTGGCGGGCGCACCGCCAGCAGATCTCCACGAAGTTTCCATGCCACACGTCGTATTGCCCGCGCGTGATGCCGTGCGCCCGGCAGGCCGCGTCGGCCGACATGCGGCCGCACAGCACGCCCAGGACAATCTCCACAACCTGCTCGGCGCTGTGGCCGGCCAGGTCGATGGGCCCGGCCCCATAGTACGCCGGCTCGGGCGCCGGCGGAGGCGGACCGAGGGGGCCCATATGTCGGTGTGGCGTCTCGTGCATTGCCTCTCTCTGCGCACAAAGATGTGTGTGCGGGCAGCTAGGCTCTGATGCCGTGTATCGGCGAGCGGGCGGCGATTCCTTGAATCCGTTCGCCCGTTGCGGTCGCGGCTTGCGATGGGAGTTTGATTCGCGCCCGCCCGGCCGCTAAGGTGGTATGGACCGGGCCCAACATCGGCCGGCGGAAAGGGCCAGACCCATGTCACTAGCTGCAAGCGTCGAGGGCCGAATCAGTGAGTTCATCCGCAAGGACTTCACCCCGCACTTCGGCAAGCGCGGCGGGCAGTTCGGCACCAACGGGATGTGGCGGCGGGCGGGCGAGCTCGGCAGCGAACTGTGGCTGGATACCGGCAACATCACCGACATCCGCCACCTCTACACCGATGAGTTCACCGCCCTGACGACCAACAACACGCTGCTGAACAAGGAAATCCAGGCCGGCGCCTACGACGCGCTCGTACCCGAGGCTGCCGCGGCGCTCAAAGGCGCCAAGCTCACCGATCGCGAGCAATTGCTCGAGCTGGCCTTCATCCTCAATGCTTATCACGGCCTGCGGCTGGTGGAGCAGTTCGACGCGTTCGTCTCCGTCGAGGAGCACACCGACCTCGCCCACGACGTCGACGCCGCCGTCGCGACCGCCAAGCGATACCACGCGATCTGTCCCGAGCGGTTCATCGTCAAGATCCCCTTCACCCCGGCGGGCGTGCTGGCGACGCAGCGCCTCTCGGCCGAGGGGATTCCGGTCAACCACACGCTGGGCTTCTCGGCCAGGCAGAACTATGTGATCGCCCGAATCGCCAAGCCGCAGTTCGTCAACGTGTTCATGGGGCGGCTCGGCGCCTTCACCGCCGACAACGGCCTCGGCGACGGGGCGCTCGTGGGCGAGCGGGCGATGATGGCCTCGCAGCGCATCATCCGCGAGCTGCGCCAGGCCGGCCAAACCCCCGCCCGCCAGATCGCCGCCAGCATCCGCAGCGGCGGGCAGGTCCGCGACACCCTCGGCGTCGACGTGCTGACCATCCCGCCCAAGAGCGCCAAGGACTTCCTCTACCCCGGCTTCGAGGTCGATCAGCTCACCGACCGCACGGGCGTCGACTTTCAACCGACCTTCGCCGACGGCGTCGACCCGGCGGCCGTCCGTTTCGAAACGCTTTGGGATGTTGACGAGGCGCTCATCGCCTGCGTCGACGCGCTGGAGGCCGAGGACCTCGATTCGATGGGGCCGGACGATCTGGTCACGTTCTTGGCCGACCGCAACTGCGGCGATCTTCTCCCGCGATGGACGCCCGATCAGCTCGCCACCAGCGCCGCCGAGGGCAAGATCCCCAAGCTCGCCAACTGGGCCGACGCCCTGGCCTCCAAACAGATCGGCCTGGACTCCCTCCTAAACCTCGCCGGCCTGCTATCCTTCACCGCCGACCAACAAGCCATGGACAACCGCGTCGCGGGGCTGGTCTAGAAGCGAGACGAAATCAGGCGGGATCAAAATGGCGATCAAGGCGGAACTTGTTGCGTGTGATACGGCCGATGGGTTGGTGAATCATGGGCTGTGGTTCGCTGCGCCCGACGGCGGGTCGACGTGTGTGGTGCACGTGCATGGGGCGTGCAGCAATTTCTACCAGGAGCCGTTCATCAATCCACTGGCCGAGGCGCTGACGGCGGTGGGGGTGAGCTTTCTGACCGTCAACACGCGCGGCCACGACGCGGAGGCCTACGTCATCGGCCGAAGCGCGGGCCCGCAGCGCGAGAGCTGGCAGATCGGCACACGGCGGGACATCTTCAGCCAGTGTACGTGCGACCTGGACGCGTGGCTGGCCTTCGCCCGCGAGCGGGGCGCCAGGCGGATTGTTTTGAGCGGTCACAGCGCGGGGGCGGTCAAGGTCGCACACGTAGCCGCCCAGGCGACCGACGCCGATCTGGTCGGCCTGATCGTGCTCTCACCCGGCGACACGCTCTCTCACAATCTGCGCCAAGACGGCGACCCCCCGCTGGAGGAGCAATTGGCCGAAGCCCGCAAGCTCGTCGAAGCCGATCCCGCCGCAATGCGCCCAGAACGGTTCCTCAGTGCGGCTGCATTCCTGTCGATGTTTGACAATCCGACCATTGCGGGGGTCTTCGCCTTCAGCGACCCCGACGTGATGGCCGAATCGAGCTGGCCGAAGCTGACAACCCCAGCCCTGGCGATCTTCGGCTCCGACGACGCCGGCTACGCCACCGGCATCGAGCAAAACGTCGAACTGCTCGAAAAGCTCCGCCACCCAGGCGCGCCCCTGGCCGTCGAGATCATCAAGACCACCGACCACTACTTCGCCGGCAAAGAAGACCAACTGGCCTCCCTCGTTGCAGACTGGGTGGCCGGGCTTCGGTAGGAGCGAGTTCGATGATGACGAAATCACATGTTGTTCTGCTGGCGTTGCTGGCGTTGCTGATCATTGTCGGCAGCGTCGGCTACTGGGGGTATTGCGCCTACTGGAAGACCTACCACGGGTATGACCCCAAGCCCTTCTCACCGGCGGCGTGGGCTGCTGCCGATGCCGGGACCCGCGGCCACATGGTCGTTGACCTGTTAGCCCAGCATCCGTTGAAGGGCCTGACAACGCAGGAGGTGGTCGACCTGCTCGGCCCGCCCGACTGGCAAGACACCGACAAAGACACCGGCCGGACCAGTACCATTACTTACGAGGTCGGCTACATGGGCTACAACCCCAAGGCGCTAATGGTCTTTTCTTACCGCCTCACGCTCGAGTTCGGCGACGACGGAACGGTCCGAGAGGCAAACGTGCTGGACTAGACCTTGGGGCGCTGGCGCAGCCAAAGCCGTAGGTGGCCCATCGGGTTGTTCGTCATGAGGCGGCCGCTTTGGCGTATTCGTGGAACAAGCGGACGTAGAGTCGGAAGTCTTCCAGCGAGACGTCGGGTGGGGTTTGGTGGTCGCAGCTTATTATGAAGCCGCCCGTTCGGGCCGTCGGGAGCAGGCGTTCGAACTCGGCTCGGATGGCACGCTCGCCGCGCGACATGACGGTCTTGTCGTAGCCGCCGATCATCAGGAGTTTGGGGAACTGCTTGCGGACGGCCGCCACGTCGCAGCCGGCGCGGGCCTCCCAGGGGAGCAGCCCATCCACGCCGCAATCGACAAACCACGGGACCGCGATCGTCGGGTTGCCGTCGGTATCGACGATGCACGGAATGTCGTATTCGTGCAGCCGGTCGCTGACCGCCCGGTAGTAGGGGGCGCTGAACTCGTCGAACAGATCGCGGCCGATCAATGGCCCGTGCTTGTAGCTGAAATCCTCGGCCCAGGTCATGAAGTCCGGCTTGACGATCTTGACCGCCTCGTCGACCGTGCGGAGGTGGTAGGCCGTCATGTCGGCGATGATCCGGTGCATCAGTTCCGGATCGTCGTAATAGATCAGCAGCATCTCCTGATCGCCCAGCAGAATCCGCGGCCACCAGAAGGGCCCGTCCAGCGTCATCCACAGAACGATGTCGCCGGCGGCCTGGGGCCCGAGGTACGGCTGCCAATGCGCCGGGTCGACGGCCTGGTCGTTGGGCGGATAGAGCCCGCCGGCGACCAGGGCCACGTACTCGTCCATGGTGCGAATGACGGGCTCGATGATGGTAACGTTGGGCACCGGGCCCATGCCGATGCCGGTCTGCACCCAGATATCCAGCCCGAAGTGTCGCTGCAGGTCGCGCCCGCGGAGGTCGTCGGCCAGCCCATCGTGGCCCCAGCGGTCGGTCGTCTCGTCCCACCACATGCACCACTCCACCACCGGCAGCCGATCGAACGGCTGAAAGTTCATGATCGCCTTGAAACGTTCGCGTGGGGTCATCGCATTCATGGGCGATATGCCTACCATGTCCGCTGAGCTGTCGTCAAGAAGGCGATCATGGCGGATTGCCTTCGTCGTGAACGGTGCTATACTCGCCGATAACAAGGACGGCGTTGCGGATAGTTGGAGCATTGGACATGAGAAACGTGACGAAGCTTGTTGCGGTCGCGATGTGCATGTGGGCTATTGGGTGCGCTCCGGCGCACATGCCGAGCTTGTGGGATGTCCCGCCGGAGACGTCAGCCGATGCCAAAAAGTATATTTCGCACCTGGCAAGTTGGGATCCGCAGTCCCGGGCGCAGGCGTGCCTGGCTGTTCGCAGCCTGGAGGGCAAGGACGCCGAGGCGGCGGCGCCGTACGTCGTGGCGTTATTGACGGACGAGACGATGGCCTGGAGGCCATCGCGATGGGTGCGCTATTCGGGGAATGCTGTTAGTCTAGAGGCCTGGCGGACCGTGAAAGCCCTGCGGAAGCACATGATTCCAGCTCTGGTCGACGCGCTAACCAGTCGTAGCGTTGCCTTGCGACGTGAGGCAGCTTCGGCGCTGGGCGATATTGGCGGCTCGGCGGCGGAAGAGGCATTGCCGACTGTCTTGGACGATCCCGATGCTGAAGTCCGGCTCCGCGCTGCGGTGGCGCTGGGCCCGATTCCCGGCTCGGTGGCAGAAGAGGCCTTGCGGACGGTCTTGGACGATCGCGATGCTGAAATCCGAGCCCGCGCCGCCATCGCGTTGGCGCGCATGGGGGATTCGAGCATGTTCGATCGACTCCTGGCGTGCCTGGACTCGGACAATTGGCGATTACGCCGCGATGCCATCAAGGCGCTGGCCGCCATCGGTGACCCCCGGGCCATCGACGCAATCTCCCCGATCACCCAGGACGAGACTCCCGCGGTCAAGGAGGCCGCAGAAAAGGCCCTTGAATCCCTCCGCGCCGAGTAGCTATGTGGCAATGAACAGCGCAGGGCGGCTGAGGAGAGGGCCTCGCCAGGAAAAGGATCACGCAGATGTCAGAGACCGAAATCACAACCACCATCATCATCGTCATCGTTGTTGTCCTTGCCGGCGGCGCCGCTTTCTTCTGGGTTGCCGCGCCCGAGTCAGCTTCGATAGCTCCTGTGCCGGTTATGGTCTCATCGCCCCCAACCACCGGGCCGGCGCCCACGACCTCACCGGCAATACGCTCCGTAAGAACCGCCCGCCCGCCGGAGACGAAGGAACTCCCGGCCTCCCCGGCCCCGGCGCCCACGGAGGCCGGCGAGCGAGCGACGCCCTGAGCCGGCCGTCCCAAGGGCGACGCGCGCCCTTGCGCCCACGCGCATCGGCCGGGGCCGTTGGCGAGGAAACCAACTGATGCTGGCAGTCAGGACCGACTACCTATCCGACACCAACGACCCGCACCCGCACCTGCGGCGGATCGCCGAGGCGGGCTTTTCGCACGTTCACTGGGGCCATCAGAGCATGACGGACCTGGTCTACACCCCCGTCGACGTCGAGCGGATCAAGCGGCAGTTGGACGAGCTGGGCCTGAAGCTGCTGGACCTGCACGGGGCCGTCGGGCCGACGATGTGCTGGTGGTCGTCGGACGACGCCCAGCGGCAGGGAGGTGTTGACCTCGTGCGCAACCGTCTTCGGATGACGGCCGACCTCGGCGGCGGAGTTGTCATCATGCACGTGCCGGGGGGCAATGATCAATCCGGGTGGGATCATCTGCATCGCTCGCTGGACGAGCTACGCGCCGACGTTGGGGCCACCGGCGTCCGTATCGCCCTGGAAAACGGCCCGATGGACGCGATCGGCCGAATGCTCGATAGCTTCCCCGCCGACGCCGTCGGGATGTGCTACGACAGCGGCCACGGCAACTTGCCAAAAGCCGACGGCGCGGCCCACCTGGATCGCCTCAAGGATCGATTGATCGCCGTGCATCTGCATGACAACGACGGCAGCGGCGATCAGCACCGCACGCCGTTTCGCGGAAACATCGACTGGGCCCGCCTGACGGCCTTGATCGCGGCGTCATCCTACGACAAGCCGCTCAGCCTGGAACTCGCCCTCGGCGACGACGAAGACGAAGCCGCCTTCCTCCAGACCGCCTTTACCGTTGGCGCGGGTCTGACGGAGATGGTCGAGCGGAATCGGCCGTAGTGCGGAATGCGGGATGGTGTATCGCCACTCCGCATTCCGCACTACGCATTGCCCGCCCTTGCGGGTTACCCGTCGCTTACGAGCTTCCGCATGGCGAAGTAGGGTAGGCCGTCGTTTTCTTCGATGAACTCTTTGGTTTTCTCGAAGCCGAAGGACAGATAGAGGTCCACGGCGGCGGCGTTGTCCTGTACGCAGGTGAGGCGGATTTCCTTCAACTGCAATTCGCGGCCCGCCTGATCGAGCAGGGCGGCCATGAGCTTTCGGCCGAGGCCGCCGCCCAGCAGCGATTGATGAATGCCGATGCCGAAATGGGCGGCGCCGCTCTTGACGTCCGACAGAAACGCATGGCCCCAGATCGCGCGGGCGTCGTCTCGTAAGATCAGCGCCGCCTCGTCGCCGTCGGCCAGGCGCGCGAACGGACCATCGCGGAGGGACGGCTCGGTCACCTTCCATCCATAGGGGCGATAGGCGCGCACGACCACTGGCGAAAGATCACGATAGAACGCCGCCATGGCCGGCACATCGTCGGCCGACGGCGTATCGATCGACAACTCGCCGGTAGGACGGTCGGGTTGCTCAGCCATCGCACGCGCCCCCCCTGCTCGGGTGACGGTTAGCTCTTCTTCAGCGCGAACACGCCGCGGCGGACCTTGCGGAACCGCTTGTCGAGGCGGAGGCACTGGCTGACCTGCCCGCCGAAGTTGGCGGACTTGGTCTTGTACCCGGCGGCCAGCACCATCTTGACCACGGCGGCAACCTTCACGCCAGCTTTGCCGGCCAGCACCTTGGCCATGATATCGCCGAGGCTCGCGCCGCCCTTGCGGGGCCCGCGCTTGCCGGCCTTCTTGACGGCTTTCTTGGAAGCCTTCTTGCCGGGCTTTCTGCCAGCCTTCTTGCCAGGCTTTCTGCCGGGCTTCTTCTTCCGCCCGACCTTGCGGCCCGGACGTCCGGTGAGCCCGTTGATCTCGCTCAACAAACGCTCCAGTTCGTTGCGCTGCTTGATGAGTCGGTCGATCTCAACGATGCGCCGACTGATTTCGGCCTTGAGCTGGTCGAGGGAGAAACCGGATAGTTTTGACTTCGGCATTATTACATCCTTTCACAACACGCCATGAACTTGAACGGCCCGGCCTAGGCGAACTCGACCGGGCTGCATACGAGACACACTACTAACACAAACTATCTCACAAAGCAAATCGCTATTTGCCCACCCGTGTCTGCACCCGCCTGCTGCGGATGGGTGGGCGAGCTGCTCTTGGACACCCAGCCAAACACCCGCTGCCGCGTGAGAGGAACTCATAAGATCACGACGGGTCGATTTCCTTCGCTTTTGCCGGCGACATCCGTTGCCCATCGCCCGAGAGGGGGTTAGGATTCCCGTTTCCTACGGACGCTGAAGGAGCGAGGAATGATTGATGTAACCGTTGAATGCGTGGTCGACGAGATCGGCGCGACGACGTTACACGGCTGGAACTCAGCGCGGCTGTTCAAGTACGACAACGTTCTGTACTTCGCAGCCAACGAGATTCAGACGCCCGAAAACAGCGGCGACGTGTGGCGCGATCATGGGGTGATCTTCCGTCGCGATCTGTCCGCCGGCGGGTCGTGGGAGCAGATGGCTGTGATCGACCCGCGCGTCTATACCAGTTGCATCGATCATCTCGGTCGGTTCTGGACCGTTAGTCCGCGACACTTCAACTATGTCACGCTGTGGCGATCCGAGCCGGGCATGGACCTGGATACGTGGACCCGCTGCTACGACGGCACGTGCGCGTACCTGGGCACGGGCGTGGACGCAGCCGGCAACCACCTGCTGATCCACACCGAAGACTGCAACCACATGCCCCGCTTCCCCAACGCCATGATCTGCGTGTTCTACGATGCGGCCGCCGATTCGTGGCGGAAGAGCCGCTTCGAAATGCCCGAAGGCCGTTTCGGCTACGTGGGCATTATCGTCCGCGGGCGAAAGGCGCTGGTGGTGCTGCAATCGACCCAACTCGACCCGGCCGTCGAGCCCAACGAGCCGCACTACAACTGGCGGCTGGTGAAACTGGCGCGGTGCGACGACCTGATGGAAGGCCAGTGGACCGTCCAGCCGTGGCTGATGCGCACATTCGGCCAGACCAAGCTGTGGGACATGGTCGAAGCAGCCGACGGCAGCATCCTCGTCGCCTATAAGCACCGTGGCGGAGATGAGTCCTACGAGGCCACTCAAGAGACGCCCTTTGCGTTCTATATCTCGCGCATTTCGCCCGATTTGTCGGTCGAGACGTTCGAGCCCGGCATCGACGTCGAGTCGGCGCGGATGTTCCTCGGCAGCGACGGCCGGTGGTACCTGGCCGGACGGGCGACGGGCGCCGAGCGCCTGCATCTGTGGCGCCTGGACGAGGCGGACGGCTTCAAGGTGACGGCCAACTGGGACTTGCCCGGCACGGAGAGACTCAAGGGCGGCCTCCTTCACACGCTTCGGCCCGACCGGGTCGGCGGGGACGGCGACGGCGACACGATTCATCTGGTCACCAGCGATCGGACCCGGGTAGCGTTCGACGACACATGCGATCGATTCGCCATGGTCCACGCCCGCTTCGACCTGCCAACCAGTAGCTGACTTGACGCAGGGAAACGCTTTCGCCTAGGATCGGAGGCGATGAACGACACCTCTTCCAGCCGACCGGTCGCTCGGCGCCGCTACAATCATCCGATGTGGCTGATGATCGGTCTGCTTGCTTTGCTGCTGATCCAACCGGCGATGGAGCGAATGGCCGTCGCGGGCCTGCTGGCAGGCGTGTTCTTGACGCTGGTGGGGATCGCATCCGTGATGTCGGTCTACCAGAACCGCCGGGCGTTGACTGTGGTGGCGGCGCTCGGCGTGCCGGTGATCGTGCTGAACTGGCTGACCCGTTTGTGGGACGTTGGCCTTGTGCTCGACGTTCTGGCCAGCGCATTGATAGCGGTGTTCCTGCTCTATCTGGCGGTGCTGATGCTGGCCAATATCTTCCAAACGTCGCGCGTAACGGGGAAAATGCTCTGTCAAGCCGTCAGCGCCTATCTGTTGCTGGGGTTCGTCTGGGCGTCCGCTTACGAGTGTGTCGTGTTGCTTGACCCGGACGCCATCACGGGGCTGACGCCGAACGCCGCCATGGGGGACTACACGTACTACAGTTTCATCACGATCACGGGGCTGGGGTACGGCGACTTCATCCCCGTGGCGCCGTGGGCGAAATCGCTGGCGGTCACCGAGGCCGTCGTCGGCCCGTTGTTTCTGGCGATCCTGGTCGCTCGGCTGGCGGCGATGTACCGCAGCGGCGAGCAGACCGATCCGCACTAGGGCGCGGGCTACTCCTCGTCTTGTTGGGGAAGCTTGACCAGCGTCAGCCCGACATACTCCACCAGGGATGCGTACAAAGCCGGCAGCACCAGCAGCGTCAGGGCCGTCGCGACGATCAGGCCGAAGATCAACATCCACGACATTCCTTCCCACAGCGGCCCGCCGAATAGCGCCAGCGGAATCAGCCCGCCCACCGTGGTGCTGACGGTCAGCAGAATCGGCATCAGCCGCAGCTTGCCGGCATCGACCAGGCACCCGCGGAACGCCGCGCGCGTCAGGCCGTTGCAGCTCTTCTGGCCTTGTTGGGCGAGGTCTTCGCCGGCGATGAGCTTGTTGCGGATCTTCTCCTCGGCGAACTCCATATAAAGGATGCCGGTGTTGACGACGATGCCGGCCAGGGACACCAATCCCAGCATCGGCATGAACCCCAACGCGTTGCCGGTGACGTACAGCCCCAGGAAGGCGCCGATGGCGCCCATGGGCACGGTGGCCAGGATGATGAACGGTTTGATGAAGCTGTTGTACTGGTAGATCAGCACCAGAATGATGAGCATCACGCCGACGCCGAAAGCGAAGACCAGTTCGCCCTGAGCTTCGACGGTGTCTTCCTGTTCACCGCCGATTTCAATGGAGTATCCCGGGGGGAAGGTCGCTTCGATCTCATTCAGCTTGGGCATCATCCCGGCGAGGACGGCGCTAGCCAGCAGCCCGTCATCGACTTCGGCGCGGGTCTCGATCATGCGGTTCTTTTGACGCCGCTCGATCTTCTGGATAGTACGTTTCGGCTGCATCTCGGCAACGCTATCCAGAGGCACCTTGCCCGCCGTCCCCTCGACGAACATCGTTCGTTCGTCGTGGATTTGTCCTCTGTCGGCCGGGGGCAGTCGGAAGAACACGGGTACCTTGTGGTCGCCTTCACGATAGACCGTCAGATGATGGCCGGAGTAATAGGCGTTGACGCTCTCGGCGATGCCGGCATTGCTGACCGCGGCGAGATTGGCCCTGTCCTGGTCGATCTTGACGTCCACCCGGTAGCCGGGATCGCCCCACACGTCGTGAACGTTCCAGGTCCCGGGCGTGTTGAGCACAAGGGCTTTGACCTTGTCAGCCTGCTGGCGGAGCTTGGCCATGTCGGCGAATCCCGGATCCGTCGCACTGGTGCCGTAGACGCGAATGCCGATCGGATCAGAGGAGGGCCCCAGGGCGAGTTTGCTCGGGACAACACGAGCGCCGGGGATCTTTCGGGCCGCCGCTCGCCGAATCTCCCGGACGTACCGGTCCGTCACGGTCGGGTCGGTGGTGCGGACGATGATCTGCGCGTAGTTCGACTGCGCCGGCTGCGGGTCCACACCGAGGGCGAACCGCGGCCCTGACCCGCCGACCGATGAGTAGTAGCTGGCCAGGCGTTCGCCGCTGAAAGACTCATCCTCGTAGGGCGACAGCTCCCGCATGATGTCCTCGACCTGGCCGGTCGCGCGGTTGGTCATCTCGAGCGACGACCCTTCCGGCAGCCAGACGTCGATGTAGAGGATGTCGCGCAGGTCATCGGGGAAGAACTGCGAGCCGATCGGCAGCATGCATGCCCCAACCAGCAGCACCGCCGTGATGCCCAACACCAGGGGTTTGGCGCCCAGGCAGACTCCGCTGATCTTGCCATAGGCGTGGATCAGGCCCGATTCGGCTTGGGGTGTGCCGGATTCGGTCTGGGGCTTGGCCGCTTCGGCCGGCGGCGCGCCCTTGCGACGCCGCAGCAGGCGTATCAACTTCCCGACCAGTGAGGGCTTCTTGGCCCCGGCGGGAGGATCGGGGCGGATCATCCAGTAGGCCATCAGGCTCGTGATCGTCAGAGCCAACACCCAACTGCTCAACAGCGTCACCGACACGACGGTCGGAATGGAGTAAACGTATTCGCCCTTTTCGCCCGAGATCAGAAACGCCATCGGCAGGAAGGCGAAGACGGTCGTCAACGTCCCCATCAGCGTAGGCATTTGAATCTGCCGGACGCCTTCGATGACGGCCTTCATACGGCTGTGGCCTTCGTTGAGGAAGCGGCGGACGTTGTCGCAAACGACGACCGCGTTATCGACCAACATGCCCAGGGCGATGATGAGGCTGGCGATGGACATTTGTTCCAGATCGACGCCCAGGAACGAGAAGATGCCGATCGACATAATCATCACGAACGGAATCGCCGCCGCCATGACGGCCGCCGAGCGAAAACCGGCCATCAGGATCGCCACGGCGACGACAATGGCGATCGCCTGGAGCACGTTGACCATGAAGTCGGATATCTTGTTCTCGACGAAGACCGATTCGTCGAAGACCGTGTCGATGGCGATGTCGGGCGGAATGGCTTTGTCGACATATTGCATTCTGTGCAGCAGTTGCCGGGCCTGCTCCGCCAGGTCGGTGACCTTTACGCCCGTCTTCTTCATGACGAACGACACGATCACACAGGGGATGTCTCCTTCGGTGTCACCGAAACGGGCCATGATCGTCGGCGGGTCCTGATAATCGCGCCGAACCGTGATGCCGAGGTCCTTGAGATAGATGGGCGCGCCGGAGGCATCGTAGCGCACGATGATGGATTCGATCTGGCTGACGGCATCGAACTCGCCGGTCGTCTCGACGGCGATACGAATACGATCGGTCTCAATACTGCCCCCGGAGGCGGTGATGTTGCGGGCGGTCAGGAGCTTGCCGAGCTCGTCGAGGGTCAACCCCACGCCGGCCCAGTTCTCCTGAGTCGTTTCGAGATAGATCGCCTCCTGCCGGACGCCACTGATCTCGGCGCGGAAGACCCCCGGCAGCAGGGAAATGGCATCGTAGATATAGTCGGCGTAGATTTCGATGTCGCGCATCGTGTACCGCTGCATTTTGCCGCGGCCTTTTTCGTGAATCGCCAGCAGCATCACCGACGGGTCGCCGAAATCATCGTTGACGATGGGGCCGACGATGTCTTTCGGCAGCTCCTGGCGGGCCTGCTCGACCTTGGCGCGGACCTTCTCCCAGGTCTCCGAGATCTTGTCGGCGGACATGGTGGCGCTCAGTTCGGCGTAGATGACGGACTGCCCGCGCGTGGTGGTGGAGCGGAACTTCTCGATCCGCAGGTCTTCGATGGTGCTGATGGCCTTCTCGAGCGGGGCGGTGACCAGCCGCTCCACGCGCTCGGCGTCTCTCCCGGGCCACTGCGTGATGACCTGGGCGGTGCGAATGGTGAACGATGGATCGGCGCGACGCGGCATGGTGACAAACCGAAAGACCCCCATGGCCACGGCGACGGCCAACATCGCCAGCACCACCGACCTGCGATGAAGCGTAAAGGACGTCAGGCTCATGGCGCCCTTGCCTCCCGCGAGACAATGCTGACACCCTCGCCGTCCTGCAGGTAATGGACGCCCTCCACCACGACCTTCACGCCGTCGGCCAGGTCGGCGCCTTCGATGCGCACCAGATCGCCGACCGTCTCACGCATCTTCACGGGGGTCTTGCGGGCGGCGTTGCTTTCGGGGTCGACGACCATGACATACCCGCCATCCTCGCCGGTCGGCATCACGGCCGAGAAAGGCACGTAGTACCCGGAGGCCACCTTATCTCGGCGGAACTGGACCTGGACCAACGCGCCTGGCCGCAGCGCCCAGTCCATGGGAAGGATCGCAATCCGATCGCCGTCGGCGAGCCCTTCCGGCGGGTCGCCGACCAGCAAACGGTCATCGGTCAGGTCGCCGGGATCGGCCAGGTCGCGCAGGATATAGAGGCCCTGAAGGTTGAAGCGGCCCTTGCCCGGCGTCACGCGCACTTTCCGAACGGTGTAGATCGGTCGGGCCGGGTCGATGGCCTGCATCTTGGAAATCCCTTCGATGACCCACACGAAGGACCCCTTGTCGTCTTTGCGCAAGCACCTCGGTTCATCGACCCACAGCGAGGCCTTGTTGTCGGGGTCGAGCCGGATAACGGGCAACGTCGATTCGATTCTCGCCAGGCCGTAAACGGCTGGGTCGTCCGGTTTGTTGACGGGGGCGCGGTGGTTCCTCGTGACCAGCGTAATCGTGAAGGTGCGGGTCGATGCGTCGGCGGTGGTGGATTTCAGATAGACCGACCCCGGCAAGGGCTCGGCGCGGCCGCGAATAAAGATATCCGCTGCATCCTCCGTGCTGATCGTGCGACTGGTCTCGCCCGAGACGGTCACGTTGATCTTGATGGGATCCATCGTCACCAGATGAGCGACCGGGTCGCCGGGCCTGACATAGCCGCCGACGCGAATATTTACCTTGGCGACCTCCGCGGTGAATGGCGCCAACAGCGTCGTGTAGGACAGGTCCAGCTTGGCCTGGGTCAGGCCCGCTTCGGCGCGTTCCACCCCGGCTCGGCCGGCCTCGATCTGGGCCTGGGCCCGGGCCACCCCGGCGCGGGCGACGTCGCGTTCGGCTTCGGTCTCATCCAACTCGGTAATCGTCGCCACGTTGCGATCGTAGGCCTCTTTCATGCGGGTGTAGGTGGCCTCGCCCAACTTCCTGCGGGCCTCCGCCTGTTCAAGCTCGGCGGGATAGATGTTCTTCAGGTTGACCTCGGCGTAGCTGACTTCCGCCTCGGACGTCTGCAAGGCGGCCTCGTAAGGGTCGCGGTCGAGGCGCGCCAGCACGTCGCCCTTTTCGATCACCTTGCCCTGTTCGACCCAGCGGCCCTGCAGGAGGGAGTTCTCCTCGACAACAAAGATCACGCGGCCGGGCACCTCAAAGCCGACGTCCTGCTCGGCCCAGGCCTCCGCCACGCCCATGATCCGGCTCGATCGCGACGGCTCGGACACGCGGAGTTCGATCACCGTGACCGGTCGCGGTTGCGGCGGCAGTACGACGTCGCGCTTACAGCCGACCGGAGCCGCCAGAGACATTCCCACAACACCCAGAACAACCCAAGACTTCATAGACATGATCGTGGCTCCCTATATCAAGGCCTCGACGTGCGTTGCATTATAGGTCGCGCCCATGGCAGCAACAAGCGCGTCCCTCCAGAGATGCTGGGAACTTGCCGAAGCTGGGGCGATCCATGTGTCTTCGCCGAGCGACGAGTGTAGCATTCCATTTGGCCGGTCAGTAGGATTTCGGCCATGAGTGACCGACCGAACATCCTGCTGATCTTGAATGACGACATGGGCTTTTCCGATCTGGGCTGTTACGGCGGGGAGGTCCAGACGCCCAACCTCGACCGCCTGGCCTATCACGGCCTGCGGTTCACGCAATTTTACAACACCGCACGGTGCTGTCCGTCGCGGGCATCGCTGCTGACGGGCCTGCATCCCCACCAGGCCGGCGTCGGCCACATGATGGACGACCTCGACATCGACGGCTACGTCGGCGACCTGTCCCCCAACACCGCCACCATCGCCGAAGCCCTCGGCGCCGCCGGCTACGCCACCTACATGTCCGGCAAGTGGCACGTCACGCTGCACCTGGACGAGAAGAAGCACAATTGGCCCCGCCAGCGCGGCTTCGACCGTTACTACGGCATCATCACCGGGGCCAGCAGCTATTACGATGCGGCCACGCTGACCGACGGCAACGACCGCATCGAATCGCCCCGCACGGGCGAGTACAACATCACCGACGATTTCTCCGACCGCATGGTGGGCTTCATCGAGGACCACGCGCGGGAGAATACCGATCAGCCGTTCTTCGGCTACCTCGCCTACACCGCCCCGCACTGGCCTCTGCATGCGCCGGATGAGGACATCGCCCGGTATCACGGGCGATTCGACGCCGGCTGGGATATGCTGCGGGCCCAGCGTCTGGAGCGGATGGTGCAGATGGGCATCATCGATCCGAGTTGGCGTCTGACGCCGCGCGACGCGTCCCAGCCGCCGTGGGCCGACGAGCCGCACAAGGCCTGGCAGGCCCGCCGCATGGAAGTCTACGCCGCGCAGATCGACCGGATGGACCAGGGCATCGGCCGCGTGATCGATGCGCTCCAGCGGACGGGCCAGCTCGACAACACGCTGATCGTCTTCCTGGCCGACAACGGCGGCTGCGCCGAGGAAATCGAAGTGCCCCGCCAGCAGTACGGCGGCGAGCATCCCTGGCAGCCGGCCCTGACCCGCGATGGGCGCCCGGTCAAGGGCGGCAACACGCCCATCATCTGGCCCGGCGGCGAGGACACCTACTGCAGCTACGGCGTGCCGTGGGCCAACCTGTCCAACACACCGTTCCGCGAGTACAAGCACTGGGTGCACGAGGGCGGCATCGGCACGCCGCTGATCGTCCATTGGTCGGCCGGCATCGACGCGGCCCACAGCGGCCGGCTTCGCCACCAGACCGGCCAGCTCCCCGACATCATGGCGACCTTCCTCGACGTCGCCGGGGCTGACTACCCGACCCAACGCGACGGGAACGCGGTTCAGCCGTGCGAGGGCTTTTCGATGCAGCCGACCTTTGACGGCGGCGAGCCCCTGCGCGATGTGCTGTACTTCGAGCACGAGGGCAACAAGTGCGTCCGCCGCGGCAAGTGGAAGCTCGAGACCAAGCACCCCGGCGACTGGGAGCTCTACGACATGGACGCCGACCGCACGGAACTCAACGACCTGTCGGCCGAGCACCCGGAGATCGTCGCCGAGCTATCCGCCCTCTACGACACCTGGGCCGCCCGATGCAACGTTCGGCCCTGGCTGGAAGTCTGGGACATTTACATCGGACGCTTCGAGCAAGGCGATTGACAGAACGACGCGTGAAGCGTACAAAGAAACTAACCGTGTAGCCGCAGAGGGGAGTTAAGCCGTGACGTACGCAAAGCGCTTACTTGCTGTTGGATTGGTCGCCTGCCTGGTGATGGGCTGCAGAGAGAAGTCCAACGCCCGGACGGAGAATCGCGGGGATGAGCAGGTCGTAATACCTGTAGCCTTCCTAATTACCTCGCCGGGGCGCTCGGACCACTACGAATACCCCTTCCAGGCTGGCCCAGGCCGGACAGGCACGGTCTTGATCGACCTTCAGGAGCGGGCGACGTATCGCATTCAGATTGAGTGGGATTCCGGTGAACGGGTCGACGTGCCGTGCGAGGACGTTCTTGACGTGACCCGACTGGGCTCCCTAGATCTCTACGGTCAGGATGATCAAGCCATTGTCCTGGTTGGGGCCGAAGGTGGGACCGGATTCTCTACAACGTACCTGGGAGTGATTAACCCCCGCGCCGCCGAGGTCGTCACGCTGGCCTTGATCCGGTCGCACGAAGCCACCAATCCGCTGACGGAGGTGCAGCCGTCGGCGAACTTCAACGACTCACGTTTCGCGGCTGAGCGGGCCTTTCTGGAATCCTTCAAGCATAAGTACGGCTACTTGGATGAAGAGGCCATACGCTGGGATGCGGGCAATGTGATGTATGCTCCCTACTTCTGGGCGCAGGCGAACGGGGACGTTACGGATGGCCCGATGACTATTCGGCGTCTCCCGGGCCGTCACCCAGAGCGGGCCTCAGTCAACGATCAACTCGCCGACGGTGACATTGTCTACACGGCCTTCTTCAAAGGGGCGGTCTGGGCGTATGACAAAGACGCGAATGAATGCTTCGTCGTCTTTCACCCGGACTACTACTACTGCTGGCCGACGGAGCTTCGCAAGGCCGGCAACTGGCTCCTGATCAATACGCGCGGGGAGGGATTGTTTCTGGTCGATACGACGACATGGTGGCTCAAGCGAACGGGCGTGCACGTGGATGAGGTTACGGCCTTCACCGTGTCCAACGGCATGGCGAGGGTGAACGACTCATTCGCTCTCAGCCTTCCGGCCCAGCCGGCAGAGGGCGGCGAGTAAGGCGGCTGCAGGGACGATAAAGAAGAGGGAGCGGGATTGTGTGGATTGGAAGGATTATGAGATTAGGTGCTGAGGTTGGATGATCGGCCGCCGACGCGTCCGCCCCATTCATTTCCGCAATCCCGGTGGTCCTGGGCTGTTGTTCTAATCCACTAGCTGGACGGGCCTGGTCAGCCGGCCGCGGAGGCCCAGATAGATTACCGCCAGGATCGCGCCGACGAAATTGGCGCACAAGTCCATGGCCGTGTTCGTGTAACTGCCTACACCGGTTTTGGGCAACGACAGCACGGCGATGAACTCCACGATTTCGTTGAAGGCGCCGACCCCGAGGCCCGCCATGAGCAACACAATCACCAGCCCCACCTTGCCCGCCGCGGGGAGGCGCAGGCTCTTGGCCAGTAAGCAATGCATCAATAGCGTCGCGGCGCCAAAGCCGAAGACATGCACGACCTGGTCGTAACGCAACATCTCCAAATGCTCCCAGAGCGGCCAGATCATCACGTCGTACAGCCGGCCCTCTGCGCCGATGGGGATCCCTCCGCCAGCCAGGTGAAGCCCCGCCCACAGCGTCAGGCCGATCAGACAGTCCAACGTATACGGCACGCGCGGCAGGCTCAGCCAGACAGCAGCAATGGCCCCGCCGACGACTACCACATAGGCCATGAACTCATAGTTCATCTTGGCCACGAAAACCCACCCAAAGCCAACCAGCATCGCCAGGTTGATAAAGAACAACACCCGATGGGCCTTCGTGACCTTCGTCATAGTGACTCCCGCTGTCTGGTCATTTCCGATGCGACAATCTTACCCGGACACCTGCGATGATCGCAATGTCAGCCATCTACTCGGCCGGCGGTTGGGGGTTGGGTGAAGGTTGGCGCTGCTGCAGCCATTGGCGGATCTGGTCCTGCAGCTCGCGCTGGGATACCTGGTTGATCACGCACGTCGCTCCCGCGCAGCCGGTGCAGAACTCGTTGGGGCACTCGGCCAGGCGGGAGATGTTGGCCCGGATCGTCTCGCGGATTGTGGCCTCCCTGACGTTGCCCAGGGGGGCGGGGCGAGTGATGGCGCGCCCGCCGCACCAATGCTGCGAGCCGTCGGGCAGGATGAAGGCCTGACAGCCCGCCACCAGACAGCGCTGCGACAGCGCCCCGCCCCAGTACTCTCCGCGGGCGGCATGGCGGCAGTATTCGTCCAGGTCCATCCGATGGTCGACGCGCAGGAATGGGCTGGCCGCCACGCCCAGGCTGCCGGTCAGGGGTCTTTGCTCGGCCGTCGGGACATCGGCGGCAAGCTGATACTCGTGCCAGATGTCCTCGGCCTGGGCCCATGTCTCGCTGTAGAAGCGCTTCCACTGCTCGGCCGTCGGGCGAAGGTCCGCGTTATCGGCCCCGCCGACGGGAATGAGATGAAAGGCGAACTCACCCATGAAAAACTCACCCGCCTCCGGCGACCCCTGCGATCCGAGCGGGCGGACCTGGCGAATCTCCAGCAGGAAACGGAGCAGATCCGGGAATTGAAGGATGTTCTCCGACGTGAGCACGCAGTTGACGTGAATCTGCGGATGGTTGACGCCCAGCAGCTCGCGAGCGATTTGCACGTTGTAGACCCCGGCCAGCACATCGTCCGTCCGGCCCGCGCCGCCCAATAGATGGTCCTGGAGCTGCGGATCGGGGGTATCGAGCGAAATGTGCAGCCGGGCCAGGCCGATCTTGGTCAGCTGCAGCGCGACCTCGGGCGTGATCAACTCGGCGTTGGTGTTGATGTTCACCGCGCAGCCGAGCTGCGTCGCGAAGGCCGCCAGGCCGTCATCGCCCCAGATGTCACTGCCGAGAATCAACGGCTCGCCGCCGGTGATGTAGACATAGGGCGGCGCCGGCTCGGCGGCCTCGGCGACGATGCGTTTCCAGTCGGCCAGGGCCAACTCGCCCGCCACCCAATGCTGGTTGCAGTAGACACATCGCGGCGAGAACGAGCAGTCCATCGTGACGGCCAGGCCCAGAAAGACGATCGGGAACCGTTCGCCGCCGGCCAGGGCGGCTGGCCAATCGCCCAGGGCTTCGGTGAGCTGGTCTTCGTCCGTGACGCCTTCATCGATCAGAGCCCGAACGGCCGGGCCGTTGACGTGGATCAGATACGCGCTGGCCGCCTTCTGCAGGTCGGGCTGGGCCGGCGGGGTCGTGACGTCCGCGGCCAATCGGTCAAGCGTCCCGCACTCGGCTAGCCGCCGCCACTGGGGCATCCCCAGCAGTTCTTGCAGCCGCTGCCTGTGGGCGGGTTGGTAATGGGCGAATGACGGCATGCGGTGTCACTCCGACGTATCGGCGCCTGGTTCAATCATAATGGAGTCGCTCGGGTTAACAAAGGCCTCGTCGGTCCTCTGCACGCATCGAAATCGCCCGAACTTTCTGCTTCCTGCGGGGGTCGAAACGGTTAGCATGAATGGACACTCCCGGGGTCCATTCGCCGCCGTCTGACAAAGAGACCGCCATGGCTGCGATAACAACGTTTCGAAGGTCCGCCCTGCTGCTGGCCACTGTCGTCTGTGTGACACTTCTGACGAGCGGCTGGGCTGAAGATTCCGAGCCGGTCCAGCCGCCGGACCAGGACGTCCAGCAGATCGCCCGAGCCAACAACACGTTCGCGTGGGCCCTGTATGCAAAGCTGGCCGAGGGCAACGATGAGAACATCTTCTTCTCGCCGTCCAGCATCCACACCGCGCTGACGATGACCTACGCAGGCGCGCAGGGCCAGACCGCTGAGCAGATGCAGACCGCCCTGTTTCTGCCGACCGACCAGCCCCTCCAGCACATAGAACAGGAACAGCCCAGGGCGCGGGGAACGAAGCTTGTCGACGTTCCCTGGTCGCAGGACCGCGTGCACCCGGCCTACAGAAAACTCCTGGCGGCGATGAGGCCCGATGACAAGGCCGGCTATGAGCTCCGCATAGCCAACGCCCTGTGGGGCCAGAAGGGCTATCCGTGGGGCACTGATTTCCTGACGACCACGCAGGACAACTATGGGGCCGGCCTGCGGCAGGTGGACTTCAAGGCCGACACCAAGGCCGCCCGCAAGATGATCAACGACTGGGTGGCCGATCAAACCAAGGATAAGATCAAGGACCTGCTCCCCCCCGGTGCGCTGGATCCGCTGACGCGGCTGGTGTTGACCAACGCCATCTACTTCAAGGGCTCCTGGGCCAAGCCGTTCAAGAAGGCCCGGACGCGAGATGAGCCGTTCAAGCTTTCCGCCGACAAGACGGTCACTGTTGCGATGATGCACCAGACGGACCATTTCCCGCAGGCCCAGACCGATTTCGCGCAGATCCTGTCACTGCCCTACGCCGGGGATGAGGTGTCGATGATCGTCTTCCTGCCCAAGGCCGTCGATGGCCTGGCCGACGTGGAGGCCTGGCTGGCCAAGACCGGACCCGATGAGGTGCTCGCCACGATGCGGAAGATGAAGCTGGATGTGGCGCTGCCGAAGTTCACGATGACGTGGATGGGCGAACTCAACAAGCCGCTGGTGACCATGGGCATGACGGACGCATTCAACAGCCGCGCCGATTTTTCCGGCATGAGCGAACGGGCCAAGGATGATGGGTTGCACATCACCGCCGCCGTTCACAAGGCCTTCGTCGAGGTCAACGAAGAAGGCACGGAAGCGGCCGCCGCCACGGGCATAGGCATGGGCGCCACGTCCATCCCCCCAAGCTTCCGCGCCGACCACCCGTTCGTCTTCATCATCCGTCACAACACAACCGGCGTCATCCTGTTCACCGGACGCGTGGTCAATCCACAGGCCGGAAGAGACGAACAACCGGCAAAGAGCAAGTAGCCTAGCGCATGTTGCGTTAGTCCATAGCGTCGGCAGGTGGGGCTACTCTGTCGATTGCCTGAGCTTGCGGAGCTTCTTGAGCGTCTTGATGACCTTGGCTCTGTCGACGATCTGCACGCCGATGTGGGTTCCGCGCGGCTCGAAGTCGCATGGCTCGACCGTTGCCAGCAAGCCGCGCAGTTGCGCGCCCTTGTCCAGGTGGGCGCGGAGCAGTGGCGATTGGTGGGCGTGGTCCAGATAGCGGCAGAGCTGGGCTTCGTGGGCCGGTTCCAGCCGGCCGCGTTTGAGTTCGACGATGATTAGCTCGTTGGCCTTGGGGTTAAAGAAGACCAGGTCGATGAAGTGTCGGTCCCTGCCCTCGGTGAAAAGGTAGTGCTGGCGGGCCAGCAGCTTGGTCGGCGGGCGGAAGAGGAGCTTCGGGTCGGCCTCGATGGCGTCCTCGAGGTTCTTCTCCGTATCGACCGACTCGTACTCAGCCGTCAGGACCTTGCAGATCTCCTTGGCTTTGCGGGCGCCGATGCCCCGCATGCTGCGGAACTCCTGGTCGCTGGCATTGGCGATCCGCTGCACGCTGCCGAAGTGCTGCAACAGGTCGCGGGCCAGCACCATCCCACAGCCCGGCAGCATCTCGATGACGCGGCGCTGCATGTCGTCCAGCGTGGCGGCCCTCCGCTTGGGGATCAGCGAGATGCCGGGGATGCCGATCTGCTCCTGGCGGGCCATCATGGCGATGATCTCGATCGTCTCGGCGGCGTCGGCGGTGGCCAGGACGCTCTGACCGTACAGGATCATCATCGACGACAGCGCTCCCCGCACCGCCGGCGGCGTCATCATGCTGAACTCGTAGTTGATCTTGCCCTCGACGATCAGCACGGGAATATGGAAATGCTCGCGCAGGTAGATGGCGCTGGTGAACAGCGTCTTTTCCATGATGCCCTTGAGAAAGCCGCCGCCCGTCCGCCGCTCAACGGCCAGGCGCTTGCTGAGCACGTAGCGGTCGACGTTGCCCTCATCCTCGACGATGGGCACGACGCGAATCCCCATCTCAGAGAGGCCCTGGGCGATCTTCCCCCGCGGCTTGGTGGCTGCGACGGTGACGGTTGACAGGTCGACGTCCACTTAGGCTATCTCCTCGCCTCACTCCGCCGCCGGGGCTGGGTCGATCATGCTGTCGATGACCACCTCCCCCGACTCAGGCTCGCAGCCGACACTCAGCGCCGCCATCAGCGCAAATAAGACCCAAAGACATGTCGCTTTCATCGCGATCTCCTTTCGCGCGGCCCCTTCCCAAGGAAGCGAAGCGTGCGCCGGTCGGACCCACTTGCCGGTCGGGCGGCATTGCGGCGATTATACACAACCAATTGGACCCGCCGATACAAGGAAGGGACAAACTGCAATAGATCGGGGCCGAACAGATTCGCCGGGCCCTACGTCACGCTCAGGGCTTTCGCAGCAGGATGCAGCTGGTGGAGCGGTGCTTGCCCAGCCATCGCCAATGGCCCAGCGCTGCGACCCAGCGGTCGTGCCGATAGAACGGCACGGCGCAACGCGCCAGCCAGAGCACCAGGTCGCGGGGCCGGCGAAGCAGCATCCGCCCGCAAGTCTCCGGCTCGGTGATCACGGCGGCGTCGACGACCTCCGTGTGGGGAAAGCACGCCGCCAGTTCTTCCGGGGTCGGCCGAAAGAGGTTGTCGATGGGATACAGATGGCGCGGATTGGCCAGCGGAACCGAAACGAACAGACGACCCCCGGAAGGTGTAACTCGCAGCAGCGCCCGACAGACGGCCGGGCGGTCGGTTACGTGTTCCAGCAGATTGCTGCAGATGACGGTCCGGAACCCCCGCGCCGACAGATCGGCCGCCACGGCCGGTCCGGTCATGTCGCCGACGACGTCGACGCCCTCGCCGGCCTGAAGGTCCAGGTGCGTCACGCTGCCCCCGCGAGCGCGAAGTGGGGCGAAGACGTGCTTGTCGATGTACGACTGCTCGTCCCGCCGGAACGCCAGCGAGCCGCTGCCGACGTTGAGCAGCGGAAACAGGTCGCCGTCCGGCAAAGCCGCCAGCCGCTCGGCCAACCACTTGGCTTCTTCGAGCATCATACGTCAACTCCAAACAGTCACTCCGACTTGATCGGCCGGAATCGCGTCGAGGGGCAATAGCCGAGCGAGGCAACCGTCTGTCCTGTAGGCGCTGGTCGCCCTTAGCCTTCAGCGCCGCGGCCGAGGCACGGACTATTGTAGCGTTCGCTTGACAGATTTGCTGCTCGGCTGTTTCTACCTGCGCAGTGGCAGCGTGCTGCTGCCGATCGGCGCTCACTGGCTGTTCAACCTCCTGCTGACGGGCTAGCCGTTGCGGGCGTCTCGTCCGCGGCCGAATTGCCCGGTGATCGATTCGGGCCCGGGAATCTTTCGGGTACACTTACGGACAGGATGACAGTCGACACAAACTCAACTGGCCTGCGGCCCAGGCGCCGTATCCGTTTGCGGCGATGGCGCGAGGGGCGGTGGCTTAGCCTGCTGGTGGGCATGGTCGAGTTCACCTTGTGCGCGCGGTGGCTGGGGCTGCGCCTGATGGGGGTCGCCGCCGACGCACTTGGGCTATCCGCGCGGGCGGGCGAGGCAACCCGCGCCTATCATCGCCTCAACTCCCTGATGCGCCGGCCGACCGAGGCCGCTGACGCGCGGATGGAAATCCGCGGACGGGCGCCCATCGTCCACCTGTACGGCTCGCCGGCGGACATGGGCGATCAGTACGGCCGGCTGTTGGCCGAGCCGTTGCGGGCGATGGAGCAATGTATCGTGGCCGCCATCCCTACCCGGATGGGCGAACACTTCGCCACGATGGCCAACAAGCTCGCGCGGCACGTGCCGGAGGCGACCCGCGCCGAGATCACGGCCGTCGCCGACGCGGCGGGCGTGTCGGTCGAGCTGCTGATGGCGCTGAACGTCGTGACGCGCCTGGCCTGCACGACGGTGGCCGCCCGCAATGACGCTGGGCGGATCGTCATGGGGCGAAACGGCGACTTCTTCTCGATGGGGTTCGCCGACCGCGGCATGGTGGTGGCCGTCCGTCATCCAGCCGACGGCCACGCGACCGCGGCGGTGGGGTTTTTGGGGATGATCGGGGCCTACACCGGCGTCAGCGCCGCAGGCGTGGCGTTCGGCAACATGCTGGTGTTCAACGCGGCCGGCCCGCAACTGCACCCCAAGGGCCTGCCGATGCAAATCGCCCTCCGCCAGGCGGCCGAGCGTGCAGGATCGGCCGAGGAGATGTCAACGATCCTCCGCGGCCAGCGGCACGCAGCGCCGATGAACGTCATGATGGCCGACGCAGACGATGCGGTGGTGACCGAGCTTGGTCTGAAGGGCTCGGCCGTTCGGCGGGCGGGCGCCGACGGCCTGCTGGTGGCGACCAATCATTTCCGCACGCCCGAGTTGGCCGACCACCCCGAGCAATGCACGCGTTACCAGCGCCTCACCAGCGACAATGACGGCCGCCCGGTCGTCATGGATGTCACCGCCGTCAAGGCGGCCCTGCATCGGACCCGCATTCCGCTGATGAATCTCCAGGCCGTCGTCTTCGAGCCGGCCGCCATGCGAATGCACGTGTCCGTCAATCGCCTGCCGGCCTCGGCCGGGCCTTACTTAGTGATGGACCTGCGAGAGCTTTTTGCCCTCCCGCCGGCCGAGATGTTACAATAGCCCCCGCAGTGACAAGCCCTCTTCAATTTATTCTGTTCCCAAAAGGAGCCCATCATGGCCGCCCGCGACAAACTCCTGCCTGAGGTCGCCGAGTTCCTCAAACCCGATCCCGTCCAGATGTTCATCGACGGTCAATGGACACCCGCCGACGACGGCGGGACGTTCGAGACGCTCGATCCCGGCGACGGGGCGTTGCTGGCCCGCGTGGCCGAGGGCAAGGCCGCCGACATCGACCGCGCCGTGGCCGCCGCGCAGAAAGCGTTCGCTTCCGAGGCGTGGGGAGGCCTGGCGGTCAAGGACCGCGCGGTGCTTCTGCATCGCCTGGCCGACCTGGTCGAAGCTCACAGCGACGCGCTGATCCAGTTGGAATCGCTGGATGTCGGCAAGCCGATCCCCCAGGCCGATTTCGACGTCACCAACGTCGCCCTGATGCTGCGGTGGTATGCCGACCTGGCGGTGCATACGCGCTACTCCGAGCCGATCGCCACACCGAACTTCGAGGCCCGGCAGATTCGCGTGCCCTACGGCGTGGCCGCCTTTATCCTGCCGTGGAACTTCCCGATCCTGCTGGCGGGCTGGAACATCTCGCCCGCGCTGGCGGCCGGCAACACCGTCGTGATCAAGCCGGCCGAGAACACCCCGCTATCGGCGCTATTGCTGTGCGCGCTTGCCAAGGAGGCGGGCTTTCCGCCGGGCGTGATCAACGTCGTGCCCGGTTTCGGCGACACGGCCGGGGCTGCCCTGGCCGCCCATACCGGCATCAAGCGAATGGCGTTCACGGGCTCGCCGGCTGTGGGCAAGCTGATCGCCTCGTCCTGCGGGGCCAACCTCGTGCCCGTCAAGCTCGAGCTGGGCGGCAAGGGGGCGGCGGTGGTCTTCGACGACATGGACCCCAAGGTCGTCGCCCAGAAACTCACCGAGTCGGTCACGCTCAACACCGGGCAGGTCTGCTGCACGGCCACGCGATGGCTGGTGCAGAAAAAACTGTGGGACAAGTTCGTCCCCGCAGCCACCCAGGCGATGAAGAGCGTGAAGATCGGCCACGGCCTGGAGGCGACCACACAGATGGGCCCGATGGTCAGCCAGACCCAGCGGGAAAGGGTGCTCGATTATCTCGAGCGCGGCCGCAAGGATGGGGCCGAGGCCCTGCTGGAAGGCGGGCCGGTGACCGTCGCCGACCATCCCGACGGTTTCTACATCACCCCCGCGCTGCTGACGGGCGCGCCGGACAACGTTTGTGCGCAGGAGGAGATCTTCGGACCCGCAGCCTACGCCATACCGTTCGGCGACGAGGCCGAGGCCGTCGCACTGGTCAACGACTGTCCCTACGGCCTGGCCAACAGCGTCTGGACGGCCGATCTGGGCCGGGCCAACCGCGTGGCTGAGGCGATGGTGGCCGGCAGCAGTTGGATCAACGGCCACAATCTGTTCCCCCCGGGCGTGCCGTTCGGCGGATGCAATCTCTCCGGGCTGGGCGGCGGTGTGGGCAGCGCCGCGACGTTCTTCGATTACCTCCGCAACCAATCCATCGTCCGCCCGCTGGAATAGACAGGGCCGTCACGGGTCAACGGTGTCGCCGCCCATCATTCCGCCGCGGATGAGGGCGGCCGATCGGTTGGCTAGCTTCTTCTGCGGGTGGTCGTCGGAGAGTTTATCCAGATACGGCAGGCACGGCGGGCCGCACCTGGTGATGGCCGTGCCGATATTCGTCGCCGCTTCCCCTTCCCAGCGCAGGTCCCCATCGCTAAGCAGGCCGACGAGCACCTTGGCCGACGCATCGGTGCGCAGCTCGGCCAGGCGGAACAGGACGGCCATCTCGGCCTGCCAGTATGGATTGACGCCCGGGCGCGCCTGCCATTGGCGCGTGATCGGCACGCAGCGGTAGAACACCTCGCGCAGGACAGCGACATCGGTGATCCCGGCGAGAATCTTCGCCATCTGGAGATACCTGGTCCGCCCCTGGCCCTCGGGAGCGGCCTGTTTGGCGACCGCGCGAATCCTGCCCATCACGTCATCGGCCGGCGAGCGCCTTGGCTTCAGCCACGACCACCACTCCGGACTTTCTTCCCGCATGCTCAGCCACGCCCCGCCGGCGGCTATGATGCCCAGGATCACCAGCACCACACACCCACAGCCGGCCTTGCTGCTCTTCTGGGAATCCTTCTTCGCCTTGAGACGGAGTTGCTCGGTCTCGTAGATACGGCGCTTCTCGTCTTTGCTCAGCGCCATCGGCTGTCATCCTTTACATGCCGCAGGTGCCACAGGTGCCGCAGATCGCCGTCATCCTACCATATCGCCCCGCCCGTCACGAGCAATGGCGCCGTTTACGTCCCGACCGCGAACTTCTTGAGGCGGTCGGACAGCGCCTTGCCGGCGGCGCGGGCGGCGGCCAGCGACTCAGGCTGCTTGTCCAGCGACGGGATGATGTCATCGGTGATCTTGGTCCCCGGGCCGAAGAACATGTGGATCGCACCGACGGTGCACGTCTCGCCGTAGCCGCACACAAAGCAACTGGCGGCGCCCTGGGCGACGACGTCGGCGAGGCACTCGACCTGGTTGTACTGAAAGAACGTGCGGATGTCCTCGATCACGGGCTTGGGGTCGCCGCCGCCGACACCGACAGCCACGCCCACCTTGCCGGCGACCGACTTGCCCTCGCGATGGCGGAACTGATACCACCGCTCCAGGAAGCATCGCCCCAGCCCATTGAGGCCGCTAAAGTAGTTCGCCCCACCGATCACATACGCATCGGCGTTGACGATTTTACCCCGCAGATCAGCCAGGTCGTCCTTCAGCACGCAGACGTTATCCTTGACGCATCCCAGGCACGCGATGCAGGGCCCGATCTTCTTGCCGGCCAGTGAGACAAACTCGGTGTCGGCCCCATCGACGCCGGCCAGCACTTCCTTGACCAGCCGCTCGGTGGTGGCGTCTTTTCGCGGGCTGCATGAAACGCCCAATACGTTCATGGTGATCTCCTCGAGATGCGGTTCTCGTCGGCGACTATTCTAAGCCGTCCGCCCGGCGACGGCCCAATCTTTTCAGCCGGGGCCTCACAGGCGACCGGCGCCGGCTTGCCCTTTGGGCAACTGTGTGCAGGTCGCCTCCGCCCGGCCGTGATGGTGGGCATCCCCCGGCGGCCCTTTTCAGGCCGTTACCCCCCCCACAGGGGCCGCCGAAAGGGCCGGCATAGGCCCAATATTCGGCCAAAAAAAACTTGCCCTTTGCCTTGACGACCGGTACGGTACGGCATGTAGAAACCGTTCGCCCCGGAAGGGGTCGCGTCTATGTACCCCGGCTGCCCAGACAGACCGGGCGAAAGACACTCTCTGGCACGGAGGGCCAACCTTGAACAGACCATGGAGTCTGTGCGCTCATATCGCGATGTCTGTGGCCGAGAGGCCGGGGGATGGTCGCGGTATCCCTATCCCCTCTGGCCAGTGTCCCACCGAATTTCCCACCAAGTTCTTCACCGTGCTGCTGCCATTGGCAGGCACTGCAGCCGCCCCGAGGAATCACGCGAGGTCCGACAGGTAGAGGTATAGGTCTAGTAGGAGAAGGAGGAGGCGGATAGCTGAGGTTACACTCGGCTGTCCGCCTGGTTTTTTGCGCTGACCCAAGCCGCGCCCCTCAAGCCCCAGGCCCGCTCGCCTGCGGCGAGCGCCATCACGGCGCCGGCTCGAGCTCGCGGTCCCCGCGGGTCAGAAACATCACCAGCAGCATGAACAGGCAGACGTTGATGTTCATCACCGGAACCCGCAGCCCCGGCGGCAGCGAGTAGATCACCACGACCACCGGGATCCACACCACCCAGTTCACGAATAAGATCGGCACGCAGCGCGTGCGATACCAGTGATGCCCGAGCTCCCGCCGCGTGCGGCTGACCGAGCGGCCGCAATCCTTGAACAGCAGCACCAACACAATCGTCGGGATCGCCCACAGCAGCACGTACACGCCCTGATCGATCGCCACCTGCCCCGCCAGCGTCCAGAAGTCCTTCCCCTCGCCCCACGCCCACGTCTGCAGGCGATAGAGGCCGTCGATCTCGGCCCCGCGGTAGGCCCAGAACACAGCCATCAGCGGCACGTTGGACCACGGCTCGACGTGCATCCGCTTCGACCTCAGCGCGTTGATCAGCCGCTGGATCGCCAGCGGAAACAGCACCGCGAAGATCGGCGTCGAGATCGCCGAAAACGCATAGCCGTAGCTTTCCTTGACCTTCGCGATGCGGTCGAAGACCCCCTGCGTCGGCGCGTGGTTGTAGTAGGCGATAATAATCGCCGCCGCCACCGCCCACAGCCCCATCGCAGGCACAATATTAGCCTTCGCCGCCGCGACGGCCTGTTTGAACGGACTTTCCGTTTGGGTCTCTGCTCTCACGCCTCAAGCCTCAGTTCCGGGCTCTGGAATAAAGCGGGACAGACTACCATGCTAATGACAAATGACCAAGGCCCAATGACCAACTTGTCCTCCGAAGCCTTGGCGAAGGAGGATGCTGAATGCTGAATGTCAAAGGACAGAAGAGAATGGATCGCCACAGAGCGGGCGCCCCCAGACCTGCCTCGCCGCACTGCGGCGGGGCAAACATGGAAACATAAGACACAATTTGCCCCCAAGCAAATCGAGCTGAAAAGATTCTGCCGCTGCTATGGAATACCCCAGCCTCTGCATCTCACCGGCCTTGTTCTTCTCTTCGTGATCTTTGTGCTCCCCCCGTCGCCGGAGGCTATGGCGGGCAAGCTTTGTGGTGAGTCGTTTCTGCTGCCTTGTGCTGGCGCCCCAGTTCAGGGATAATCTCGCTAGAGTAAGGGTCTCCAAGGGCCTTGGCGCGGCAAGGGGACATCATGTTCGATCACGTGACGCATAATCGACGTCTGTGGGTCTTGACCATTGGGGCGACGGGCCTCTTGTTGCTCGCACTGGCCGCAGCGGCGACAGCCCAGGCCAGGAGGAAGCTCAAGACCTACAACACCAAGTACTACGTTCTCCACACCGATGCGGAGGTCGAGTTCGCTCGCGAAGCCGCCGCCCGGGCAACGTCCATGTACGAGACCTACAAGGCCCGGATGAAACGCGGCACCGGCGCCAAGCGGGCGCTGTATCTGTACACCGACCGCCAGGACTACATCAACGCGGACGGGACGGCCAACATGCAGGGATGCTTCAATTCGGACAAGGGGGTCCTGCTCCACGTCACGATGGATCACATCGAGGAGATGTGGCGCTTGCTGCAGCACGAATGCTGGCATCAGTTCTCCTACCACACCATCAGCCGGGATACGCCCAGGTGGTTCGACGAAGCCAACGGCGTCTACTTCCAGTTCGCCGAATGGACCGGCGACGGATACGTCTCCGGCCAATTGAAGGGGGGAATGAGTTGGCCCATCCAGCAATACATCGAAAAGAAGGAGCTGATCCCCTTCGATACCATTACCCGCCTGTCCCATGAAGAATGGGACGACATGATCAAGCAAGGCCACTACTACAAGCTCCAGATGCAGGCCTGGTCGATCGTCTACTTCATGACCCACGCAGAGGGCGGCAAGTACCTGCCCGAGCTGCAGCAGTACATCGTCGCCCTGCGCAGCGGCAAACGGATCCCCGTCAGAAAGTTCTACAAGCGCCTCAACGAGCTTCGGCCCCAGTATGAAAAGTGGTGGCTAGCCCGATCGCTCAACCCGACCATGGAGGGTCTGGAAGCCTATTACGAAACGGCGGTGGCCACCCTGACCAGTTTCCTGGCGCGAGCCCACGGCATGAAGCAGACGTTCGAAACGGCGGATGAGTTCATCGCCGCCGCGCGGGACGGGACGCTCAAGCTGCCGACGGTCAAGAGCAAGATGTGGCTGCCGGAGTCCTTGCTGAAGCAAAACCTCGCACGCATCGATTCCCTGACCTGGGACACCAGCTCCAGCCCGCCGACCTGGAAGCTGGACAAATCGGGCAAGTTCCCCAAGCTGGTCATGACCCGCGCCGACGGCGTGATCTTCACCGGCCAATTCCTCATCAAGAAAAACCGCGTCTCCAAAGTCACCGTAACCATCACCCGCCCCGACGCCGAGACAGACTAGCCGCAATCCGCAATCCACAATCTGCAATCACCTCCCCCAAACCTCAAGCCCCAGGCCCCAAGCCCCAAGCCTGATTCTATCTTCTATCCGCAAAATAGTGCAGCATCGCCTCGTCCGCGCGGTGGAGCCGCCGGCACGCTTCCCGGGCGATATTCAGCACCAGCATGCCGAACAGTTCCTTGTCCGTCTCCCACAGGCCGAAGAGTCCCTCCCGCGGCAGGACGATCAGCTTGGTATCCTCTTTCGCGACGGTGGCCGCCGTGTGTCGCTCGATGCCGATGACGGCCGTCTCGCCAAAGCACTGGCCGACCCCAAACACCGCCACCGCCAGCGGGCTGCCCTTAGCATCCAGCACCAACTCCACGCTGCCTTGCCAGACGATGTAGATCTCACTCGGCGCATCCCCAGCCTCGAAGATGAACTCGCCCCGATCGTAGTCGACCGTCTCCAACAGCCGCAACACGGTATAAAGCTGCTTCTCGCTCAGCCCGCCGAACAACGATATCTTGCTCACGATCGGCAGAACGTTCTCAACTTCCAACAACGGAATACTAGCTCGCGGCTTCGCCATGATCTGTCCTTCCCATACGCCTCAAGAAGAATACCAAAAAGACGGCCGCAGAGACACGGAGACGCAGAGAACAGATAGCTAGGTGCTCAACCCACCCCGGCCGGCCGCTGTTCAATGCCAAAGGAGAACCTCGGCGCGCCCGCGTTCTCCCGTAAGCGACGCCCAGCGTCGCGACCCACTCCCCCTACCTGAAATAGAAGGAACGGCTTGATCAGTCGCGAAGGCACATAGGGTCGGGGCCTCGCACTAGTTGCCCGTGCGAAAGATAGCGCTGTGCCGTGCAGCCGGAGAAGCATCGGGCAAAGGCCGAACATCCTTCGCACGGTGCGACATGCGGCTCCTCTAGGTGTTGGCGTATGGCCTGCAGATAAGGGGACCGCTCCCAACACTCACGCAGGGACCACTTGTCCAATCTGGAATAGGCATCGGTTCTCGCCACATCTTGTGGTTTGACCTGCTTGAAAGCATCGCATGGCGAAATCAAAAGGTCTGGAAGGACAATCAGCCGGTCCACTCCCGCACTACATTGCGGGGAGTCGCTGACGTGCAGGAACCCATATGGCGATCCGACGCGGGTAGTGATGATCGTTCTAGCAGTCTTCACAAGCTCCTGGAGTGCTAGATTGTCCTCACTGCCAAGGAAACGGGCATCGGTGGCATTACGGCTCCGGCCCTGCGGCACCAGCCGGAGGACACTGACCTTGCTTACCCCCAGGGCCTTAGCAAGTTCGCAGACTCCGAGCAGATCTCGGTAGTTGCACCGCATGATTGTGAAATGTAGCTCTGTTCGGACCCCCAACGCGACGGCCGACTCGATGGCGGCGACCGTCGTACTGTGGCTCCCTTCCCTTTGCGTAATACGGTCGTGTATCTCCGGTCGGTGGCTGTACAGGCTGAAGATCAATCGGGCGATGGGGATGCTCTCCATCCTCGTTATGACTGCTGGGATACTCGCACCAACTCCTGATGTGTACAGAGACACATTCATCTCCAACTGTGCAATGACGTCCAGCAATTCCGCGAAGCCACGCCAGATGACGGCCTCTCCGCCCGAGATCGCCAACTCCGCAACCTGCATGTCATTGGCTTCATGGACAATCCGTATTGCGTCGGCCAGCGACATCTCGCGGGATTCTCGTGGCCCACCTTCACTGGAGCAGTGGAAACATTGGAGGCAGCACCGATGAGTGACCTCCATTTTCAACTCACGCAGATGGTACGGGCCGCCAAGCATGTCTTCTTCCTTCATGCCTGACCCTCTTCTCCAGTGAGTTGCTGTTGGATCTTCTGATTGATGCCCCACTTGGGGGGATATGTGTAGTCGATCCGCCCTGGATTGGGCCGGAATTTCTGCTTGATACGAGTCCGATCACCTATGCCCTGAATGCCCGGATGCGCCAGTCGAGCATACTTGTCGGTCTCGCAGAATAGGTTCTGACAGTCAATCAACTGCAAGGGTCTCCCCCCGAGATCCTCAAATCGAAGCCCAAGACCTTCAAATTCCTCTGCCTGCCGTTGCGCCATAAGGTAGATGACTTCTTCCTCAGTCAGACCCCCCAGATCAGAGAAGCATTTTCGAATTCCGCTCTTGGCACCAGGGCCGGGAACAACGAAGTCCATCTCCGAAAAGTCGATCACCTCCGTGTAGTTGAGATCGGTGACAAACTGGTAGGCGAGGAAATCACCGATGGTGGGGAATGATTTCAGAAGGTCGAACGCATCGGCCATCCGCAAGCACCGCTGCAGCTTCCCCGGGACGTCGGCACCCATCATCATATCAAGTAACGCTAGGTGGTTGCGATGCTTTCGCCTATGCCCCAGCTGAGAGCCACCGGTCGGCATGATATATGCCGCCGAGTATATGCGGAGCCCACTCTCCATCGCGGTTGAAAGGACCTCACCATAGGCATCGACCGAAAAGGTACCAAGAGACACATCCCCGAACTCATTGCAGAGCAGTTCCCACGTCTCGATCTTGTTGAAGAGCTTAAACAGTAAGACTCTCAAGATGGTCTCATCCGCCGGGCGCTCACCGGCGTAAATCACGTTACGGATGAGGTACTGACTAACGCGATCAGATGCTCGATACGCGTTGGTGAACCGATATGTTTGGACTATGGGATCAGCCGTCCACGGTCCGCAGTCGCCTCTGGCTCGTTTCATGAAGACCATTTGACGTTGGGCAGCGAAGCGCCAATAGGTATCAAAGACGACCGTTGGCTCAACAGGCGCCCAACGCTTGCGGAGCTCGGATGGCCTGCAAGGCCGTTCTTCGGCCAATGTCCTCATGTTTGCCTCGCTTCATACGTGCTGATGAAGCCCTCAATGTGGTGTCCCAACGGCCGTAAAGCAGTCTTGCCAGCTGCGCCAACCTTGGGGTGACTTGCGAAGCATTGCATTCCAGCAAACGGTATCCCAATCTCATGTGCCATGAAGGTTCCGAGCTGACACAGCCCAAGGTAGTTGCCGTACGCCTTCTCGAAGATGTGCTGCGTTGGATAGAAGCCAATGACCGTCAGCTTGTCACCCTCGATACTGAAGGCCACCTGCTGAAGGCAGGGGAACCCTCTTTGTCTTTGGTTGGTGGCGTCTACGGCAGGTGCATAGATCGACGCCTGATGAGCGCTGTGCCGGTGATTGCCGCTAGCGTAGGTGTTGATGATATAGTCAAGTTGGTTCCTTTCATCGTCCCCAAACTTGGGGAAAGCGATCAGTCTCTGGAAATAGACCCCGTTGTGGTTGGCGCGGCATTTCTTGACACGAGGCCAGATAGCCCGGTATCGGTCAAACAGCTCTTGGCGAGGGCGGCCCGGGTTCCACAGCGAATTGGGGAAAATGGTATTTGCCACCGTCTCGATTGAAGAGAGGCCACGCTGCGAGAGAGCTTGCGCCAGGAGCGACCGAATATCGTCGTGCTCGTTGATATGGCCTTCCGGCGCTTCGATTTGGACGAGTATCGACGGAGTTACCCCGGGCCCCAAGACTCGAATGAGAGCCTTTGCCCAGGCTATTGTTGCGCAGTGTGACGTAATAACGACCGGATCAAGCATTGTCTTCCTCCGGAATGTGCCGGCATCTGGCGAGCCCCGTATACTCAGCAGGCATTACGCGAATACTTACCGCCCATTGGCCTAGTAGCGCTCGCCCAATTCCGCGTGACGTAGCGCGAACGTACGTTGCTGTTGACGTCTTGTTGATCGTCTCTGTGACGGCACCTTCAACGATCGTCCCTCCCGGAAGCATCGCAATGTCACCAACGACAAGGTCAAGGGCATTTGCCCAGTGCTCATCAACCACGATGAGTTCATCTCCTAAACACCCGGGGGCGAGTCCGGCCTTGACCTCTTTCGGCGAGACTCTTCTTAGGCCGTCGGCAACCCCCTTAGGCATGACCCCAACCGCAAGGCTTGCATGTGTTAAGAACGCGCCATAGCTGACCCCAAGCCAGCAGGCAATCATATACGCATCCGTGGGGCCACAACGTGATGGGTCTACTCCTCGTTTCCTAAAGCCATCCAGGACGGCTAGCCGAGGCATGAGAAGAAAGCCCGCAAACCGGTCGGCAAGTAGTTCCTCGGGAGCACGTGGTTCCTGTCGCTCCTCCGGAAGCTCATCAACGTGGGCACCATGGCCGAAGACGTGATGTCCGTACTCGTGTGCGCAAGTGAAGGCCCGACGACCCCACGGTCGTAACGACGAAATGACGATGGTCTTCGAATGGCGATCATAGATACCTTCCATGCTGGAAATGGGCATGAAACGGACGGCGACTCCCTGCTTGACGGCGAAGTCGTACGAACAGATCGGAACGTCGTCGGGCACCCCGGCGCCCTGCCTGACCTTCAGAGCCGCGATGATCGCCCTTCTTTCGAGAGGCCTTGGAGTCATTCTCTTGCCGCCCCCTTGCCGCGGCGCAGGGATTGAAGTAGTTGGAGGACCCGATCCAGATCGTCCTTCTTCAGCTTTGCAAGCTCGCGTGCGGCCAATTCGACACCTGGTTGGTTCTCTGTGCTCTGCGATCCAGCAAGCCATGCTATGTCTACCTCGTAAAGCTCAGCCAACTGACGTAATTCGTCCGCCGAGACCTTCCTTCTCCCGGCTTCCATCTCAGTGATCGTTGGACGGTGGACATGCAGAATCCGTGCAACCTGGGCCTGGGAGAGACCCGCCATCTCCCTGGCTGATCGGAGCCGATCTGCGATGCTATCGCGTGCTTTCTTCTTCGCCATTATCTATTCCTCCTGAGACTTCAGCTTCATCGTCATCAGCTTGTCGGTAATCTCCGCGACGGTCAGCGCGCGTTCGCCATCATCCGAAATACAGATATTCACATCATCCCCGATCTCGAATAAACGACCCATCGCAACCGAAAGCTCCAGGCCGCGCAAGCTGTCAAAGCCTGGGACCCCGTTGATGACGACCGTGCTTGAACGAAGACTCGGCGCTTCGTCCCCGGATTTCGTTTGTATGTCGGTAATGGCAGTAATGACGGCTTTTTTGGCTTCATTGTTGGTCATGGCCAAGCTCCTTACCACTGGTAAGAAAATCTTACCACACCCACAGCCTGGCTACAAGCAGTAATTCCAATTTTTTTTCTTGAAGAAGATGTCCGTTTCGGCGGCCAGGCGGGAATTCTTCCTTCAGGCAACATTTCCGTCCAGTGATGTAAGAGGACTTCGTCTTTGTCTGCGGAAGGACGGGGATCTTCCCTCCGGGAAGATTTGTCGTCACCGCGGCAACGGACACATGGGTTGGACAGTCTGGCCAGCGTATGATTTGGCGATGACTGACGGGGGGCGCATCCAAGCGGGTTGGCGCGCCGACCCCGCCGCCCCATTCTCCTCCACGAAGGCTTGCCCCATTCGACATTCAGCCCCCAGGCGACGTCGCTCTGCGCTGCATTCGGCCCCGAGGGGACGTCGCTCTGCTCCGCACCTGACTACCGGCAGGCAGGTTGGTCATTTGCCCTCCGGTCCTAACCTTGCCTGGGCCGACGCCCCGTGTTTCAATGGGGACCAATCAAGGAGACGAACGATGGCCAATTACCTCGGCATTGATGTTGGGACGTCTGGGACTAAGGCGTTGGTGATGACGGGTAGGGGGCGGGTGGTGGCGACGGCGACGGCGGAGCATCCTATTTTTGCGCCTCAGCCGGGGTGGTCCGAGCAGCGGCCGGAGGATTGGTGGACGTCGACGGTCGCCGCGACGCGGGCGGTGGTTCGCAAGGCCAAGGTCAAGCCGGCCAGCATCAAAGGGATCGGCTTTAGCGGGCAGATGCACGGGCTGGTGATTACCGATGCGGCCGGGCGGCCGCTGCGACCCAGCCTGATCTGGAACGATCAGCGGACGGGCCCCGAGGCCGCCCAGATCGAGAAGAAAGTCGGCGGCCGAAAAAACCTGATCAAGCTCGTCGGCAACGCGGCCCAGACGTCGTTCACGCTGACAAAGCTGATGTGGGTCCGCAACCACGAGCCGCGGACCTACGCCCGCATCAAGCACTTCCTGCTGCCGAAGGACTACGTGCGGCTGTGCATGACGGGCGACTATGTCGGGGACGTCTCGGACATGTCGGGCACGCTGATGCTCAACCAGCGAACGCGGAAATGGTCGAAGGAGATCATCAGTAAATTCGGCATCGATTCGGCCATCCTGCCGCCCGTGATCGAAAGTCACGAGATCGCCGGGGTGCTGACCAAATCGGCGGCCGCCAAGATGGGCCTGGCCGCCGGGACGCCGGTGGCCGCCGGCGGCGGCGACCAGCCGGTCGGCGCGGTCGGTAACGGCGTGGTCGCCGACGGCCTGACCAGCGCGACGATGGGCACCAGCGGCGTGGTCTTCACGCACTCCAAGACCTACACCACCGACCCCAAGAGCCGCGTCGGCACGTTCTGCGCAGCCGTCGACGGCGAGTATTGCCTGTTCGGCTGCGTGCTGGCGGCCGGCGGGAGCTTTCAGTGGTTCCGCAACACGCTCGGCGAGGCCGAGGTCGCGGCCGCCGGCAAGAAGAAGGTCGACCCCTACGAGCTGCTGACGGCCCAGGCCGCCAAGGCGCCGGCCGGCTGCGAGGGGCTGTTCTGGCTGCCCTACCTCACCGGCGAGCGGACGCCGCACGGCGACCCCAACGCCAAGGCCTGCTGGATCGGCCTCCACACCCGCACCACCCGCAACGAACTGGTCCGCGCCGTGCTGGAAGGCGCCACGTTCGGCATGAACGACGCGGTGCAGCTGCTCAAGGCGCGCGGGCTTTCGATCCGCCAGATCCGCCTCTCCGGCGGCGGGGCGCGGAGTGCGTTCTGGCGACAGCTGCAGGCCGACATCTACGGCACGACGTGCGTGACGATCAACGCCGAGGAAGGCCCGGCCTACGGCGCAGCCCTGCTGGCGGCGACAGGATGCGGCGAGTTCGCCAGCATCAAGCAGGCGTGCAAAGCGGCCATCAAGGTCAAGCGAACGATCAAGCCCGCCCCAGCCGCCAAGCGACACTACGCCAAGCTCTATCAGCAGTACGTCCGCCTCTACCCGGCCCTGGCCGACGAGTTCGCCCGCATCGCGGCACTATAGCCAGCAGCGCAAGCAATGAACGCCGAACGAAAACGTGTGGTGCTGTTTCTGTGTACGGGCAATTCGTGTCGCAGCCAGATGGCCGAGGCCCTGCTCCGCCGCCACGGCGGGGGCCGGTTCGAGGTCCACAGCGCGGGCACGGGCCCTCATCCCATCGCCGAGCGGACGAAACAGGTGATGGCTGAGGTCGACATCAGCCTCGACGGCCATCGGCCCAAGCACGTCGACGAACTGCTCGAAACCGTGACGGTGGATTATCTGATCACCGTCTGCGGCAACGCCGAGGAGACCTGCCCGGCCGTCTGGCCGCGCTCACCCGACCTGCAACGGCTGCACTGGCCGTTCGACGACCCCGCCGCCGCCACCGGCAGCGACGAGGATAAGCTCGCACTCTTTCGCCGCGTGCGCGATCAGATCGACGCGACGATCCGGTCCTGGCTGGCCGAGGCGGAAGACTAAGGCTGGTCAACCATCGCCCGGCGCCACGCGGCTGTATATGATAGCGTCCTGTCGGCCGCCGGGGCGTAGGAGCCCACGGCCGTTATCGAGGCCCGGCGACCCACACACAAGGACCGCTCCCCCGGGAGCTTCGGCTGCAGGGATATGCAAACGCTCAGAGAGCTTCGCGGCCTTTTCGAGGCCCAGGGAATCCACCCGCGCAAACGGTGGGGCCAGTCCTTCCTGATCGACCGCAACCTGATGATGCGGCTGGTCGAACTGGCCGACTGCGAGGGCGTGGGGACCGTTCTGGAAGTCGGCCCGGCGACCGGCTCACTGACCGAAGAACTCCTGGCCCGCGCCGGCCGGGTGGTCGCCTGCGAGATCGACCGCGGGCTGGCCGATATCCTCAGGCGCCGTCTGGGCGATCGGCCCAACCTGACGATCGTCGTCGGCGACATCCTGGCCGGCAAGCACGCGCTGGCGCCGGCGGCCATGCAGGCCGTCGGGCCGGACGCGCACCTGGTCGCCAACCTGCCGTACAGCATAGCCACGCCCCTGGTCGCGCTGTGCCTTCAGTCCGCGTGGCGGGCCCTGGCCGGGGGAGCCGAAGTGTGCCGGTTCGACCGCCTGACGTTCACCGTGCAGAAAGAGGTCGCCGACCGCCTGGCCGCCTCGCCCGGCGGCAGCGACTACGGCCCGATCAGCGTCCTGATCTCTCTGCTGGCTAAGCTGACGCCCGGGTCCGTCGTGCCGGCCAACGCGTTTTGGCCAGCGCCGAAGATCGCCAGCCGAATTGTGCGAATTGATTTCGACGCCGACGCCGCCGGGCGGATCGGCGATCTCGACGGCCTGATGGATGTGGTGCGGACGGCCTTTTCGCAGCGGCGCAAACAGGTGGGGACGATCTTTCGCCGCGATGAGGCCGTCTCGCAGGCCTTGAAGGTGGTGGGAATCGACCCGGTATCCCGAGCCCAGCGCATCGAGCCTGAGCAGTTCGCGGCCCTAGCCGCCGCTGCACACGCCGCGGGAGGCGGCGCCGGCGACAACTGATCTTGTCTGCCGCCCAGGTCTCCAGTAAAGTGGTGCCTGCCAAGTAGGGCTGTAAGGAACGATCATGAGTGAAACACCCGATACGCCGTCGTCCGGGCCCGCTGCCGGAGCTGGCGATGCATTCTTCGCCCGCGCCGAGGAGGTCGCCGAGACCGGCAACTGGAATTTCGCGATTCAGATGTACCTGGATGGGATCCGCCGCGACCCTGATAACGTCGAGCGCGGCCACGAGCCGCTGCGCAGGGTGGCGATGAACCGCAAGGCGATGGGCGGCAAGGGCGCCGGCATGGTCGACAAGCTCAAGGCCCGGCCGGGCAAGGACCAGCTTGAGAACCTTCTCAAGGCTGAAGGCGTGCTGGCCAAGGAGCCCGGCTCGGTGGAGATGATGCTGACGATTCTTCGGGCGACCCTGGCGCTGGAACTGCATCAGACGCTTCAGTGGATCGGTGTGGTCATCGTCGAAACGCAGAAGGTCGCGTCCAAGCCCAACAAGCGTGTCTGCGTCGAGGTCGCCCGGGCCTTCGCCTCGTTGGAGGTCTACCCCCGCGCGTTGGAGGCCGCCGACCTGGCCAAGAAGGCCGACCCCGATGATGCCGCCATCAGTCATCTCGTTGCCGAAATGTCCTCGCAGTTCACGATCCAGAAGGGCAAGTACGGCGAGGAGGGAGATTTCTCCAAGGGCGTCAAGGACATGGATCGGCAAAAGGAGTTGATCCAGCAAGACTCGATGATCAAGGACAAGGAGTACCTGGCCTCGCAGGTCGAAAAGATGCGGGCGGAGTACCTGGCCTCGCCGACCGTGCCGGGCAAGATCAACGCCTACGTGGAGGCGCTGCTGAAGTTCGAAGACGACACACACGAGAACCAGGCCATCGAGACGCTCACCCAGGCTACCGAGGCGACCGGGTCGTATCAGTTCAAGATGCGGATCGGCGACATCCGCATCCGCCAGATGACGCGGGCGAATCGCAAGCTCAAAGACGCCGGCAAGGACACCGAGGCCCGCGAGCAGAGGCGGCGGCAGTTGGCTTTCGAGCTGGAAGAATACGCCGAACGCGCCGTAAATTATCCGACCGACCTGTCGATCAAGTACGAGCTGGGCAAGCGCCAGTATATGGCCGGCCTCCACGACGAGGCGATCGCATCGCTGCAGCAGGCGAGCAACGATCCGCGGCGGCGGCTTCCGGCGATGACGTTCCTGGGGCTATCGTTCGGCAAGAAAGGATGGCTGCGAGAGGCGGCCGAAACGTTCGAACGGGCCCTGGAGGGCGACGCGCCGGAACAGCGGACAAAGGACCTGCTGTACAACCTCGGCGACGTGCTGGAGAAGATGGACGAGATGGAGCGGGCGCAGGATGCGTTCTCGCGTCTGGCCCAGATCGATTTTCAGTACAAGGACGTCCGCGAGCGGCTGGACCGCCTCCGCAAGGGCCCCGACAAGAGTTCGAAGACCTGACCGCCGGGGGGTCTTTCGGCTTGCCTCGGGTTGGGCGATCGCTATAATAGCCGGGCTGTTCGTGCCCAAGAATAACAAGATCGCAGAAACGAATCTGAGAGGATCGTCGTGCCGAACTTACCTTCAGCCAAGAAACGCATGCGTCAGAACGTCAAGCTTCGGGCCCGTAACCGCTGGCGCAAGGACCGCATCAAGCAGGCCGTGCGCGAATTTGACGAGGCGCTGCAATCGGGCGACAAGGCCAAGGCCGCCGAGCAACTGAAGCTCGTCTACAAGCAGATCGACCAGGTCGCCGCCAAGAAGACTATCCACAAGAACACCGCCGCCCGCAGAAAGGCCGGCCTGGCCAAGCGCCTGGCCACGGCCTAGGCCCGGATACCTTCAACCCTCACTCCAGCGCCCGCGGAGGGTATCAGCGGGCGTTGTCCTTTGCGCCGGTTTTCTCCCCCCCTGCGCCCCACCACCGCCGACTGCCCCGCCGAGAAGTTCTCCGCCCCCTCGCACAGGCGCAGTAAACTGGCCCGACAACACCATCAAAGGTAGCGCCGATGATGACACACAGCGATCCGTACGTCAGTCGGGGCGGCGACAAACTCGCCGCCGCCCTGGAAGCTTTCGGCATCGACCCGACCGGTTTGGTCTGTGCGGATTTCGGCGCCAATGTGGGCGGGTTCACCGATTGTCTGCTGCGGCGCGGGGCCGCGAAGGTCTACGCCATCGACACCGGCTATGGGGAGCTGGCCTGGACGCTCCGCAAACACCCGCGCGTGGTCGTGATGGAACGCACCAACGCCCTGCACTGCGAGATCCCCGAGCCGGTGGACCTGGTCGCCGCCGACATGGCCTGGACGCCGCAGGCCTACATCCTGCCGGCGGCAGTGCGATGGCTAAAGCCGGGCGGGCGCGTGCTGTCGCTGCTGAAGTGTTACTACGAACAGGCCAAGCGCGAGCGACCCGCACGAGGCCGCCGGCGAGCGCCGCTGACCGACCAGCAGGCCGCCGACGTCTGTCGCAACGTCTGCAAAGATCTCCACGCGGCTGGCTTCGATCTGCGGGCGCTGGCCCGGTCGCCGCTACGGGGAAAGGGCAACAACGTGGAATACTGGCTGTGGGCGAGCGGCGGGCCGGCGGGCGCCCGGCCGCGAGCCGGCGGGGACAAAAAGTGAGCAGGGACGACCCGGCGGGAGGATAGATCGCCCCTGCCCGTTACTCCCTAGCTTGCTCACTAGGCCAAGCCTGACGGCTTTGGCCGCCCTCAGCGAGCGGGCCTGGAAGCCGAGGGGCCTCACGGCTCCTCACTGAACTGTAGGGGGGCTGTTCACCTGATATCAAATTAAAGACGTAACAAATATGACGGTATTGCCCCAAGCGTGCGACAGCGCCACCAGGTACGCTTGCGTATCGCGCGGCGGGGCTCCTGTCCCGCCGCGTTGTGAAGCCAGGCAAGAGTTGGCGGGACAGTCCCGATCTACATCGGGACGCCAACCGACGCTGTACGAACGTGCCCGCAGCTCAGCGGGGCGGGGCCCAGTATGTTTCGTAGTTCGCCTGCGAGGCTTCCGGGTCGATGGCGTCGGGGGCGTAGCTGACAACGTCGCCGCCGGCGAACAGCACGTTGCACCGGCCCAGATGGCGGCCGTCGCGGAGCTTGGCCCAGCCTTCGTTGACGCCAACATCGTCGCCGGTGTAGCAGACCTCCGCATCGTAGTCCAGAACGAGGATTCGCCGCGCCGCCGGCGGCAGGTCGACCACCTGGGAGTTCATTCCGTAGCTAAGAACGACCCGGGCAAACCGGAACGGCCCGCGGGTGCTGTCCGTGCCGACCGACTGGTTGCTGTCGCCGTAGATCGTCCCATCGGGGCCAATGAGGTTGTAGGTCTGGCCGACCCAGAACTGGTACGCCTCCACCAGCACCTCGGTAGCGGTCTCGGTGATCTTGAAGACGATGTCGTTGTAGTCCAGGTCGCCGCCTGCGTGGTAGTCGCCCCCGTAGCGGGCGGTCTCGACCAGGTACCAATACTCGCTGCCGTCGCCGACGGGCTCGTACTTGGGGAGCCGATCGATGTTGTTGCGGTTCTCGGGGAACTCGAACGGGTTGTGGCCCGCCTGCACTTTCCAGATGCCCGGCTGGGGATCCATCTCGGCGGCCGATCCATATTCCCAGTGCGGATAGCCGCTGGTCAGGTTCAGGTCGTAGTCGGAGTGCTCGGCCCCGCCGCTGCCCCAGACGCGCAGGCGAATATCCGGGAAGGCGTCGGTAGGCTCGGCATCGGATGGGCACTGCATGACGGCATTGTTGTCGCCCATGTACTTCCGCAGCACGCCGCCCCACCCGTAGGCCTGCAGCACGCTGACGCTGTCGGACGAGCTGCGCGTGATCGGCCGGGCCACCACGCCCATTTCGAGCGGGCCCGTTTTGCGGCGAACGACGATGTTGTTGGCCAACTCGTCCGCCTTGCGCAGCGCGTAGGCCACGTGGATCTGGTGAAGGTTCGTCTGGCAGACGACCCGGCGCGACGACGCCACCATCCGGCGCGCCGCGACCACCACCACAGAGGTCAACACCCCCACGATCGCGATCACGATCAGCAGTTCCGTCAGCGTAAAGCCCGCGTCTCTGCGTTGCATACCTGCCGCCTGCCCTTTCATACAGCATCGGTTGGCGGGGCTCCTGTCCCGCCAACTCTTGCCTGGCTTCGCAACGCGGCGGGACGGGAGCCCCGCCGCGCGATACGCGATTGTGCCCATCGCTCTAGACGAACACCCCTTCCGGGGCCTCGGCCGCATCCCAGCCGGGCGGGACGGCCAGCCCAAGCGCGCGGGCGACGACCGGCGCGGTATCGGCGATATTGACCTGCCCGTCGAGGTGGACGCCCCTGGCCAGCCCGGGCCCGCGAGCGGCCCAGAAGATCTCCATGCAGTCGGGGTTGTCCTCGCCGTGGCTGTTGTAGATGGCGTTTTCGTGCTCGATCTTGCAGCCGCCGTGGTCGGAGACTATCACAATGAGGCTGGTGTCATACGCGTCGATGTCGCGAATGGCCTGGAGGACCTGCCCGATCCAGCCGTCGGTCCGCTCGATCTCGGCGACGTACTCCGGCGTGTGGTAGCCCTTGCTGTGGCCGGCGCCATCGATGTAGTCCAGGTGCAGGAAAAACAGGTCCGGCTTCTGATCGCGGATAAAGTCGGCCGCCGCCGGGACGAGGATCTCGTCGCCGCCGGTCCGCAGAACGCAGTTGCACGATTCCTCGATCAGGTCGCGGTTGATGGGACCCCAGCAGCTAAAGGCCCCGATGGTCCACTCCGGATGCGCCTGGCGGGCGACCTTCACGAACGACGGCCAGGCCGCATCCTCGGCGATCGGCGTCTCGCCCCCGAGCTGATGCTTATCCGGCCCGACGCCGTGGAGCATCGACCCCCACGCCGGATAGCTGGACGACGGCATCACCGACGACGCCCGGTCGGTCCACGCCGCCTCGGCGCAGAATGCATCGAGGACAGGCGTCTCAGCTTCACCGACAGCCGGGCCCCGAAGCCCGTCCAACCCGATCACAAAAGCACGCTCACACAGTGTCGCCATCAATGACCTCCTGGGCCGCCCGCCAAACCCCCAACGGACGCCGCTAAGCTAACGCCCATTGTACCAGCCGCCAGCCCCCGAACAAGCTCCCCACACGCGCTCACCAACCGCGAAATACGTGGCTGTTCCATTTCCCCCGGCCCCCCCCGATTAGTCCTTGCCCCCACAGGCCGAAGGCGATATCGTGTTCCTTCAGTACGGGGCCACTGGCTGCCCCTTTCGGAAAGCGCGAGCGATTCTGATTGGAAGAAGGTGGGTAGGATAGATGGTAACCGTTCCGACTAGACCCCGTGGACAACAAGTTACCCGCCCTGCGGGCTGTATACTTCTTGTCATTAGCTTGGCCATTGCGACAGGTTGCTCAAAGAGCAGCTCCAGGCAAGCTGCGTTTGAAGAAACCAAACAGCAAGGAAACTATCAACTCATTGCGTCTACGGCCATAGATGGGGACAGAGTTGAGGTCTGGGGGGAGGCCAGAGAACCTGGCAATCTTCGCTTCGGTCGATTTCTGATGGCAGCTGTGGCGCAGTCTGGTGATCTATTGGACTTCTGCGCGGGCGAGTTCGTGTCTTCCAGTATCCCCTTCTTTCAATCCCCACGGTATGTCGCCCTCGTAGCGAGTGTTGGTCTCGGCAAAGAGAGAGAGGTGTTCTTCGTCTATGATGCGCGATCGAAGAAGTTCCTCACGTGTTCTGTGGATGAGTTCGTTGATTGTGGTGTTCACAAGAACATCCTCATTGTGGGCGATATCGCCTTCTTCGCATCGTGCAAGACACCAACGCCCGTCGGACGACTAGTCCTGACGACGAAGGAAGTAACTATGTTCGGCACTCCTGCACCGCAGGGCGCATCGTTCTATCTTGTCGGTTCGGACGTGTTTGTCAAAGGCCACGACCAGAGAGTGCACCGAGTTGATGAAGAGGGTCTCATTGAGGTCGACACGCAGGTCCGTGAAGACCAGATCACCGAGATGGATTTTGACGCGATCATGATAAACAAGAAGGGAAGCGAACAGTCGATGCAGGCGACGCGCAGAAACAGGTGACTGTCCTCATTCTTCCTGATGGCAGACCCAATCATCAAAGCTGTCTGGGAGAGTAGCGGCGTTATTGACGTGCTTGGGTTCCTCACGGGCGCTGATGCGTCGATCTTGCAGGCACTTCAAGCGACGCTGGTTGAGGGAGGTCAGTGTGGCGAGGATGTCAGGAAGCTGGCCAGTCGGGTGCAGATAGTGATCGACATGGACCGCACCTCCGCCATGCTGATAACCAGGAGCGCTGTTGGATACGTTCTCTCACGGGCTCGGCATGAGAGCGCGATCAACGCAGGCATGACGCATAAGACATGGTTGCACGCGCCCGCCTGTCACTGCGAAGGACATGCCGAGGCAGATGCTGCTTACAAAGAAGACCCGATTCCAATTCGAGATCCGTTTCTTGTTAACGGGCAACTCCTTCAGTACCCGCGCGACTTCAATTGTGAGCGCCCGCAAGAATGTGTTGGATGTGCGTGTCTATTGCTGACAAAACGTCTTCGGCGGAACAACAAGAGACAGCCGCGAAATAGGTGACTGTGAGGTGGGCCTGCGCGCCGCGCGTGCCAAACGCGGGGAGGCAAGTGGGAGCCTGAAGGGCTCGAATTCATCAGCCCCGGGCAACGCCCGGGGTGACGGAGGCCGCCTATTGCGAAGCCCTGAAGGGGCGCAATGAGAACACCCACGGCATACGTTATTACGCCCCTTCAGGGCTTCGATCATATTGGGAACCGTCTACCCAGGGCTTGCCCCGGCTGCGCCGAGCCGGCGCCCTGGGCTGGCGCATTGCGCCCCTTTGGGGCTCGGCAGCTACGGACAGATCCGTAGGGTGACCGGCGCGCCCGACACGTGGGAAGTCCCGTAGGGACGACTGAAAGAAGACACGCACTTCAGTCGTCCCTACGGGACTTCTCTTTCCTTGCGCCGAACCGTTCCCAGGCTTGAAAGCCTGGGCTACAGTCATTCGTCCCTACGGGACTCTCCCGCCTTCGGCTGACCCACTGCGCAACAAGGTGGGACGGCTGCCATCTATCTCTGCGATTCCAGCCTTGACTTCAGATGACCAACCTGAGATAATCTAAATGTCGCCGCGTTGCGACGCGGATGCCATTTCTATCGTAGAGCTGGCCCGCTACAAATAAGTGGTCGTTGCACCAATTCCAAACGGTGCAACGGCAGCGTACAGGCCTGACAGGGCCGGGAGTTCGCACATGTCCAAGAAACCACATCGTCCAGCCTCCGAAGTCGTCAAATCGATCCGGAATCACGCAGTCGGCGTTCGCGAGGCAGCGGAGGGACTGACAGAGAGGATCGAGCAATTCGAGGTCTACCTAGGCACGCTAAAGGGCCGGGTGGACACGGTGCATTTCGGCGCCCACCCCAATGCCGACCCCGAAGAAAAGGACCAGTTGGAGCTGGCCATCCGATTGCACCGCCAGGACAAGCAATGGGTGCTGTCCTGGAGTAGCTACCATCCCGAGTACCCCGAGGAGTACGGGATGGAGTGGAAGCCGCTCAAGAAAGCCCCGCTGAAGATCAAGATCGCGGCGGTCAAGATGTTCCCCGATCTTATCGAGGCGATCGAGAAGTCGCAGATGCGGCTTGCGGAAGAGATCGAGGCGGCGACGGCGCAGTTTGACGCTTTCGCTGAGACGCTGGCGAAGAACGGAAAGGGAGGTGCCTAGATGTCACGCTCCCAACCTGAAAATCGTCTGAAGGTCCACTGGGACCTCAAAGGCAAGCGCCTTGAGCTGTCCGCCGATGGCACGCTAGGCGTAACTGCTGTCTGTCTGGCTATTGTTGTCATCGGGATCGCTCTGGCACGGTTGCTGTAGCGCCCTTCGCCGCTTGCGCCGAGGGCCGGGCTATCGAGCGACACTTACCAAGGGACACAAAACCGATTTCTTGACCTATACGCTACACCCGTATCTACTCGAAGCTTAGGCCGAGGCCTTTGCCTACGGAGACTATGTGCTGGCGGGCCTGGGTGTACTCTTCTTCGCTGGCTAGATGCTCCAGGAGCAGGGGCGCCGGCTCGTCCATCTTGGACAGGCCCGTGAGGAAGGCGGCGTAGTCGAGGTTGCCGAGGCCGGGGCGGATCTCATCGATGTGCAGTGCGAGATCGCCCCGCATGGTGAGGTCCTTGGCGTGGCAGGACACGATCTTGTCGCCCAGCCGCGCGAAGCAGTCGCGAATCATGTCGCCGGTGCTGTAGTACAGTCGCGGCGAGACGATCATGTTCACCGGGTCCATGTGAACGCCGAACTGCGGTCGATCGACCGCCTCGATAAGCTCAACATACGTGTCAACACTGTCGGGCAATACCAACTGCATCATTTCCAGGCTGAACTTTGCGCGCTTCGGGGCAGCATCGTCGATGACAGTGCGAACCGTTTCCACGGCCAGGTCGAATCCTTCGGGGGCCAGATTGGACGGGTGCGGGCCGAAGGCCGTGTCCGGGTCCCAACTGCCGATAAAGGTCACGCAGCATCCGGCGCCGATCTCGTCGGCGATGGTCAGCATCTTGACCGTATGTTCGATATTGGCCTTGCGATGCTCCTCGTTCGGCGTCACCAGGTTCACCCACGCGCCGGTCTCGGCGATCTTGACGTCCGCGGCTTCGAACGCCTTGCGGGCGTCGGCAATCTTGTCGCTGTCGAGTTCGTTGACCGGACAGTAGGCGGCGCGGTAGCCGAGAGTGCGATGCGCTTGGGCCATTTCCTCGTAGCTGCTGCAGTCTTCGAATATGGGGCCACCGAGTCTTAGCATGACGGATCCTCCGGTGTGAATGGTTCGGCCGGCAGTTCGTGTCTTAGCCTTTCGAGAACGGGCACGGACCTGTCGACCGGCGGCACGACCGTGCGATGGTCCAGGCTGCTGATCAGCATGCCCATGCAGATCTCATAGCCGTGCAGCGCGTTGGTCACGTTGCACGGATGGGGTTTCTTGTCGTCATCCAGCCAATCGGCCAGGGCTGTGATGTAATGGTCCGTCTCGTTGTGCTGCTCGAGGGAGAAGTTCGGGTCGGCGATGACCTTGCCGCCAGATTCTTTCGTCATGGCGCGCCAGCCCTTGCCCACGATCACCTCGGCGAATCCCTCCGTGCCGTGAACAATCGCCCCGGCGTCCACCCAGATGTTGTCAGGACACCCGAGACACGGCGCGAGCGGGCCGCATTCGAAGATCATCCGCACGCCGCTGTCAAAGCCGACCTGGCCCATCACGTAGTCCGGTGAGGGATGCGAGTCGAGCAGCAGATCGCGGCCGTGCGTGTGGCCGACAATCCATTTCGCCTTCGGGAAGTCGGCAAGCCACATGGCATAGTTCACGATATGCGTGATGTAGTACCAGTACCAGCCGCGCGCCGTTGCGTGGATGGTGCGGATCTGGCCGATCTGGCCGGAGTCGACGATCTCCTTGACCTTCTGCCAGTGACCGGCATACTTGTGCTGGTGACAGACGGTGGCCTTGATGTCAGCTTCGCGGCAGATGCTCTCGATCCGCGTTGCCTCGTCGAGAGTTATGGCCATCGGCTTCTCGAACGCAATCGCTTTGACGCCATGGGTCGCGCCGAGCCGGACCATCTCGATCCGCACGTCGGGCTGGGTGACGAAGCAGAACACATCGGGCTTGGTCTTCGCCAGCATCTCGTCGGCGTCGGTGTAGATGGGAAGAGAGAGATTCTCCTCCTTCAACGCATCTTCCATTCGCGGCTTGTCGCGGTCGCACGCAGCCACCAACTCGAACCGATCGGAATTGGCCAGGAACGCACGGATATGTGTCCGCCCCCTGCCGCCCGCACCAAGAATAACTGCACTGTATTTGGTCATGAACGTCCCTTCTCGTAAGAACCTCGAATCTGCACCTACGCATAGCACTACCACCCGCGGAGTGCAAGCGCAAGCGGCTGGCCAAGAAGGTGTTCCTGAGACAACTACGGACAGTCATCTATCTCTCTTCTCTTGCTTCTTCTTCGCCCGGCCGACGGGTCGTGGGCGCAGGCGGCGGCTTGACAGGGCGTTTGTAACTGGTTATATTCGCTGGAGCAAGCAACGATCCCGTTGCGTGAATGCGACCCCCGGGCCATCACTCAATCCGCTCGCCGGATGGGGTCCGATCAGGAGTGTGTTTGAGATGAAGTTGTTTGTGATTGTGGCTGCATGCGTTGGGCTTGCCGTTGTCGCCGGCTGTGGCGACCTGGCCGTCAATATGCCCATCGTCGAGCCCATCGTCGAGCCCTCGGCCGATGCGCTCCAACGCATCCTGGAAAAGAACGAATCGTTCGAGTTCAAGAAGTTCCCCGTGGGGTTCTGGAACTACCTCAAGCTTGGCAATCCCGAGCATGCCGCCCACGTCACCGAGCAGGAAGTGCAGGACTGGGCCGATGTCGGCGCGACGGTCATGCGGGGGCCGGGCTTCGACCCCGACGACCCCGCCCAGCACGCGCTGATGAGCAAGCTGATGGACTGGGCCGCCGAGCGGGACATCAAGATGATCATCGCCGACCGCCGATTCGGCAGCGATCGCCATCAGGAGGCCATCGACGATTTCGGCCGCCACCCGGCCTACTTCGGCTACCAAGCGGCCGACGAGCCCAACGGCGAATACGCCCGCAGGCTGTTCGAGGCCGTTGGCCGCCAGCAGGCCGCCGCCGACTTCCCGGCCAGGCCGTTCATTAACCTCGGGCCAAGCCAGCCGGGCAACGAGGAGTTCATCGGCGTCGAGAAATACTCCGACTACGTCGACGGCGCCGGCGGCGTGGCCAAGGTCGACCTGCTCAGCTTCGACTGCTACTACCAGATGCACCCCGGCACCAGCGGCTGGGACATCTACTACACCAACCTGCGCGAGATGCGCGAGGGCGGCCGGCGGCACGGCGTGCCGTTCTGGGCGACGCTGCTGTCGGTCGGGCACTTCAATTACCGCTGCCCCAGCTACGACGACCTGCGCTGGCAGTTCAACACCGCCGTCGCCTCGGGCGCTCAGGGCGTGCTGTACTTTTTCTACTACATGCGCGACCCGCACGGGAACTACCGCTTCCCGCCGGTGGACGCCTTCTGGGAGAAGACGCAGACCTACGACGACCTTCGCATCGTCCACCGCGCATTTCACCAGCGCTACGGCGACCTGTTCCTGCGGCTGGCGTCCACGCGGACGACGTTTTACCCGAAACCCTACGGCGGCGGGCAGGCGTTCACGCCCAACGAGGTGCTGAAGAATATCCGCCCCTTGGGTGATGGTGAGCTGGTCATCGGCGAGTTCGTCGACGCCGAAGGCAAGCGCTACGTGATGGTCGTCAACAACTCAACCACCGACAATGCCTACGTCGTGCTCACCTTCCAGGGCGCGAAGGTGAAGCTCTACACCCGCGACTGGAAGGGCAACGAGCGACGGGGCCTCGACCAGTCGGCGAGGAGCCACGGCGTGCGCGAGGGCGATTTCAGGGCCAGCTACTGGCTGGCCCCGGGTCAGGAACTGTTCCAACGCGTCGATTCGGAGATGATCCGCACCTCCGCCATCTCCACCGGCATCCGCGAGGCCTTCGCCCAAGGCAAGCCCGCCCAGTCAGCCGCACCGACCGAAGAAACACAATAGGCCCGCGAACAAGCTCCCTGCGAGCGATCGGCGAGCGGACAACTAGGGACACAACTAGGGACAGTCACCTATTTGTCTTCTCTTGCTTCTTCGCCCGGCCGGTGGGTCGTGGGCGTAGAAGGCGGCCCAGGCCGGCCCCGGCTTCAGGAATAGGTGACTGTCCCTATTTTTCGACCTCTTTGGCCATTCGAGAGGTGGACATGAACAGGTGGATCATGGGGATGAAGAACACCACGATCAACAGTGTCCACTCCGGCCCCAGGTTAATATTGAAGAACTTGCCGGTCAGGATGGCGCCCGCGGCGATCAGGTAGAACAGGCCCAAAGGAACAAGATAGATAACGATGAACAGAATCCGCGTAACCGCCCAACTTTGCCCAGACCGTTCCAGCCCGGCCCACGCGCAGAACCATCCCATGGCGGTGCAGAAGACCACGATGGCAATCAAGCTGGCTAGTTCCAGCACCAACTGCAGGAATGCGATTCCTTCGGGAACGTCGTAGATGAAATGGTCGTGGATGGTGTTCACGATGGCGATGACCGACACGACCCAAACCGCTTTCATCCACCACGTGTAACGGTCGCTAACGGAGAATCGAGCCAAAGATAGCACCCCCCACGCCACCAGCACCGCCGCGAGTGTGTCGTTGAGGATGTCGAACTGGAAGCCCGTCCCATTGACGGTCTGGCTGACCTTGAAATCCAGTATCCACAACAACCCACCCCAGAAGATGAGGCGCAGCGGCTTGATAACACTTCTGATGTTCTCCGGGCCAATGACCATCGCAAATCCCTTTACAACTAGGGACAGTCACCTATTTCTCTTCTCTTGCTTCTTCTTCGGGCGGCCGACGGGTAGTGGGCGCAGCCGGCGGCCCAGGTGCGCTTTCAGCTTCAGAAATAGGTTGGCTGTCCCTATGTTTCCTCTTGGCGTCGCCGGGAGCCGCGCCCCGAAGGGATCTACGATCCACCACGGCGGACCTGCGGGTGTCGTCTCAAGATCGCCAGGCCTGCGGCCGCCATGGGGAGAAGCGTGGCGGGCCTGGCCCGCCGTAGCCTGTGTGTTGGTCTCCTAGACACTTGACCGTCGCTTTCTCAGCAATGCGCCCGCACCCAGCAGAAGCATCGAGGCGAAGGCGGGTTCGGGGACAGCGCCGGTCGGGGCTTCGAAGCCGAAGCTGGCTTTCAGGATGGCCAGGTCCGTGGCGTCGACAAGGCCGTCGGCGTTGGCATCGCCGAGCTCGAAGCCGACCCCGGCGGCTCCGTAGCTGTGCTTCATGATGGCCAGGTCCGTGGCGTTGACCATCAGATCGCCGTTGAAGTCGGGGACGATTCGTA
>LAZR01000107.1_pt1 | contig 111731 bp, 258 predicted proteins | sample 329461 | NCBI WGS metagenome assembly LAZR01 (sample SAMN03002196, study PRJNA259156) | marine sediment metagenome | biome: sea floor; feature: Hydrothermal impacted sediments; material: marine sediment; isolation source: Loki non-amplified sample from Loki's castle hydrothermal vent sediment ... | reverse complement strand
GTTTTTAATATTTCCTTAAGATTCTTCATTACTGGACTAAGCTTTTCTGTATAGTCCTCAAAACTAAAATCATCATCTATATCTAACATAACAATTAAAATTAATCATAAGAACATTTTAAACTTAACTTAATAATTATTTGGAATTATCAATAATTGTTTGGAATTTCGTGGAATTTGAAAGAATTTATAAAGTTAACATAATAACTAATAAATAATTATGTCTGTTTCTAAAGAAGGGTTTGTTAAAGAGTTTAAAGACGAAATTACTAACTTCCGTACTTTAATTGATGATTTCTATGCAACAATACTCCGAGTTAGTATTATTTATCATCTTATTGATAGAAGTAAGGTAAAGAAATATGTATCAGAACAGTTTAATGCAATATCTGAAGCCATGAATAAAATAAAATCAAAATTAGGTATTGAATAAAATTTTTTTTAATTTTTAACGAAGGTCAAAATTTATAAAGTTAACATACAATTATTTAATTATTATGGAATTTAATATATCACAAAAAACTGATTCTGAAACAAAGCATTCAACTTTTACTGTAGAGGGGGATGAAGATTTTATGGGAGTTATTAGTGTTATTATCAATGCACTTAAAGAAGTATTACTTATGATGCCTTATGCTTTAGGTAAAAAAGGACGACAAAATGAGAAATATAATAGCCCAGTGAGGCTTCGTACCATTAATACTATAAAGATGGATAAAAGTATGGCAAATATAATAATTGATAACAATCCTGATTTATTTGATAGGATAGCATTAATAAAGAATGCGGATGGTAAAGTTATAGCAATAACAATTAATTAACATATTTTCTCTTTTTTAAACTGTTCACCATGTTGGGTAAAATGTTCAAGTATCTCTAATAGTTGTTCTTTTGATATGTCTATATGTTTCATGAGTGACCTAAAGGTTTCAAATAATTCTGCTACTGCATTAAGGTCAACAGTTTTTAATATAGTTTTGATGTTTTCTATTATGGGTGTGTATCTTTCTATAAAATCATCATAACTTGGTTCATCAAAATCATCAAAATTTTTTGGCATATTACTATGTTGGAAGTCCATCCTTTTTCAAGAGGGTTTTAGCTTTCTCTAATAGAACTTCCATCGATTCTCCACTCTTCATATTATTCATCATCATCAACATCATTAATGGGTCAATACCCCTTTTTTCTCCACAACACTCTTTAATTTTATATATATCGCTGATGATGTTTTTAATTAATCCGAGCTTCTTTTTGGTTATTTGAAGTTGTTTTAAATCAACACCTTCTACTGATTTATGTGCTTCAGCGAGAATTTTAGCCGTATTTTTATCTAATATACTATAATCAATATCGGTCATAATAATTAATACTATTCATATGAAATTTATAAATTTATGGTTATGGTCGGATAATTTTTCCTTCTAATTATATCCTAAACATAACCAGAGAGTTGGGCATGGAGAGGTTATTTACTTTCATATAATTAACCGAGAACCCTCGAAAGATTTTCCAACTAAACTTAAAATATAGGTTCGGTTATACATCTGAAATATCATATAACATTTATTGGGACGAAGGGTTAATATAATTTGGGTCGGATGGATAAGGTAATTTAATTACCCACCCCCCGTTAACCTTAATTAAACCTAATAACCTTCATAATTTAATGTATAACTATATATACACTCTAAATTTAATTATTGCTAAATAGCACAGCTGGGACTTGAAAATCAAAAAGGTGGTGTATCGAAAAATCGAAAACTTTAAAAGGCACGTGAGATTTTAACGGGCAACAAAAAAAACTTGAAAAAAAAAAAGTGAATGAAAAATGGTAAATCAACCTATCTTGAGTAAGGAACGTAAGGATTTAATTCTTAAATTCCTTAAGGAAGAGCAAAAAGTCATTACTGAAGGGACAAAGAAAGGGAAGTTCGAATGGAAAAAAATCCCTATTAAGAAACTAAGTGGAATCTTTTTATGTAAAGATTCAGATGGGAATCCGTTATTTCAATATACGGACGGAAAACAGCGGACGGGTTTTACAATCAAGAGTTCTGAACAATTTGGTCACGTGAAGGGACAAATGATTAATAATTGGGTTAAACAAATTGATTTTTTAACTGCAATTGCAAAAGTTGTTTTCAATTCAGATAACTTGGATTCTGATAACGTTTTATCGATTTAAAACGACCTTTCTATTTAGTAATCAAATCTTAACTCTTTTTTTTATTCTTTCTAATCATGCTTAAAATTGAAATGTGTTAAATTATGCTTGGTTTATTATCTGATTATTGTTTTGACTTTTTTTCCTTTAAACTCCTAAAATTTGGCATTTTAAACCATAATTTTCCTAAAACATCAAAAAAATTGATTATTTCGCTATTAAATTTTTCTCAATATTTTTACCTATTTATCCAAAAAAATGCCTTCAAATTCCCTTTAAAATCGATTAAAAATACGTTTTATTTGTCGGATTTTCCTTTCAAACCTAATTTTTTTTACTCTGATAAGTAAGCTAATAGAGTATAAATGATGATTGATTGTAAGAACAATTCAAATTTAGTAACTTTCTTTTCTAGAGGTCACTATTTAGTGAAAATTACATTTATGGGTATGTATTTATATATATACATTAATTTGTGGTTAGTTAAAGGTTAGGTTATGATAATTAAGATAATAAAGAATGATTTAATTACGGTTATGGTTAAATTACATAATTATATTAGGTTAGTTGGAATTTAGAATTGATTATTGATATAAATGGTTACTTATTTGGTATTAAGGGGTGTGTTGTTCTTTCCCCTATTTGTACTTCGTTTAAGAAATCATTACTGCCAAATCGTATCTCTAACTGCCTTCCGTTTACTCTACTCTGCCGAAACATTTATCTGGCTTACCTTCGGTTTGATTTTTTAGTAAACTTTAAATTTAATCGATTTTTAATCCAATTTAAACCATTTTTTAAACCAAAAAAAATTTTAGATATGTGATGAGTTATGAGAACTACACGAAACGGTTTGAATACTTTCGATATTAAGATTTTCGATTGTAAGGGTAAACTCAAACTTCTTATTCAGAATTATCTTAATGAAGTTAATAATGATGAAAAAGAATTACTTCTTGGTCTTATTATGAGCAACAAGTACAATTTGAGAATACTTCGCAAGGAAAGACGAATTATTGAAAAGATAGTAAAGCATAATAGAGAGATTGAGCTCTCAGTTGGAGTTACTTCTATATAAACTATTCTTTTTTTTATTACGTAATACCGAATATGAGCTTTCGAATGCTCTTCGGTGTGAGAGTAAACAAAATGAATGTAGAATTAAATAAACTGTTGTCGAATTTAAGCCATCTGGATAAAGGTAAGGCTCTTGTTGAAGCTCTTGCAGGATATACTCCAAATGCGTATAAGTTTGAGATACTTCGCAAATTGCGTATTATTTTATCTTTTAGATTATATCATATTGACGATAAGAAATTAGATATAAATATGGATAAAGTAATTGATTCGATAAGTGATATCTTGCGTGAATACCTTTCAGTATTAGAAGGTACACCAGATTATAAGAAGTTGTTATTGCCAAAATCCAAACATAAATGTTCTGAATATATGATAACTCTATTCGATTGTTCTGGTTGTGATGATTTGGCTAAGTGTCCTATTGGTAATAGAGGCTTTTGCGAGGTATGTGGTAAACCATTTACATAATGTTAAACCTAACTATTATAGACTAAATTTAATACCTTTTTTTTATTATAATAATGATAAAACAAATAATACTGAATATGAAGTCTCATAGCTTCTTCAGTAGGATTTAATTAGTATGTCAAATAAACAATTAGACCAAGAAAAAGATATAAATCTATGCTCATGTCTTTATGATGTGATTATAAACTTAGATAATACATGTGTACGTAAAACAGACTCTGATATATCAAATAAGATTGACTATGTAGAAAGCCTAAGGCATTACGCAGAATCAACAATAGGATATAGCCCAGATGAAGAATGTGACAGAGAAGACTTTATCGAGGATTATAAGGATATATTTGTTAGATTAGCATTGATAACTAATGAGCAACTTAATTCTGAGGGTATAATATATTATAGGGTTCATCGAATCGTTTTTGACCGTTATATTATAAATGCAAATATACTAAGAGATAAATATAATGTATCTATATGGAGTGACTGTCATAGTTTAAGTAGTCAGGCTAGTTTTCTAATATATTGGAAAGGACATTTATTATTGAGAATGGATTGTCCACCAGATATAGGTGATATACTTCATTCTATGAAATATTTTGACCGTCCTCATAAGCCTATCATGTCCATAATAGACTTAACTGATGATATTAAAACTCAAAGATAACTCTAATTTTTTTTATTACATAATACCGAGCATGGGCTTTCAAATGCTCCTCGGTAAGGAATAAAAGAGAAGTTAGATATGATAAACAAGAAGGAATTATTAGAATATTTGGAGAATATTATAAATAATATAAAGGGTAATGTTAGTTTCAATGTTTCTGAATATGAAAACAAAATAGAAATAACTATAATTGATGAATAATGGAAGTAATTCATTTATATACAGATGCAGGACATGGATGGGCTAAAGTCCTTATTTCAAGACTGAAGGAGTTAGGTATTGAAAAAAATATTAGTCAATATTCATATATGAAAGATAAGTTTGCCTATCTGGAAGAAGATTGCGACTTATCAACGTACTGTGATAAGCTGAAGGAATTAGGAATATCGTTTCAGTTTATTGAAGAAGAATATGTCGATAAATCAATAATAAGGAGTTATAGACACTTTGGAATTTGAGAGTAATTAAAAAGCAACATACATTTTTAGATTATAAGGGTCTAGCAGTATTAAAAGCATTAAAATTATAATTAATAAGTAATCGTTTTTTTGGTATCTTATATCCAACTCCGAATATAAGACAAAAGGATGAGCTATTTAGCAATTCTGATTGGTTTTATGGAGTATTTATAGTTATACATTAAATTAAAGAGAGCGTAATGAAATGGAAGAAATAATTAAGGACGTAAATGGTAATAGTGATTCTGATTGGGTAATCTGTCATTACTGTCGATTGTCTTTCCATAAAGATAATGTATATTACGTTAATGATATAGGGCATGGCACAGTTATATGTCATAAATGTTATAATAAGAGAAAGGACGAACATGTACTATGTACTAAATGTCAGATTAGTTATAATATGCTTGGTGATATTAAATACGGTTATGAAGGTGAACCTTATTGTAAGACATGTTATAATAAAACAGAGTTCAAGAAGTATGTTATTAATGAGTTTATTGACTTACGTCTTATTGGAGATAGGACAGACATATTCATTAACGGTAAAAGATTTTTCCAATGTATGTTTTTGCTCATAAATATACCAACTATGGAAGCTGAGGATGAGAATTGTGTAAATATAGATGAGTTTCAAAGAAAGTATTCAGGTGAGATGGAAGTCACTGATAATAGTGAAGAGCATCTTATACCACCAGAAACAGAGTTTTGGGGGCATTGTAGTAATATTCAAGCTTGGGTTGAGAATAAATACAACCCGAATGTGCTACATAGTAACTTAGCTATGCCATTATTAAAAGAATTATGTCATAAGGATATACATATATTTCATAGCTTATTGACTCATCTTGATACTATGTGGAAGGAATATAAAACACGTGAGAGAAAAGAGTTTGTAATGAATAGTTATCGAGAAATAGTATTTGGTTGTATCCGTTTATATAATATTGATATGGAAAATGCGAATAATTCTATATTCCTTCGTGCATTATATCATTTAAGAGTATGTGCTAATATGGATATATTCATAAGAGATGTTTACCAATATGTTAAAGCCAAAGATGACCGTTTAGCAAAGATTATATTAGGGTTGACGGAGTATGATAATTATTGGAATCGTAATGCTGGGCGTGATAGAAAAAGTGATACAGAATGGAAGGCATATCAGAGAAGGCGTAGTTATTGGGAGAGAAAGATATATGGAAATAACTTGCAGTATCGTAGATGGTTAAGACAGTTAAGAGACCATGATGTTTCTGTTGTATCTGATTATGTAGATTATTTACCATATCTATGGTCTAAGGATTTAGTATCTTGGAGCAGATTAGATGATAGAGGTAGGTATGGACATTCTACTTTAATTAAGGCGTATATCTCAGAGGGTATTGAATATACATACTTTCTTGATTGGGTACATAAATTTTGTAGTGGATGGAATGGGAGTCATAATCTTAGTAGATATGCCGTTAGGTATAAAGATGGTACTATTGCGATTAGACACTTAGTAATATAAATTTAACTTTTTTTCATTTTTTTTAAGTTTTCTTAATAAAATACAACAAATAACACTAATTTTGAAATGTAATGGTTTCATTAGTGGAAAGATAAAAGAATTGTGAAGAGAAAAATATGGGCATAACAATACATTTTGACTTCAAATTCAATGGTTCTGGAAAAGAATTATTGTCAAGATTGGAGTTAATATATGAGGTAATAAAGCCTATGGATATAATAAGTATATCTAAAGTTCATATGGACGATAAGGCTAGTGATTGTGATATTGGGTGGAAAGCAAATAAGGGAATCGGATTCGAAGTTAATGTAATGAAGGGCTCTGAATGGTTTACTGTAATGCTATTCCATAGAGGAATTAATCTATGGACATCCCACGAATTTACTAAGACTCAGTATGCAGAAGACTTTATGAAATGCCATAAAATTGTTTGTAGTATGTTGAAGGTTTGTGAAAGACATGGAATACTCGATAAAGTTCATGATGATGCAGATTATTGGGATAGTATGGATGATGAAGTATTAACTGAAAGTAAGGAGCAATCAGATGGCGTTATAAAATTCACTGGACAGATGCTTAATAGTGCTGGACTTGATTTTGTTAGTGGTAAAGATATTCCAGATAGGAAAGGCAAACCAGACCATACAGTAAAGTAAATATAAATTAATAATAAATCTCTTTTTTTTATTATGATAAGACAATTAACACTGAATTGAGGCTTCAATACTTCTTTAGTGGGAGTGAATAATATGAATAAAAAAGAAAAGTTGGATAGGATAAAGGTCTTAGAAACAAAAGCTAAACAAAAGTATTGTGAATTAGTAAATTGGGGAGACGTTATAAACGAGCTTAACGATGATGATAAAGTAGAATACTGGGACTTAGCTAAGGACTTAAACCTATTCGGAGATGATTATGAATATGAATAGAGAAGAATTAGAAAAGAAATACGGACAAGTATGGGATACTCAAGAGCTTCAAAAAGATTTTAAAGTTCATAGCTTCCTAGCACCCCATATAACTTGTACTAGAAAGTCTGATAATCGTAAGGGTATTATGATGTTTCAGCATATGCCGAGATTCTATTTTAATTTCATAGGAGAAGATGGTCTAACTGATGATAATAGAGAACTTAAACGTAAAATTGACGCTGGGGAAAAGGTTACTATAAGAGAAGTGCTTGGTATTAAAAATGATAATGACCTAAAAGAATGGACTAAGGATTTTATTAAGAGAAATGGTTTAGAGGGATTATAATAATGCAATGTGGAAATTGTAAACAAGGAATAATTGGTGTACCAAGAACTTCTAATGGTATGGGTTCTTTTTGCCGTAATTGTATCCCAAATTGTCATATTTGTGGAAAACCAGTTAATACAATTGCTCATGACAAATGTAATCTCTGTTGGGAAGTCATGACACGTTTAGATAAGTTTTTAGAGTCTAAAGGTGGTAAGGATGTTATATGGGCTAAATTAGTCAATTTGGGGGTAATATAATGGAAATAAATAAAGAATACTTAGAACTTGCTAAACAGCAAATAGGTAAGAAAGCCATACTACTCGGTGGTGGACAGTTTGCTAATGCTTTTATTATCGTAGATGTATTAGATGTTGACATGGTTAAGGGACAAGCTAAAGTTGATGAGGGAAATAATATATTTAATCCTTATATGTCCTCTTATCATATTATCCCAATATCAGATGTTCTAAAGGACTTAGGGCTTGGTAGTTATATTATTACTGGGAATGAGATACGTAAGCAGGATGGTGGCGTATTTGGTACTATATATGATTGCACACTTGTAAAAACATTAGGAAAAAATAATAAATCAGTAATGGGGTATAATAATAATGAAGAAAAACTTTGAAAATGGTAAGAATATAATTATTGGCAAGTTGGTTAAGCTGGGGGTAATATAATGCGATTGATTTCTGCATATGCCCCACCAACATTTACTAAACCAGTTTTGCTTTTATCTACAGCAGTTCATACTCATAATATAACTGGTAAGATTGATGAGAATGAAACAGCGATATATTTTATTGAAGCTCTAAATGTAAATCATGCCCTTAATAGATTTGACTTTACTGATGGAGGATGGAAAGCTATTAAATATCATAAATCACAGAGGAAGGCTGTTAAATATCATACTAAGTTAACAGCAAAACTATGTAGAAGTAATAAGACTCATTATGAGTTCTATCTTGTGTTACTTCATTTATATGGTGATAAATAAAATGACTATGCCAATTAGTAGAGCTAAAGAGATAATTGGTTCATATCTTGATTATAATACAAGCGAAGATGTAAAAATATTAGGCAAAGAACACCCATATGAAGTTTGTGAATGTACTATCAGTGATGTAAGGGAAGCATTTAATTTGCTGGATGAACAATGCAATTACTTCAAAGGAGATTAATATGGATTGTCCAGAATGTAAAGGGAGTTTAAGACCAGTTGAGAACTGGAAAAAGTTCAACGAATTCTGGTTATGTTTTTGTATTGAATGTAATAGAGTATTCGGAATAGTAGAAATAAAGGTGATATAATTAATGTATTGTCCAAGATGTCTAAAAAAGGCTAATAGAACATTAGAAAAAAATAATAAACCTAAATAATTAACACTTTTTTTTTATTATAACTTATGATAACTATAATATAATTATATAATAAATAACGTATATTTATAAACAAATGCGACATATTTAGTATGATGGCAAGACATAAATTTTGTCGATAAATTTAAATATTAACAAAAATTAAAATCAAACAAAAAAAATGAATGAAAAAAAAATGAAAGAGATAAAAGAGATTGATATACTTATCAGAGCTAGATATCCGTTAATTTATGTGGTATCTAGTGAGGAAGATAGAGTTATCCAGAGTATTAATGATATCACTAGAAGGTCTATAGAGAATTCACCTACTATATATGTTTGGTCTTTGGTATGTGGTATACGGGAATTGAAAGATATAACTACGGTAAACACAGCAACTATGAATCCTATTGAAGCATTACATTTTATCAATAATATCAAGAAAAGGGGTATTTTTATTCTTTTGGACTTTCATGCTTTTATGATAGATTCAAACCCAGAGATAGTACGTTATCTTAGGGAATTGAATAAATCATTAAAGTTAGTACAGAAGAACGTTGTTATTATTGCTCCAGAGCTTAGCATACCATCTGACTTGGAAAAGGATATTACTGTTATTGATTTTCCTTTACCAGATAAAGATGAAATTAACGATATTTGTAATACTGTAGCTGAAAGTGTTAAAGATGACGCTAGGGTTGAAACTAATGGAAAAAGAGAGCATGTAATAAAGGCTTTAATGGGCTTGAATACTAATGAAATCGAGAATGTTTTATATAAATCATTGATACAGAATAAAAATTTTTCAGTTAATACTATCATAAAGGAGAAAGAACAAATAATACGTAAAACTGGGATATTGGAATATACTCATACCACTAATACACTTGAAGATGTTGGTGGCAATGATATTTTAATGAAATGGATAATTCAGAGGAAGAATGCGTTTACGGATAAGGCACGTGATTTTGGGTTGCCTTATCCAAAGGGTATGCTTCTGCTTGGAGTTCAAGGGTGTGGAAAAAGCCTTATTTGTAAGATTGTTGCAAATGTATGGAACTTTCCCTTACTACGAATGGATATGAGTGCTATTTTTGAAGGAATAGTTGGGAGCTCTGAGAGGAATATGAGTGCTGCTATACAGTTGGCTAAGGCTTGTAGTCCATGTGTTTTATGGATTGATGAAATAGAGAAAGCTTTAGGGGGTAGTGGCAGTTCTAATTTTAGCGATGGTGGTACTACATCTAGAGTTATTGGTAGTTTCCTTACCTTTCTACAAGAAAATCAAGCCCCTATTTTTGTAGTTGCCACTGCGAACGATATTACTAATTTGCCACCAGAATTATTAAGAAAAGGAAGATTAGATGAGATATTCTTTGTTGACCTTCCTAATGAAGATGAACGGTTTGATATTTTCAGAATCCATCTAACAAAGAGAAAAAGAGATTTCGAACAATTCGATTTACCTTCATTAATTGATAATTCTGTACAATACAGTGGAGCTGAGATTGAGGCATCTATAGTTTCTGGATTATTTGATGCGTATGATGATGGAGTTGAATTGGATACAGATTATATAATGGCAAATCTTAAAAGGTCAATTCCACTAAGCAAAACTATGGCAGAACCAATTAGTAAAATGAGACTCTGGGCTAGGGATAGAGCTAGACCAACTACTTCTAATAAGGAAATTCCGAAGAGTATGAGGTTGGATTTATGAGTTTAAGTATAGGGTATTGTACATGTGGACGTAAGAAAAGACATTTTCATCATAATTGTTCTGAATCTATTATTTATGAGAGTAAATATGGATGTCCTTATTGTGATGATGAATGTACTTATTGTAGAGGTGTTTAATATATCACATTTCACGAGTGTGCGTTGCGAAATTTATGAAGAAGCAACTCTATGGGAAGTATTGAAAGAGATGGGCTATACAATATCTACTAATACACGATTAACCAATAATTACGGGGGACATACTACGGTTAATTTTCAGATTGAACTCCCTAACTCCTCTAATATTGGTTTTAGAAAAAAGGCTGGTGAGAGAAACTTCAATATTGAAGTTGATTGGATGAGTGTACGAGGAGTAAATCGAAGAGACTTCAAACGAAACTTGATGCAAGAGTATAGTAAAAAAATAGTTTATCGTCAGGCAAAGGCGATGGGCTATAATGTAAAGGAGATAGTTAACAAAGATAAAACTATTAGGATGGTGTTACAAAAATATTGATTTGTCAAGAATGCGATTATTTTGAAGGTCAAAAAGCATATGATTATCTGTTAGGACTCTGTACTAATCCTTTGATATTAAAGGTATTTGGTAAAACGCTAGTGAATAATACATCGGAACAACTTTTATGTGGTAAAAGAGGTAAGAAAAAATGAAAGAAATGATTATTGATATAGATAACGAAGGCAATATGAGAATTGAGGTCAACGGTGTTAAAAGCGATAAATGTCTAAAGGAAACTAAAGAGCTTGAAGATAAACTTGGTGTAGTTACTAAGCGTGACAAAAAACCAGATTTTTATGCGAAGATTAGACAAACTGATACTCAGAGGGTTAAAAGATAATGAACATTACAGTATTTATTGAAAATGATAATGTAACTATCTCAGACTTACCAGATGATTTAGTGAATATGATGATTTCTCTTGGCTCAATACTAAAAACTTCTTGTAATGATAATTATGGTGATGATTATTGTGGATAAATTAAATTTAAAAAGACACTCTTTTTTGTGTCATGGTATATCTATTTCAGATATATCGCACAGAATGTCTATTTCAGATGTAAAAATAAAGAATATTGGAGAGTAAAAAAAAATTGATAAAATTTGATTACATCAATCATAGCATTTCTCTTTCCCGTAGAATATTAAGATTTAAGACTTTTGAGGGAATGATGAAGGTTATTGATGATGAAAGGATTGTCGAAAGGATATACATAAAGAATTTTTATTCTTTCGTGTATGTACCTTCTGAGGAAGTGTACAGGCTTCATTGCGAAATAGCTAAAGAATATGATGTGGTAACTAAAGAGTATGATGATATAAGTGATGATTTTATAGAATCCCCAGCATACGCTTTCACACAATTTACGAGAGATATATTACAGCTTGGAGACCTTACACATATGGTTGAAACTGTATATAATGTTGATAAAAAGCTTGATAAATTAATGGGTGAGGATGGTAATTTCATTCCAAGTACTGAGAATATCATCAAACTGAATGAAATATTTGTTAGTGTTTGGGATATTAGACGGAATAAGAATAGTCGTACGAGTCCCGTGATTTGTCATAGAGTATGGGATTTTGCCACAGCATCGGAAGATGGTGATGGTAGGTGCTATGTTACTGGGAAGTATGTTCATCAACCAGATGGTGAAACAATGCAGATATGTTTTGACGAAGCTAAGAAAAATAATACAGATATAGTGTTTCAATCTGGATATGCTACGGCTCTTGTATCAAGAGGTAATTTTGTTAGCTCAAATCCAGTATTGATTAATGATAGACCGACTTTGGTTGGCTGTTCAGTAATTAATTCTGAGTTTAAAAGTAAAAAACTTGTTATTACTGGATATGTTTGTTTACCAGATGAAGATATTGAACTAGTGATACGTACCGTTGAGTTATCTATTGCCTTAAAACATGTAGGTGACCCAGAGGTTTTCAAGGAAACATTAGTGTTCGGAGTAAAAAAAATACTTGGTAAGAGTGACTTAATAGCTAATCTGTTCGGGAATCTAACTACTTGTGAATCCAGAGGTGTAGCAATTGAGTTTGATGCTGTTAATGAAGATGGTAAAAATGCTCTTGGATTGCAGTTAAAAATGTCTAACAAAATGAATGATTTAATCAAGATAAAAGAAAGTAAAGGATATCCCAGTACACTTGAGGGTGTGGCATATACAGTAATGGATTGGGCGAGTAGTATGGCTGAGACTGAGGCTGCAAGAATGACTGCATATGATAATGTCATGAGAATTTTACGGCAACCAGACACATTTGTTTCTAATCTTGGTAAATCTATTTCCAGAGCTGATGTTATAGAATTTGATGACGATGATTCTCAGAAGGATTTAGTACAATTTATCTAAACTTCTTTTTTTTTTTGGTGTTATCTTATGGAGAATGTTTCAAAAAAGATTGATGAGGAACATAAGGATATAAAGGCTCAGATAAGGAAGTGTTATGGAGCGTATTCATCATTACAATCACAATTACATCAAATTAATGGTACAATTGAAGAGATAAGAATTTTACTTACGGATGTAAGCAGTTGTTTTGCTGAATTATTTGATGAATGGAAAAAAGTAACAGAGGATATAAAAAAATGAAGGACAAGTTTAAGAGATTAACATATATACAAAATGAAATAATTGAGTTATTGTGGAGAAATAATATTTATTCACGTTCTACATTTGTATCAGAACTGGAAACTCCACGAACCACTATATATGATAATCTAAAGAAATTATTAGAACGAGATATTCTTATCAAGGAGACATTATATAATGAAAAGCGTGGAAGACCACATGTTTTATGGTCTCTAACAAGAGAATATGTTAACGATGTTGAAGGTGGATAATAATATGGTAGATATAGAAGACTTTGACCTACATGTTGTAGCTGTATTTAGTATTATCATAAAACATAAATTTGCAATGTTTGATGAATTGAAGAATTATTGTAAAGAAAATGATATACCACTTAAACAACTTGACAGGTTAATAATGATGGCACGATTATAAAATTTTTAATTACCTTTTTTTTATTAAGAGATGTCCAAGTATAAACTCTTATAAGTTTCTTGGGCTATAATATAAATAAAAAAATAAGAGGTAAAGAATATGAAAGTGTTTAAAGATATAACAAAACAGATGGAAGAACATAAGTTTCATCCATTATGTATACTTTTCCCTATACCACCAGAAAGAGAACTACTTTCAATGGCAGAGAGAATGAAGAAGAGTGGACAGTATTATCCTATTCTAAGACTCCAATCAACTCAAGAGATTATAGATGGACGAATTCGTTTAATACTATGTCTAATGGCAGAAATAGAGCCATATTTTTTAGACTTAGATATAAGTAGTACTGAAGCATTAGTTGATATTATTAGCTTATGTAATTTTGACCGAAGACATATGGCACTCGGTACAAAATTAGAGATTGGTATTGAGATGGAAGAGTGGATAAGAAAAGAGCATGGTATTGCTGTTCAAGAAGATGTTAATTTACGTAAAATACAGGAATTGGCACAGACTAAGAGGACTGCTAGAGAAATACATACTACATTAAAAGCATTAAATCAATTTAAAGAGCTTAAAAAAGAGGCTGAATCGAATCCAGAGGTTAGGAAAGCCTTAGACCAATTAGAGAGAGGGAGGAAAGAGAAGTCAATCAATAGACTCTACATCAAACATTTAACAACTCCTAAAAAAAAAGGTAAGGTAACAAAGCAAAAAGTAAAAACAAAGTTAGACCTTCGACAAGAAATAATTGATTTAAAGGAAGAATTAGCATCTGTAAAGACATCAAAATATCATTATGAAACATTATACAATGAAGTTAAAGGAATTGCTACAAAGCTTGGATACTGGGATGAAATAGCTAATCAAATTACATATATAATAGAAAATGTAATGCTGAAAAAAGATTCGTCTTTTCCAACAATTAAGCAACTTAGAGAGGCTGGGCTTTTATGAATTTAAAACGTGTGCTTCTGAGATTACATGCTGTAGAATATGAATCTATCCAGAATGTTCGAAAGATTTTTATGAATCAGATTCGTGATATTCTCAGAAAGATTGATATGGGAATTGATTTCGATGAAGTCGAAGAGAAAAAGGAGAGCAAAACCTTTGATACCAAATATGCTGATGCTAAGTTACTTCCTTTAGCAAATAAACTAATAGAAGAAGGTAGGGTGACACCAGAAGAGGGGGCTTATATTAGTAAATTTTTTGATGTAACTATTCCTACTGTAAAGACGCTTGAACGTGAGTTTAAAAAGAGTTTAGGGAAGTTGGTTAAAGATGAAGCTATATATATTGATTTTCTTGATAAGATACGAGGTATAGATAAGGTTATCAGTGCCAAACTAGTAAAAGAAATAGGATATTGTGATGTCGTACCAGATACAGTTAGTAAGTTATGGGCTTATGCTGGTCAATCAGTGGTGAATGGAGTAGCTCAAAAACGTAAAAAAGGAGAAACTATTAATTATAATCCCAGATTGAAATCTTTAGTATGGATGGTATCTAAAGGATTATTGATACATAATAAAGGATATTATAGACAGATTTATGATACAGAAAAGGAAAAACAGTTAAACAGAGAATATAATGTTAATACACTTTTTGAGGTATACGGAAAACCATATAAAAAAACTGACACGAAATTAAGTAAAGGTCATGCTCATAATAGAGCACTTAGAAAGATGAGGAAAATCTTTTTAGACCACTATTGGCATTGTGCAAGAGAGATAATGGGTTTACCTGCTAAGAAGAATTATGTTGAAGGTGTTTTACTACATGATAATATTATTACATGGAGAAAAGCACTTAAAATGGAAGGTACTTTAGTACCAAAAGAAAAAGCCATAGAGAACAAGTAAACCATTTCGCCTTAGCGAGTCAAAAGACTTAAGAAACCCATTGGAGATTAGCGAGTCACTAGATATCAGAAAACCAATTTTACCGAACGAGTCATTATATTAAAGAAAACCATTGAACAATAGCGAGTTATGTTAAACAAGAAAACCATAAATACTAAGCGAGTCAAATAAATACAGAAAACCAATATAAGTTAGCGAGTCAAGAAGTATAAGAAAACTAAATTCATTAAGCGAGTCATTATTTCCGAGAAACCCATAGGTGAACAGCGAGTCATGGGTAATAAGAAAACCAAAATAAGGTAGCGAGTCACATGATTTTAGAAAAACATAAAAAATAAGCGAGTCATTAAATATAAGAAATCCATATCAGATTAGCGAGTCAAGTAAAATCAGAAATCCATATCAGATTAGCGAGTCAAGTAAAATCAGAAAACCATTAGAAGATAGCGAGTCAAAGAATAAAAGAAAACCAATGACAAATAGCGAGTCAACAATCTGTAGAAAACCACAATCTATAAGCGAGTCATATAAGAGAAGAAAACCACTACGGAGTAGCGAGTCATATAAGAATAGAAAACCATATGAATTAAACGAGTCACTAAATATTAGAAAACCAAGAAATTGAAGCGAGTTATTATAAAAAAGAAACCCATCTGAAGAAAGCGAGTCAAAAGACTTAGGAAAACCATTAGAAGATAGCGAGTCATTAAACAATAGAAAACCATTAAAATAATGCGAGTCATAAGAAGGAAGAAAACCACTACGGAGTAGCGAGTCAAAATATCTAAGAAAACCAACGGTTTTTAGCGAGTCATGAGAGAAAAGAAAACCAATGACAAATAGCGAGTCATCTTAGTGAAGGAAACCACAAGACTTAAGCGAGTCATTTCGTATAAGAAAACCAAGCTAGATTAACGAGTCAAAAAAGTTGAGAAAACCAATTGGATTGAGCGAGTCATTATTTCCGAGAAAACCATAGGTGAACAGCGAGTCATGGGTAATAAGAAAACCAAAATAAGGTAGCGAGTCATCAACAAAGAGTAAACCAATTGAGATAAACGAGTCATTTTGTATAAGAAAACCAAATCTATGTAGCGAGTAAAATTTTTTTAGTTAAAAAAAAACTAAATAAATCAAAAAACCATTAAACCATTAAAGTTTTTAAATTTTAACCTATTTTTTAATTTAATTATGAAAATATCTTATTGTCATCATTGTCGTAAGGAGTTCACTGATAAATCTATTGAAGGAGATGAGAATTTTTGTTCAGTAGACTGTGAATTAAAAAGTAAAAAGGCTATCTATACTACAATGTCAGTAAAACATACTGTTAGGAATAGACTAATTGTACTTCAGAATGTGATACTAGGTAAAGTAAATCGTAAGATTCCATATACAGATTTAATAAATCATATATTAGATATTGTGTATAATGACGTGGGAGCTGATGGTAGCGTTTCTGATAGAATAATAAATGATTTCAATTATACTTTATAAGGAAGTGAAATGATTGTGGGTTTTTTTTCATTCATATTTTTACTCTCATGGTTTGATTTAGATTTTTCCCACTGTCACACTATGTCCTATAAAAGAAACTATAATAGAGAGATAAGACCAAGATGAGTGAAGAATCCAAATTTTCGGAATGGTATAAAACTGCAAGAAAGAATGAAAACAAGAAGCTTATCATGAGGTTCCTTGAGGACTTTGAGAAAGTTGTTAGCTATTTTAAATTAGATGGTCATTTGGTAAGTACTATTAGAGCGAAGTGGGTGGAAATGATAAAATGAGTGAGAATTTAAAAGAGAGAATTAACAAACTTGAAAAAAAGATTAAAAAACTCGAAGAAAAAGTATCTGAGTTAGATAATAGAACTTCTGGTCTGCGTAGATTTGGTGGAGCTAATCGATGATAATAGAGAACTATTAGTGAGTTGATAAATATAGATAAAAAAGAAGAATTATTAAGAGCAAAAATAAAATTAGCTGAAGTTTTACATGAAATAGGTTGGCTTATGCCCGAAGATGAGCTCTATGAAACTTTTCCAGATGTTTTAAGATTTATAAAGGGGTATTACTAATAATAGAAGTATATTAAAATGAAAAAAAACAAATTATTACATTGTCTTTATAATATTTTATGGGAAATATGGTTTTGGTTTTCAATAAAAGAAGCACCTACACATCTTCTTTTCTTTATTAGAGGTAAAATTGCCTATTGGTATAATATAGAGACTTTCTTCAACCCATCAAATTCAAGGTGGAGAAAAAAATAATAGTGAGCTATTATATGTGGACTTCGGTGCGTAAGATTCCTATGAGAAGAGGTAAGGCTATATTCCTTATCATGTGGCAACTCTCAAGGCAGAAGGGGCTGAATCCCAACCGACCACAAATATATAATAAGAGAATATCATTATGAGAAATGTTTTTTTTGTAGGTGGAGCAGATAATATATGTGGAGAAGCATGGGCAGATTATGGTGTATTTTCTACAAGGAGAAAGGCGAAAAAGGGAATTAAAATATTAAAAAAAGATAAAAATGTGTTAGAAAATAGAGACCCTGCATGGGAATATTATATTATCAAATATAAAATAGATGAATTATTGAAAAAAAATGATGTATCATGAGAATTAAGAGAAGCTTTTTACGTGAAATGTTGCGAAATAAATGCTTTTATCATAATTGTAATGAATGTTCTGAAAGTTGTAATATACAATTTTATAATAAAGTACAAAAAACAATCAAGAAATTAAAGAAATGAACGTAAAGTGGAAAGTTGGTAGGATTCAGAGGGTTGAAGATATAAATGACGATTCGCTATCTGTGTAAGAGTCAGAGTGTCGCACATACCATTAAAATGTGTATAATGCTTAAGGATAGGCAAGAGATACCCGAACCCATAATTCTTCGAAGAGCCAACCCACAGAGAAAATTAAAAGGAATGATTAAATATGGTAAAGATAATAATTTGGAAATATAGTATTCTATTAAAAGATTATCAGTCAATAGAAATGCCATTTGGAGCAAAGATATTAACTTTTCAATTGCAGTATGGTGTCCCTACAATATGGGCTCTTGTAGACCCTACATTAGAGAAAGCTGAAAGGCGATTTAGATTAGTTGGAACGGGACATGATATTATAAAGACTGGATTAACATATATAGGTACTATTAAAATGATGGATGATAAACTTGTATATCATCTATTCGAATTTTAAAATGACAAAAACTAAAGGTAAGTGTCCTTATAAAATCACCATGAATGATGAACCCACTTGTAAAGAATTTTATGGATTATGTTTAATTAAAGATTATAAAGATTGTAAATTATATCGAGATTTAAAAATAAATAGAGGATAGAAATGGAGCATAAATCGGTGTGGTGTAAGCGTGTTTCGTACTGCTAAAGCCTAGTAAATAGAGGGGAGAGCCCTTTAGCCGAGTGCACATCATAAATTAAAAAAAATGTGAAAAGAAATGAGTGAAGAAAGTAAAATAGTAAAATTAGAAGAGAAAGTAGAGAAATTAAAAAATATTATGAAGTCTTTATTACGAATAGCTGATGCTTCAATAGACTTTAAGACTTTTAGTGGACTGTCAAAAGTTTTAAAAGAAGATTTTTGTAATAATAATACGGATATTGTTATACCTTCTGAGTGTACACCTAAAGTGATACAATGTCCCGATTGTAATTCTGATACAAATGTTCAATATCTTGGTGGAAAAGGAGCTTATACTTGCACTAATTGTAATAGTCATTTCTATACTGAGAAACAAAATGATGATGAATTTGAAGTTTGTAATGATGATAAATGTGGTATTGCAAATCTAAAGACTACTGTATCTGGAAGTCATAGTATTGGATTAGCTGCACATAGTCTACGTATAAGAAATAATGAAAGTAATATACACGAAATATTAGACATACTCACTCGGATATGCCATCAAATTAAGTTGGGTAAACCACTAAACACTTGGAATGTGATATGGGACACTTTTAAAACTGAGATTTTTAAGTTAGAGCTGTCAATGAATAAAGAAGAGGGGGTAAAAGATATTGGGTAAAAAAGGTGCTGATATGACTATGATGAATTACAATGCTGTTGCTGATATACATACCAAGTTTAATTCTTTATTGGGTTTAGTTTATTCACTCTTAGAAAAATTAGTAGGGTATGAAGTTGGTGACGATGTTGGAGATATTATAAGGGAAATTAAAAAAATATTACGTTCAGAGGGGGCTAATGTATAATGTGCAATAACGAGGCTTGGAGTTTTGAGCATCATCTAAGAAAGATTGTTTCTGATATGGATAAGGTTTTTTCTGAGTTTATAGAAAAGGGTAGTAATATCGAACTTACTATAGCTGATGCTATCAGACTATCGGATTTTCAGAAGAAATTTGATGAATTAAAGAAGTATGTAGGTGTTAATTAATTTTGAGTAATATAAGAGCTCCGTACTTGTTTTATCTTATTAATGATTTAGGCTTTAATAGAGAGGATTGTGATAAGGCATGGGTAAAAGCTCAGAAGCATTTTCCAAGTTATAATCCTAAAAGCATTGGTGATTTACTGACATTAGAAGTAGCTACCAGAGATATTCTTAGAGGAGAATTTAGACCAGAAATAGCAGAGGTAGAGTTTATTGGGGGTGAGTGCCAAGTATGTCATAAACCTTTAGAGACTGAAGAGGATAAGGAAATGAAATGGTGTAAAAGCTGTGTTGGTAGCCAAGCAAAACGAGATGAGGATTGGAAATAATGACACATTTTGATGATATTATAAAAGGAGAATTAGAATTTCACGAGTTTAGTGAACAAGGTAAAGATAGAATTATAAGAGAAATATGCAAAAGAATAGTGATGATAGAAAATAATACCGAGAGTGAGGTGAAACATATAAAATGACGGGATATATTTGGGATATGATATATGGATTAGTTATGATGTCTTTAATGTTAATTATTAATATATTTCTTTCAAAATTACTTGATATTGATATATATCTTCTGTTTTTCTGTAATATCATATTTTTATTAACAGTAATATGGTATAGATTAGATAGGGATGAGTAATTATGAATGACATACAAGAACAAATAAAGGAGACACTTAAGTTTGCCATAAAGTATAATATGGATATGGAAGATTCAATGTTATTAAAGGGTGTTCTTCAGCTTTTAGTTAATGCATTGATAAAAATAAATAGTCTTGGATTAATAAATGAATTAATAGAGATGAATAAAGAATGAAGAAAAATGTTAATAGATTTATTTGTTGGCTATTTTTGATGATTATGATGTTTATTATTATTTTAATTATATCAGGATGGCTTAATATTAGTATGGACATTCTATATTTATGGATTATGTTATGCTTATTAACAGTAATATGGACATATATAATCATGAAACCATGGTGGGAATATAAGGATGAAGAGAATAATTAGCATACGCAATAGAATAATACAAATTTTATTCATAATAGCATATGGTATTTTAATATTTGTTTCAGTATATATAACCATGAAAATATGGTGGAAATAATGAATGATAGAAGACAAAACAAAAAGTTTGATGGAATGGAATCAAAACTTGAGAAATATGATAAACAGATTATTAAAATAGAGAATAAGGCAGAGAAATTGCATAAGAAACTTCAATTATTATATTTTAACTATAGATTAAAAAAAGATAAAGGTGGTAATCATAAACGAGCCATTTAGGAAAAGTGATAGAGATGAAGAAGTATTGGATAAATCTGGTGAACCTATTCCGATTTTTGGTGCGAGTAGATTTTCCAGTTGTGATTGGAATCATTATGCTGATAGGGTTCCAGAGCTTAAGAAACCGATTACAGATGACCTTTCTAAGATATTTGACTTAGGTAATGAAGTCCATTTAGATGATAATTATCTTAGTGAGGGAGCTAGGAATATACTTGAGCGTGAGGAATATATGCGTATTATTCATGTGTCTGAGACTTGGGGTGTTTCTGGTCTTTTAGATTATGATAAGTTCAATTTCTCCTCTGGTAAGTATATAGAGGATATGAAATCTACTAAAATTGGTGGATTCTTCTTCTTTCTTAAGGAAAAAGTAAAACCAGAGGACAAAGGACAGATGAGCATATATGCCTATATGAAGTATGTTATTACTGGAACTAAACGATATAAGGGAGTTATTAGGAAGATTGATAAAGAAGAACCATTAAATCAACTTCAATTAGTCACTGACTTATTTGATATTGAATTTATTAGGAACTTTTTAATCAACCACCCAGTTAAAAAAACTATATTAGGTCATATGACTCCAGAGAAACTTGCTGAGCAATGTGCTAATAAGATGCGACCAGAGATAAACAAGTCAACAGGAGAACATTGGCGTTGTATGAATTGTGCATATGCTGATGGCTCGTGCCCCGTTAGACAACAAATATAAAGGTAAAGATAATGGGACGTATAACAATAAATAATGTTGAACATAAATTCTATTGGGATAGTATAGAAGACCTAGAGCGTATTAGAGGTATAGTAGAGGAGTGGCTAGTAAAAGGTAGGCAACAAAAAGGAGTCTTCACACTTCAAGCAGAGATATTCTTTGGGCAAGTGAAATCAGCATTGGCTAAACTAAAAGGTGAGAGAGTTAATATAGTCAAGTGTATTATATGTGGTGGAGATATTGACTTGAATAATGATTTTGACTGTTGGAAAGATGGGGACAAATATAGTTGTATGAATTGTGGTATAAGTAAGTTGATGGGATTTAAACAATAGATATAGGTGATTAAATGGTAAGCTTTAATTCTACTGATGATGTAAGCAATGCTTTTAGTGAACTTGAAAGAGCAATTAATAATTTAGATGATTATGAAGTAGGTGAAGATTATAGTCAAGTTGATTATAATACTGAAGTTAAAAACATAAAAAAATTCTTTAGAACCGTTGTAGATAAGTTTGACGATTTAGTTCATGATTTAAAGGAGCTGATTGATTGAATGAAGATTTTTGTATGTTATACTATATTTGATAAGGTTGATTCAGTTTGTATACTAAAATCATTTGAAATGCGATACGAGGCAGAAGAGTATTGTAGGGATTTAATCAAGAAAAAGACATATAAGAAAGTAGCATGGCAAGTATCAGAATTAGGAAAATAAGGTGAATATTATATATGGTTAAAAAATATACAAAAAAAGATATGACACCAATATTAAACCAAATTCGCATATCAAGAAGTCAGTTATATGAACTTTTGGATTCAGTTAGAATAAATGCTGAGTCGTTAAGTGATGACGACATACTTAATATGACGAAGGATTTTATCAAAATACATAAATTTCAATGTATCTAATATATAAATTTTTTTTTAATTATTATGAATGATAATTGGATTATTCCAGAGAATAAATGTGTTGATTGTAGACACAAGCTTAGGACTTATTGTAAAGCATATAAAGTTGATATTAATTTAATAGATATTAGTAAATGTAAAAGAAAGAAATTTAAGTGAATATAATGGAAAAGATTAAACAAGACCAAGATAAAACGGATATTAATCTATGCACATGTTTATACAATATGATTATCAAATTGGATGAAGGATGTGTATATGACGAAGAACCGATAGAAAAACCCAATAAGGACTTAATAGACTATGTTAGTAAGCTAAGAGAATATGTAATGGAAACAAATGATAATTATAAGAAGATATTTGATATTGAAGACTTTAGAGTTTTTTTTGAGGTTTTATATTGTAGAGTAGCCCTGCTTACTAATGAACAGATACCAACAAATAATGATACATATTATAGAGTTTATAGAATATTGTACTTTGATGGTATATTAGACGCAAACGCACTAAGGGATAAGCTCGATATAACAATATGGAGCAATGGCAACCACGATACATCACGGTCAAAGTTTCTAATATATTGGAAGGGTGAAGTAGTAAGTGAAATAAATTGCCCACCAGATATGGAACATATTCATAATGTATTGTCAGCGATACCAGAATTAGATGATATAAATGTATGGAATATAGGAGCTCATGAAAAGAGATATTTATAATTTTAATTTTATCAGTTTTTTTTATTATTATGAATTTAATAGAATTTAGTGATTAGTTGAATGAAAAAAAAGATAGAATGTTTGTTGTGTAAGCGTTCATATGAAATAGAAGTGCCAGATGGTGTTGAGTTTAGTTTTATAATGAAATGTTTATGTAAAGGTTGTACGATAGAAATTAAGCATAAAAGAAGAGGGAAACGAAACGAAATGACTAAAGAAATGATTACTATCGAAAAACGAATAATCAGAATTATGGTTGAGGTTGCTTGTAATCGTTGTGAATTAAATGGAGATTGTATGGAAGATTTTGATTGTATATATGAGCATATTAGGAGAGATTTTCTTAAATGAATGTTATATTATCTTATAGAGATAGTCCATTTAAAGACCAGCTTAGTAGGTGTGGTGGGATGAAACTAATTGTAAAAAGGGTGGATTTATGCGAGTTTCTTTCAAGAGTTAAGAGACTAGGTTTTAATGAGGTTTTATATTATAAGTGGATGGATAATAAAGATACTTGGAAAGATTCATGGGAATTATTTGTTAAATTATTGGAAGATGGTCTAACTTAGAATAGAATTACTATAAAAGTAGATAAACATCTAATAAAAAAGTGAAATAAAAATGGTAGAAGAAATAAATGATAATTTTTATGAGTTAAAGAAATTATATAAACTATTAAATATGGTCGAAGATTCAAAAATACTGGATTTTATTAGCACCCAGAATATCGCATTAACTATCCGTAGACCATATTTTAGTTTCTTGAATTCTATTAAAGATGGAATAAATACAATACTTAATACGGGGAAAAGTCAATGAGTTATGACCGAGCATCTGTAATAGATATGGATAATGGAATGGGATTATTAAAAGAGAAAATAAGAAAGATGAATCCTTATAGTGATGAATGGACTACTGGGGACTTCCCCCATATGTCGAGGCAACAGCTATTTAAGGTATTACATTATACTCTTAATAGTTTCCTCAAGAATATTAGGGATTTAAAAAAGAAACTTGGTTTGGAAATATTCCTAGATGATGTCGGAAGAAAAGAAATTTCTAACTCATTATTAAGAGAACTACAAAAAAGATTTTTTAAAAAAGAGGTGATACCAACAAAATGACAATAAGAATTTGGCATGGAGTATATGATATTAGTAAGAATTATGTATATTGTTTGGAAGGGTATTTCAATAAAGAAACACAACAATATCTCCCAATAAATAATAAACTTAGAAGATATCTAATGAATAAAGGTATAAAGTTTTCTCTTAAGTATAATGTAAAGTTTGTCCCTTTTATACTTGGTAGAGACTCCGATAAACATATTGAAGTTATATCTATTTGTCATACTCATTTTGATGATTATGATATTGAGATAGGAGAAGACATAGTTGTCGGTAGAATTAAAAGGATGCGTGGCGATATTAAAGAGATAGTTTATGAAACTGAGTGGTTTGAAAAGACAATTACTCTATATTCTTGGATTGATAAAACAACGGGTGCAAAAATCTACAAACCAAAAACAATAATGCGTAAAAGATTGAAGTTGGATGATAATGGTAATCCCATAGTAAAAATAGAGATTCCTTTTATACCATATAATCTTTCTAGGCGGCATCAAATTAAACAGAAAGATGGTACTTATGTAGATGGAAAGTTAATGTATCCTTATATTTATAAAATGGGGAGTATTGATTAAATCATGGTAAAACAAATAACAAAATGGGAAACTGAGGATGGGGGGGTTTTTGATACTGTTAAAGAAGCTAGGGCATGGGAAAGGTATATTAATTTTTCTCAAAAGTTACAAATTATTGCTGAAAACGATACAACTTTAGAACATAAGGATATTATATATGAATTTATCTGCGATAACTATAAGGAGCTAAAAAAGTTATTTGAAGACTATAAGGATATGGAAGATATACCGTCAACGACAAAAGAGGAATTTTAATGTACGAATGTCTTAAATGTAATAATAGATTTGAAAAACCACATAAAACTAATTTATATCTTAATGGTGCTACTAAAACTTATATTATATGTCCTACATGCAGTAGTCAGATGATTATTGAGGTCTTATGTGCTAAGTGTGATTCTTATAAGAAACGTGGCACTCCATGTGAGGAAGGAAATACTACTATAGTGCCTTTTAATGTTTCTTGTGATAAATGGACTCCTAGAACTAAGAATAAACCAAAAGTGATATAAAAACTTTTAAAACTTTTTTTTTAATTTGAAGAGGATGTAAATGCCGCTAAGATATATTTTAGATTGTATTAAAGTAGATGATGATGGCACAGTCAGTAGGATTTGTCCTATTTGTTATACCAAATTATATTATCAAGGTATAGATTTAGCAAGGAGAATACCATATGATATGTGGTGTGATGAAAGACTTGCAATTTCATGTTGTAAGTGCATAAATTTAATTAACTATATAGAAATGATAGAAAAGAATTTTAATACTTTATTCCGTGCTACAGCAGTAATAGGGGTAAATTATCATTATGATAGAATTTTCTCTCAGAGAGTTTTCTACACAGAGGCTGATAAGGATAAATATATGCTGGATAAGATAATGAATAAATTCTTTTTCATTAATAATATAATCATTAAAAATCTAACTAAATGGGGTATTCTATAATGTTTAAGACCTTTTATGTTAATAATGGAGAATATAGTTTGTTAACTAAGGCTGAAAATATAGATGATGCTCATATTAAGTTTACTCATTATATAAATCGTAACCGTACAGGCTATCATAAAATAATGAAATATGATATAAGGGTTTTGGATAAATCAGAGATTATAGTGTTTAGTGGGGAATTATGACAGATGATATAATTCGTCCTTTATTGTGTAACATGTTATATATAACAAGATTTTTGTCGGATATATTAAAAATTTTAGGAAAGTAAATTTAAGTTAACTAACTTGACTAGCTTTGTCGACTAAGTAAATTTAGTTGATTAAGTTAACTTTGTCAATTTTATTAACCTTGTTAATTTTGTCAACCATGTTTACTAAGTCAACGGAGTTAACTAACTTGTCTAACTTGACTAGCTATTATTATTATTATTATTATTATTTATTATTATTATTATTATTATTATTATTATGGTTTTTGTCGGGGCTTTAGGGACTCACGAGTATAGTCTGTGGGGTTTTCATCAAAAAAACAATAAATTTAAGAGTACGAAAAATATTAATTTTATTATTGAATTTTTAATAAAATTAAATAATTTATAGAAATTATTAAAGCTGGGTTAATTTTGACTGAAAGAAATAAAAACAACTCTAGGATGTTAACAATTAGGTTTTTAGATAATGATAATTATAATTTTGTTGTTTCAAAAATCAAGGGACATCAAAGTATACAACTAGCAAAAGGAAAGAGAATGACTATTTCTGAGACATTAACAGAATTACTTAAGAAAAATAGTGGTGATATACCAGTAAAATTATTTAAGAAAGGTGGATAATCTGGGTTTGATATCAATTCGATTTGCTGAAAAAGATAAGGATGCCGAACGATATTGCAAAAGAATATTGTCCAATATCAGAAGTAAACTACAAGATAAAACTCAAGATTGGAACGTGGGACTGAGTAAAATACTAACAGAATTATGTGAATATTGGGGGAATGGTATTTCAGAGAAAATGTCTAACGAAGAGGGAAATGAAAAAATTAAGCCATATTATTACACAAAAGAGAAAATAGAAGAGCTTATCAATTTATCAAATCACGCTAAGGAAACCTTTTCAAACAGTAAGAAAACAATGATTGAAGAGATGATGCCCCATATCTTAGAGGATGAGGGAGAGCATGAAGTATTAAAGACAATACAGTATATTACAAATAGAAAAACAATAATTGGTATTTATGATGATTTTATTAAAAATATTTTAGCTGTTAGAGTTAATCAATATTTAAAACAAAAAGAGGAAGAAAAAAAAGAATGACCGTTTATTTTATTAAAGAGAAAGGTACTAAATATTTCAAAATAGGATATACTGAACAATGGGATATTGATAAGAGAATAAGCTCTATCCAGACTGGAAATCCACGTAGATTAGAATTAATGTTTGAAATACCAAATGCCGACAGAATAATTGAAACTATACTTACATATATACTAATAGATTATAAAGTTAGAGGCGAATGGTTTAAGATATCTATTAAGAAAGTACGAAAAATTATATTAAAGAAGTGGGATAAAGCCATAGAGGATGTTGTATGGCAAGGAAATCTAAATCATATTTTATCAGATAAAAACAGATTATTAGAGATTTTAGTAAAATAATGAATGAAAAATTCAATAAAAAAGAACAATAAGGAGTGATAGTGATTTCAATAAAGAAAAAGGGTTATGAATATTAAAAAAGATGATGATGTCAAAAAAAGCATTGTGGAAATAGACCAGATTATAGAGATGGCTAAAAGGCAGAAAGGCATTTTAAATGGAATGCTTGTTGATGTAAAAACAGAAGGGGAAATCATACAAGAGAGAAGGTCGTTTCAGACACGGTGTAGTAAAGTAATAAATAGGGTCAAGGTAGATAATGAAGAAGAGTATATTGAGATTTGTGGTATATATACTAAGGGGTCAGCACTTATTAACTCCAAAGAGCTGATATACCGATTAGATTTATGCGAAAGACATTTTAATGAATTTGTACAGAAGGAGAAGGAAGAAGAATAATCATGCATTGGATGAATGACTGGAATATAAAAGTGGAAATGAAACACGTAATGTTCGCAAAAAAACTACTTAAAAATCCTTTATTTGAATGTAATATGCCAGTCATGAATAATAGAGATGGAAAGAATTATACTCTTAGAGATGTATATGTCTCTGGATATTCTGTTAAGGATGTTAAAACAGATAAGGGTACTGTAGATAAAGGAGCAGTATTCTTTAGAATTGATACTGGATTATTACAACTTGGATTTTCATACTATCCACCATTAAACTTCTCAATACCAAAATCTCAATTAATAAAATTCGAAACTGATGAGATGTTTATAGACCAAGAAATAACGATAACGGAATGGTGCTACGAAAATTGTTATATGCTACCTATAAATAAAGTTTATGAGGACTGGGGAAAAAGAATGAAATCAATGCTCAATTATTATGATACAGATGCATGGGACAATGCTCCAATGTATTTATATTCACCTTATAGAAGTATTATTGAAAAAATTGAAAAAAAAAAAGTAAGTGATATGGTAAAGGATTATGTTAAGAAAGAAGAAAAAACAAAAAATATTGTGGCTATTAAAAAGAAAGGTAAATATAATAATAAGCAAAGAAATGATGAAGCCAATTTTCGGGAAGAAGCAGTCTATACCTTTCAAGTTGATGGTAGTGCCAATATTACATCTAATAAACCGTTTAAGGATTATGGACATTATAGCGTGGTACTCAAAAATACGGATGAACGGTGGAAGAGAAAGGAAGTGTGGTTAACGAGTAATGCCGCAGAGTTAAAGGGTGTAATATCCGCTATGTATATAAGCATTAAAAGAGGTTATAAGAATGTGGTTATTGAGACTGACAGTAATAACTGCGTACAATGGTTTGAAGAGAATTGGAAAGTTAAAGCTGACCATATTATACCATTAGTAAAAAAGATGTTAGAATTTAAAGAGAATATTCAAAATGTGAGGTTAAGAAAAATTGACAGGTCTAGAAATCTTGCACATGCCATATAAATGTAGAGCTTGGTTATATATACATTTTAATATTTTAGGAAAACCAGATAGTCAAATAGCAAAGGAAGTAGGAAAAGCCAAAAGCACTATTGGGTCTATCAGAAGAAGATTTGGTATTCATAGAGATATACCAAGATATCAAGATAAGAATTGGATGTATAAACAAATAATAGAAAAAAAAAGAAAGACAAAAGATATTGCAATAGAATTAAAATGCTCCCAAGCTAATGTCATTCAATGGGCTAATAAATTTGCCATTCCGTTATCTAGTCCCTATGCTAAAGGAGCAGAATCACCATTTTATAAAGGAATTGTAATAACTGGTGGTTATAAAAACATAAAGAAGTATGAACATCCGAGAGCTAATTCTAATGGATATATAGCAGAGCATATATTAATTATGGAAAAAAAGATAGGAAGATTTCTGAAAACAGAAGAAATAGTACATCATATAGATGGAAATAAGCTCAATAATGATAAAAATAACTTATATCTATGTGATAAAAGCTCTCATAGAAAGATTCATAATTCGGTGTTAAAATTAACAAGAACCCTATATAAAAATGGTATTATCAAATTCGATAAAGAAAAGAGTGAATATTACTGGGCACATGGAGTATAAATTATTATGATAAATATAGAGGACATGTTAAAATATTTGAAGGTAAGGAGAGATTCTATTATAATGATGATTAGTAAGAATTTCAAAGAAACACAAAAAATAGATACTACCCATCTTGAAGTATACTTTACTTACAATGCAATCATCTCCGATATTAAAAATGAGAGAATAGTGAGTTAATAAAAATTGGTAAAAATAATCGAACAGAGTTTTAAAATAATGAGTAAACTTGATGGGTTAGCGATATTGAAAAATATCGAGTTGGTAGCAAGAACATGTTATAAATCTGAGGGTAAGATAACTGAAGATGGTGAATCTGCTAAAAGAATGTGTAAAATGTTAGTTAAAAGAGGGCATACTGCTATGCTTGAATTTGGTGGAATGATTCATGTATTAATAATTAGTAATAGGGGATTTACACATGAACTTGTAAGACATAGATTATGTAGTTATGCTCAAGAATCTACGAGATATTGTGATTACACTAAAGATAAGCATGGAAATGAAATAACTGTTATAAAACCATTATGGTTTAGTAAAGAACAAGTAGATTTTGTTACTAAGGATGGTTTTGTAATTGAGGATACTTCTAAAGAATACTTTGCGTGGTGTGAAGCTATGGATGCAGCCGAGATATCTTATTTTAGACTTAGGAAATTTGGAGTACCAGCACAAATAGCAAGAGGGGTACTTCCAATAGATATAAAAACGGAAATCAATATATCTACTAATCCTACTCAATGGAGACATATATTCAAAATGCGATGCTCTAAAGCAGCACATCCACAAATCAGAGACATAATGTTAGGAATATTAAAGGACTTCAGAGAGAAAATACCGATAGTATTTGATAATATAGAAGGGTTATAATGAAATATGAAATGATGTGTCTTGTTTGTGGTTGTGTTTTTGAATCAGAAGATGCTAATGAATCATTAAACTGTCCAAAATGTAAAACCTATAGAGTAGAAGTAAATATGAGGGGAGTATAATTCCAAAAAAGAAGTGGAGATTTAAACACACAATAAAGGGAAGATGGGCTACTATTATTATAGAGTCTAATCATTTTAAATTAGGGGGCATTATTGCTGCTGCTTATGATAAAGCTGTAAGAAAGCTTAATAAACAATATCCAGAAGAAAAGGAAAAAGAAAGTGAACGAAAATTTGAAATATCCAATAAAAAAGGAAAAAGAAAATGAAGGTTCATTGTAATTACGATAATGATGGAAATTGTTACTATCCAGAATGCTGGGAAGGTTGTAACAGTAAAATAATGAAGTTAAATTTATTTCAATACATAAAATATAAGTATTACTTATGGAAAATGAAAAAAGATGACGAAAAAGAGAAATTGGATTAAAATCATGAAAGTAAGAAAGTGTAAATGTTGTAGAAGGGATGTTATTACTAAAAAATGTTTTATAGGTCGTCACAAAAAAGATGATAAATACAATGCGTGGAAGCTGTGGTATGATAAGAAATCGAATATAATATGTTTCAGCTGCGAAAGTGAGATTATGGAATTTATTAATAAAATCGAAGAAGTCAATTTTGAAACATTACGAGAGGCTATTAATGATAAACATAAAAAAGATACAAGACCATTGCGTTCACAGATATGGTATTTAATTGATTTAGGGATTATAAATACGGAGATGTTTCAACATAAATGAGAGCTAAAGACTTTTTTGAATGGTTAGTGAATGAATTGGTACTTATAGAATTTAGTAAACATCCTAAAGGAAAAGAGGCTCGTTTTGCTAGTAGATTTGCTAATACATTATATCAACATCTTAGTGACAGAGAGAAAGTATTGGTTGATAATATACTCATTAGAATATCTAAGAGAATAGATAATATTAGTAGTGAAGAAACGGGGCAGATACGGGGAGCAATTAGTATAGTAAGAAAATATATTTAAATCCCTTTTTTTTTAATTTTAAAATGTGAGGTGGTATTAAAAATTGGAATCATGTAAAGAAACATGATATAAAAAAAAACAATAGGAAGGTGGTTTTAAGAAATGGAGAGCTGTATAAAGTGCAGAAAAAAGGACGTAAAAACCGTTAAAAAAGAAATTTTAGATGAAATTAAAAACTTTTTGAAAGACCCAAATAATTATTATGTTAAATTTAATCCAATAACTAAATTTTACAAATTCGAGAAAATAAAATGAATGATATAGAGTTAATGAAAATAATGGAAGAACTGGACAAAATGTACCATTATGCCAATAGATTAATTCCGAAATGTAAAATACATTCTTTAGGTCATAAGAAGGAAATATTAAAAGAACTCATAGAAAATACAATTAAGAAATCCGAGAGCGAATATAAAAAAAAGGTACAAGACGCATTAAATAAATGCTTTAAACATACAATGAAATATAAAGGCATTATTCAGATATTTCCACTTGCGATTTATCATATATATGGAAAAGGTGTAGAAGAATTATATAAAACACTGGGGATTAAAAATGAGTGAGATACATAAATATCTTAACAATATGGAATCATATCTTCTTAATGAGGATTTATTATTTAAGAAAGCATTAATTCGAGCTTTAGATAATATAGATTCATCAATAAAGGCACTCAATACTAATATTGTGTATTTAGGATGGGATATAAAAAATGTGATGAAAGAGTCTATAGAAACTATAAGACCAGAATTTAGGGGATTTAAATGAAGTTAACTAAAAAAGAAATTAAGAAAATTAAGGTAATTAAACCCTCACCACGTTTATGTCCTAAGTGTGAGGTACAATGTGAAATAGGAAAACCTTTTTTAATTATAACCCAGATTGCTTGTTTGTATGAATGTCCTCAATGTGACTATGGTGGAATAATAAAATTAGGAGCAATAAATAATGATTCATAGACCACAATCAACTAAGGAGATAATTGGTCGAGTAGAAGTGATGGCTAAACTATATGAGGCTTGGAACGACCTAACGAGACTCCTTAATAAAACATTGAAAATCCATAAAGAAGACTGGGGGATGGATAGAAGTAGGGAAATGTTAATACTTAGAGCTACAGAATATATTATGCCCATGAGGTTATTAATAGAAAAGGTCATAAATCTATATAAAGAGGATATTGAGGCAATAATATGATACCTATAAATTGTGAATTATGTAAAAAGCATTTAGAAGATACTTTCTTTATAGAGAAATACAAAACTAAAGATGTATGTGAAATTGATAATAAAATAACTTCAGAATTATTAGGCTTTGAATGTGAAGATTTTAAATTATCTAAATGGGTTTTAGTTCAATACTTAGAAAAACTGAGAAATAAAAAATAATAGAGGAGTATTATATGAGTTGTCCAGTATGTAACAATGATAAGAGTATTCTATTAAGAAATACCTCTGGAATTGAAAAAGGTTATAGAACAAAAGATGATTATACTTGGAACATTGATATACATTTATGTATGAGTTGTAAAAATATATTCGGTAAGATATCATGAAGTTAATTGGTTTTGATAAGGGGGGTGTATAGATTATGCGTGTAGCTTTCTTCAGATGTCCCAAGTGCCATACATGGCGTTATAGCACTAAAGGGTTAGAGAGAACTCGGAAGTATACATGCCTATCATGTAAGTATAGGATTGACTTAGATAAAGTGTCAAAAGAGATATATGAAATGCCTAATCGACAGCATTTAAAGACTAAGGTTCTACAAGAAATAAAGGCAAGAGGTAAAAAATTGTGAGTTATAATCCTTATAATGAATTTAAGATATCATATATGATTAAAATTGACGAAGGGGAATTTAATATTCTTTATACAGACTTCAAATGTATGTATCCCTCTTCTAATATAAGACAGAGAAATAGAATTTATGAATTGATAATGAGGGAAATTAAGTTTAATTGATAATATGAAAGAATTAGAGCAGAAATGGCATAAATTACTCAAAATACTTGAGAATAAAAACATTATAGATTCGGATGAACGAGATAGTTTAGAACTCGAATCTTATAAAGAAAATAAGTATCCGAAATGGTGAGAATTAATGAAATGGTTTCTTAAGATAAGATTTGAAAGATGTCCTAAATGTAATAAACGTATGATAAATCATGGACAGAATCTTCATTATGATTTGTATATAAAAAGTAAGAACTGTACCTATTGCAAAAAATGTTCAAAAACGATAAAGATATAATATAATGAGTGATATCAGACATTTTAGAGGCAGACATAAAATTAAAGTACTCATCCAATCTGGTAAACATGCGTATATTAAGCATTTAGAAGATGGGTATGTAGGTAATAAAGAGATTGGCTATAAAAATGTCAAAAAGCTAGAGAAAGATATAACGGTGGTAAGGCTCTGCTGGGGGAGAAAATTATGAACCAATCAATTTTAGGAGCTATAGAACATACGTGCGACCATATGAGAGAGATAATAATAAGTGGCAAAATAGTATGTCAACAATGTGGTCTTGAAATAGGAGAACATTATGTGAATTCTATGGTTACAACGGGGAAATATACACAAAAAAGCAGATTTAGTAGGCAATATGTAGGTAGTCCATACCAACAGAGCTATTATGACGGGTTAGGAACTATCATTCATATTGATAAAGAATCATTAAAAGGAGTGAAAAACCTCTCAAAATTTAGGAGATTGAAGAGAATGAATGTGTTATTTCTTAGTAAAGAACATCTAAAAGTAAATAATACTCTAAAGATATTACATAAAGTAGGATTTCTTCTCGATTTACCATATTATATACTAAATGATTGTGCAATTAGGTATAAAAAAATTAACAGCACAGAAATTCATATAATTAATAGAGTATCTTGTTTATGTTTCTGTTTGTGGGATAGTATTAGGCACTTTAAGTATAAAACAACATTGAAAGAAATACTGAAGATATTTAGGAAAACTGGTCATAGAGTAAATGGAAAATCAATCATAAGAGACGGATGTATATATCGTGAGACATTATATAAAAAAGGAATGAGAAAAACCAGTCCTAAGAATATGAGAGACTATATTGCTCGTCAAATCGCAGCACTTAGTAATAACATAGATTATATTAAAAATAGATTAAAAACAAAAAAACTTTCTATGAAACCAGAAAAATATATTTCTAAATTAGAATCATTATGTTATTGTATATGTGATAAAACGGAGAAATATTTCGGAAAAAGAAGTCTTAATCCTTTTGATACTTCAGCTGCTTGTGTATACTTCGCTGGGTTATTACTATCTAAACAATATAAAGTAAAAACTATTATGATACAAAATAAATTAGCAAAAATAACTAATGTATCAGCATACTGTATAAGAGATATATTTAAAGTCCATTTCAAACAATTTTTATAATCTTTTTTTTAACACTAAATTTTTATGTTTCCAATCTAATCTTTACTTATGACTTATATAGAGAAACTTAAGAATGCTATTTATAATAAAGAGGGTAATCAACAAGCTCCAAAAATCATTACAAGAGTACGAACAGGATATGAAGATATAAGTACTATTTCTGCTAGGCTCGGAGCAATAGAGTCATGGAAAGAACGTGATGCCAATCCTACTATAATAAAAAATCTTGCTAGTATAACTGAAAATATCGAAAAACTTGAAAAACTTAAAGTTGAAATAACAACTATACATGATAAAATAATTGCCGCTAGAGATGAAATAAAGGCACTCCCTGCACAGATAGAAAACCATCTTAATACTGTAGTAGTACCAGACCTATTAACTAAAATGAAGGTCGAAATTAAGGGGTTTGTAGATAGAAATGTTATGCCACCTATAACAAAAATGAAGGATACTTTTATATCTGTAGGTGATGGTGTAAGAAATGACGTTAGTGTAGTTGCTAATCAAGGCAAGAAGCTTTCCGATACTATAAGTACTGAGTTAAATAAGATGAAAAATAATTTTATTTCATTTGGAACTGACATTAAAGAAAAAACAACAGCATTAAGTGATGGTATTAGAGGTGTTGCCACACAGATGAATGATGCCGTAACAGAAATAAAACCAGCAATAATAGAATCTGCTAATTGGGCAAGAAGGATACCTAATCATGCGAGAAGGCTAGACTTTATTGCTATGGGGATTGATGCTTTTTATTCTGTAGCATATTTATTATATCTAACTCCACCTAACGCTCCAGCAGGGGCAGGGGCAGCATTACCAGAAATGATGGAAGCATACCAACAAATCGGAGATGCTTTTGATACATTAAAAACTAATTTTAAATCTTTTGGTGATACTATAAAAACTAAATCCACTAACATAGCAAATCAAATAGAAGCTACTGGAGTTAATATTGATACTGATATGGATGCCTTCTTATCTAATTTTAATAAAATGTTTCAGAATATGTCTGCTAGAATTAATGGAGGAGCTGGACAAGTATTAAAAGCAATAGAAACAGCAAAAAAACAAGCAGTCGTAGAAACAGCACCGAAACCACAAGTGATAAGAGTACGAGGGGGAAGAGTTATACCAGTAGAACCACCACCACCAGCAGCAAGAATGCCACAAGGAGCAAAGCCCCCAATAGGTGTATCGCCACTCACCCCAAAACAACAGAACGAGGCTAAGAGAGCAGCACAAGCACGAGCAAAAGCAATCGCAGCTAAAAAAGCCAGAGATAAAGCAGCCAGAGAAAAAATGCTTAGAGATGAAAAACTTAGAGAAGAACAAAGAAGAAAACAACAACAAGCACGGATTGGGCGTGGAGTAAGGCGATAAATATTACTTTCCAATCAGTCAAAAGAATGTCTCGGCAATACTACCCCATATTAAGAGCATGAAACTTACCCATAGGAATAGATATCCCATATTATATATAAATCGAAATCTGAATTTCATATCACTTAAAGATGGTAAAAATGCTGTAAAAAACATTATAGCAAAAAACATTACTACCCCTAAAGCCAAAAAAACATTCCAATATTCTAACATTATATTATATCATATCCTTTTACTATATTATTAGTAATAATATTATTATTACTTCCATACTTATTGCGATAACGCTTTCTCCGAATCTTTCTAAAGAATCTCTTATCATTAAAATCTGGGATTTTATCTCCAATATATAACCGTCCTAAAGTATTTGATAAAATCAAACAATTCTGACAATTATATAATTCAAGCTTATTAATTACACAATTCCTTATAACGGAGAATCGTTCTCCTTCTAATATAAGCTTTTCTTGTTCTAATTTTTCATACGATTTAGATTTTTTCATACTCAAAAATTATTACCTTAGAATATATTTGGTAGTTTGCCTTTATTAGTTTTACTCTCTAACTGCTTATTAATAAGTGCCTCTTCTTCGGCAGGGGGTGCTCCAAACTCCTCTGTTATTTGCTCCATAGTTTTTACTTTCATATTCTCAACCACTAATTCATCAGCAGTGATTAACTTAGGCGGGTTTATAAACAACTCAAACAATTTTCTAATTGATGTTAATTCATTCGCTATTATTGCTAAATAAACATCTTTTCCCACTTGTGGGGGTGATATGATACTATCCGATGATGTATTAGGAATCGAGCCTTGAAGTGGTTCTGGAATTGTTTGTGATGGTTGAAACATATTTGGTGGAGCAGTTGTGGTTGATGGTTCTGGGTGGTTGGCTGGTTGAGTTGCTGTAGTCGGAACAATCGGTTGATTTATGGGCATTGTTGATTGAGTAGGTGGCATTTGTGCTTGTGGTACGGTTTGTTGTATAAACATTGAAGGTACTGGTTGTATAATTGGTTTAGTATTTGAGTATGTATTTTTATATTGCTCCCAGTTTTGCTCTTCCTTCCAAGTAATCTTCCAAGTATGGTCAATAGCAAATATAGTCGTTTGCCATACATCAAATTGTTGTGGATGTGATATAATAATCTTATCAGTTGGAAGCCACATAAACTTTCCAATACCATCAGCGATTCCTAGAACTGGGGAGTTCTTAGGTCGTACAATTTTTACTATTGCCGTTAATAATTGATAATTATGTCCTTCTGCCATTATATTTTACCCCTTATTTCATCAACTTGTTTATTTATACATTCTTCATTACCAGCCCAGACCCCCATCTGTTCAATAATATCTTTTAAAGTCTTTTCATCATTTTTAAATCTATCATAATCAGTAAGAGGGTCATATTGTAATTCCATATCTCTCAATTTTAAATACCATTCTTGAACTTTATACTTCATCATTTCTCTCTGATTCTTTAAAACATCTCTAAGAAATCTACCAAATTCTGCATTACTTTGGTCTTCAATCTCCCCAAAATTATAATTTGATAATGATGTTCGTTGAAATAATATAAAAGCTTTCTTTCCATCGAGACTTAATTTATCAAATCTTTCTACAAAATCTAATCTTTCATTTATATTATCTATGCTCATACTATTTTACCTCTTTTTTATTTCTTATTATTTTCATTGATTTATGATATACTTCTAATAACTTAGAACAGAAATATGGAATATCTCTAAGATATATATCAACATAAGTTGCCTTAGATTCCTCAATAAACTCTGGTTCATGCCCAAATTGAATCACAATATCCTCTAAATCGCTATTAGGCTTATTGGGTTCATATATAAATATAGCATCATCAAGAGTGCTTATTTTATGTATTGTAGTCTTTTTTTCTGCCATTATTATTCACCTATTAATTTCCGTAAATTTTTATCTATATCAACTAATAATGCTATGACACCACATAATAGTATATTTGTATCATTTGAATTACGTTTTGAAAATGATATTTTCGCTATTACCGTTTCCATTTTAGTAAATATTTTTTCATTATTAAGATGTATAATCATATCTGGTTCTTTTGCCATTTTAATAATCCCTCGCATCTAATAGCATTTTATCTAATCGCCCACAGAAGTCCTCTAAATTTTTTAAATCTCTTCTCATATCTTCGTTACTATCCCCTTCTAAATGGCTAATAATTCTTTGTAAAGCTGAGACACTATTAGATAAAGCCTTAGCATTTATACTAACATTTAATATCTTATCAACACTTTCTAATTTCATTTCATTTTGCAACTCTTTTATTTTAATTATAATCTCAATTTTTCACCAAAAATCTTTCTTATATTTAGGGATATTCCTGCTCCCTTAAACTCAGTATTTTTACTAGAGAACTTCCTTATATTTTGTACAATCTTCATTATATCTTCACGAGAAATTGATATTTTATCTTTTTCAATAGAATGTTTTTTGCATAAACACTTATGTACAACCTTACCCTTTTGCTTAAAGAAATGGAAATTCATACCCAAAGCATCTACTATATTATTATCATTATCATCTTTTAAGTGTATGATATAAAAACATTTATCACAATCGCATGTAATCATTCCATCTACTCTAATACTAATCATCTTTCATAATCCCTCACATTAGTCACTATTTTTGTTAATTCTAAAGTAAGTCTTTTTAATCTATTTATTACCTCTTCCAAACCATTTCCATTAATATGAGGAATGATGGTACTTATAGCATTTGTGTACATTAATAAATCTTCATAAGTTATGCTGATATCCAATATTTTTCTAACATTTTCTAACTTCATTTTTAATCCTCTGGAAAATCCTGAAATATATTAACTATTAACAATGTCCCCACACATATTAATGTAAGGAGACCCATTATTTCTTAACCTCGTAATATTTTACTCTTCTTGATTTATAGCGTGTTATAATCAATCTATCAGATAAATTCTTGGCAAACTTTGCCATAGTATTAGAATAATCATACCCCATTGCTTTAGCCCACTCTAATAATGTAGATTTACCAATCTCTTCTAACTTGTCTAATAACATTTGGTCATAAGTCTTAAATGTCGACTTTTCCTTTATCCCTATTCCCATTATAACACCCTTTTTATCATGTATTTATATTATTTTTTTAATGTTCCGATAATAATACCCTTATCTATATTAGAAACGATTTTGGGGATATTAAACTTTTTAAAATGCTTATTTTTTTTAGAATGCTTCATATTTATCCTTTTCAGCCTCATATATCATAGACTCTCTAATTAAATCTTGTATTACCTCAAATACTCTTTCCTTACCAATCGTTGGAAGAGCACTAACTAGATTTGCTAAAGGAACTGGCTTTTTTATTTTCTTAGTATACATGTCTATAGCTTCCATAACAAGCCTTTTCTGCTTATCAAAATCTTTATAATGCTCTTTTATGAAGTCTACCCTATCAGCCTCAATATCAATAATATCTATATCCATTTCTACATCAATTGGTATTGCCTCTTCTATAACTCTATTTATAGGCGGTTTTCTTTTAGGAGCTTTTTTCTCTACTTTCTCCTCTTTTTTTGGAGCTTCCTCTGATAAATCGTTCATATTATCTTCGAAATCTTTTTTAGCTTTAAAATCATAATTAAATGTTTTTATTAAATTATCAGCCTTAACCTTACCAACCTTTTTAACTTCTTGTAATTGTTTAGATGTGGCATTCACTACATTTTTAGCTGTCTTGAAATGGCTAAGTAATCTAATGGCATCACTACTACCAATACGATTACCAGCAGCAACGAGCATATCTATAGCCCTCTCATCCGTGCCAACTTTATAAACAACTGGTCTAACATCTTTATGGTCAAATGTCTTCTCAATTATTTTAAGAGAAGTATAGATAGCATAATCCTTATTAGGTAAAATCATTAATCTCATACCATAACGGGCTTGGATTGAAGCAATTGCTCCTAATACAGCTGTCATTTTTACATGAGAGTAATCATTAATTTCTTCCCAATCCCCATAAATAACATAATAACCTTCAATTTCCTTATTGATAAGAAAATTATATAATTGCCTTCTATATCTATCATCACTCCTAGATGTAAAGGCATTAATGAAATCAACCCAAGATTTAAGTTCTATAGCAACATGTTTATAGACGATATCACCAATCTCCAGCTGCTCTCTTTTAGCTAACGGACAAAATGTTAAAACTTTTTCGAGAGTATCATCTGGTTCACGGACATCTACCTTTACTTCTAATATTGCTAATTTCTGGTCAGTCATAATTCCATTAACTCACTTATAGTTTCTGGTATAATTTTTTGTATTTCAGTTAATTTACTTCCAATCAAGTCCAGAGTCTTTATAACAATTTTATATTTCTCAGCTAATCTTTTATATGCCTCTTCCAGAGACGCTATAGCATCACTACTGGTCTTTCTTTTGTTTTCGGGCATAATCAACAATCCTTTTTTGATTAACATCTTCATTAAGTTTAATAACGACTTCTGGTTTGTGTAGCCATTCATTAGTAGCCCTTCTAATACCCTCAGCTATAGACTTGATATAAGACCTCTCCTTCAAAGCCTCAAGCTTAATTCTATCTTCTTCAAGAAGAGAAGTACCAATAGGTATCTTCTTAGGCACTTTTGTCATGACTATTCCTCTTGTTCTTCTTCACCATTAAATTTATCGGTTATATGTCTTTGCTTGATGGTGGGCATTGAAAGTACCATATGAATAGGCTCTTTTGAACTAAACATTCGTCTATCCCATTCCCTAGCTATATGAGTAGCCTTCTTACCCGTTAATATGACGGTAATTCCATCATTAGGATTGACAAGAGTAATCTTCAATACATCCTTGACACCCTCTTTTTTTGTTTCATTAATCCTACCATCTATAAATTTAAGTTTTAAATTAGAATTTATCTGCTTATTAACAAAAGCCGATTTATCATGGTCTATTGGTCTTTTTGCGATGATTTTTCACCTTTATTTAAAATATATTTTTTTATAACTTCAATAATAATATGAGTAATTTTTTTATCAGTATCTAAAGTATGTATTTCAAGCCATTTATCCTTTAATTTCTTAATTAAGTCGTCATTTATCTTAATTGATACCATATTATTCAATTAATAATAAAGATATACACTTTATAAATATGATGAAAGGGTATGACACTTTAGTAATTTCTTATACTCCTAAACTTTTATAAGATGTGCATTATTAACATTATTTATAAAAAACATAATAATTAAATAAAAGTTAAAAAATATGAGTGTTATAAAAGAATATAAATATCATCCGCTATATTCTCTTCTAATACCTTTAAAAAAAATTCTTCCAACTTATCTTTTAATTCGTTCATAGTAATTATTAAATTGGATATTAACTTTTTAAGCCTTTCTATACATATTAGTAAACTATTTCAGACCATTCATTTAAACGTATTTTAAACCATCATTTTTTCGATGATACAATTAGATGAATTAGAGATAAAAAATATCGAGAAAAGGGTATTTTTAACCTTAAAAGACTATATTTCTAGAGAAGTGAAGAGTGAACTTAAGAAAGTTTTAAAATATAAAAAAAAGAATTATGATGAAAGACATTTTTTCTTTCTATAATGTTATTTCCATGAAGGTGTTTTTATTTTTCCAAAAAGTAATGTCTCAATATTTACATATAGAGTAATTAACTTTCTTATTGGTGTAGGTTCTCCACGAGTATAGCCGTCATACCATAACATAAAATCCCGTAGGAGCTTTCTTAGTTCCTTAACATCAACAACCTCGTTCTTAATATCTTCTATTTCAATTTCCTTTTTTATTTCTATCATACTTGTCCCAATCTTGTTATTAAATCATCTCTAGCTTCGGGTGTTAGTTTACATTTAATAACACATTTACCGCCCAGAGCCATATCAGAGGCAGTGGCAATATCGGTAAGGGTTCTTCTCAGACTAGCATTAAATATGTCTGGGCTGTCATCAATCATGTTATCCAATATAACAAACCTATAATCACACACCGCAATATTTATAGCCTCACATAGTTTATCCGCATTAGAAGGTGTTAATGCCGTAAATAGAACATCCGCTACTCTTCTAGCAGACCTATCACCAGTAGTAATATTAGGCTGAGGCATTATTAAAGCTTTAAAAATATAATGTTATATACATAATCTTAGATTTACGCATTTAAAAATTTACGGTAAACCATAATATTTATAAAGTTAACACATCAAATTTACACTAATGACAGATAAAGAATCATTAATAGAAACTGCTGAAAAATTTAATTTATCACCATTGACACAAGAACCCGTTCTACATATAGACTCCACTCCAGATAAAGAATATACTTTAAGAATTCTTAGAACGTACAGAGCCAATTGTAATTGTCGATGGACTACTGGTACTTGGGATGATGAGAAAAACGAATACGCTGAAAAAAAAGATACTATATACGCAATAATGAATCAACACCAGAGAGAAAGGGCAGAATTACTTGATGAGGCAATAAAGGTCTTAGAGGCGTATTATAATCGCAAAAAAACATAAATACGGAGAAGTAACTAAAGTTATAGGAATCAGAGTCCCAGAATCCATGCTTGAGGAAATGAAAAAACCGATTAGAGATTTCGTTGATTACTATATTAATAATGGAAAATGTATAACGGACATACTTAAAGAAAATAAAGAACTACAAGAATTTAAGGATAAAATAATAGCATACGAAAAAGCACAAGAATTAACACCAGAAGATTTACGTGATATTATAACGGCTGGTAATAATGATAATGACTGTTAGTGATAAGGCACAAGAGCTATTAATGGATAGTTGTGTATCAGTATTGGGATATACTCTTGAGGAGATACAAGATGAGTTTCGTGGAATCAATGAATTCGCAAATGGTTTCTATTCAACATTAGAATGGGGAATTAGGTCTGCTGAGATATTAAAAAGAGACAACTTTATATGTAGATTCTGTGGTGATAAATACGCCAATTATGTACATCATATAAGAAGCTTGAGAGTATTTCCAGAGATTTGTTTACATCCAGACTTTCTAATAACTATATGTGTTGCCTGTCATGGGCACATTCATCGTAAAGGAGCTAAATCATGAAATTCTTAATACATTACTTTCGGATTGGTGAAGGTATGGACTTTACACAAAGTTTTGCGTATGATTCATTTGAGGAGTTAGAAAAGAAAATTAGTGGTGATATGATGAAAATTATACATGATTCGGGCACTAAAAAATTAACTATAACTATCGAAAAAATTATATAATGGAATGAGAATATAATATAATGACTATGGAAATAAATATTAGCATAAAACTAGAAGATGGAGATATCGCATTATTAATACAATCTATATTTGAGTTAATTAAAAGAATACCTCAAGAAAAAGTACAAGTTAATATAGACCCAAATGCTAAACCAGACTTGAATACTGGTACTGCTCCCATAAGAATAAACGATTATGAACAAGGAACTGCTGTCGATATTGATAAGATTCATTATAACAATAGTGGTGAGCCATATGGATGGGATGCAGAAACAACTAAAGCACCAAGTAAAAATAATACGACATCAGAAGATATATACTACTCTAATGATGGTTCAACTGTCAAAAAAATAGATAATGAACAAAAAAAAAACGAGGAATAAATATACTTATGGAAAAAGAAGATATGCTAAGCTCCGAAAGAACTTTTAATGAACGAGTGAAGTACGCTGCCGCCAATATTAATACCCTAACTAATATTGAAATAAAACATCTCTATGAAGAGATTATTATGGGTAAAATGAAGAAACGCATACTTAAAATGGCAGGTAATATAATGCGTAAAGAGCTCAGAGAAGGAAAGAAAGAGAAAAAACAACATTTAAAAGATGAGATAGCAAAATTAAAAGAAAAATTAAGTAATGAATAATATGTCAGAAAAAAAAGAAAATAAGACCTCATACACTAATATATTTAAAAAGTGTGCCACAACTGAGGGTTTAGGTAGTGATAACTTCGAGAAATGTTGTGATAATGAGTTAAATAAGGATAGTAATATCGTTCTAAAAACAGCGGAGAATATAATGAAAGCGGTCATAGGTAAAAATAAAACTGAAGACAAACCAAAATCTAACGCAAATATTTAAATATTCTATTAACCCTTTTTTTATTAACAACCCCTTTAGAGATAATATACTATTAAAAATCAAATAATATACATTTTAACATGATTTACTTCTAATCCTTCCACACTATTTAAAATGGTATTTTTATCTCTTTTCACTCCTTCTTTACAAAAAACTTATTAAGTTGATATACAATTTTAAATTATAAATAAAAAATTAGGTAGAAAAAAATGTCAAAAATAGGAAAATTTCTAACTGATAGTGGTTATGCTGTTAATAAGGATGTTATTACCAAGGGATATTATATGGTAAGAGCTGAAGTAGCCGAAGGAAGTAAGGATGTCTTTAATACAATCATGGCAGCAGCTAAAGAAGCTGGTTTAAGTCTTGATGAAGATAAATCATTCTTCGATGAAGCAAGTTCACAAATATTTTTGTATTCAGCAGATAAAGCATCAATATTAGAAAAAGTTGAAGAGATAATAGAAAAGGAAGCTGAAGGAGAAGAAACTGATGAAGAAGACGAATCTGAGGGAGAGGATGATTCGGATATACTTCCAAGCATAGTATCATAAACATATTAATAACACTTAAAGGCTATGAAGAGATACCCCTTTGTCTCTGAGCCGTCATACTACTTTTATTTTAATGCGGATTAGGCTAATCTGGTTATGCCACGAGACCCATAATCTCGAAGTTATTCGTTCAAATCGAATATCCGCAATTTTATATATCGAATTTTTTTACGTATAGATTTCCTATCTTGCTTAATTCATAATAACTATATCTACTTTTAAAGGAGTTTTTAATATAGAAATTATATAATAATCCAAACATCATAAGACCGTCAATATACCATTCAGTTAAGAACCTACTCGTCTTTAGTCTCTTTCTTATATGCTTCTTTCTGTATTGATGTCCCTTTATTATTCTTAAAATCTTATGGCAATCATTAAGAACATACTTATTTCCCAAATTCATATGAGTTTTATCTAAAAAATCATCTAAATCAGTCATTATAAGAATTATATCCCATTAAAATTTTTAAATGTTAACAAAAGTTTATAAAGTTAACAAATGAAATATTATTAATTAATGTCTGAAATAGAGAATTTAAAAATAGATAAAGCTGAAGCAATACAAAAATACCGAGAATTAGAAGAGACCTTTAAAAAATTATTTAGTGATGCTTTCTTTCTATGGAATTACATTAAAATTAATATGAATTCACCCGAATACTATATACAGAATAGCCCAGAATATAAAGAAATAACAAAAACATGGGAATTTGATAAATGACTGAAGCAGATAAATATACTCCACCAGTTATGACAAAAGAATATGATGTGTGGAGAAAAGAAAGGGAAGCAAAGAGAGAAACGATACATATATTAGAAGACTTCCCACGATTACCATGTAAATGGATTAGACCTCTTAGAGATGTATTTGTAGCTTGTTGGAATGAGGAGAAGGTAAACTCCATTCTTGGAGATAAGTCAGGTGGAGTTGGCACATTACGAATATTAGACCGAACATATTGTAGGGGAGAGGTTGATGATATGCCCGATTGTTGGAAAGGTTTAGAGGAACGCTGTATTGATAGGTGTAAACATTACGTTAAAATGAAAAATGATAAGTATTCTAAACTAAAAGGATTCTGTACAAAACAATGCCATGATTTTAAGAAATATGAAAATAAGCATAAAACTGGAAGAGCTAAGGTGATTGAATTTTGAGCCCAAAAATAATGAGTTATAAGATGTGGAAGCTAACATATCAATATATATGTCGAAAATGTAATACTCTCCATTACAAAGTATCACCTAACTGTCAGTCTTGTGGTAGTCAAGCAACTTTAAGATTATTAAAAAAAGAAGACTATAAAGAATGGAAACAAGCAAAAAAGGGTAAATAATATGTCTGATGATGATACAAGAATTTGGATAAAGGTAGGTAATAAACATAAAACTGATTTAGTTTATTGGTATAATAGAATGTGTACTCCATGCTCAAATTCAAACTGGGATGGAACTTGTCTTTATGGAAAAGAAGAAGAATGTTTAGAAAATCTAATAAAAAATATCCCAATAGTATTTAAAATTATATCAGAAATGTTTGAGAAAAATGGTCAACATATATGAGTAATAACCCTAAGCGAAAGAAACGATTTAATGTAAACGCCATAAATGTTATATGTGGTGATTGTAATATACTTATGAAGCGTTGGAACGAACCATATCAAGTAGACGAAGACCATTTCTATACAAAATGCCCTAAATGTGGTATGCATATTAAACACTATAAAAAAACATTTTATCGTATAGAGGAAAATGGGCGTATCGCATTAGAAATAAGATGGGATAAAGATATGGAATGGAAAAAAGAATTCTTACAGAAAGAAGAGAATTATTGGACAAATAGGAGAAACCAAGAAGAAGAGATAGAGGGACTCAATAAAGCTATGGAAGAGGAATATAGAAAGGAAATGAAAGAGGCGAAGGATAATAAAGAATAATCCATTAAGAGATGTAGCAGAGTGGGCTAAGAAAAATAAAATATATCCCCCCGATTTGACAATAATAATATGGGCAGCTGGAAGTGCCGTTATTGAAAAGAGTAACTATAATACCGACAAAACCAGCAGAATTATGGCAGACTTCATAAATATGATGAAGATTAAAGATAGAATTGATTATGATGAAATGTATCTCCTATTAGACTCAGATACACGAGAATATTTCACAGAATTAGTAAAAATTGTAATGAAAGGAAAGCTTAAGATAATAAGAAAATGAAGAAACCAAATAAACTTCCCTATTATGGGACTAAAGTATCTATTAGAGATACAATTGCAAAAATAAAGGAATTATTACGTAAATATAATTTAATTGGTATTCAAATTACGGAATATGGAGAGATATTCAGATTAGTATTTGCCCTAGAAAATAATGGTAAGAAATATGCCTTTCAATTTGAAATAATAACACCAGATAATCCTCAATTTGCTCGTCAGAAATTTAGGGCTTTCTATTGGCATTTAAAATCACGTTTAGAAGCAGTAGATTTTGGGCTATTCACACTACAAGAGGTATTTATGCCCGAATTATTAGTATCATTACCAGATGGTACAGCACAAACTATTAAAAATGTTCTAAAATATAATCAAAAATTATTACCAGTAAACTATTTTGAGGTGTGATTATGAACAAAAAAGAGTTAAGTAAAACATTAAAGCCTAGTATAAATGATGAGTCAATAGAATTCTTCAAAACCCAACTTCAATTAATTTGGTCAACAGAAGAAATAATAAAAGAATTAGAAAAGATAAAAGATGGCGAGAAAATAACAGATAAGAAATTTGAAGATGGAGTATATGAAGCAATAGATAAAATGACCGACTCGAAGCCACCTTGTAAACATGAATGGGTTACTGTACCCAATGATAAGAATTTACCTATAACATATAAATGTTCAAAATGCTTAAAGATTAAAATAGTTGAGTTAGTTCATATGAAATTAGAGAATGATAAGAATAGTCATAATGTTGGTATACATAACACCGACTCAGTACCAGATTGGATGATTACAAAGCCTTTAGGCAAATTAATAGACACTAGACCATCAATACATTATGAATTATGGAGTCGTGAAATAGGAGTAGGGACTTTTCCATCTTTAATGTCTTACAGTTTTAAGTTTTTACTACAAGCAGCTATTCATCAATACGAACAACAAAAAATCAATAGACTATATATTGACAAATATAATGACACTAAATTTATTAAGAATATAAAACCTAATTGTTGGATGTTTTTTTTAGATTTTACTGGAAATAAGAAACATGATTGGGATACCGTTGGAATTATTGATATGACAAAAATCAAGAGGGATAAAAATTATGCATGAAGTATTAAGAGAGAAAGAAGTATGTGATAAATGTAAGAAAGTCACGTTCAAAGAGGAGTATATTACACTATGCGACTGTTGTGATAAGGAAATCCCAAAAGATTCAGATAGTTGGAGATACACTATGAGAATGGTTAAAGAGGAACAACCAGAGTGTAATAGCCATATGGGTAGAGATGATTGGAAGTTTGACTTCTGTAGTTTTGAATGTTTTATAAAGAATCTAAAGAATACTCAGAATTATAAGTATGACCATATTTGGGGATATAATTTAAATAAAGAAGATATAAAAAAATTATTAGAGATGATAAGATGAGAGACCTAAAAGTATATATAGTTGTTAGTCAACATTTTCCAGCATCAGTAGGAAAATTAATGGTTCATGCTGGGCATGTAATATCAAAAATGTTTTTTATGGCTTACCAACATGATGCAATAGATTTAAAACGTAAAATTTATAGATGGTATTCTAGTGGACAAACTAAAATAATTTTACAAATAAAAAACTTAGATAAATTAATTGCATTGATGAATGATATATCAAATAACAATGATATATTAACATTTATCCAAAGGGATGCTGGAGCATATGAAGTTCCTATGGGTACTACACTTATGTTCTGTACTGAGCCTATAACAAAGGAACAAGCCACATATACAGGTCTAAAGAAGCTAAGATTATATAAATATACGACAAAGCTGAATATTAAAAAAAAACAAATTAGAAAGATTATCAATAAATGGTGGGAAACTTACGAAGAGGAGTATAGAGACCTTATAGAATATCGGGAGATTAATAAAGAAAAGAAATTTGTTGACGAGGTATTAAAATGAGCCCCATTGATATAGACATTATACACGATATGAGCGATAGGCTCTACAATCTCACAATTAAGGAACTAAAACACGTTAATGAAATGTTTGATAAAACAGTTAAAGAATTTCAAATTACAGTAAAAAATATGATGGCTACATTCACAACTGCCATCAAACAATTAAGTGATAAATTAGATAAATTAGATAAAAATAGGTGATATTGTGGCATCATCAAAAAAAAAAGTAAAGAAATTAAAAAAAAGAGTAAGTCAACTAGAAGACACTGTAGTAGGTAGTTTATGGGTTATAGTAAATATGATTAGCCTTTTTGATAGCAATATGGAAACTATAACTAAAACATTTAAGGCTGTGGTAGATAAAATCAACGAAATGCAAGATATTAAAGAAGAAAAAGATGTGGAAGAAACCGATACCAACCCAAGCCGAGATTAAAGAGCAATTAGAACAGCTCAGACTTAGCTCTACTACAAGTATAGTATGTGTACAATGTGGTATGAAGCTACATGGAGAGTACCATTACTGTCCGAACTGTGGCAATGGAGTAGAGGGTTTATCTGATATACCATCAGTTAAATATGCTCTTATATGTAAGATATGTCATAAGGAGATAGTAGAACCATTCTCTAAATACTGTACAAATTGCGGTCAGCGAATAAGAAAAACAACAGAAATAATAAAGAGTATTGTAAAGCATGGTTCGCCAAAATAGAATCTCAGTCGGCTTTAACAGTACTGAGTATGATAAAATAGTACAGAGAGCTAACAAGGCTCATCTAAAAATTGCTGATTATATTCGTTGGCATCTATTTTCTCCGACTGGAAGTATACAACAACAAGTAGAAACAAAAAGAGAACTTATCATTCCATATAAAGCAGCTCCAGAAGTGATTGAGAGAATAAAGGCTGGTAAAGAAGCCTATATAGCCCCTTATCAACAAGCCAGATTAGATAATATGAAGATATTTTCTAAAAGTGGGGGAATAGGTGAACTCCATAATAGTATAAAAATGAGAGCTCATGGTAGTAGAGTCCTAAAACCAATCCCTAAAAAAGATATTAAACAAAAAAAGAAATGGAAAGAAGAAAGAAGGCATATAGCCAATAAACATTTACTAGAAATTAAACAAAAAAATATAGAAGCAGGGATAATAAATGGTTAAAACAGAAGTAATTAAAATAACAATATTAAAAGAATGGATTGAAGAAATGAAGATAAAGTTTGACCCTAAGAGTTTTGATGGTTCTGGTTATGATAAACTATATGGAGTAAAGCTATGCCTTACATATCTTGATGAGTTTGTGGAAAAGATTGAAAAGGGTGAATAAAATAACGGCTAGAGATTTTAGTTATGCTGGTACTGATATTCCAGTAGATATGATGAATCGAATAAGTCATCAAGAGGCACAGAAAGGACTACAAAAAAGACTCGATAATGTATTTAAGGCTGGTTATATATTCTGGCATGACATGTACAAAAAAAGGCTTGAGAAATATAAAGAACTAAAAAACTCACTAATAGAAGTAAACCCAAATCATGAATCAGATAATCCATTTGGTTTAACTACAGAAGAAAATAAAGTGATGAAAGAAATATATACAGATTTATTTAAGGATGAATAATGATAAAAAAGAAAAATTTAGTTAATAGATTAGAACAATTAATAGAGCTCACAGAGCATCTTAAAACAGAGGAATGGGCATCGAAGAAATATATATGCAATCATTTATCTGGACTATTGGATGATATGTTAATGGAAGTAAATCTTGACGGTAAATTAGAAAAAGAATTTATGAAATTATGAACTCAAAAACTCACTAATAGATATAAATGAGGGATAGAAAATGTTAGAAATGTTATTAAATTCAAATCCAAATTTGTATAATCAATGTATTGATATACTAAAGGAAGCCGTGATAGAGACAGAGATAAGAGCTAATCAAACAAAAGGGAGTTTTGGTTTTAGACCAATTAGGCTAGATGATGTAGGTATTAACGGCTCTACATGGGAGAATACATATGAACCTAAGATGAGTAATTCTGTAGGTGATATAGGAGAATCAAGACAACTGTTATCAGTACCAGCAAGTAATGCATGGGTATATTTTGGGTGGTTTACTGATACAGACTTGGGAATAAATAGTGATTTTTCTTTCTACCATGAAGGGGTTCTTAAATCAAAGATTAGCTCTACATTTGTATATAATTGTGAGAATCCAGCCCATACATTTATTGATATTCAAAATATTATATCAATAAGGGAAAATAGTAGAATAGAATTTAGAGTTTACAATGATAACAAAAATATTATTACTGCTAATGTTATACCTATACTATATAGAATAGCACATTTATCTGCATTAAATCTATTTAAAAAATCAGATAGAAAAGTCAATAATGATATTAAAATCCCTTCACAGAATAGTGATATATCAGTTATAAAGGATATGCTTAATGCTTATCTAAATCCCACTCCTATGGATATCGTTAGGGTAAAGGATGAAAATAATATCGAGCATGATGAAATACGAGCTAAACTTGACCCTAACTATAAGAGTTGGATAGAGACTCTAAAGAATAATGAGGTATGTGGTTTTTGCGGTTCTGAGATAGAGAGAGTGTTTAGTTCTAATTATTGTAATTATTGTGGTGTTCATTTTGGTACAAAAATGAAAAGACAAGTAGAAGACAATAAAAAACCAACATCTAATGAGGGAATAAGTATCTTTATGAATAATATAACAAAGGAGAGTAAGGAATAATGAACGAGAACGAATATGAAAAAGCATTGTATGAAATAATATCTAAGGAAGAGTTTGATAAGATAAAAAGAGACATATTACAGCTAATCGAAGTTTATCTAAATGCGTACTCTAAAAGGACTGTTATTGATTATATAAATACACTTAGGCTCTCTAATAACTGTATTAAGTGTACTAACTATAATCACGGTAGAATGTATTGGATATGTAATAAAGACCATAACATTTATTTTCATAGAAAAATCAGACTTGAATATCCCAATAGTAATGCTGTAATTGTTATTGATTGGGATATAAAGAACTCAAAAACTCACGGAGAGACATAAATAATGACTGGATATTGTTGTAAAGAATTTACAAATGCTTATGATGAGGATATTATACAAAAAGGGTATTTTGGAAAGTGGGAGATTCATGGACATTATTGTGGTACAACTGATTGTCAAACTTCAGAAATTAAATACTGCCCTTATTGTGGTAAAATACTTAAAAAGGTAAATAAGGAATAATAATGACTGAAACATGTCCAAAATGTAAAAAGGAATCTGTTAAAAGACATTTAACTGGGGGAATAGTTGAGTGTTGGGAATGTGATATGTTATCAAACATAGAGGATTGGTATGACAGTAAAGATAAAGATTAAATCAATAGAATTTACTTGTAAACAGTGTGGGCTTACTTATGAGAGTCTACCAAGAAATATGAGAAAAAATAATAAGGATGGAATTTGTGATATTTGTTATGAAAGAAGTAAACAAAAAGAAGAAGGAACAATATTAAAATGGATATAAAAGAAAAATGTAGAATATGCGGTATAAATCTTGTTATGCCATTTAAATGGTGGATTCGCTGGAAATTATCAAATAAAAGGAAAGAAAAACCAATATGCATAGGGTGTAAATATTAAAATGAGTCTCAATAAAGAACTGTTATTAGAATGGCTTGATATAAATACAGATGTGTGTTTGAAGTCAATCTATACAATACCACCACCAAATTATGAAGATAAAGTTAAGTATGAAGCGATGATTGCTTATATAAAACTGTTAAGAAATAGGATTGAAGAAGGAAACTATGATTTAAAGGGGTGGTGTTAAAACGGTTATAACTAAACTTATACCAGCATCAATGGGCTGTATGAATATATGTACAATATGGAATAAAGATAGAGATATTTGCTGTTCTTGTGGTCGGCAGTGTTGTTATTTTTGCTTTGAAAAAATGTGTCCTATAAAAGAAACTTACAAAATAGAGATAGAATTATGAGTTTAATATTTACGGGATGTCCTATCCATGAGGGAGAGATAAATGTAGAGGATGTATGTCTTTTCTGTCGGTACTATACTGGTAATAAAGAAGACGTTTTCTATCCTTTAAAATGGTGTAGGCATCCAGATAATATAAAAAAAAGAGATAGTTATTTTAAAAAAAGAAGGGAGTTGATGTAAAAAATGGTTTTAAATGATATGCAAGAAGTAGAAAATATAATAAATCAACTTCGGGGTTATTTTCAAGCAGAAGAGCATGAAGGGGTTAGGAATAATAGTATGAGAATGTTAGATAGATTAGAAATAATACTAAAGAAAAAGATTGAAACAGAGTAATGTAAAAATGGATATAATACAACCAGAGAGATGGGATATTTCAATATGGAAAGAAAATGGTATTTGGTATGAAAAATATAATGAGTATGTTCCAGATACAAAAGAAAACAGAGAGGCTTTAGACAAAACCATTAATTTACTTAATAAAAGCAAAATACTTCCTACAAATATTATTAAAATAGAAAAAGATAATATGATAGGAATGGAAATATTCATAAAAACAGCAGACTTTAAAATAATTGCTAATCAATTAACATCTGAATTTATATATTTTTCTCCTTTTGGAGATATTACAATAAAAGAGCTTTTCAAATTTATATTAATAATAGGATTAAAAAAAGGAGTTGTTGAGAAATAATATGAATTATCAAGAAGAATATTATGCTTGTGAGAAATGTGGACAAGTTTTTCATTATCCAACAAATGAATGTGGTAAAATAAGTATATCATTATTAGGTAAAACTACTACATGTAATAGCACATATATAATAAAAATAAAGAAAGAAGATATTATTGATATGCATGATGTAATACCTTTTATATTAAAAACATGGTTTAAACGACCTTTCAAAAAAGAAGGTGATGAATCATAGAATTTCCAATAATGATAAAAATATATAGAGGTAAATTGGTGTTAGCATGACTTTTCCAATAGTAGAGATTTTGTGTAACGAATGTGGTAAATCAATGATGGTATCCAAACCAGCAGTAATTGCTAGTGATAAAGAAGGGTATGACAAACTCGTGATATTTAGATATGTATGTGCCACAGACAGAAAAAGTGTTTCAATGAGAATGTATATTCCAGATATAAAAACAGAACTGGCTTCAGCTGGATATACCACTATGAAAGAAGATTGGACTAATAAAGAGGAGCAATTCGAGGATTTATCTGGAAATAAATATGACCCAGTTATAATAAATGGTGTATATATATGCCCTAAATGTAAGGGAGTAGATGGTAGTATGATATCAATATTTTCATTACATTCTCAGAATGATGACCCAGACTATTTTCATTATAGATGCCCTAATTGCTTCATGGATTTTAAAATAGAAAATAAGCCAACTAAAGATTTTTCCATTACTTTTTAACGCTGACCATTTATACCCATATCATGGACTTGCTTCCTATTAATAGCACGTCTTTCTTCTATGGACTTAGGAATAGCTCTCCTTCTTGGTGCTGGTTGTGGTCGTAGATTACTCTCGCCACGATACCTATGCTCTGTAATACCCACATCCCTTTGACGACCAACATTTTTCTCAGACCTTTTTTTATCTGTGTAATATTTAGAATCATGTTTCTTACGTTTTCTCTCTTCCTTTCGTACAGCCTCCCTTTTATCACGAGCCAATCTTTCAGCAACTTCTCTATCTGTCTTTAACTGTTGATTACGTTGCCAATTTCTTTTTGTCTCTAATGCTCCAGCTACTCTTGCCTTATTGCTCTCAGCCAAAGATTGCTGGTCTAAAATATCATGACGTTTTTCCTCTGCTTGTGCTTCTTGAAGTTTCCAAGCTTTATGTTTAAATGGCATAATTAATCTCACCCTGCGGCTTGTATTAATGCTCTATTTCTATCATATATTTTAAGCATTCGTCTAGCTTCTTTTCTTTCTAAATATGCTTCTAGTTCATCCTTAGTAGTAGCAGCTCTTATGTCAGGGGGAGTAATACTGAATTGAGAAGCTCTACCACCTTCAATTATACTACCTCTACCCCTAATTTGTCTAGGCAAGTCAACAATGTTTCTAATAGGATATTGAGGTGTAGTAACCCATTCTCCAGAATTGTATCCTCTCCTACGTCTTGTTAATATAGATGGTAGGATTTTCTTTCTCGGTGCTGGTTGACCTATTCCACGTCTAGTAAATGTACCCGACATTTTACTTATTGCTAAAATAGAGAGTAAGCCAACGGGTATACCAACACCCAATGCAATTTTTTGTTTTTTTGTTAAATCCATAATGTATAATACAACACCAGATTATATAAATTTTAATAAAGAAAAAAAATTTAGTCCTTTTGGACTTTTTTAATAATATATGGGTAAATCTTATTTGATATAATATTGACCGATTTTATTATTAAAACCGATTATTCCTCTTTTATATAATTCCTTTCCTATACATTGAAGTTGTTGATGTAAGGCTGCATGTTCCCTTTTAGTTGAAAGAAAGAGATTGTCAATATTATTATTTAATTTATCACCATTAATATGATGTACTTCCTCACCCTTTAATATATATCGCCCAATCTTTTTCTCCATAATCAAATGGTGTGCTGCTACATATCTATCATAGTCTCTATATGGATGTTCTGGGGAATATACTCTAATATAACCATTTTTGATAACTCTACCACCCTTCCATTGATGATGGTTTTTACCACTTACAAAGCTTCCCTTAACCTTCCTTATTCTAAGTTTAGCGAGTTTTTTATATAATCCAGATGCAGACATCCCAATATCTTTTGCAATCTCTTTACAAGACTTCCCTTTAGTAATATATTCATGGTAAAGTTTATTGAACTCACTCATATTGGATAATATGAATTAATAATTATAAACTTTACTTTCTTTTAACTATATATGGAAATTTATCTATTTCCATAAAATAATCTGGGAATCTTAAAATTTTCCATCCACTTCTACGATAGATTCTACGTTTCGCTTTATTACGATTTGCGATATGATAGTTTCGGTGATTGACTCGTGGAAACTTTTTCTTTTTTTTATGGTCTCTTTTATATATAACTGACATCACGTTGTACCAGTCATGATGCCATCACCTCTTTATTTACCTTTTTCAATCATTATATCCTTATGGTGTCTTTTAATCTTTTTAATCATATCAATGCATTCCTTCGGTGTAGTAGAAGATATTTCATATACTATAGTTTTTGGAAATAAATTAGAGATTTCATCCAAAAAACCATAATGAACTTTCTTAGTTTTCTCTGAATCATAATAACATATACATTCTTCCAATTTATCCCATTGCTTTTTAGATACATCATTCTGTATACTTATATCAAGTCCAAACTGATTCTTAAAAGTGTACAAAGATAAAGCGGAAGCATCTTGCATGAATATAAAAGGAGCATGATATTCAAGACTAGAGGGGTATATTTCGGCTACAGCACTATGCTCTTGATGATGACCATCATAGCTACTTCTTATATCTAGAACATTTCCATCGGGAAGGATGAAACTACTTATTAAACATTTATCCGTAATACCAAAAATATTTATTGCTTTTTTTAATACTCCCTCAGCCGTCATGATGTCATCACCTCATTATTCATTTTTTACATCTATAGCTTGATATAGCTCCTATAGCAGTTTCTTTAATTATTTGAGCCCTAACTAATATATCTAAACTCTCCATTGACCTTTTTGAATTACTATTATAATTATCTTTAAGATTTTTAACATATTTATTAAACAATGTGTCGAGAGTATTATTAAATGGTATACATGTATGTTTCATACCAGCGATAAGAGGAGTAATAACTTTATTATTAAGAACACACTTTTTTAAATTATTGGTGATATTAATAAGTTCAGCTATATTATCACCAATCATTCTTGAAAAGGCTTCACTCTCTTCCATTGATTCAATACTAATCTCCGTCTCACGAAAAAAGTCTTGCACACCTTTCTCCATTTCAATTGTGGTTAATTCCACTACTTCATGAGCATATAAATACATATCCAATAAGTCATTAACACATTTATCTAAATCAGCCATCTAATTCCCTCATTATTTATAACTACCTAAAAACAAATCACTTAAAAAATCGTGAACTTTCTCTTGATACTTACCTAATATATTATTATCAATATAATATTTAATTTCGCCTATAACAACAGAAATAATATTCTGAATTTTTCTTAAAGGATTATCATTAGCAACCCTTCGAGACCCCTCAAATATCTCTCTTGCCTTTAAAGCACCAAGACTTAGATTGATAGTATTCTCAATAAACTTCTCTTTTATATTAGACATTATCTATCCTCTTTATATAATGGTATTTTACATATTTCTAAACATTGTTTAAGTCTGTGTTTTCCTAATCCAGACTCTTTTGAAATTTTACTAATTGACTTGACTTTATCCCTATAATCTATCTTCAATTTATAACATGGTACTCTCCAACGACATTCAGCATATCGTCTATGCTTCTTAGCATCATCTTTATTTCTAATATACATCCCCTCAATACCCATACGCTTCCTAACAGCACTATAATCAGCATTAAGTTCATCTGCTAATTCATCAATAGTTCGACATTGACCATAATATAATTTCTTTATCTCATTAATATCAAGCTCATCAGCAGATATATTCCCCATTCTAGTCGGCATTAATTAGCACCTATTCACATTTCTTACATTTTAAGTTGTATAACTCCCCACATATAGGACAGTAGAAACCTACGGGGAATCTCTCATTTTTATAATGATATGCCTCTACTTTTGTTTGTAAGCTAATTGTAGATAGATACAATGTATGTCCATGTTCGTCTTTATCACATTTACTTTTTAATTCTCTAACTATACGTTGTTTTTCTTTTAATCTTTCCCTACTTTCTCGATGTTTTACCCCTATATCACTAATATGTTGTTTTCCCTCTTCTGATGCTAAATATTGACTTCTTTTTTCTGATTCCTCTTTCAGACCTTGTGCTATTACTCTTCTCCATAATACATCTCTAGCTTTTTTATTCATTAATTAGCACCTATTACATATATAAATAGACTAAGTGATATAAAAAAATTTAGGCTCAACCATATAGTAGAGTTTTTACCATTCATACCCTTATAACGCCATTTACCAGCACCAATACTATAGCCAAACCATTTAATAGTGTAATATCCCACTTGCTTTTTTTTACTAATCCTAATATCAAGTAAACCGTGTATCGTTATTGATAACATAATTAAAAGATAGTCCATGTATGGGTTAAATAAATACACTATAAAGGGAATTATTATAGAATGTGTTACAGCTGACCTATGCCCCAAAATCTTGAACTGTTTATCAATATCAGGAAACGTAGCTAATACACTTGGAAATATAATCTCTGTTATCTGAACTTCTGGGACTATGAGCCATAATATTATAAAAATGATTACTGTAATAAGAAAATGATTTTTATATTTCATAATATTTATTATCTTTTTTATTATATATTAAACATTTATCTAATAATTTTGGTATTAAATTATAGAGAGATTTAACTATCTTATTATGAGCACTTCTACTTTCTAACAACGCTAGATTTCCTATATTATTATTACTTTTATCATAATCTATATGGTGTATTTTCTCATCTAGTGTTATATACCTACCAAGATGCTCTTCCATTACAAGTATATGTTCAAATACATAGCCACTTTGATGTGCTCTTGGATGTGTAGTACAACGAATTTGTATATATCCGTCTTCATGTATAGTTTTACCACCCTTCCAAACTGGATTATCCTCGCCACATGGAGCAAATCTGGTTTTAATTCCAAATTCCTTCATTCTTAAGCCAATGGTAGACTTACTAACCCCTAACTCCTTACCAATGTCTATCATGGTACGACCTTTTTTATATTCCTTCCTTAACCATGCCTCATCTATAGCAATATAAGTTGACCTTTTTTTCGTCATTAATCTTTTTTCTCCTCTAATAATTCTTTATAACATACTTCACACACTATGCATGAGCATGGTATTTCTTTTCCACATTTAATACATTTAGATTGGTGTATAATATGACTATCAGTATATCTTATCGTACCTTTCTTTATAAGTTTATTATAACAATCTTGGCAAAACATACATCCCATTGGAATATCATTCCCACAATTATAACATATCAATCTTTATATATCTCCTTACATTCAAACTCTATCGCATCTGTATAGCTTTTTATATTCTCATCATTTATAAAACGTAAATCGTTTGTACTAAATGTATTTTTGAACCTTTTATGTGGACATCCTATAACAAGACGGTGTCCAGTATATAATACTATATCTCTAGGACTTGGATGACAATAATCTTGCTTTGGATGGGTATGAAAGTTAGCATTATTATCCCCCTTTATATCATCCATATAAACTTTCTTACAATCACCATAAAATATTTTATCAATATGTTCTCTACCAGTTTTCTGTTCTTCAAATATAAAAATAAAACCAGCTTCTTTATTTGTCTCTTTGGTAAATCCCATTACCTTGACAACGGCATCAACATAGCTAATAGGTTCGGGGAGAACCTCTGCTTCACATATATCATTCATCTTTCATTTTTGTATACGGAATATCTTCATATTTTTCGGGGTGTATAATCTCATTCTTTCTTAGCTGTGTCCATTCCCAATCATCAACAGCACTCTCTATATTATCTAAAACCTGAGTATTCCAATAGGCTGCTTCTTGAATAGGTGTGTAAGGTGAAGTTCCATTCATTATATCATTAATATATTTATGAGAACCATATAATCTAAGCCGTATTGGTTGGTAGGTAGAAGGCTTTATGAAAGCCGTACCACTTACTCTTTTCTCTGATGAATCTAAATCTGTCCTCTCCGTACCTTGTATTTTAGCCATTTCTTTCATATGTTGCATTGATTTATATAATTCCTTTGCCTGTCCGTCTGTTATCTCGCCTCTGTCCCTTGCTTCCTCAATCTCAACCCATCTCTCCCAGACCTTCTGTGGATAATTTGTCCATCCTAATTGATTATGATAACAACTAAGTGACTTTTTACGTTTCCATTCGTATTTAGGTGGACGTTTCCCTAATAGATTAACAATTTCGTCTTTATTATAATAATTTATAATTCCACTTTTTATGGCATTTATAACCTCTTTTGACTTCAAATCATCAAAACTTTTTGCATTACGTAATTCGTCTTTAACTTGTTGACCAAAACCCATGTTATCAGCTTCGATAAGGGCATTTTGCATAACTTCATCCTTTTTATCATCCTTAATTTCATTCCAGAACTCTCTAACAGGTAATCCTAAGACTTGTTCATAAGTATCAATAGAAAATCCATCATCAACTTGCAAATTCCTAATAAGCTTAAAGCTCTGTGTATTAGCTGTACTAGCTGTGGACTCTATTTTATATTTATTTTTTGGTAATAAAGGGTTATTTATATCAGTCCGAACTGATATCCTTAGTGAACCCCGTGCATTTATTAAATCTGGCATATATTCAACTACATCTGGATAATTTACTTCATAATATTGAGCAATATTTCCATAATGCTTTCGATATATAGCTTTAAAGCCTTTTGTAGCTATTGTATCTATTAATTTCATCTCTAGGTCATTATGAGATATAATTTCACCACGCTCTGTAGCAGCCGCTACTTCTTTTTTATAATAGTCCTCTATATCTATGACATGAATTAACGATTCTGCTATCTTATATCGCTCATCATCATTTAGAACATTATCAAAATGCTTTTTAATACTTGCTGGGTTGGGAATATATTTATATTCAATATTATCTTTAAAGACTAAGTTCTCGATTATTCTAAAATCCTCATCGTTACTTATAGGTTGGAAATATTCCTCTACTATAAGCTCAGAGAACTGGGTTTCAACACCAAAAAGAGCGATATCACATATTCCTAAAGGGTGTTCAAGTTTCTTGTTAACATACTCATCTACGCTTACATTAGGGTCATATAGTAAATTAAAACCGTACTGTTTTTGATACTCTTCATCACTCCCCTTAATTTGAAAAGTATCGTACTCAAGATAATAGTTCTCGATACCAGCATCATTAATCATGGTTTCCCGATATGCTTCCCTATCCTTTTCACTATAGGTCTTCATACGTTTACTACATTCCGCTGCTAACATTCTACAAGCAGCACCTCGTCCTATATTATGCATACCACCATAAAGACATTTATCTATTAAGTCCTCATATTTTTCATCATTCTGTTTCATTGGTATCCTATCTACATCTTCTACCATTTATTCTCCCAACCATTCCCTCATTGTTAACACTTCTTTTTCATAAAAAATTCTACTTTGGGATGCAAGCCCTCTTATTGCACCTTCATATTCAGGATAAAACCACCAACACTTTTCACCATCCGTTACAATACCAATATCAATAATATCTTTATTGTCAACTTCAGCTTCTTCTTGCGGGATTCCTAATGAATAATTCCTCACTACATAAGATATACCGTCTCTGTCAAAACCATCAGAAAAATAATGATTTAAACATCTTTCTCCAACCATATCTGTTTTTTGTGGCACACAAAACTTTTTATCAAACTCAATCTCACATATATATAGTGCGTCAGTTGCCTCATCAGTCTGATACTCTACACCTCTTACCATTATGCACCAACACTATCTATCTTTATTATTAATAGGACATGAAGTTGGTTGAGGGAATGTTGACATCATCCTTCGCCAATCCCTTTTACCAGATTTTATATCATCAATGATTTCTTGGATATCATCACTTTTTGTTCTTGCCATTATACTATTTAAATTATTTTCTACATATAAAAATTTTAATACAACAAAAAGAGTAATATATAGATGAAATATTTTGAAGAGAAAATATTATATATCCCAATTATATAATTTTATATAATCATCGCTATTAGGAAGCTCAATCATAAAAGCTTTAACTATTTTTTCCATATAAGGTTGGTCGGGGTCACTTGGCTCTTTTAATACACAATATTCATAAATATCGTCCAATTCCAAAGCTATACGACCTTCTGTTAAATCTTCATCATTCATCTGTATTTCTCTAAGAATACTTTCAACACCTTTAGATTTCAGTGCAGCTATTTTTAATATTACAGTATCCATAGCAAGATTGCACACACTAAATTTCTGTTCTTCCATTATGAATAATATATTTATTTTCTACTATAAAAAATTTCATATGTGTTTTGGAAATGGTGTATAGTCAAACTCTATATAATATAAGAAAGGTTTTTCATCTAAATGGTCTCCAAAAAGCTCCATACCATATAGTTTAACTAAGAATTCCTTCAATTCATCCTTATCACCAAAACCAGCCCTTTCTATTATAGCAGCAAAATATGTTATAGAATTCCATTTAAAAAAATCTATATAACTAAGATAGAGCCACCCTTCTAACTCAGCAACTTTCGCTATTATGTTTGTATAAATAACGATTTCTTTATTATTATTAAAATTTTTATATGCCCTCTTTAAATTATCATTTTCCATACGAAAAAAAGCAGATTTATCTCTATTTCTAATTTCTTCTTTTTGGTCTCCCGTTACAAAATTAATTGCTAACCATTCTACCATAGTAATACTTTTAAATCATTATTACTTAATATAATTATCGAATAAATATAGTATAAATAAGATATAAAAATATGACACGACCTAAATTACCAGAAGAGTATAAGAAAGAACACAGATATTCATTTACGGTAAATAAAAAACAAAAGGAATTAATGGATAAATTTGTTAATAAAAGTGAGTTTTTCAGAAGTATATTATTCAGTATAATGCCAAAGGTTGTATCAACGTTTATAAAAAAGGGAGTTAAAATAGATTTAACAGATGAAGAAATTAGAATTATAAAAATATATTCTGAGGAATTAAATAAATAATGCCAGAATTTGACTTCGGTAGCTTGGGTAAATCTAAGAAACAACCTAAAATCATACCTATTGGCTTGGCTATAGAAAAGACTAAAGCATATACTGATGAAATAAAAAGAAAGCTTAGGGAAAGAGATAGGGAAGAGAATGAAAGACTTGAAAAAATGGCATTAATGGAAAGAAAGATAGAGATTGATTCAAATAAGGTCTATATGAAACTGCGTTCTATGTATGAAAAAGACTTCCCTATATACGATATTATAATTAGAAGAGCTAAATCTGGTAGAAAACATAGCTATCTTGAAAGCTATATCAATTTTATAAATAGATATTTTAAAGAATTAGTGAGAGATGATTAAGACTATTGATAATGATAATGAAAAAATGTCCAAATTGTGATTTTCTTACATTAACAATTCCAGATAAGAGTGATTTTTATTTTACTCTCTGTCACGTATGTGGAGAGAAATGTGTATATTTAACTAAAGAAAAAGAAGTGGAATTAAAAAATCTATCATATGGGTTAAATAAGAACCTTTGGGTAACATGGCAAGAGAGGGTAAAAGATGAAAATATAAAAATAAAATATATTACACGGGAGATGATTAGATGATAAGAGTAAAAGTATGTATTGATGATATAAAAACAAGACTGTGTACGGGGTGTAACAGAAATCTACCATTAACAGTAGAATACTTTCATAGTGATAAATCAAGAAAGGGTGGTTTCGCTTCACGTTGTAAGAAGTGTCGTAATAAATATCTTAAAGAGCATCGTAAGAACAATATAGAAAGATTTCTAAAAAGAGAAAGAGAATATATTAATCATCATAGGGAGCAGACAAAATCAACATATAATAGATATTATCATAAAAATAAAGAGAGAATAAAGAAACGGAGAGGCGAAATCAGGAGTGAAAATAAAGATAAATTTAGAGGATATCTACGAAAAGCTAATTTGAAAAGATATTATAATATGACTTTAGAAGATTATGAGGCTATATTAAATATACAAAAAGAAAGATGTGCTATTTGTGGTACATCAAATAATAATGGAAGGAAATTTACCATTGACCATAACCATAATTTTAGTTATAATAATAAAGTATTAGTAAGAGGATTATTATGTGCTAAATGTAACTCAGTAATAGGTTTATCAAATGATAATCCATTAATATTAATTAAAGCAGTAGAATATTTAAAAAAAGAGGGAGGTTATCTATTCTGAGCCTTCGTGTCCGTGTGTGCCTCGATTGTAAAACATATGTGCCTATTCACGCACATAATTTTGTAGCTAATAAGAAACTAAAAAGATTTGAGCGTAAGCATAGATATCACAGTCTTCAAATAATAGATAAAGATGAGTTAAAACCTATAAGAACATTCGACCCAATTTATACTGAAGTGGACTAAATAAAATAAGTTTAAATAATTATTTTCTTTATTTTGTTTGATGTACTCTCATTTTTAGGTGAATAAAATTTATAGTCATTATGTTTATATCTTAAGATGTTGTAATAATGGAAGTTCCATATATTACACTGGTATGACAGATAATCCTAAAAGAAGGTATATGCAGCATAAAAAGTCTCAAGCTAAATTTACAAAACGTTTTCATGGAAATCTCTATATGGAATATTTAGAAGAGTTTCAGCATAGAGGTAAGAAAGAGGCAAGACATATATCACATAAACGTGAACTTAAAATAAAGAAGTTTAGTCATAAAAGAAAGCAACAACTTATAAATATACACCGTAATCGTAGTAATGCTATGATGGAGAAAACAATAAGAAGGTAGAGATAGAGGGTTAAATTCGCAGAGGAATAAAATTGGCTATTTTATATACCCTCATATCTCTATGTTTTTGCCGTAGCTTTTTTAGTACTAGCTACTGGTACTATTTCATCTACACATTTTTCGCATTCAACTTCAACAACATCTCGCAAGAACCCAAAATGTCGTGCTCCAAATATAATATTTTGCTCAATTAATCTTAAGCTTTCTTCTACTTTAATTAGTTTATCTGGTTTAATTGACTCAAACAGTTTTTCCATATAACTTCCAAGCCCTATAATAGTACCACTTGTGAATGAGAAAAACCCAACTCCCACAAAATCAATTAGGAAATCTATATCTGAGTAATCTGGAGTTAGAAATGGTAAATATCCATTACCCTTTATGACATTATAGCCAACATATACAACAATCCATATAAATTGCTTTATATTAAGCTGCCCTTTCGGAATTCTGAGTAAATGTTCTTTAATACTATCTTTTGTACTCCATACTGCTTTAGTATTACCCTCAACAATATTAGCATATAACGTATTATACTTATTCCATTGGTTAACATTCATAGCAATATAAGACTTAATAGTTTGGAATTTTGAATTATCACTAACACCATCTTGGCAGTTCATATTCCAGACTCTCTCTATCATCATACTAATTGGTTTATAATCAACAGAAGCCAATCCAATAAGCATATATACACCAAGCATTATCATTGTGTTTAGGGTTAGTGGTGAACTTGGGGATGCTGGATGAAAAACGCCATAAAACACTATAAGACTAAGATATATAATAACTGTACTTGAGAATCCTATTCCTTTCCTTTTAGTATAAATTCCTTTAGTCATAATAATAACTTAGGATTAAGTCTATAAAAAAGTTAGTTTGTGGTAAAAAACTACTTTTTACTACATTTACATTTAAAAAGATTTGAACTTTTACTATATGAAAAGGGATTACTAGTACGTCTTATATAAAGCTTTCCAGAATATGAATTCCTTTTTTTAGTATTCTTTTTAACAGTCATCAAAATAATAATGGGCATATAGATTTATAAGTGTAAACCATAAGTTTATAAAGTTAACATACAGATATTTAATTATTTATGAGATTTTTAAAATTAAAACTAATTTGGAATATTATTAGAGGTAGAGCCGTTATATCTAATAATGTATTTAAAGGTGGCTTTACACTAATAAGTGAAAAATGTATTATTTCAAATAATAAATTTTTATAATGGGTGTGAAAGTGAGTTTACACTGGAAGCTAGCTGGAGCAGCAATGTTCCCATACCCACCATATCTCTCAAAAACATAGATTATATGCTACCCATTCCATTTTACAATTATGTTTTTTATATGGTTTACACCTATTTATCATTTTAATCTTTTGAAATCCCCTTTCTAAGCAAACCCTTTCTAAAACCGTTATAAAATCTAACCAAAAAACAAATTTAAAAAAATCAGAGTCACACATTTTCCATATAGTACTAATATAAGTCTTAACTATTCCATCTCCTTGTGCTTTAGATTGATAACCCACATACTTAGATGGATATAGCGATACCTTATATTCTACATTAGTCATATTCATACCAGTATTACTCAAATATAATAGTTAGGTTATTAATATCCACTTTTTTCATTCCATAATAATATTGGTAAAAAACTATAAAAAAGTAAGTTTAAAATATTTTAACGCCCCATAAATTATTATGAGTAATAATTTTAGACGACTTATGCTAAATGAGAATGTAGACATCGAGATAATTAAGGCTATTGACGAATTAATATCCGATGATGTATATGCTGCTGCTTGGAATGCTATTACTGATGTAGCACCCAGCAAGAATGCTGTATATGACAAAATCGAATCAATAGCCGCTGCTGCCGTAGCATTAATAGAGGATGATGTCTATGGAGTTGGTTGGAATGGAGACACTACACATGCTCCAAGTCAAAATGCTGTTTATGACAAGATAGCTGCAATGGATATATTAATAGATGCTAATAGCACAACTACAGAAGTAGAAACTATTATTATAGCAGAAATAGTAGATGGTCAATCCATAGATAATGCTATAGATTCACTAATAGCAACACATAAAGCAATAGCTGGAGACCATCATGCTAAATACACTGATGCAGAAGTAGATGCAAGAATTGTTGTGCAAAATACTAATCCCGCTGGTACTATTGATATTGCAATAGATGCTTTAATATCCACTCATACAGGGGTTGCTACTGCACATCATACTGCGACAGTAGCAGGAGATTTAAATCATAATGACTTAGCTAATATAAATGCTGGTACTGTCTATGAACATATTTCTGCTGCTCAAGTGGCTGCACTTCATGCAGTCTATACAGATGCTGAAGCTGTTGCAGCAATAGCGGCAGCAGATGTTTATCTTAAACTTGTTGGGGATACTATGAATGGTGATATTGATATGGGTTTTTATGATATCAACAATGTTAATAGAATATCAACTCGAGCCGAATCAGATTACGACAAACTTAGAGTATATAATTTGAGTGTTTATACTATTGGTATGCATAGTGCTATGACCTATGGAGGACTTAATGACTGGGCTATGACCTTTACTATGAACCCTGATGCTGATAGAGGATTTGTTTGGAGAGATTCTGATGATGCCCAAAATGATGGTGCTATGAGTCTTACCACAGGTGGAATATTAACCGTTAAATCAAGTATAAAAATAGGTACTGGGGCTACTATAACTACGTTGGGCGATATTGCCGCATTAGCTAACAGTGATGTAAAAGTTCCTACAAATACTACAGTAAAGGAATATGCAGACTTAATGCTACCCCTTACTGGCGGACAGATGAGTGGCAATATTGTTATGGATGGAAACGATATAAAGAGCATAGGAAATATAAAAGGTGGGATTGAAGCTGGAATATTCTGGGCTACATATAATTTTAAGGATGTGCCTGTAGGTACGGAAGGTACAGATATACCATTTATAGATGCAGCAACTCTCTATGATGGAGAATGTATTATTGTTGATGAATGGCAAGGTCATAAAAAAGTATTACGATTACAAGATGATGCTACTGGAGGAGAAGATCCAACCATATATCATAGCATAACTCAGGCTACAAGTGGAACTCATGAATTCTGGATTGGAACTAATGATGTAACAAAATATTGGGAGTTTTATACTTTTGAAGGAGGCGTCGGTTATATAAATCGCCTCCGTATAACAGCAAGTAGTATGGATTATTATAACGGAGCTGCGTGGGTTGCTCTTATTGTTGTTTCAAATAATATTTTATATCATGTTCAGTTAGTATGGAGAGCAGATAACACTCAAGATATATATGTAAATGATGTATTAGAAGCCAATAATGTCTCTACTGATGATAATATGGTTTCTGGTGTAAATAGAATACATATTAAATGTTTTGGAGATTCTACTGATTATTTTTATTTAGATGCTTATGGAGAGAAGGAAGACCCTAATTATACTGTCGGGGATAATTACACTCCGCTAATCAACTCGGCTGGTATGACCCTTCACGGCACTCAAGTTATTACTTCTGCCGATGAGGATTTAACCTTTACTTTTGGAAGAGCAGCATTAGGAAGTACGACTGCTGATTGGATGGTTTTTAGTCATAGAGATATGTTATCTGGAACTAATTATGCTTTAGCACAAAATGCTACTGGACTTACTTTATTGAATGCTGCTACTGGTCAAAGTGTTGTTTTTAGAATTAATAATTCTGCTAAAATGACTATGACTGCCACTGAATTAACAATGGGTATTCCAATCGTTATGGGAACTTCTAAAATAACTGGTCTTGGTAATGGTTCTGCGGCTCAAGATGCTATGGCTTTTGGTCAAAAATATACTGACGCAGAGGCACATGCTTATATAGAAGCTAATGCCTTAGTAATAACAGGTGGTCTACAAATGAATGGCGTTAATATTACGATGGCTGGAGCTGAGACTGTTGATGGCGTTGATGTATCTGCTCTTAGTATCACAAATATGCCTACAGCAGTTAATAATTGGAAGGTATATTGTACTAATGGAGCTGGTGTTATGACTGAAATAGCGACTGGAGCAGCAGCAACAATACTGATTGGGAATGGTGTCGCAGCAGCCCCAAGCTTTCAAGCACAACCAGCCCCCGTAGCTCATGTTCATGATGGAGATACATTACAATTTGATGGTATTAATAGCAATGGTGGAGCTTTTGCTTTTGCAACTACTGGGAGTATATCTATAGACATGGTGAATGCTGGTGCTACTGTTTTTTCGATTAATAATAGTGGTGCTGGAGTAGCAAGTCTAGATATAACTGGTAATATAACTGTTAGTGGAACTGTAGACGGAGTTGATATTGCGGCAAGAGACCATGCTGCTACTGTAGGGGGAGATTTAACACACGATAGTATTACACTTCCCAATGGAAATGTTAATGAACAACACTTAACAGCAGCACAAGTTACTGCTCTACATACTGCTCCTTCTAATACTGCTTATGCTGCCTCTTGGAATGGGGTGACTACAATCGCTCCCAGTAAGAATGCTGTTTATGATAAAATACAAGCTCTTATTGCTGTATGGGGTTAATAGTTATATTTATTAATTTAATATCTATTTTATAATATATAAAACTAGGTTAAAAATAATGAAATTAGGAATAAAAGATGGAAAAATACACGATATTTGTTCAAAATTAATAAATAAAAGAGATAATTCTATTGATGATAAGGATTATTTAGATTTACCTATGGGAGATTGGGTTAGTTATGATTCTTGGGATTCTATAAACAATATAAGTCTGAAAGACTCGCCAAATAGAAATATAATCCCTCAAAAAACTCCCGAACAAATAAAAATAGAAGAATTAGAAGCTAAAAATATAGATTTAGAAGCCCGTATAATGGCTTTAGAGAATAAGTAATCTATATATAATGCTCGTCTCTAATGGTATATTTCACATGAATCTCATTAAAGGTAATGCTCGAATTCGGAACTACATTTATAATAAATTTCTCTAAGAAATTTAGGGTTCTAATACTTAGATAATAATAACCAGCTAGGTCATAGGCACTAATATTTTCTAATATGGATGAATAATCATAGAAATATGAATAATCTCTATCAAATAAAGTATAATTATCTAGGAAAATCTGTACTGTATAATCATTAGAATCCGTTTTATATAATATCTGATTGATTAACCCCTTCCCACCAGCTCTAGCGATTTCATAAAAAGCAGTAATAGTCTCTTCTGTTTTTATTACGGTTCTAGTTGTATAGATGTCCTCTATGTTTACAGTAATATTAGTGGGAGCTTCATCTTTTTTTATTGTATTTTTAATTTTTTCAGTATTAGTAATAATAGCTATTCTATCTTTAGTCTGTTTTATATATTTTTGCAACTGTTCAACAGTAAGATTCTCAAAACCAGCATCTTCCATACATCATCATTTCTTATTTTGTTTAGCAATTAAACTAATCGCAAGACCAAGTAAAGTTCCTAATATAAAAAATATTCCAATAAAACTGAGTTTTTTAACTACACTATCAGATATTTCATATTTAGAGGGAAAACCATAATTACTATATCGGGTGTGTTGAGGTCTATTAAGTGAATTAAGCTCGTTTAAACTATCTTTTAGCTCTCGTATTAAATTAAACTTATCACTCATTATATATAATCGTTAGAAATATTTTATGCTCTTAATACAATATCGGTTAGAGACTATAAAAAAGTTAAGGAAAAAAAACAAAAAAAGAATTTAATATTAAATTTTAACTTCTATCTTGCCAGATTTTGCAATAGTCCACTAGTAAAGTTCGTTGAGTTGGGGTGACATCTAAGCATTGAACAAATATAACTGGAAATACATATATAGAGTCTTGTACAGTACCAGTAATAGTTGCCGCAGCAATTTCATGACTTGAGTCAATTGCTCCACCAGTGGTATTAATCCATACTCTAGGCTGTTCAGTATCAGTAAAGTCCATTCTTATGGTACACCAAGTAGCTGCAATAGCAACACCTAAATTATCAGTAACTAATCCACCATTATTATCCTCAGAAAAGGCTCTGAGATTTGCTGGAGTACCCAAATCGCTGTTCATACCAACGACATAGAAATCATCAACAGCACCAACAATATCATTTATATTTTGAATATTTGCCGTTTCAGTTATTCCCACAAAGAATCCAGTAAGAGAAGCTGTTATAGCATCAACATTCACTCGAAATTCTAAAATCGGATTAGATGCGATATTAACAGCAGTGCTTAACCAAGTAATCTCTGTACTGTCATTATCTGCTGCTCGTGACTTTAATTGAATAACTCCGCCTTGGTCTTGAATATAAGTTACATCAGCAGCAGTATCATTAAGACCACCAGGAGCCCATTCATCAGTTCTTAACCCAGCTTCTAGGGTGACAGCAGCAGCCTCTTCGTCAAAATCTTCGCATTTATAATATTTTTCTTCGTTTATACCCATAGCAGAAACAGCCATAGAACCATTACATAAATGAGCTATATGTCCTTCACCATCTATAATATATGCTCCTTCCATAGTCTTCGATGCTACACCTAAACCAGTAGGCATATCAATATATAGACCATATACAGTAGATAATGTTATAGCAGTTAAAGTAGCTCCATTAAAATCAATCCTCTGACCAACAATAGTTAGAGCACTTGTAGCAGCATCATTAAGAACTAAAGAATCTAAATCTATTGATATATAATCAATATCAACAGTAGCAACAGCACCAGTAATAGTACCAGTCGCTATTATATCGTATACTGTTCCATCAGTTATCATTGATGTTTTCTGTATTACTGAGCCACCAGCATCATCAGCTACTATCTGAAAGGTATCAGAGTTATCTGAATCATCAGCATCCTTAAACCTAAAATCGCCTATCTTGGCAAGAAAATCAATCAAATTATTAGTATCGTCAACATTAATCTCAAAATAATGAGATAAGTCTGTGTCTAGTCTATCAACAAATCTAATAGTGTCTGGGTCTATTCTTGAAGCCCCACTTCTTTGAATTATAGCCATGTTTATTTCACCTTTTATTCTTCGTTAATTTGTTTTCTTAATCGAGAGAGTTCCTTATCTAAATTGTCAAGTTGTCTCTCGAAAAGGGTAAACCGTTTATCAAATATCTCAGCAGTAGCTTTATTAGCCTTAATATCAATTTGGCTAAGACCAAAAGCATTCTTTATTTCATTGATAGACAGGGCATGATTATTAATAACTTTCCCTATAGCTACCAAAGGGTTTTCTTTAACTTGCCGAGGTTGACTATTAATAATAGTAGGTTTATCCTTATCAGCTTCGTTTTGAGACATTTTAAATCAGTATTCCTCCCATATAACCATTAAAGTAATGATTAGCATCATTGTTAGTAGCCGCTCCCATTGCTGTTTGTGGAACTAACATCAAAAGAGTCACAGCAGCAGCAGTGGAATTATTATATACAAATATCGGAGTATTTTCAGTCACAGCTACAAATCCACCAGCATTTTGTAAATCAATATGATATATATCTGTGTGTGAAGCTAAAGTACCAGATGCAATAGCTATAACAGCTGATATATTAGTGCTGCCTGAAATGCTCATACAAGCAAACTTAGTAAGGGTAGCTATAGATAAGGAAACTACCGTAGTACCATTAGCAACACCATCTCCTACAACTTCGAGCCCTTCAGCTTCAGTCCACGCAGCAACCCTAGCACTTATATCCATAGGAAATTGACCACCAAATTTAATTTTACCGTCTGCGTCTTCCGCCATCTGGATAACTTGAGTCAGATTTCTAACTTTTCGTGTCATCTTTAATCACCTTATCCTTGACCTATACCACTATTGGCATAGTCAGTCATTTCGGTAAAATTAGAGCCTATTTCTTGAATCTCAGTACCACTAAGTATTTTAACTCTCCATCTTTCCCCAAAGAAGTAAGCATCAGAGTTATTAGCGATAGCAGCAGCATTAAATACAGCCCATGTTGGATAGTCGGGTGAGGAAATTAGAAACGGATAGAACATAGGATTTAGCTTTCCAGCCTCATCTTTATATACATATTCAGTTTGCCCTCTTGGAGCTCCATGAACAATTCCTTTAGGAAATTGTAATGCGAACCCACAGAACCCGTCTATTCCCATATACTCAACAAAATATATATAGTTATCAAGTGGTTTCATATATGTATCCCAGTCTTTAGTTGTTGCAATTCCAGTTGCTACAGAACCAATAGCCTCTTTCCATCGCAACTCTTCGATTCCCATAATCTTAAACATCTTAGCCCCGAGTTTAATATTGTAACCTTTCATAAATTTAAATTTTCTCTCGCCATCTATAAAAATTATCATTTTGTATTCCTCTAATTTTATATTTAATTTTTAATAGTTGTTTTTTTATTGAATTTTTATTTAGATTAGTCTCTAAATACACATAACTTCAAAAAAAAGGGCATTTCTACACTCTTCTCTCCGATTTTGTGATATTAGAGAATTAAATAACTATTGTTTTATAGACATATAAGCATGTAGTACAAAAAAGTACTAGTTACCTAGACCTTTCCATTCTTTTCTAATTTTAAGTAGTCTCTTACGATGTCTATAAATACCTTTTTTAATTTTGTCTTGGCATTTATAACAAAAATACTGGTGTGTTGGTCTTATGAACTTAGCCTTTCCTCGTAGGTATGATATAATACAACAAAGCCTATAACCTGATTCAATACCATGTATAAAATCCATAATATTCTTCATAAACTTAACTATAAAATGTATAGACTTAGATGTAAAGTCAAAATTAGGGGGTCTTATATGATAATAATACATATGAATATCAGAATTCACCATAATATCAGTATCCTCTACTTCAACAGTAGAATCGTTAAAAGTTATTATAGACGCATTTTTTAGAATTATTATTTACACACCTCATTTATTTCATTAACTATTTTATCGTAATAAGTACATGGTTCTTTTCTATGACAAACATCACATATAATATTAAACTTATCCAATGCTTTTGTTTTTGTTAAACTATTATCAACTACCCAAGAATATCCACAAGTATCAACAGCTTCTGAAACCATACATGGTGTAGGATAAATCGGATTATCTTTACAGATTTGATATTTATTTTCTTGAATTCCACATATTGCTAAAGCACCATCATAACTTAATTTAGTACATGGAACTTTTATTCCCTCTTCTGGGGGATGTTCTTCATCATACGCATAACAACATTTACCACAACGATTACAAGCTCCGTTTCTAATAAAGATGGAAGTATCTACTATAAAATTAACTTTCTTCCAATAAGTTTCTTTATCTACCATTAGTTATATTCACACCCACAGACTTTATTACAAGTACACTGTGCAATCACATTACTTACACATGTACACAATTGATTACAAGTACACTGTGCAATCACATTGCTTACACATGTACACAATTGATTACAACCACAGCCTTGATTTACGCAAGTACATAATTGATTACAACTACACCCCTGACTTTGGCAACCACATATGAATGTCCAATCAAGACATTCAGGTGTTCTAATAGTATTACAGGCACACCCTTGACTTACACAAGTACATACATTAGTATTACAACCACATTGGGAAACACAAGTACAAACATTAGTATTACAAGAACAGACACTAGTACAATTACCTACACAAGTACATACATTTGTATTACAAGTACAAACAGTAGTACAATTACCTACACAACTACAAACATAAGTATCACAATCACATTGAGCTACTAAATTATCTATATCTGTTTCTAAAGTTGTAAGTTGAGAAGCTAACATTGAATTACCAGAAGTAACATTAGGAGCAGTTAGACCTAATGTTGTACCTGTCTTAGTAGTATCACCAGCATCACGCCCTCCATCTGCTTCACAATAACAATGAAAAGCATTAATAGCATCATTACGAGTTCTCCAAGAATCGTGGTCTGAAGCCAAACAAGGATTACTAACAATCATATCTGGTAAATCAGACAGACCTAACCCAGTTCTATTATTTTCCTCTGAATTTATCTTAGCGATAATAGCATTTACATCACTTGCTAGTATCGGGCTTCCTGAGCTTATTGGCATTATCCTTTTCTTTTATTAAATCACTATTTTGATAATATATTTTCTTAAGTGCTCTAACCATTCTATTTACTTCAACAAACATCACATTATATTTAGCATTCTGATAATAAACATTTTCAGATGTTTGTAAATTTGTAGCAGGACACCACATAAACCATCTCAAACTCTCCTTGTCTTTGTAATCGTGGTTATGTTGTATAGCTGAATACATGTATTTATAACCTCTCCCAATATTATAGTAAGAGTTATATTGTTTGAAATTTTTAATAGTCTTAATATCCATAGCATTTCCTAGGTAATAATTTTCTTTCTCTGGTACAACAGCAAGTCTATGACATGGAAACATATCTAAATTATTATCAAAAGCTATTAATGTTGTTCCAGCTGAACAAACACCACCACGTCTTTCTAAGAAGTTATGAAATAATTGGTCTTTTTGTTTAATAGTCATATAATCTCTTGAATAAATCCATTCAGCAATTTTATGAAACTGTCTGACTAGTTCATCAACATCTTTATCAGAATAATCTTGTTCGAATATTACTTGAAATACGTTATTCTTCATAAAATCTATTGCTATATCTAATTCTTTGTATTTTTTATATATCTCAAAAAACCATACAAACGTATCATAGAAATATTTAATAGTATCTTTAGCTACAACACCATGAATAGACCATTCAATTCCTTCTTTTACGCAAAGTTCTAATCCTTCAATGATTTTATCATACGTTCCCTTTCCATTAGGAAAAACCCTATAAGTATCATGAACTTTTTTAGAACCATCGAAACTTATCTGTAATATTAATCCATAATCCTTAATCTTCTGTATGTTTTGTTTAATTAAAGTTCCATTAGTAATAACACATTTTAAATTCTGTAATAACGTTTTTTTTCTTTTCTCTTGTATAATTTTATTATTTTCTACTGTATCCATTATTTTGAAGAGTAAATCTAAATTTAGAAAAGGTTCACCACCAATAGGAAATGTTCCTGTACAGGGATTATGTGAATAATATTCTAATATTCTTTCTTCATCCATAACCTCGTTAATTTTATCCTTCTCAAAACAATACTTACATCTCATATTACAATTTGTTGAAATCAAAATATCTGGACACACAACATTAAAAATCATATAACCACCTATTTATTAATCCCATCATTAATGGTATTTCATTTAAACTTCCCTGAATTTCTTTACATTGAGCATAATCCATTAAAAACCAATTTGTTATTTTAGATTCTGTGTACATAGCATTTGGTACAAAGTCAATATATTTCCTAAGAAGATTGAGCTCTCTCATTGGCATACTTTCTCCATCGTCTTTTAAATATAACATTAAATCAAATGACCATATGTCTTTTTTCTTATTATCCATATATAAGACCAACTCATCAGAAACAAAAATCTTTCTAACAAATGGAGTTGATATGATTTCTATTGAATCAACATCTTTTAATTTTGTCCAGCCAATAAAATTACGTATCCAGAATTTTAGTTTGTGTATCTCTTCTATTTTTATCTTTTCAAATGATACATAATCAAAATCTAATAAGAAAAATCTTATAAATTCCTCATTGAATATACTAATCATTTCATTAATTTGTCTATCATAATTAGGATAGTCTATTTTTATCTTTTTAATGATTCTGTTTTTAGAAATCCATTCTTTTCCAATTGTATTATTCCAGTACTTAACAAAATCTATTTTTAAATCTTTAGTGATTAAAATACTAAACCTTTTATCTACAATAGTGGAAAGTACCGCATCAAGAAGGGATTGTTCTTCTATTATTAAATATAAATAGCTATTATTACATATATTAGTTTCGTTAAATATCTTAACCATACTTTTATAATCAGATATACTCTTTATTGGTATAAATATAAACCCATTCTCTGGGATTATAAACAAATCATTCTCAATACAATAACTAAATATTTGATAAGATTCAAATTCAATACAATTAAAACAATTAATAACTCTTTCAGGTATGAATAAATCTTTTATAAAAAACTGTCTTTTAAACTCTATTTTCTTCATATTTTCAACCTAGTTTTATATATTATAAAATAGATATTAAATTAATAAATATAACTCTTAACCCCATACAGCAATAAGAGCTTGTATTTTATCATATACAGCATTCTTACTCGGAGCAATTGTAGTGACTCCATCCCAACTTGCCGCATAAGCAGTATCAGATATTAAAGCAACAGCAGCAGCTAAAGTAGCTACAAATTGGTCATATATAACATTCTTGGTCGGAGTGCCTAAGTCCCCGTTCCAACCAGCTCCGTAGGCAGTATCATCGCCAAATAATATAGTTCCAGTCCCCGCATCAGACAAGTTAGTATCACAACTCGTAATTACATTTCCAGATATAACATTATTATTACATCCCGCAGCTATAATTATTCCATAACCATCTCCAGCTCCCGCATTAGCCATATCAAGTATTCGATTGTTCGCAATAATATTATCAGTCGATACGGAAGTTAATGATATCCCATTGACATCCGTACCAAAGTTAACAGATACTCCATCAATAATATTTGATGTTATTGCATTTCCAATTGACCCTTCTAATAATATACCAGATTGTTTTAAAGAAGTATTACCAGTAATTTTGTTCCCAGAGATAACCATATTATCAGCATTTACTACTTTAATACCCCCGAAAGCATAAATACTATTCCCAGTGATAGTACAATCTATAACTGTAGCATCCTCTATTATTATACCCCAAGAATCATCACTATTAGTATAGGAAATGATTACATTAGAAGATATTGTTATTCGAGAAACAGTACCACTCATGTATACCATACTATTAGTAGTGCCACTTGAATTTGTACTTCTGATGGTATTACCTACTATCTGAATATCACTACTGGCAACAGCACCAGTTATTTGTATTGATGAACCATTAGTAGCTGTACTTCCACCCGTAATGATTTGATTATTTGATATAGATATATATTTACCTCGAATTACATCTATAACGGGTTTACCACCAGTAGCATCAGCTATATTATTGGCAATAACACCTTGTTCACCATAATCAATATAAACAGAACTATCTCTAATAGTCCAGAATTCGTTACCAGTGATTTTAAAAGCTACAACAGAACCCGTAATGTATATACAATTAAATACATTGTTAAAATAACAATTATTAACAGTAATAGAATCACCAGAATTATATATCGCAATCCCATCAGCTGTTCCCTCGAATGTTATATCTTCGTAAGTTTGTCTTAAACAATTAGCACCATTATTGAATATTGCTTTTGTAGTATCTGCTGTATAATTATCCATATCTATATAAAAGGCTTCTAAATGAAGCTCATAAGCATTTGTAAATGTAAATACTGTGATACCAATAGTTGGTTGTAATATAGATGGTTGTCCTTTCCCAATAATGCGTATCTTTGCGGTAGCATTATCTACAGTTATGCCAGTTGTAATAGCAATGGTAACCTCTCCAATAATTATCGTACCAGCCTTACCAGCTATAGAATCTACAGCATCTTGTATATGACCCTCAGTTAGACAGAAATATTCTATTTGAGTATTAGTACCAGTATCACCCCACTGTGTATCATTTCCAGAAATATTATTAGAGCGAACTATATTCTCATCACAAGTAGCTGTTCCTATATATACTCCGTATCCAATTCCAGCACCAGCATTATTATTATTGATAATAGTGTTTCCAATAATACTATTATTGTTAGAGTCTGTGCTTATATACATTCCAGCTTGAGGATTTGCTGTACTTGAATCATTCCCTATACATGAATTCCCACTAATATTAGTATAATCACTACCAGTGAGCTCTATACCGTTTTCAGTATTAGTGTTTACTGAATTCCCACTTACTAAAACATAATCAGATGATGATAAATATATACCAGTTGTGTTGCTATCTACGATGTTTGTTGTTACATTGTTAGTATTAGCTGAGCTTATTTGAATCCCATATGTATTACAGTTATTAACATTATTACCAGAGATTATATTATTAGTTGATAAAATATTAATACCGATACTTATATTATCTATCTCACAATTTTCAATCCTACAATTGTTAGAATTTAATTCAATTCCGTATCCATTAGTACCATCTCCAGTAATAGATACATTATCTAATATAACTAAATCATTATTATTCTCATTAACATCTATTATTTCCAGTGCCACACCAGCAGCAGTATACGCACTAGCGTCAATTCTGAAGTTCCGTAATATACATTGACGAGCTAGGTCTACATTCAAACATTTTATATCAATACCAGTAGTTAAAACTGTATTACTACCTTCGCCTTCGATAAGATAGCTTCCACCACCATCAATATCAATAGTAGTTGATACAGTAAAGCTAGAATTAATGTATATTGTCCCAGCACTAGAACCAATAGAGTCTATTGCGTCTTGAAGCTCATCACTATTTTGAACATAATATATTACAGTTGTGGATGTTCCAGAGTCTTGATAATCTACATCATTCCCGTTAGCATTATTAGAGGCAACTACATTCTCATCACAATCAGCTGTAGCAATATAGATACCGTAAGCAGTACCAGCACCAGAATTATTGTTATTATTAATAGAGTTAGCAGTTATAGTATTAAAATCAGAGTTATTAGTGATATATAATCCAGCAGTATTACCAGCTATATTAGAGTCATTGTTGTTTAATGTATTACTTGATATTGTATTATAATTGCCTTGAGTTATAAATATACCATTTTCCGAATTACTATTAGATAAACATGATGATATTGTATTATAATTTGAAATATCCGAATACATTCCAGTAAGATTACTCGTACATCCAGTATTGGAAATAATACAATAATCACTATTATAAATATATATACCATAAGAAGTATTAGCAGTAAAAGAATTTCCAGTAATAATACTAAAATCTGCTTGATTTAAATGAAGCCCGTAATTAACATGAAGACCAGAGAGAGTTCCAGTTATTTTTGTTTTCTCAGCTCCATTCAAATAAATGCCCGTTTTCATTTGTAGTATATTACATTGGTCAATATAACAGTTATCGGATTGAACTTCAATGCCTATACCATTTGCCGCTGCTCCAAGAATAGATACATCTTCAAAACCAACAATATTATTATTAGTTTCATTAATTAAAACGGCTTGAGTATCTCCCGTATAGTTAGTAATATCCAATTTTAATGTCTTTATTAGACAAGAAGCAACACATGTTATATTAAATATCGTAATACCATCAGCGGCTTTAAGAATTGTATTGTCTCCATGCCCATATATAACAAGTGAACCACAATTATCAATATCTATTGTTGTAGTGACATCATAAGTTCCAGAAGCTATAAAAATAGTACCAGCATCAGTTCCTATATTATCAATAGCTTCTTGGAGTTCTATCACAGTGGAGACGGAGTATACATCTTCTATTACTTGATAGAGTTGGATTAATTTATAAATAATCTCGTATGGATATCCACCTCTATTTACCTTATAGAAATTAATGAGTTCCCGAACAAGTTGTTTTGAACCTTTACCAGCCATTTCCTATTCTCTAATATATTTATCTATTTCCTTTTTAGTCATCATTTTCGCAATCTTATAGCCAAAATATGATACACCAAAAGCAGCTGCTATACCTTCTATGATAGTGATAGCCCTACTCTCTTCATAGAATATTACACCACCATATCTAAAGAAGTGATGAACCAATATTCCCATCCACAATGATGATATAGCCCCAACAGTGTAGCCTACCAAATCGGTAATGATTTTAAACTTTTTGATATTTCCCATTTTTTAAATGTTTATTATATATATTACAATATTATCTATTTATTATTTTAAATCTCAAGTAGATTTATGGTATTTTACATAAATTCTTAAAAATGTAGCTGAAGAATCATAAACCTCTATTAAAATTTTATTAGCAAAATTCACATTTTGGAATTGCAAAAGATACCAATTATTAATCTCATCTTCAAAACAAGCCATATCAGTTTCTGTACCACCACGAGCTTCAAATTCAGCAAATGTACCTTGATATGCTATTTCATCATCACCTAAAACTCTAACAGAATAATCCTTATTATCTGTAGTTGATGTTGAACTTGTAAATAATACTTCAGCTAAGCCACCCTCAAACTCAGCTTGAAAAATTATTTTATTCCCCTCTACAGTTGTATTAGCTAAATCAATTTTTCGAGTAATTACTGCTCCCCCCCCACCTATTTCCTCTAATATAGCAGCAGTATCAATACCAGACTCACCCCTCAAACTAATAGTACCATCAGCAGCTTCTTCAATTAAGAGACCAAGTAAAAGTTTATTTGATATTTGTAATTGGCGATTAGTCTCCCTCTGGTCTTGAGTCAAATCTTTTAGAGCTCTAATAGTTTCTATTAATAACTCATCAATATTAGTAAATTTATCTATAATATTTAATTTTGGAGCAAAATTAGGTTTAGGTTTCTTTTCTAGGTTATTTTTTAAATTCTTTAACTCTTCAAGCGAATATTTACTAAAGTCAACCGAATTCATTCATAATCCCCACTTATCACATCTAACATTTCTTATTTCGATTAGAATCTCTTATAGCAAGATATCCAAGTAAGCCAATTATAATAACTAAACCCAATCGCATAAATAACTTGTCTAAAAGCTTATGAGTGCCAAGTGAATCGTAGCTTGACCTTCTCTGAGTATTAACACTCATCATCCTTTTTATATCATTAATAAGAGCTAGTTTTTCTTCACTTGGCATTATATAACCTCAATAATATTAATTATATAAATCTATATGTATATTTATGTACTTTAGTTTTATAAAATTTAAGGAACAAATAAAAATTTATATAATTAGAAATGAATAATAAATTATAATGTCTCAAGATAAGAAAGCAAATTTACAAATGTATCTCAATTCTGAGTTTCAGAAACAGAATAAGACGATATTAGACTTATTGACTGATGGTAGAGCTATAACAACTTCTGAAAGGCACGATTTTACCACAAAAACAGAATTAGACAAATCACATAGTATAGGGGCTAATACTTACTATAAGTTTCTGTCCGTTGGTGGAAATGGTTTAATAGACCAGATATTTATATATAATGACCAGTCTGATTATAGAATTAGAATTATTATTGATGATACTGAATTATTTAATGAACTATTCTCATGGTTTCAAACCTATGATGATTGGTTAGATAATTTATCTGCTTTTCCAAGTGGAGCGTTTTTTGTTTTTAGTATTAGAAATTTATACTTTAAGAAAGGTTTTGTAATTGAATTAACTGGTGGTACAGCCACTACATTAACAGTAGCTCTATGTAAATATACATTAAGAGAGGGAAGGGAGACAAAATGAGTGAAATCAAGAAAGTCTTTGATACTTTATTTTCGACTTTAATCTTTAAAATAGAAGAACGTATGGCTTTTCACGATTGTCAATATCATCATATTGAAGCTGCTTGTAAAGTGACAGAAAAACATCATCAGAAATATTTAGAATATAAAGAAAAATATGAAAAATTACTAAAAGAATTATAATAAAGGGAGACTAAATAATGTCATTAATGGGCTTAAAGAATGTGATGCTAGGGGAAACTGTAGATATTAAAGTTATTAACCTCCTCAAATCATTAGCTAAAGCTCTTGGTTTTGAGGATACTCTTTTTGTATCAAGTGCTGGAGATAATTCTGATGGAAGTAGCTGGATTAAAGCATACACATCATTAACTACAGCTCTCGATTGGATTGCTTCAAATCAATCATCTGGACAGTTTCATTTGATAGTAACTGGTGTGGGCTCTTTCGATATTGACACTACTGGAAATCCGACCTATGATGAAAATATTGCTATTGTGGGTATGGGTAGAAACTTAACAACCATAACTAATAGTAATAGTGGGGCTACTTGTATTTTAAAATTTACTGGTAGTGCAATTTTAAGTAATCTTAAAATTGATGTTGGAGCTACTTCTATTGATGGTATTTTAGTCAATGGAACTGGGGCTAACGGATTTGAGGCTGAGAATGTCCATTTTGAAGGTGATACTGCCACTGGAGCTATGGATTTGTTAATGTTGGATGGTGGTGTTAAGTATCCTAAGATTAGGGATTGCTTTTTTCATGGAGTTGTTACCAATACTACGGGAATACATTTGGATGATTGTACTGATGGATTATTTAAGGATAATGAGGTTGACGATTGTTTAATTGGTATTCATTTAGACAATGCAGATGATGATGACAACCATTTTGAGATATTTGAAATAGACGATTGTGTTATGGGAATACAGATTGATAATGCTGGTTCGACTGGGAACGCCTTTTTTCATATATATCTTTACGGTTGTACTGCTAATATTGATGATAATGGTACTTCAACTGAGCTTTTTGATATTAATGCTGATTCTCTAAATGCTACACTTGCTCCAGCCGATTTAACTGGGGTGGTAGTCACTGCGGCTGCGGGTGCTAATAATTGGACTGTTGCTGATGTAGAAATAAGGAATGTTGCTGCCGCCACTAAACCTTTTTATGTTACTGGAGTAGTATTTGAGTTTGATACATTAGAAAAGTGGGGTATCAGACTGACTAAGGATGGTGGTACTACATATTTCTGGGATGGTATATTAGAAGCTGCTGCTAATAGGTCTAATAGAATCCTTTTTAATGAAAGATATTTAGTGTCTCAGGGTACTGCTATTGAATGTTCTGTTAAGTCTGAGACTGGTGGTAATGATGCCGATATATGGATTAATATCGAAGTGATATAGAATACCCAAAATAATATAGAATTATGATGGCTGAAAGGAAGGTTGTTTATAATGAAGAGGATTTACCAATAGAATTATGCATAATTAAGAATGATAAAGAATTATGTATTGGTATAGATAAGTTTCGCTTCCATAAAATATTTATAGAGGATTTACAGCGGAAATACGATATTCACTGGCGTGAAATCAAGGATGAAAGTAAGCGAACTCATACAAGTAGGCTTTTAGATAAATTTAGAGATAAATTAAAGGATGCTAAATAAGCTTAGAAGATAAGGTTAAATTATATATCTTTTTCTGGTATTTTTTTTAGTTCGTCTGATAATGGTTTCATAAAATCGGGTATATATTCTTGGAAGTTTTTATGAGACATCGCATTTACAAACGCAGTTCGTACTTTAATTCGTTCATTATCATCTTCCCTTAATTTCCGTTTTGGTGGATAAGGATATATCCCATCTTTCTTTAAATGAAGACAGCCTTCTGGTAGACCCCCTATCTTTTTAGCATCTTCGACACTTATACAATTCTCGAATACTTCCTTTCTATTTTTGTATTGTTTGCATAAACCAGTATCAATATTCAAAAAAGTACATGGATGGTCGTCTAAAATTATATTATGTTTGCCATCTATTAAAGTTGAAAAATAACAACATAAACCTCTGCATTCACAAACAAGACACCTATTATAGTCCAATTTTACCAATTTTATAATCTCCTTCCTTAAATTTTATTTTACCTTCCATATATAACTTTAAAGCTACTTTTTCTAAATTATAATGAATATTTTTATGATGAGACATATTATTACATAAAAAAAGATTTTCGATTCTATTATCATTTTTTATACCATTTATATGATGTACTAATTCATTATTTTTATTATTTCTTCCATAATGTTTTAGATATCTACCAATTGATTTTTCCATAATTAAAGTATGCTCTCCTATATAATTTCCACTATCAACATTTGGATGATTATAATTCTTTATTTTTACATAACCATACATATCTGTATATTTACCACCCTTCCACATAGGATGATTCTCTCTTTTCTGTCCTCTCTTCGGAATTTTTAATTTATCCATTCTACGACTGATTGTACTATCACAAACACCATTCTCTCTTGCTATCTCTTGTATCTCTTTATTATTGTTTATATATTCATTAATTAGATAATCTTTTGAATGGTAGAGTTTAGCCATAAATAAGAAATGACATATGAATTTAATAAACTTTTAGAAAAAATAAATAAAAAAAAGAAAGTTAAAACTAAGTTTTTTTTGATAGTGCTAAACTATACTTGCTTACTTCCAGCAGCCCAGTATGAAACCATTACAAGCCCATTTACATCAGCAGTCAGATATAGTTTGAATGACATATACCCTTCAATATCGAAGTCTCCAGAAGCAGTAGGAGCAGTACCCCTTGCTATTTCGTCATCGGCATTGGATTCTTCTTCAGTAGCACTGGAATCACTAGCTTCAATATTATACCAAAGAATACTAAGAATTGGATGAGCTTTAGTTAAATCTATAGCAGGATAACCAGCATTAAGAGTAATCGTCTCTGCCTTAGTAGCTCCTGTAGAACTTACTAACTGAAAAATAGTAACAATATGTCCAGCACATTCTTCTCTATCATATACGGTTATAGGAGTTGCGACCATTTTTAATCACCTTATACGTTTTTGTTCCCAGCAGCCCAGTAACAGATAGCAATAATACCATCAGCATTACCAGCACCATTACAATATTTAAAAGTATTAGCAGCAGTTATCTGATATTCACCAGCAGTATCGGGAGCTGTAGCATCACTTCGAGAAACCTCAGCAGAGGGTAGCATAGCAAGAGAATTAACTATAACATCACCTTCAAATTCAAACAGAGCCCCACTAATTATGGGATGTGCTTTGCTTAAGTCGAGGTTTGGATATCCAGCAGTAATAGTAAGCTCTACCGCAGTAGTAGCTCCACCAGACGTGAAATCCAAGAAGATAGTAACTATATGCCCTTCTTGTCGTTGGTCATAAACAGTAATTGGGTCAGCCATTTTTAATCACCTTAGTAACGCCTTGCTCCACCAGCTCTATAAGATACTAACGCAATTCCATCTTTATCAATTGTATATAGACTTACTGTAGTAGCACTCATAATACTCATTTCACCAGCAGAATCAGCAGCTACAGCACGTTTCATCTCTTTAGCACAGTTCATAAGAGAGGATTCAGATTGGTCAGTATTAGCTTCATTTAACAGTGCCAGAGCACCAATTAAGGGATGTGCGTGTCGTAAATCAAAGTCGGGATGTCCAGCGGGAATAGTAAGTGTATTAGCTACTCCACCAGAAGTAAAGCTTATAGCTACTACCAAATTATGTCCCGCAACCTCATCTTGGTCATAGACCGTCATAGCAGTTGCCATATTTAATCACCTTAAAATAGTGAGTATTTCTACTCTAAATTCAGAGCAGATTTACTTGCAATTCGAAACATGAAAGGGAAGCACATACAAATCTGGTCAGCACCGAATTCATTATAAGCGATTGGGTCTAAAATCTCTTGCTGCCATCCGACAATTACATGGTCGAAGTCAAGATAGAGATATTTAGGATTGGCGTTTTGGTAAGGTAATCTTGCATGAATCAACGATTTTTCTACTCCTTGTTTTTCTACCTTTAGATAACCACCGACACCAAAATCAGCATCGTTATACCATCCGAAGATGACATAAGCATTAGAGACTGGTACGGTAATCGTAGCGGCAGAAGCAAAAATATTCTCTTCAGCAGTATTAGTATATGTAGCGGTATAAACCTTATCAGTTCCACCAATAGCAGGGTCATTTGGTCGTAAGAACCGATACCAATAACTACCAGCACTGGAGTTATACCTACGTTCAGCTTCAGCAACATATATTTTTAGCCTACGTTTGATAATATTCATTATTTCTGGGTATTTATTAATTAACATTGCCAACATAATTAATCAACCTCTAATAAAATGGCTTTTCTAAGTTTAGAGCTGCCCTTGAAGCAATTCTAAACATGATAGGAATACAAATATCAGTAACATCAAATGCATTACCATTATAGATAACGAAATCTACTTTGGCATTTTCCTCACCAAACATAACTGTGTCTAAGTCTACATAATAACCAGTAGGATTTTGCTGTCTATATGCTACCCTTGCAGGTAGTTCACTTTTAAGCACACCCTCTTTTTTAACATGTAAGTATCCAAGTCTTCCTAAATCAACTAAATCAATCCATCCAAAAGAAGCCATAGCCTCTCCAGTAGGAACTGTAACAACATTTCCAGTAGCCAAGATATTCTCTTCGGTTACTGTAGTTAAAGTAGCATCATAAGTTTTAACAGTACCACCGTTAATCATAGGGTCATCAGCTTTAAAAAATCGATACCAGTAAGAGCCTTGCTGTGCATTATGTTTAACTTCGGTCTTTCGAACGAATCCACCAACAGCATTTCCAAGTTCATCTGGTTTTCCACCGTTTCCAATCAATTGGTGTCTAATAAGTTTCCAAATATGAGGAGCTTCGAAAATTAAATTTCCTAACATTTTTATCGAGCCTTTTTTATATATATTTAATAGGTAGTCTGAAATCCATCAGTCCTTTATAACCTATACTTATATTTTTTTTTTTAAGTTAGATATTATTTAGAATAATCCATATATAAGGCTTCAGTAAAGAGTTGTATTATATTGTACTGCCAGTACGTATCTACACTAAAGTTTATTAAGATATAAAAAAATAATATAAATATGATTACTGAAGTTTTAAAAACAACAAAAATAACACAATCAAAAGTTTTTATTGGTAAAAAAATTTTATCAAGAATAGGATTTAAAGACGGAGACTTAGTTATGTGGTGTTTAAACAAAGAAGGAGAACTAATCCTTAAAAAAACTGAGACTTCAGATATATTCTAAAATGTAGGAAAATGAATTTAAAAAAATTTAATTATTTTGGATTGAGAGTCTAATATTCAACTAAATCATCTTCAGATAGAGGGTCTCCATAAGACATTCCCCCGTCAAATCCACCAGTGAATTTAGTGACTAAATCTGATGTGACTTCTGAAATAGCATCAGTACGACCAATAGAAATATTTTTGAATTTCTTTAATGAAGGAATTTTAAAACCTTTAAACCCACTAAACTTAGGTATTGCTGAGCGAATCGCACTAACTATCTCTTGTGGGTCTTCATTTAAAGCACCGAAGGCAGTTGAATAACTTTTCAGTTTCAATCCACCCATTAAATCTTGAACATTTCTACTTAACTCTCTAATTTGATTAGCAGTAGGGTCAGCAACCGTAAACATCATATTTGTGAATAAAGAACGTAGCAGGGCACTCTTTTTTGTATTCTCATTTATAATATTTCCAACTATGCCTATAAGAGTATTATAGACTTTATTTCCTAATTCTGTACTGGCTAAGCCAATTGCGAACTTAGGAATCTGAGCTAAGCCTTGACCTGCAACTGCTGGTTGTTTAATCCATCTTCCAAATCCCTTCAAACTTACGCTGGGTAATCTTGCCATATTTTTTTACCAAATTTATAAAATGTTTATTATGAATTATTATTTGTTTTCGAGTATTTAAAACTTAGGATTATTCATATTTATAGTGTTATCTTTTTAAAAAACGATATAATAAGGGAACTGCAATTGCTCCAACAAAGAATAGTAAAGGGGCACTATTCTTAAATGACAGAGTATTCATACTTTTTGTATCATCTGTAATCAATTCACCAATATTACATTTGGGACAGTCCTCATATTGAGGTGATATATATTTTTCAACATACTCTTTGGTATAATGCTTGGTTGGATACTTTACATAATTAGTCTTAATATAGTCTCCATCTATACCTCTGTGCTTAATAATGCCCTTTTCTTTATCCACAACTATAGGTTTTTTATAAGGGGGAAAATTATTTATCATAACATAAATAAAATCGGGAGTTTCTATTACATTTGTTTTATTCATTAATATAATATTCCTTCTTTTTATAATTAAATTTTATGGTATTATCTTCAAATTTTCTATAAGCACATTTTATTAAAGAATGATGTATTTTATTATGTTCTAATAAATTATCAGTTAATATGAGATTCTCTATTCTATTATCACTTCTAATTCCATTTAAGTGATGGACAATTTCATTATCCTTATGCCTTATTCCATAATATTTAATATAATGCCCTAAATATTTCTCTATTACTAATATATGCTCAAGTACATATCCATTCGAGTCTGCCCTTGGATGCCCTTTATTCATAATTAAAGTATATCCTCTTTTATATATCCTACCACCTTTCCAACTATTAGCTTCAGCTCCTATTTTTCCAACCCAATGAGCCCAACAACTTCTCGACTTAATATTATGTATACCCATCCATCTAGAGATTGTTGTATTTGATATTCCAATATCTTTAGCTATTTTATCCTTAGATTTTTTCTGGTTAATATATTGGTCTTCTAACCATTCTTTATTACGGTATTGTTTTACTTCTGTAATTTTTCTTCATCCTCAAGTCTCTTCTTTAAATATATACGGACTAATTTACTGATATTAAAACCCCTATCTTGTAAACCTTTAACTATTTTACCATTAAGAGTTAAAGTCACTTGTTTATATTTAGCCATACATATTAATATGTAGTAATACATTTAAGGATTGTGAAAAATTATAAAATTAGTATAAAAAATATTTAAGTTTGTTTATAGAAAATCATACTTATTTTTAAGGTCAACAGTAGTATCAACATCAAGTGGGTCTGAAACAGTTTCCTCTTCAAGGGCTACTTCTTCTGCTTCTATTAAAGGTACAGTCTCTTCCTCAAGTTCTACGCTTTCTGGTTCTGATATAGGTTTATTCTCTTCGGCAAACTCTATTGGTCTACGTCTTTCATTACGTTTTTCCTCTCTCTTAAGTCTAAACTCTTCTTTTAACTCTTCTCTAATTCTTAGTCGTGTCATTCTTTCATTTTCCTTATTTATATGCTCTTGCTCCTTTTGTGCGTTTTCATAATATAAACGTTCTTGCTCTTGTCTTACTAATTCAAGTTGGACATTTTCTTTTTGTTTAGCCCGTTGTGCCTTAATTTCATGCATTCTTTCATTATACTTAGCAGCAATCTCAAAGTTCTCTAAATGTGAATTCTCAATGAGAAATCGTATCATTCTAAGAAAGCGTTCCATCCACTTTTTACCTTGGGGATGTATTATAATCCTAGCTAAATCTGGGCGATATTCTTTAGCGTAGTCCATTACAACACTAAACTTTAATTGCTCTATTATTTGGTCTTTATATTCAGTAATTAAGATTTTCATAAAGCCTAAATATTTGGGTAATTCATATTCCCATAATATAGGTATCTCATTTTTTATTATCATACGCTTTAACATCTTAGTATCAATACCATTTATGATACCCAATACCCAGCCTCTAAATCTCTCTCCCTTTTCTTTAGTAGAAATCATTTTTATGCCTCTTATAAATCATCTAAATAACTAGGGTCAAAATCTTCTACGGGTTCTTGGTGTTTGCCTTTTCTACCTCTACGTGGACTACCACCACTTTCAGATTTGGCACTCATAACATCCTTAACTAAACTACCAACTCCATTAGTGAATATTTTATCCAGAACTGTCGTTGCCGTATCCATAAGACGACTCGATTTCGTATCTTCTCGTACTTGAATTCTTTCTTCTCTGTTTAATAAATCTAATCGACCTTGCTCCTTTTGGGTTAATTCCTGCTTCCTTAAATCAAACTCCATTTCTTGAACGCTTTTCTGACGTTTATCACCAGCAAGTTCTCTAAATAAATTAAAATTTGCCATTAACTTCTCCTCTGGTCTTTCTCTATTAAGAGCACCCGCAATCATCTCCATACCCCTCTCAAATCTATCATTGGATTGCTGCATAATCATTGCCATTTGCTGAGATTGGTTATTATTCATCATAGTATTGAATTTATCTAACAAAACCTCGAAATTCTGATTAGTAGGTGGTGGTGCTTGATTAGATTTATTAATAGAGTTCATCATTAGCATTGTCATAGGGTCTATAGGTGGTTTTTGATTTTGTTGATTCATAACATTTTGTAATTCTTTATAGAGCGAAGTTATAACATCACTATTTACATTACTATTATTTTGTTGGGTATTTCCTTTGTTATTATTGTTATTATTGTTGTTATTATTGTTATTTTGCATCTTAGCCATTGACATCATAAAGAATAACTGTCCTAAATTATTATTGTTTTTTTTCCCCGAATTCATTAACATCATTAACATCGTAGGGTCGATTCCACTAAACATTCCACCATCATTTCCGTTTCCACCTTTATCTTGCATTTGTTGTATCAATGGAAGCATAGACATCATATTATTTCCCGAATCATCGTCTTCATTATCTTCAGCTTTCTTATTATTACTACTTTTCATATTTCTAAACCCACCTAATAAATCTTTTAATTGTTGGATGTTTAGCATATCTTCTAATCCTTCACGGATGCCCTTTAACGGACTTACTGTTTTTCCCATTTTTTTTTCATCACCTTGAGTTATATAATGAACTAACATTTCTTCTAATGGTAAGTCTTGATTTTCATCAAAAAGCTGTTTTATTAAAAGTTTTTTTTGAAACAAATTCTGCCCACTATTATCAACATCAGAATCCACTTCTGGTTCTGTTTTAATAAGCGGTGGTTTTTTTTCTGGTGGTCTCTTTGCTTTAGGTATTGTTTTATGTTTTTTCTTTAGCTCTTTAAAATCTATAGGCATTACCATTCACTATCCTCTGGCATATAATTCATTGCGTAAACGAGCATTTTATTGATTCCTTCTATCATATCTCCCTTTTTGTGTATATAACTCTTTGATAATAACGTTCTATTGATAAACAATATCAGAGAGTCATCATAGAGAACCTTAGAACAAAGGTCAGTAAGGAATTTTACTAAGGAATATCGACTCTTACCCTCAATAATTTCTTCAGTGAAGAAACGTTCAATAACACGTTCTAAGTACGCATTTTCTTGGACATTGAGACTTGTAGCCCAAGTATACTTTTTGTACCCAGATACTCTTTCAGTCATTTATTACGTGCCAATTATTTTTAATATAGTATTGTATGATAAATGTTAATTGTAGTTAATAAAGTTGTTTGAGATATTTTTGATAGTTATTACAGAATAGTAGTATGAATCATATAAATGCCGATATAAATACTACCTCAAAAACACGTTATTTCGATATTAAGTTAATACTTAACACTGACATCATAATAATGCCGACTTAATAGGAAACACATAGTTTCATAAAGAACCATCATAAACTTTAATAAAGTGGAAGTAGAAGTATAAGTATGCTAAAAGTAATTTTGACAGAAAAGGTCAGTAGAGCTCCTATACCATTTGTGTTGGTCAGAATAGAGAGTATGTCTAATAGCTGGGTTGACGATACTGATACTAACGGGGTTGCTGAGTTTGAAGGTATTGTGGATGGTAAATATAATATAAAAATTAGGCATAAGGATTTTAGACCTTTTACAGAAAAAACGTATATATCCAGAAATTCAATTATTAATATAAAATTGCATAAAGCATTTGATTAAACAAAAAAAGGTAAAAAAATGGCTAAAGATGAAATAGCTGATGATGTAAGAAAGATTGATTGTAAAATAGAAAATGATGGCTCATATAGTTGTGATATAACCTCTGGGGCTTATGTTGGTTGGTTCGCTAGATGTATTGGTGACTTTCTAAGGGGTAGAATGATTGGTGGGACTAGAGGTCAACCCAATATTATTAAAAATATGTTTACACATGCATCACGGAGTTGTAGGGGTAAACAGAGAGAATATGAACCACAGCTTCTTATGAGTGGCGAATATTCTGGTGCAGAATTTAGACCAAAAACAGAAAAATATTTTATTAAGGATTTAATCATAGGGAAAGGTATAAAACAAACTAATATAAAAAAAGATAGAATAATATTGAAGGGTAAAGGTCTTATGTGCCTTTTTGATGATGATTTGGACTCATTAACATGTGACAGACCAACCCCCGAAAGACATACACCAGAAGAATGGAGACGACTACACGAAATACAGAGTCCCTACACATAAAATAATATAAATAGTTCTTGATGTAATGATGGATGAAGACTTTAATTGGATAAAGAATGTAAAGAATATAGAATGTACAAATACATTTAGAATTCATCCTAATTCTGACTCTAAATTTCCTGAAGAGGATTATATATATGAATGTAGTATATATACCGAATTTCCTGATAGGAATAATAATCTTTATGCAAAGACATATCATGTAAAAGTAATGAACCCCTCTATATATAATAAATCAATACACTCTGTTAATACTGCATTAACGACATATGGATTCTGTAGAATTAACCAATCGGGTAAAATATTTACACCATTACCCCATACAAGTTGTAAAACATATTCTGAAACACCAAGTCATTGGAACATTGGAAAAAGGTCAAGAATAACATTAGAAGAGTTATATGAGGAAGAGACTGGTAACGAAGCTATATGGAGAGGGAAGGACAGTATAGGTTATATAAAATGGAAAAATGAATTTCTTTCATCATCACATATACGTATTTTAAAAGATACAGATATACAAATAGAACCACAAGAACCAGAGCCAATTACTAAAAAACTACAACCTACCCCTGCTGAACAGAAGCGTGATGTCTGGGATTTATGGAAAAACCTACTGAAAAAAGGAGCAAGTGAAGAAAAACTAAATGAAGTTATAAAACGATTGGATGATATAAAATAATAAAAAATATAAAATTACATAAAGCTTATGACTAATGTAAACAGACAGTTAGGAAAAGGATTGGAAAGAGCTTTTCGTAAAGAGGTTTTTAGTGAATATATAGATAAAGATGCGATAATGAATGAAGCTAATGAATATATTGAAAAGCATATGCCACTTGATACTCCCTTATCTAAGAAAAAATTTAATAAAATTTTGAATAAAATGTCAAAGAAATTAGGAAAAAAACTATTTAAGTCAATAAATAAAGAAGATATGAAAATACTTTCTGATAAGAGTAAAGAGTTTGGGACTGATAAAGTAGATATAATTATAAAATATCAAAAGAATAAAGATTATTGGACAGGAGAAATACCAAATGAAAAAGAATAAAATATTAATAATTGCTCCTTTGCAAGACATCCCGACTTAGTATAACTCATAATGATACTTGCCATTTTCTTTATTAAAATTAACTATGACTGGTTTTTTTAAATTATAAATCTCAGCTAATAATGCCTTCATTTGTCCTTCAATCTTAGAATGAACACTATTATTCTTACATAGAAAAAGGTTCTCTATTCTATTATCAGTTTTAATTCCGTTTATATGATGTACTTGTTCATTATTCTTATGACATTTTCCATAATATTTAATATATCGCCCTAAATCTTTCTCCATTACTAATATATGTTCTGGAACATAAGGCATTTTTGTTTTGTTAACTCTAGGGTGGTTTGGTCTTAGTAGTGTAATATAACCACCTTGATGTCGAACTCCGCCATTATAGTTGTGTGGTATTGGATTCTCTTTTCTATACTTACTTAGTGCTTCACTTGAATCCCTTGTTCTAATATTGAATTTTTTTAACCAATATTTAATTGTACTTGCCTGTGCTCCACATTCTTCAGCTATTTTATTAGAGCTTTTTTCCTTATCAATATATTGACCTTTTAACCAAGCTTCATCATGATACTTTTTAGGCTTGTATCTTTCCTTAAGTTTTTCCTTAGTGACTTTCTGGAAATCTTTATTATGATTCCAATTAAAATGAGTTGATAATGCTCCTTTATTTCCACAAGTTTTATCACATTCTGTACAGATTAATGACTCCATAATAATTTAATAATGATAAAGATAATATTAGAATTATAAGTGTAAAAAGGTTTTTTATAAAATGAATAAAGCTAAAATTCTTATTATCAGTCCTCTTCAAGATATTCCTACAATAACATCAAATCTTGCAATTGCTGAGCTTATGAACTATGCAGCAACTAAATATGACCTCGATATTGATTATCTATGGGGTTTAGGAGCAAATCGAGCTTTTTTCAGTTGGAAAACAGCACTAAAAAAGGGTTATGATTTAATTATATATTATGGTCATGGAGAAAAGAATAGATTAATTGGTATCAATGCTATTAGGTCAATAATTAATATTAAAAATATACATAAATTAAAAGGGGCTGGTGTTAGCACTATGGCATGTCTATCACTTAAGGAGCTTGGTGTTGCTGCTATTAAGAAAGGTGTTAAAGCCTATATTGGAACTGATGAATTATACTATGCAGCATTTCCAGAAAAAGAGTATAATTATTTATCATCGTGGATAGATTATACAACCGTCAAGGATAAAGCTATATTAGACGGTAAAACCTTTGGGGAAGCATATAATTTATTTGTTAAACGTGCTACCAAATATCTTAATATATATAAAGCTAAGTCTGGTTATCGTAACTATGACTGGTACGCAAAAAGTACAGAGTGGAATATTAAGCATACAAAACTTATTGGTGACCCCAATACTAAGATTAATTAAGTCTATAATTATTTAAAAAAGGAAACATCAAATTTAATAAAGAAAAAAGGGAATATTATTCTATATAAAAAGTATTTTGATATAAAAATGCCAAACTATTTTAAAAGTTATGCTGATAAATGGAAAAATCTTATCACACAATATAGCCCGAAGGGTTGGAGTTTTGTGTCATTTATATTACCTTTAGTGGCTATTCCAATAGCCGTTGAGGGTGTTAAATACGTAGCAAAAAAGGTTAAAGAGAGAAAGAAATAATGGAAATCCCAACAGTGATAAGAATTGATATATGCAGATTAGTTAGAGATGAAATCGTAGAGGGTTTTAAGAGTATAAGAGATGGGATTAGAAAAGAGGCTGTAGGAGAATATATCATAAAGTCAAAACGTCTAAAAGATGCAGCAGCATTATTCAGTAATTTAAATTGTAATGAAATAAAATAATGGATAAAGAGCATAAAACGATTTTGTTAGGAATAGTGGCAAGTGGAGTAATAGCACCCACTATAGCAATCATAGTAACTTATATAATTAAAAAAATAGAAGAAAAAAGTAAAAAGAGGTAAAAATTATGGTGGAATCATTATTAGAGGCACATAAATTAAGTAAGGGTTTTAAAGATATAGCTGAAGCTATGGAAATAACATTATCACAGTTAGACGGAGATGTTTCATTATTAGGGCATTATGGACAATGTTTAATAAAATCAGACACATATGAAAAATTTAAGAAATGTGTTCTAAAATAAATAAAGAATAAGAGGTAAATATTATGGGAATAAATACATATGTAGTTACGAAAATTGGAGAAGATAAGGCTGCGAAATTAAAAGCAATCATGGGAGCATTATTCGTTTATATTTTTGGTAATTTTCCAATTGCCACGATTGTAGATTCGTTTGGCTGGAATCCTATTTATGAAGGATATGTCATGCTTGTATGGTCTGCTTTAGTTATTGCTATAACTTCGATAATTATTCTGTTTTTTGGTAGGTCTGAACTATTTCCAATCCCAGCTCCAGTAATAGCTGTGGTAGAGGATGTAGTTGTAGAAGCAGAAGAATTAGTCGCAGTTGTAGAGGAATCAGCAACAGAAGTCTCAGCAACTCCAACAGACGGCTCAGAAGATATAGCAAAATAAAGGCGTAATAATGCTATGGTTAAGAAGCTGGACAAGATGGTCTTATGCACATTAGCAATCATGGGATTAAGGACACAATTATCTAATGTAAGCAATTCTATCTTAGATTTTACTCTTGGAGAACGAGAGGATTTATATACTCTAAAGAAACAAATAAGGGCTAATACCCTTTATTTTGATGTTGTTAATAATAATTGTCATTTAACATCTACTCTAACAAAATCTATAGAAAAGCTTTTTCTTGATATAAACCAGCTTGATATTGAATGGGATGCATATGTAGAATTTGGAAAAAAAAGAGATTAGAGAGTAAAACATTCTCCCTCTTCTTTATTATATTTGGTTTTTATAGGTTCAGTCATATTTTTATAAGAGAAAACTAAAATATAAATAAAGAAAGTATAACTATTTATAGAAATGGTGATAATAAAGTATGCCCTCCCGTACGCTTCATAATTTGATGAACTCAATGCTTTTAGGTTTTAGTGGTATAGAATAGTCCCTTCGGCTCTCTACATACATGACCTTCACGCATTTATGGATAGATTTGCTAAGAAATATAGGCAAAAACATCGAGATATGGGTGGGCATGACCTAAAAGCCTTAATTCAAATGATTTTTTTATATGGCAGTAAATATTCTACTTTTGATATTATTAAAGCCTATACTCTACATAAATATTTAGATGGGTCTATGTCTGGGCTTCAAGCTGCTGTTAGAGCCAAAAATAAAGGGTATGGTAAAAAAGACACTACTCTTGAGATAATAAATAAATTAAAAAAAGAGATGTTTAGGATATGAAAGATATAGAATCAAGAGAGGGTAGAATTAAATCTATTAAGAAAGAGAGAGATCCTAGTAATCTAAAGGAGTTAATAAACTTTGTTGCTGAAGAAAAGGGTATTGATAACCCAAAAATGCTTAATAAAGTAAAGATGGACTGTGCTTTTAATGGCGAGTCTTGGAGATGTGGGGGTAGATTTAATGAATATGATATTGATAATATAGACCATATCAATATTTTAGATAAAACTGGTAAATGTAATCTTTTTGTGGGGAAAGAACCTATTACTTTTGGGAAAGCCATTAATACTGGTGGAAAAGATGCGTATATTAGCTTTAAAACTAAGAGACGAAATGACCCAGATTATCATTGTATAATAGGAAATAAATATAATAGTAAAAAGAAAGTTCTAATTTGTGGTACTATTGAGGATTTTATATATTATTTTGCTCCAGCATATAGAATTACATTAGATAAAGACTAAAAAAAGAGATGTTTAGAATGAGTGAAAAAGATTTTAAAGATTGTATTGATGAAGTAGAAAAGAAGGCTCTTTATTGGTTATGGCTTAAGAAAAGTGGAAAAGAAAAAGTTATAGAAGCCTTTAATGATTTAAGAGATACAATGGATAAATGTGATATAATAAAAAAGAAAAAAAAATAATGTTATATAAAAAAGAGTTAATAACACGGATTTATTGTATAAAGACAGAAAATACTGGGGGATTTACATGTTTTTTCGATACGCTACATTCAATCGGAAAGAGTTATAGAGGTATAAAGAAAGTGATTTTTGAGGGTAATAATAATGTAAGTGCAACATTATACCCTGACTATGAAGCAATAGAAGTAAAACCAATTAAAGAGGGCGAATATATTATATGTACGAGAGAGACACAAGAAACTCCTAATGATATATTTCATTGTAAACATGTAATGACTATGGGTGAGTGGTTCGATGAAGGGAGTTGATAAAATTGAGTGTGAATATAATAGTGATACAAATGCTTGGGATTGCGCCATGCGGAATGATAAGGGGCTGGCTCAATACAGAATGGGGGTCTCTGATTTTGATTTGAAGAAAGCAGACATAAAAATAAAGCATTTAAATAAAATAGTTGTTGATTTTCCTAAGCATTCCGAGTGTAAAATAATACATATGCTAAATATTGGTACTAAAATTATAGAATGTAAACCTCATATAACTATGGGAGAGTGGCTAGAAGAATGACAGAGACGATTATAAAGACTTGGAGTAGGATTTCACGGGTAATATGTTATCCAACTGAAACTTCAACTATATTCTTCTGTGAGGTACATCATACTACTAATGAAGGTTCTACTTTAGATGGATTTCAAGTTAATTCTATTCGTGCTGAAGATAGTACAAGCACAACATTATGGAGTTATGATAAAGGAGAGGATGACGTTGATGAATTTGGTATAATAGAAAATACCTTAGCTATTAATTATAATGACAAAAATGGATATTGTAAATTAGAAAAGACGATTATGGGTGATGAGGTCTTAACAGCAGCAGTATGTAGTAAAGAACCGACAATGAGGGAATGGTTGAAATGAGGAATAGAAGGGGTGGTATGGTTGGATTAGAAGTATATAAATTAGCACTTGATTTGAATGCTGATGGGACATGGAGAGTTGAAGTGTATGACAATGATATGGAAGAGAATATTGACCCTACAGTTATCACACCAGTAAATATGGTTAGTATAGGTAATTCTATTAGTACAGATATATATCAGAATGGTGGTATAGTAATGGAAATGGATAATGATATTGTATGTGTGGTACAGGAATTAGTGAAAGATAAACAAATACTTTGTAATAATAAAAAGGAATTTCCATCAGATGTGGGATTCCCAGTAACAGTTGGAGACTGGTTTGGTAAGACAGACTAAAGAAATAATAATAATATAATTTAAATAATAAATAATCGTATAGTATAATAATGCCTACACAAATAATTAAACCTAAGCCAATAACACAGCTAATAGAAAAATGGAAGTATTGTCCTAAATTTAGAAATAATCTTCTTTATGGTTCAATTATAGGTTTAGTTGGATGTGTAGCCTATTGGAAAACATATAAACATATAGGAAAAACAGCTGCTTGGATACCTAGTATAATTCTTAAGGGTATTGGCTCTGTGTTGTTATATCGAGCTTATAAGGGCTTTAAAGAGTGTACCGTAAGATAATCTTTTTTTTATATTTGAATTAGAGCCTAAATCTTTTATAGTAAAAAAATAAAGTATTATTATAATGTCAAGTAATAATAAGTCTTTAGATGATTATGAAGTTACAATGCTGGTTTTAGATGGATGCGGTCATTGTGCCGATGCTAAAGAGAAACTAAAGGATAGAATAGCGAGTGGAAAGATAAAGATTGGAAATCTATCTAATGATGAGTCAGCTCGTAAATTAGCTGCTCTACACAATGTTAAAGGTGCTCCTACACTTATATTAAAGGATAAGACCACAAACTTCACAGAGGCATGTAATATATCCCCAGACGGGAAAAGGGCAGTATGCAAACATAATAAGGTTGATTTATAATGGTAGAAGCAGAAATTCCACAAATATATACGTCTGAAAATGATGAAACACCCCCACCCCCAAAAAAGATAGAGCCTAAAAAAAGAACTAAATATCATATATGTGACCCGTATTGGGCGAGAAAAGAATTTAAATGGCTTTTTACTAAAAATAAATCAAAAAAAGAACAAGAATCTTTTCTTAATACTATAATAAGTTCATGTGCCACTGGTGTTGGAAAAGGGGCTGCGATTGCTGCTCATATACCAAAACCTAAACGCCCTTTAAATAGGTGGAATTGTTATCTAAAATGGTGTAGTAGTCAATCATTTGAAGGAGAGACACTTGACTTTCAAACTTGTATGAAATCTAGTGATGAAAAGTATAGTGGAACATTGGGTTGGAAAATAAGGCAAACTGAATATAATGGTAAGGAAGATTCTTGGAAAGATAAAGCTGATGAAGGGTGTTTGATATAGTAGGATATAAAGAGCAGTTAGCTAAAGCACAAGCAGAGCATAGAAGAAAGGTTCTAGCCGTAGGTGGTAGTGATTTACCATTTAGAAAAATGATGGTTGAGCTAGAAAAAGCTACTGTAGAGAAAAGATTATTAATAAAAGCAAGAAGAGAACCAGCATTTACATTTAATCATAATGAAATGGTTAAAATATGTCATCTTGCCTATGATGGTATCATAGATAATACTTATGAATATGAAGATAAATTTACTGAGATAGGAGATGAATATAATAATCTTGAAAATATTCACAAAATATTTACTCCAATAGGGAATGCTATAATAGGACATAAAGTAGTAAAAGACTATTGTGGAGAATATATAAGCGATAAAAAAAAAAGGGATTTAAGAAATAAATATGGAGATATTAAGACAAAGGTAGCGAAGGTGTTGGATAGTGAAGTAATAGAGGCATGGGCTACTAATATCGCACTTCTTGGGCGTGAACATGGTGTCTTTCCAGAGACTGGTAAAAGACAGTCCGTACTATATAATATTGAAAAAATAGGTATACGTTATCCAGAACTTGCTTCCATAGCAAAAGAAATAAGTCTCTTTAAAGAAAAATTTCCAGATAAAGAACCAACAAATTATAAAACTATGAAAACTGGAGTATTTAAGTCATTCCTAAAAGAATTAAATGAGGTTAAATGAAATGGGAAAGGGCGGAATGGGAGAATGTTCTGGTGGAGCAGCACTTTTCCAGCTTAAAAATGTTAGGTCTCATACTGGAAAGATTGAATTATTAGAAGAATTAATGACTAATTGTGCTAAAAAAACATCAAAAACCTCAAGAAAGGCTAATAAGGTAAAGGGAGAGAAAAAACAAATGTCTGGCTATAATTGCTATATGAAAGTATGTGCTAAAAAATCTGGTAATTTTGGAAAATGTCTTACTGACAAGGGATGGGGTAAACTTTCCGATGATGTTAAAGCTTCTTATAATAAAAAAGCATTAGAAGGATGTCCTATATAATATGGAGAATAAAGAAGAAACATCCATATATAGATATATTGGTCGTAGAATAAAAATAAATATATTACCAAGAGTTAAAAGAAATAAAAAACAATTAAGAGATGATAAAAATGAGTGAAGAAAAAGAAATATTAGATTTTGGTGATAAGTGTAAGATAGAATTCGGAAAAAATGGTAATATTAAAATTGGTGAACATTGTAGTGGAAAAGAAATAAATAATTTAGATATTGCTGTATTAAATAAGTTTAATAGATTAACAGACGAAGAGAGAGAGAATGAAGTTTGATGAAATAGGAGTAAAAATGCTAAATCTTTTTTTGGATAATGAAGACCTTACAAGTACAGAAATAGCTAATACGATATTTAAACCAAAAAATAGAAGTGAATCACTAAAAAAAAACAATCTTATTATTTCACGACTAAAAACGTGGATTAAAAATGGAGTAATTCATAACGGTACAGTAGAAAAGAGAGTAGCACATTATCAATTAAATACAGATATTATTAAGATAGGTAGACTTGTTTTGATAATTGATGATAATATAAAGGAAGTACTGGGAGACTATTTTGTTATTGATATAGAAGGTCAAGAAAGATTAATTGCGCCTATATTTAATGAATGATAATGTTAAAGATATAGCTTGAACACATCTTTATATATAAGTTTGCTTATTTTTAATTTAACATTAAAAAGTAAAAAAATAACTGAGTTGAAAAGTTATGGGAAAAGGAAGACAAGTTCTATTGCTTGGAAAGAAAATGGTTATTAATCTTAATAACAAAGGTGGAGTACGTAGGTCACCTGGCACTAATAACCGTTCTAGATGTATGAGAAAGGAATTATTGGCTGGAAAGGATTTCTATGCAGCTAGTGATGACTGTAAAGGTAAAACTGGTGGCGGAAAGAAACAAGGTAAAAAATAAACGCTAATAAATCCTAACATTTAGTATTTTTAAAATCTTTTTTTTTATTATTTTTTTTTAAACCAATCCCGCATTATCATTTCTTCTCTACTTATTTGTACGGGTTTTTTAATTCATTTCTCTCTTCCTTATCAAAATCCCACGCATATTTCTCATACCAATTTTCGATGGCTCTATTATGAATCTCATCCTTTATATGTTGCTTTTTAGCTTCAATCATAGCATTTCCTCTGCTTCTGATTTCACTTGCTTCCTTTCGTATCGCTCTATTTTCCTCTTTTGTTTTAGTTGATTCACTTCCAAAATCCATCATATCCCCTAATATTTTACTTTCAGTAAATAATTCTCTAATATCATTATCCATAAAGTCTTCACGTCTACCATTATAGACATCACTCGCTAACATATATAACTTACTTGTTAAGTCTTCTCTACCAACGGTATTAGGATTTTGGTATTTAGGTTCAATCCATTCATCATAGAAATCCTTATCTAAAAGATGCTTTATCTTTTTTAAATGCCAAGCTCCCCCACTAAGACCATACTCAATAGTTAATCGTGCCTCATGTAAATCAAAGTCTCTCACTGCCTCTTCCGCTGTTTGACCAAAATGACACACTTTTTCAAAATTACTTCCATCTGCTTCTTCTGGACTCCAATGACCATAATCTATTTTCATTACATTTCTTACAAAATCTTCTGCTTTTTTAAAGGATGGTGGCATTAACTCTAAGGGAATATTTTCTACTGTTTGAATTACATCTTCAAAACTTGCTCTATTATTTACTAAACAATAGCCTTTAGGAAAGGAATATTTTTCACGAACCAAAGAAAAAACCCCACCCTTTTTTTCTAATTTGGTCTTTTAATTTATCAGCTTGGTCTTTTGGTAGTGAATCAAGAATACTACCTACTCTTCCCTCAGTATAGATATCTAATGAATCCTTAGCAGAAATCTCCCCCCTCATCTTTGCTTCCGTAGAGCTATAATAAAGTGGTAATTCATTAATATAACATCTCAGTCTTTCAGCTCTTTTAAATGAACATGGAATAATCATTTCATTAGCATCAAGCCTAATTGAGTCTCTTTTATCAACAGGTTGATGAGTAAACCAAGTTCGAGAACCGTTAGACCAACTCATTTTTGTACCTCTCTCTTTAACGATAGAGCCTTTTATTCCATATGAAACCAGTTTATCGCTTCCTACGTTTGCAGCAATAAGGCATTTCCAATCTTTCTCACTAAAATCACTCAGTTTTATACATCCTTCTCGGATGTTTTTAGGCATATCCGATAGAAGTTCATTAGCATAGAAATCAAGAAGTTGGTCAAATGGAATGTCTTTTTTCGACATTTCAGAATAAAATTCTCGAAGCGTCTCTGCATATTTCAGAGACTGTTCATTATTTCTCATGAATAATAATTAGTATATGAACTTAAAAATTTTCAGCCAATTTTTTATATTTCTATCACCTTAATATTATTATTAAAAAGAATTATAAAGAAAATGCCAAATGAATTTAAGATATTCATAAAATGTGATGTAAAACCTAAATATGATAGAAAACATCCTACACAATTAAAAAGAGATAAAGAAAGACTAATCAATGTTGTTGAAAATATAAAGAAAAAATTAAAAAGTGACGATGAAATAATATATACAGAGGGATGTGCTTTTGATACATCTGTGTTATCACTTGGTAGTAAAGAAGAGGGTGATTATTGGCGAATGGGGTCACGACATAGATTTATATTGTGTGATTTTGACTATCTAGGATTGCATGAGGATGTACAAAAGACTGCTGAGGTACTTCATAAAGATATAAATGATTTTGTTAATTCTGGAAAAACTGTATATGAAAAATGTAATATTTATTGGGGTTGGGAAGATAAAGATTTTGATTCTGAGACTGATAAAGCCTCAAGAGATTTATCATCAGTTAGTTTTAAAGATGTATATTGTCCAGCATGTTGGATAATTATGAAACATATATCAGGGAAATATTACCGATGTCCAAAATGTAGAAAAGTTATAAAATCATAATTTTTCTAACATCTGTAAAAATTTAGGCACTTTTTCTTTTTGTATATAATCAACTAATTCTTTTCTAGCAAATGGAATTTCCTTTTCAGCTTCCCTAGAACGTGCCTTCTCCTTCACTCTACGTTCAATATCATGATATGTCCAAAATTTAACATCATATTTTTCAATTAAATTAGCATATTTTTGTTTTAATGTAATCTCTTTATTATCACATCCACCAGTTTTTGTATTCCATTCCCAACAGTTTTTTTTGTCTTCATTCCATTCTTCCTTTGTTAATACTGTTAAGTCTTCTGGTGGAATTGAACATTTGCGTAATGAAATAGTTAATGGTAATGCATAAAGGCTTTTTATGGAAGGTGGTATATCTTTATCAATAATATCTTTAACACATTTCCAGCCACATTTTATCCATAAAGTATCTAATACATCTATTACAGACTTTTCTATTCTACTACTACATAAAACCGAGTAGTTAGATGCTTTTGAATTATTAATTATGTTTGAATGAGGGTCTTGTTTATAAAAGGTTTGATAATTATAATCTGGGTCTGTTATCTCATCAATATATGAACGGTCAGTATCAGCATCTATAAATTCCTTATATTTATCAATAGCATCAAATTTAACAAACATGGTAATCGGTTCTTCAGAAAAATCAACATCTTGGAATGTTTTTTCTAATTTCTCACCTTTATATATATGTTGTATGGGTATATTTTTTTTAAAACGAGTATTTCTAAACCATTCTGCTTGGCTAACTGCATAATTAGCAGCTGTATTTGGTAAATAATCTTGACATTGAGCAAAGTATATCCTATCCTTATGACTTGGTAGTTCATCCCATACGGATGGTGTTTCTCCTCGTGGGCATAATCCAAGTTTCTTTATATTCTTAATATGATAAGAACTTGTACCATGATAAAAGGGGCGAAATCTTTCATAATTATAGTCTTTATAAAAATTCTCTATAATTTTTTTTCCAGCTTGATACCAATTAGTAATATCAGACTCTTCCATTAAATATAGAATTGATTTAAAAATATAAAAATTTTAGGGATTATCCGTACTACCTTTTACAATTTATAGAGGTATTTTTGGGTCTGACGGTCTGACGAATAAGAATGTTTATAAAGTTAACATTAATATAAAATATGTGGCAAAAAAGAAAGTAGTATCTCGAAATAAACCAAGTTTATTCCCCAAAAAAATTAGTGCTAAAATTAATGAAGAGCATCAAAAATGGTATCAAAACCAAGCGGGATACCGAAAGATGACCTTAAGTGAATTTATTCGTGCCATACCAAATATATTTTTTAAGTTAAATAGTGCCTTAGATGATAAAGATAATGTGATATTAGATTTAAAGGAGAGATTAAATGTTGGATTATAAAAAAAAGAATTGGAAAGCTGGTTTAAGAGGGTGGTTCATACGACATTTCAGGAATCCAAAAACGTATAGCATAGGACATATAGCAGTTAAATGTATTCTTGAAGATGATTGGATTGATAAAGAGAGATGTACTGATTGTGATACTCAATGTGTTGAATATAATAAATTAAAGGAAATATTGAATGCCAGATAGTGAAATTGATGTATCAAAAAAATGTTGGAAATGTGGTAAAGAGGGAAGATATACTTTAAGCACTATAGTAATAATTCACGATAATAAACAGATAGGTTTCTCTGTTATAGCGACTGATGTTATAGAATCAGAATTAGTTTGTCTTGAATGTGTCCCAAATGATTTAAAGGAGAAATTAAATGCCAAAGCATAACTGCGATGAGATGAAGTATAAGGATAAAATTATAATTTGTACTACCCCAATTACTCATACAATTTGGTGTATATATCTTGGGAATTATGGAATAACGATATATTATATAAAATTCTGTCCTTATTGTGGGGTGAAATTAGATGTCAAATAAAAAACCAGACCCAGATAAATTAAAAGAATGGTTTGAAGGACAAATTAAGGTTGAATTAAAAAAGCAAGATAGACTACTTAAAAAACAAATTAAAGGAGATAGTTAATATATGAAATTGTACTCAAAATCAGGAAACTATATATGGGAGTTTGATAGATTTCATTTCTTTACGGAGTCTGAGAAATCATCATTATCAGCTGCTTTGGAATTCCTATTAAAACGCTTTAAGAATATAGATGATTTTAATGAAGAAGGGGGTATGAATGAAATGATTAAGAATATGATGAATGAATTAGACAAAAGCTTGAGCGGAAGTTAATATATGATAAAAAACAAGAAGAAGTATATTAGATTTGATTTTTTAGAGAAGAAACCTAAAACTATGGTCTATGCTGTGGTAAATATAAAATTTGGAAATATATTAGGAGTTATTAAATGGCACTCAGCATGGAGAAAATATTGTTTTTTTTCAGAGGGTAATGTTATTTATGATACAATCTGCCTTAATGAAATAAGTGAATTTATTAAAGGTTTAATGGATAAAAGAAAGTTAGGGAAAGAATTAATTAAAGCCTTAGATGGCACAGATATATTTGAAGTGAGAGATAAAAAATGAAATGTCCAGTACACGATGATTGTGGTTTTGACGATATTTGTATAATTAAAGATAAAATAAGTAAACCAGACATTTGTGTGGGTTATATTAACCGAGAAAGTTTAAAAAAATATAAGGAGTTAGAAGAAAATGCTTGGTAGTAAAGCGATATATCTTGTTATTCAGTGGGAAGCTAAATTTATCCACTCTGCTCAAAAGAGTAAGGAAGTTGCTGAGAATATAGCAAAGGGCATTGAGAAATCAATGGGCTGGAAGATGGAAGTTAAAGAGGTATTATATAATACTTATGTAGACACTACTCCTTTAAAGAAGCTAATACTATATCTGAGCTCATTTATAAACATAATTGAGAAACAGATAGAAGATATCGAAAAAGAATTAGAGAGGTTAAATAATGAGTGAAGAGAAAAAAGTAATTGTTTGGTGTGGTGGTGAATATACCTTAAAAGAAGGAGAAACTATAGACAGTGTTATGAAAGATTATAATGAAGAGGTTTTTGATTTAGACCTTAATTACACAAGAATTAGTGATTTGGAAGGAAACACTTTAAAAGAAGAAAAAATATAAATAAGGTGAATATATGAAGGTTAAAATAGTAAATGATGAAAGAACCAATTCACATGCTTTATGTTTTGAATCTGAGAATGATAATGATGCCAAAATTCTAAAGGAGCTATGGGAATATGATAATAACTTTTTGTATAGAGCGAGTTCTATTAAAGTAAGGGAGAGACTTAAAAGTATATCCTTTTGGATACGTAAGGTAAATGAATCAGATGATATAGATACACCACCTAGAATTGTAAAATGTAAGCCAAATAAACTTGGAATAGATAAAATAATTGTACATAAAACACCAATAAAAAACAAAAAGGTAAAGAAGAAAACTTTGTTTGAAGCATTTAATAAGGGCTTTCATGACGGAATGGCAACAATTATAAGTGTATTTAATATACCAAGTGAAGATGTAAAGGATAAACTGCATTCAGTGGGATTAGTAAATGGTAGAATATCTGAACTATATCATATATGGATGGGATTTTTAAAATGACTGAGAAAGTGATTAATAATATATTACATTGCGGGGAATGTGGAAAGCCATTAGATTTTAATATAAATACTTTAGAAACTCACCCTATTGTAAAGAATCCATCATCAAGTATAAAAATAGGTATTGACCCAGATTGGTATACTTATGTGGTGTTTCCATGTTTTTGTCAATATGATAATAAAAAGATATTAAAATATTATCTTACAGCTGAAGCCTATTATGAATTAATTAAATTATTAAAATTAAGAAATAGAAATAATGACAATTAAAATATATTGTACGGATTGTAAAGAAGCTTTTTATTCTGAGCTTGATGATGCTGAATGTCCTATATGTCATCCAATAAAACTCGATAATAATGTGGAACTTACAAAAGAAGAGCTAGAAGCAATGATTCCCGAATTAAGAAAGCATGGATGGTTAGTATCTATACCACCAAATAAAAAAGAATTTGTAGCTATTAAGGTAAAAAAAGAGATTTATGAGAGTTTGGTTGAATTAAAAAAAGTTCTAATCCAACTGGGTTATAATAGCCTTCCTAAAGAGTTTTTAGAGTTTTTGAATAAAGATAACTTTGATATTACCAATATATCATTTGGAAATATGATTACTCTTTGTAATAAAGTTATTCTATACTTATTGGAGAAAGAAAAATGAGTGAAGAAGAAAAAGAAAAGAAATGGAGAGAAGGACAAGTAGATTTATATGAAAACCTTCAAAAGAGATATGAGGGAAACCCTCTATTCGAAGCTTTAGAAGATGCCCAATTGGCTATAGGTTCTATAATGGAAACCTTAGAAAGAGGAGAATATGAAATAGTAAAAAAGAAAAAATGAAGAAACCTAAGAAGAAGGGTAGAGGGAAGCTTTATAATAGCTATAAATGTGCTAAATGTGGAAACGATTATGAAAAGGGATGGAGTGATGCAGAGTGTGCTAAAGAATGTGAGGAAAACTTTTCTAAATACCCAGATAGTATGGAGTGGGATATGGCTGTTGTATGTGATAATTGTTATAAACTATTAATGTTAGAAATAAATGAGCTTTCGCAAGAAGATATAAAGAAATTGGCTGATGATTATAAAAGAATGGTTGGTGGATAATATATGAACGAGAATAAAGGTGAAATGATGGATAATAACAAAGGAAGATTCGTAATAAAAAACATCGAACTTATATGTGAGAAGTGCGGGAAACCAATTTTACTGAATACTCAAGCAATTATTTTGTATACGAAATTATATCATTTTAAATGTGGTTATAACAATTAAGCGTAAAATAGTCAAGAATGAGGAAGGGACTTTTTATATAATTGATGACGTAATCTGTTATAAGTGGGTAAAGCGAATGTTTAGAAATAAGTTCCATTGGAAGTTAGAATGGGTTAAATAATTATCGTATTTTCTTTCTTATTAATCTGATAAGTTTTGTAATTAATTATATTCCACCAAGTATAGTACCAGATAATACTACTAAGGTAATCTTATCATCAATATCTGTCATAATAAATGCTTTCAGACTTTATATAAATGTAATATCTTTAATTGGAATTTTTTTACCAACACCCGTTACACCCCATACGGATTTACTAAAATCATCTTCACCAATATTTTTGCATATAGGGTATAATGCTTCTATAGGTAGAGTATTATCTGCATCACGTACAAACCCAATTACATCATGGCATATTTCTTCAGTTTCTCTAGTATTGCCACATGCTAAACGCCAATAGTCCCTACCTCTACCTTTAAGGTTTCCACCCAATGGGGATTCCCAGTCCATAAATATGTCTTTTTTATTTAACTTAAATTTAGTAAGTCCAAAACTAGGGTTATCATAATCATTATATTTCATAAAGGCGTTCAAATAGTCTTGAGCCTCTTCCTTCGTAAAGGCAATATAGATTCTTTTACCATCCCTTCCAATATTACCTTTCTTTTTAATACCCTCTATATTTGTAGAAGCATGATATGTATCAATACCTTCATTACCTAATAGGGATGAACATTTAAACTTAGATACGGGCATTATAATTAATATTTATTTTTTGGATATAAAAAATTTAAGGTAAGATATTGCTTTGTTCACTTCCCCATATAATATTACATTCCCTAATTATATTATTCTCTTTTTTATGGGCATTAATGGTATACTGCAATTTTCCCATTTGTTTCAGAGTATTTTGAAGTAAATCTAAATATTCATATATAACTCCATAACCTAATTCTCCAGCCCTACGTTTAGTGATGTCCTTAGATATAATAAGCTTAATAGGATTGTCTATCTTAAATTTCTTAATAGGATAAAAAGCATTATCTTTACCATCTTCACTCTTTATTTTGGGGATGGTCTCTAATAGTAACTCTTTTAGTTTGTCTCTCTTTGTTTGAGAACGAGCTATATTTGACTCGAAAACATAATCACAATACACAAATACTTTTCTAGCGTTGGAAGTTATTATTCCATATTCATATGGGTCGGTATACCTTTCATTCCACTCTTTAATGAATTTTTCTTTACTTCTATCTTTTGGAGTTTTTATACTCTTAAGAAAGTCAGATTTAGGGTCAAAGATATCTTTACTCATATAAATAATACTTATCTTTTGGATATAAAAAATTTAAGGTCGGATAAATTACTTAGATTTCTTAAACATCATGGCTCACGCTAAGATTGTATTGACTGACTCCGGTGGCATCCAGGAGGAAACCACAATCCTGGGCGTCCCGTGCGTGACAATTCGAGAAAACACGGAACGCCCCGTGACGATTGATGTTGGCACAAATATCCTTGGCGGGGTCCGATGTGATAGTATCCTCTCAGCCTACCGAGATAAAATGAATGACACGCGCGAGCGATCGACGCCTGAATTGTGGGACGGTAAGGCCGCCGAACGCATCGTGAAAATACTGCAGGAACAGTTGTAACGCCGGGAATGACCCTTGGAGCAAGAACTTGAAGTCGCCAAAAAAGCGAATCCTATTCATCACGCAACTGGAAATATGGTCGATGACGACGATCGAAGCAGGTGCGACGATGGGCAACCAGTCGATGTACAGCACCATGCTCGGGTATGTTCGGAATGGCTACGAGGTTCATCTGCTGACCAGCAGCGAAAGACTGAAAGGGCCTTTGCCCTTACCGAAAGA